>Ga0187769_10000063_pt1 | contig 50379 bp, 46 predicted proteins | sample 0116_SJ02_MP02_1_FD_133140 | JGI IMG/M metagenome (GOLD analysis project Ga0187769, IMG submission 133140) | Tropical peat soil microbial communities from peatlands in Department of Meta, Colombia - 0116_SJ02_MP02_10_MG | ecosystem: Environmental > Terrestrial > Soil > Wetlands > Peat | place...
CGAATCGGGCGAGGTCCGGGAGGGAGCAGCCCTATGGTGACGTGGCCACGCTGCCTCGTCTACGTGGGGGATTCCCTGTCCGACGAGATGGGGGCGGAGAGTGATGGTGAACTCCGGAGGGGCCGCCGCCGCTTACGTTTTTATCGGTCGCAAATCGGCTCGGCGTTCGAGCGGGGGTAGCCTAGCCTGGTAAGGCGCAGCCGCATGGGCGCAAGCTTGCTAAGCCTGTGTCTCTCACGGGACTCGTGGGTTCGAATCCCACCCCCCGCGCTTACTATTCTGGATTAGAGACGCTCTTGGTGTACTTGAGCGTCCTGAGGTACGGGGAGAGGCAGAACAGACCGAAAGTCACGAGTATCCCCAAGGCGGCTATCTCGTAGTCGAAGGGGACGCCGCTCGCGTTGATGATTAGCCCCCCTATGACGGACCCCACGGGGATAACGGCCGTGCTTCCAAGCTGGTCAAGGCCGAAGTACCGCCCCTGCATCTCCGTAGGGACAATGAGTTGGACCGTATTCAACCAGGTAGTATTCAGTAGCCCCAGCAGAAGTCCTGACAGGAACACGAGCACCAGGGCACTTGCAAGGTACGGCAGAGCCACGAGCCCGAGGATTACAACCCCTTCGGCGATGCCTGAAAGGAGGAAGACGAGCCCTGCAAACCTCACTGTGTTGAACCTGGCAGAAAAATAGGCGCCCGGCGCAATCCCCAGTGGGAATAGTCCGTTCAGCAAGCCGAACACTGTGATTCCCCCGCTGATGACGTCCCTCGCATAGAATACGAAGAATTGTATCACCATCACGAAGAAGAGGTTCGCTATCCCCGAAGCCACGGTCAGCTCTAGCAGGGCTCTGTTGTTTCTGATGTACGAGAAACCCTCCCTCATATCGTCGAGGACCGATGGCATTGATCTTTCCTCGGATGAACCCTGCCTCGCTGGGACCTTGAAACCCACTATTCCGACGATAAGGATTGCCGAGACCAGGAACGTGGAAGTGTTCAGGCCGAAGGCGGCCGTGATGCCAACTGCGACTATGAGGAGGCCCCCGAAGCTGTTAGATGCGAACTGGATTATTGCAGTAGTCGACTGGACAAGGGCGTTGGCGTTCTGCAGTTGTTCACTCCCAACCACCGCCGGCGTCAGCGCCCTCTCAGCGGGCTGGAACAGGGTCGTGAATGAGCCAAGTACGAATGCAACTGCCAGCACCATGGGGAGGTTGAACCCTATCAGATACACAGAAGCGACCAAGGCCACGAGGCTCGCCGCCCTCGCCATGTCTGATAGGACCATGAGCTTTCGCCGCTCGTGCCTGTCGACGAGGGTCCCTGCTATTAGACTGAACAGGATCGTCGCGATTGAGAACGAGATTCCGATATAAGCTACATCCAGCGCGGAGTTGGTCTGGTACGCCACATAGACAGTCAGCGCGATTTGACCGATGGCGAACCCGCTGGCCGACGTGACCCCAGCAAAGAACAGACGGGCGAAGTTCCGATTCCCGAGAACTGCGGGCCACCAGCTTTTTCGATGGCTCGGAGTAGCTGCCGGCTCGCTCATGTACGGCTACCACAGCCCTCTTGTTATCATGACCTCACGAGAAGCGACGGCGTCTGGGGCCCCTACCGGAAGCGACTGCCCGCAAACCTGGCTCTTACCCCTAGCTCTTCGTCAATCCTAAGAAGCTCGTTGTACTTCGCTACCCTTTCTCCCCTTGCAGGAGCGCCTGTCTTGATGAACGAGACCCCGTAGGCAGTTGCGAGATGGGCGATGAAGGGGTCGGACGTCTCACCGGAGCGGTGAGAGACCACCGCCTCCCACTTGGCTTTCTGACACTCTTCTATTGCGCGCCGCGTTTCGGTTACGGTGCCAATCTGGTTCAGTTTGATGAGGCCCGCATTTGTCGCCTTCAATCTGATTCCCTTCCGGATGAGCGGGACGTTGGTGACGTAGAGGTCGTCCCCGATTATGGTCGTGTTCTTGCCGATGCGGTGAGTGATGGACGCGAAAGGATCAAACGACCCCTCCTCGAATGGATCCTCGAGGGTTAGCAGGTCGTACTCATCTTTTAGAGCTGTGTAGAAGTCTTCGAGCTTGCGCCAGTTGAACCGCTTCCCGTCCAGGGTATAGTAACGCGTCTTCTCGTCATAAAACGTGGATGAAGCGGCATCCATCCCCAGTCTGATGTCCGTCTCCGCATATCCTGCCGCCTCGATAGACTTTCGGATAGCTTCAAGGGCGTCCCTGGTCTTGCTCAACGGCGGAGCAAACCCTCCTTCATCGCCGACGTTGATTGCGCCCCTGCCGTACTCCGCAGTTAGCACCTGTTTCAGCGACTGGTAGACTTCCGCCCCCATCCTGATGGCCTCCGTGCAGCTCTTGGCGCCCACGGGCTCAATCAGGAACTCCTGCACGGCAAGCTCGTTCCCAGCATGCTCCCCTCCGTTGATGACGTTCATCATAGGAACGGGGAGGGTGTAGTCCGAGGACGACTTCAGCTGCCGGAAGAGGCTCACCAGCCCTGCTCCGGCCGCCGCCCAAGCTGATGCCATGGAAACCGCCAATATGGCGTTCGCACCTAACTTGCTCTTGTTTCGCGTCCCATCGAGGACAATCATGGTCTGGTCGATTACCTGCTGATTCGAACAGTCGAGCCCCACGACCTTCGGCCCTATGATCCTGTTCACATTCGAGACGGCCTTTGATACCCCCTTCCCGTGGAACCGCCTCTCGTCACCATCGCGAAGCTCAAGGGCTTCGAGCTTTCCCTTGGACGCCCCTGACGGTACGCTCGCTCTCCCTACAGATGCGTCTGTCATCACCTCTGCTTCGACAGTCGGGTTGCCTCTCGAGTCGAGGATTTGCCTCGCTCGCACGGCGACGATTTTCCCTGGCCGCATCAACCGCTCGGCGCATTCGGCGTCGGGGGGACGTTAAATCTGATTCGTTTGAAGGTCGCACTCCAACACTTATTACGCATGGGCATCGCCTGCGGTTCGGGCCGGTCGTCTAGCCTGGTTCAGGACGTCAGGATAGTCCCGTCAAGCCCTTACACGGCGAAACGGTATTCCGCGCCAAGGTCGGCGGTCCGAATCCGCCCCGGCCCACTTCGCACCTGCCTGCCAAAAAGGCGTCGAAGAGTTAACTACGCTCTGCCGGCTGGCCCTCCCATTGCCAAAGTTCAGGTACATCAGCTGGCCTGAGTACGGAAACTTGGCCTTGGCGTTGGCAGAGAAGGTCAGGGCGAAGGGAAAGACGTACGACCTGGTGGTAGGAATTGCAAGGGGAGGCATCCCCGTCGCGATGGTGCTTTCCGACCACCTCAACGTGAAGGTTGATTTCGTAAACGTCAAGTCATACAGCGACATAGGCAAGCGGGCGCCCCCGAAGATTCTGTCGACCCTCACCGAGGGGATTCAAGGCAAGGACATTCTCTTGGTGGACGACCTAGTGGACCAGGGAGACACCCTGACCCTGATGAAGGGCTACCTCGCCGAACAAAGGCCCAAGACGCTGGAGACAGCTGTCCTATTCAAGAAACCCTGGAGCAAGACTCAGCCCGACTTCTTCCTCGAGGAGGTCTCCGAGTGGGTCGTGTTCCCCTTCGAGCTCGGTGAGATGGGGCGCCTTAGATCGAAGATGGGGGACGGAGACGCTGCCTAGAGCAGTGAAGCCAGCACCATGGCCGTTCCCACTACGCCTATGGCGTAGCCCGCCATTGATTGCCATCGTCTGTTCACGTACTCCTCTCCCATGATTCTTGGATTGCTGGTCAGCCAGACTAGAGGAAACACTACGCTTGGAAGAAGGAAAGCGATGAAGACCTGCGACAGAATGATGTACTGGACGGGGTTAAGGTTGAGCTCTATCATGAAGACAGATACAGCGATGAATATGGTATAGATCAGCTTGAATCTGTTGCTGTTCAGCCTGTCTTTCCAGCCCGCAAATCCTACGAAAGCGTAGGCACTGCCCGCGTCGACTGCCGTCACCGCCGCAAAGGCTGATGCTATGACAGCCACGCAGAAGATGGTGCCTGCCCAGGGAGCAAGCGCACTGGAAAGTCCCTTTGCGATGTCAGAGAAGCTGCCTACGGGAACGTTGAAGAGGAGTGCCGCCGCGACCAGGATTGGCAGAGCGCTTATCGCGCCGCCAATTATCAGGCTGGTAATGGTGTCCCTCCGGCCCCTGCCGATTTCCCTCTTCTCGGACCATCCATTCTCGTTTACAAGGCCGGAGTGCAGGGCGATGTAGGTTGTCGCTACCTGAGCACCCACTATGCCAGCGGCATAATAGAATTCGCTAGAGCTCTTGACCGTCGGTATGAATGCGTTCAGCGCGATGGCAGACAACGAGGGGTGAGCAAAGTAGGTGAGGACGACGTAGGCCGCTGTCATTACGCCTATGAAAGCGAGAACTCCGGTCCTGATCCATTTGTACTTCCCAGTCCACACCAATCCTCTCGTAGCGATTGCCAGAACGGGTCCCAGCCAAAGATAGTTCAGGCCAGTGATTATCGAGGCCGCCAGCCCGAGTGCTATGATCTCAGCAACCAAGGTCGTAACATCCAAGAACGTAGATGGTAACATCATTCCTAGCGCTGCACGCCTTCCGTACTTGTCGTACAGGTTCTCGGGATAGGTCTTCTTTGTCACTATTCCTAGCCTCGCAGCCATGTCCTGTACCACGATTAGCATCAGCACGCTGTAGAAGGCGGTCCAGAGCAGTTCGTAATGGAAGAGGGACCCCGCGACGGTCAGCGAAATTATGCTTGCCGGGTCGAATAGGTCAATGGCGATGAGCAGCGCTGGGCCGAGAGGGAGGATGTACTTCAGGTTCCCGTAATTGGGGATTGGCGGAATGAACTGCCTCAGGCGCGTGGCGAGTTCCCGCCATGGGGCTCCCTCTTTGCCGCTGTCTTCCACAACCCCTCTCCAATTCAGGTATCATAATGGCTCCTTTTAAATGTTAGAAATGCCTAACACATTTCCACATCACTAAGATTACTCCCGAATTCTAACATTGTGTGGCCCCTTGCCCTGCAAAGCCTTTTATGATGAGAGGGCTCGGTTCGGGTCGGATGGCCTCTTTGCAGCGAGCGCTTCCCCCGAAACGGGATATATCGCGTCTCGAAGACTACCTGGAGGCAATATACAATCTCGACTCGGAGAAGGGGTACGTTAGTGCCGCCGACATCTCGGAGAAGTTGGGTGTTAAGCCCCCGACAGTTTCCAGCATGCTGGTAAATCTCGCGAAGAAGGGATACCTTGAGCACGAGAAGTATAGAGGGATGAGGTTGACGCCCTCGGGGGAGAAGGTGGCCAAATCCGTGGTGAAGAGGCACCAGGTAATTTCTGAGCTGATCTCAATGCTGGGGGTCGACGACCAGACGGCGTACGTGGACACCGAGGGGATAGAGCACCACGTGCATCCCACCACGCTGCATCGGTTTGAGCGACTGGCCGATTATCTCCGCCAGAATCCCCAGACCCTGAAGGCGATCCGCCGGTTCGTTGAAGAGTAGGATCGCCTGTCGGTCAGATGCGTTCCTCCAGGAATGAATTCAGGATTCGAAAAGTCAATCCCCAGACCATGTAGTCACCCACCGCATAGGCTGGCATCCCTACAACCTTGCCCTCGCCTTTCAGATAGAAGGTGGACCTCGATGAGGGGGCTAGAAGCTGTTCGAGCTCGACCCACCTGAAGGAGGCCACCTCGCCGTTCGGCTTCACCTCGACACTCTCTTCCAATTCGAACACTGATGGGACAACGTCCATTGTCCCAGTGTGCGTGGTTGCCACCCCACCGTAGCCCAAGAACTCCCCGAATCTGCCCAGATCTATTCCGACCTCCTCCATCGTCTCTCGTATCGCCGTGTCCATCGCCGACCTGTCCCCCTCCTGCATTTTCCCCCCGGGGAAGGCCACTTGTCCCGACCACGGGTCTCCCACCCGCTCTGCTCGCCTGATCAGCAATACGCTCGGGAACCTCCTGCCCCTGACTATCACGGCGACAGACGCGAACCGCAAACCCTTCTGCGGGGGCTCGTGGGGGGAGAGATTCCTCGTAATCTTCGCGAATGACTCTCCGATCAAGTCAAATTAATGCGACGCTCTCCAATTTTAAATACGCATCGCAGACGCTCATGATAGGATTCTAAATGGAGACAAGCCATCAAGATTCAACTGTGAAACTGACGGAAGCGAACTTCGACGAGCTTAGCACGTCGGGGAAGCTCATGTTCGTGGACTTCTGGGCGACATGGTGCGGCCCCTGCAGGGTGATGGAACCTGTGGTGGAGAAACTAGCGGCAAAGTATTCCGACAGGGTCCTCTTCGGAAAGGTGAACGTTGACGAAGAGATGAACATCTCGTCTCGCTATGAGGTGTTCTCCATCCCAACGTTCATGATCTTCAAGAACGGTCAGCCCATGGACGCAGTCATAGGGGCGGTAGGCGAAGCCTCTCTTGAGCGCCTCGTGACCAGCGCCATCGAGAAGTAGCGTGCACTCTAGGTCACCCTGGTGCCGTCCGTGAGGAAGATGTCGGCGTCCTCAAGGCTCACCGACCTCGAAGACAGTACGGGTCCGAACTGAAACGACCTACTCCTGTTGATCGGCTGCCCCCCGACGAGGCGGTTGAAGGGGGGCATCACCGTGAGTTTCCCCTTCCCCTTCGACCTTGACTCGTATCCTGCTCCCTTCATGAGCTCACCCACATCATACTCGGCTCTCACCCAGACCGCCTCCCTCGTCCTGGAGCCCAAAGGGTCGCGCATCTCATAGGTGAAGTGAGAGTGTCCGATGACAAGATTCCGGGTTGCAATGGCTTCCTCTGAAGGCCAGGCGTGGCCATGGGCGACACCTATTCTCCCCACGCCTGTCCCCAGCACCATTCCCTGCGAAGTGTGAAGGGTAACCCTCTGCGGGAGGACTGTTTTGATGTTACCATCATGGTTCCCGGGGACCACTTCCACTCCCTGGAAGATGTCGAGCATCGTGTCGAAGAACCAGGGGATGACCCCCCAGTCGATGTCCTCTACCTTTCCGACCGTGTGCTTTACGTCCCCCAGCACGGCCAGCCTGTTCGTGTGGTACTTCTCGGCGATGTCCTTGACTCGTTCCACCATCTTCACAGAGTATGCCGGGAGGCGGAACCCCTTCTTCGCCATCTCCTTCTCGAGCCCGAGGTGAAGGTCGGAAATCAGGAGGGTGCAGTCGCCAGTGCTAGAAAAAACGATGGCGGCCTCGCCAGGTACTATCTTAAGCAACCTAGGTGATCAGCGGAAATACCTGTGTATTAACGAAGTTCTTGAATTCAGAGAGTTCCATCCTGCTGAATGCCGTTAGGATGCAGTTCCGCGTGAGCCCCAACACGTAACCGTAAGCCTTGCTCTTGAAGACGATGTACCACAGCTTCCCATGCGTCAAGTAATCGCTGTAGAGGCTTGTGTTCCCCAGCTCGGCGCCGTAAAGGGAGAGCTTGGTGATGTTGGGAAGGTCCACGTCAGAAAAGAAAATCACTTTCGAGTCCTCAAAGTTTGCCTCATGGAACTTCCTTAGGGTCTCGGGGTCAATCCTCGCTTCGACCACCTCCCCCAGGCTCATGAAGATCGCCTTACTCATCTCGTTGGCGATGTTGTTCGCCCTGTTCTTCTTGTCATAGACCGTCAGGAACATCCGGTCTTTGTACATGTTGAACGAGAACGGGGCTTCGAAAGTTCTCGGCACCGGGACTGACTCCCCCCTGTGCGGTATCACGAACACCGTATCGAAGGAGAACTTCCCCTCCAGGGTTCCCTTCCCTACGCTCAGATCAGTTATCTCCGTAACCAGCTTGAATTCCTTGTCCTCCACCGTCGTCTCCGTCTCGATCTTGAACGCCTTCAGCTTCTCGGCGAGGGTGTCGAGCTCATAGTTCTCCCTGACGAGGAAGACCTTTCCCGCTAGAACCAAACCAACGCGCCCCCGCTGTACCCTGCTTATTGGTTTTCAGTTGCCCCAGAACTGCCTTGTGGTGACAAAACGTATCTTAGCCTCAAGTAAATCCCTGTAGAACGCCTCTTCGTCGTCGTGCATCTCGGCGAGAATCCTAGAGGCTGTCTGGGGTCCAATTCCATATACCGTCTGCGCCACCACCGCTTTCTTGCCGTAGGATAGCACCAGATCCGCACCCCTCCGAGCCTTGGAGAGCTCAGCGCGCTCATCTTCATTGATCAGCGCCCTCGACTCCCTCTTCCGGATCAGCTCCGAAAGCTTGGCCGTCCCCCAGTAGCATGGCACCAGTAGTCCGGACCCGCATTTGGCGCACTTCGGCTCCTCCGGCAATTCTCCAACTGTGGTCTCTCCCTGATCTGTGCCGCACTTCACGCAGAGAAGGCTCACATCAGTTCCGAAGATGCTTGCCTTCATCCTCTGGTACGACGACCTGCCTAGGGAATCGGGCGCCACAGCCTCTGGAACTTCGAGGTACCTGTAGAGGAGGCCATAGGCGATCGGCGTCGGCCTGTCCCCGGCGAGGAACGTCTCTACGGTGATTTGGCCGTTCGCCACGGCGAGGAGCACCTGCTTGCTGCGCTCCATGTCGATGAGGTCTCTCCCAGTCTCCTGAAGGGCCTCTTCGAATATTGGGGTCTTCTCGAACCTCGTCGGCAGGGAACAAAGGTTCGGGTGGGCGATAAGCTTCCCCCGTTTCAGTGCCCCGAACCTCTCAGCTACATGCTTGACCCTCGTGGGGAAAGGAAAGTTCCTCTGCGCCGCCACGGCATATGTCCTCTCCAGCTCCTCGGGGGTAAGGCCCATCAACTCTCTGCCTATCGCCTTGAGGTCCAGGTCTTCCGTGTCGGCTGTGAGCTCCATTAGTATCCTGTACCCGTCGAGCCACCATACCCTGACAAGCCCCCTCCGTGAAAGGATCTCCTCGAAGGTGTAGGCGAATGTCCTGTTGACAGACTCCCCGAAGCAGAGGTGGATGATGAGGTACTTTCCAAACCCCTCGAAGAGGACCAGTCTATCAGAGGGGACGGACGCCCCCATCTTCTTGTGCTCGGCGATCTCGTCAAGGACGAGTGCTCGGGAGGCAGCGTCTCCCGGTATCTTCTTCGAGGCCTCTATCGCAGCCTCGTTTCCAATGTCAAGCGCTTCCGACACTTCCCTCCTGAGGCGACCAGTCTCGACGGCGAGCTCGTAGGGTATCGGGAGCATCTCGCCGTCCCAGCCGGGCACCGCCGCCAGCGGATCCTCCACAGAGGTCACGTAGATTTTCCTGTCCTCAGCTACCTGCTCGACCTGCCACACCTTCCCCTTGCAGACGAAGTGAACTCCGACCTTGATGCTGAGGAGGACGAACTCTTCCCCGAGTATCCCGACCGTCTGGTTGGTCGAGACGTCGACCACTAGGTACCTTGTCTCGTCCGGTATCATTGACAGATTCTCATAATAGTACTCCCGGGTCAGCCTGGTCCGGGACAGGGTCTTACCCTCGAGCCTGATTTTTCTGAGCTCGGCCAGGTACCCCACTGTGCGCATGAACGCCTCTTGAGAGAGCTCCCGGTAGGGTGCGGCTTTCCTGACTTCGACGAAGAGTCCGTCCGCGTCCATCGTCTCGAAATCCATCAGATAGCCTGCGATTTGGTGGGCAAGCACGTCAAGGGAGTTCGCGAAGGGCCTGGTGGGCTCTATCTTGCCCTTGGCCGCCGAGCCGACGCTCGCAGAGGACTCGAGTATATCGTCGGCTGAGACCGTCACCAGAACCCCCTTCGACACCTTCCCGAGGGCGTGCCCGCTCCTCCCAACTCTCTGCACCAGGCTCGTGACCTGCCGCGGGGACATGTACTGGACGACTAGGTCCACAGAACCCACATCGATCCCCAGTTCCAGGGTACTTGTGCAGACCAGAGCCTTGAGCGCCCCTGTCTTGAAAGCGTGCTCTACCCTTTCCCTCTCCTCTCTTGGAAGGGAGCCGTGGTGGACCCCCACGTCCTTTCTCAGCCGTGCCAGCTTCTCTCCGAGCATCTCCGCCACCGTCCTACTGTTGACGAAGATCAGAGTTGACGTGTGGCTCTCGATGAGGGAGTTGATTCTTGAAAGGCGCGCGGCCAGGTCGGGGGCAGAATAGGTCTCCTTCGCGGCAGAGGTGCTGGAAGGGTCGGGGACCGGATACTCGATGGCGTAGGCGAACTCTTTTGGAGCATCCACTCTTACAACCGTCCGCTGCCTGTCGCCGAAGAGGAAACGGGCGGCCACCTCAGGGGTCCCAACCGTTGCGGAGAGAGCGACGAGCTGGAAATCTGGGGTGACCTTCCTAAGCCTCTCCAGCCCGACGCAAAGCTGGACGCCCCGCTTGCTCTCCACAAGGTTGTGGAGCTCATCGACCACAACCGCCTTCAGGTGTGACAGATTGTCCCTCATCCTCCTGCCGGGGAGAATCGCTTGGAGGGTCTCCGGGGTGGTCACAAGCACGTCAGGGGGGTGTGCAGACTGCTTCGCCCTTTGGGCCTGGGGGGTGTCCCCATGCCTGATGTCGACCTTCAGCCCTAGCCTGGTGCACCAGACCTGCAGGCGCCTCAGCATGTCCCTGTTCAGGGCACGCATTGGGGTAATGTACAGCAGAGATATCCCCTCACCGTGTCCCTCCAAGACCAGCCTGCTGAGCAGTGGTAGAAGGGCCGCCTCCGTCTTCCCCGAGCCCGTGGGTGCCACCACAAGCACGTCCTCCCCTCTCGAGACCAGAGGCCAGGCCTTGACCTGTGGCGGGGTCGGTACTTTGATTCCCGTCTCAACCAATAACCCCCTCACAGCCGGAGCAAGGGACTCGAACGACAAACTCAGGAAATGGTACCTTGCGCGGATTTAAGGCCTCGGAGGAGGGGGGGGCCGCGAAAGTGTTTTTCCCCCAAAAAGCCAGCAAGGTCTAAAAGCGCCCTACACCCCGCGGTCTCGAAGCTTGTCCAGGAGCACAAGAGAGGTCTCAGAGGAGAGGCCAATCCATCTTACCACTGTGAATGAAATCATCCTAGAGAACTTCATGAGCTACGAATACGCAAGGATACCTCTACGAGAGGGGCTCAACCTGATAGTCGGCCCCAACGGGGCCGGAAAGTCGTCCGTCCTCCTGGCCATATCTGTCGCCTTCGGTCAAGCATACACGGAGCGCTCAAGGAAGCTCTCCGACCTTATTCGCAGGGGCAAGGACATTGCCCGCGTTTCCCTTGTGTTCGACAACTCCCCCAAAGGGGGGAGACGCCCCATCCCGTATTCAAAGTCCGACACCTTCATGCTTAGCCGGTACCTAAGGCGGGACGGATCCTACTGGTTCGAGGCAGACTACAAGGAGATAGACAAGAGCGAGGTGGTCAGGCTCCTCCGGGAATTCGGCATCAACCCTGACAACCTACTCATCATAATGCACCAGGGGATGATAGAAGAGCTCGGAGCCGTCTCTCCTCAGGAACGGCTGAGGATGGTGGAGGAAGCGGTCGGCTTCTCCGAGTACAGGCAGAAGATCCTGCTGGCGGAGCAGGAGCTCAGTGGCCTTATTGGAGAAGAGAGTTCCCTTCTTCAGCTCATAGACAACGCCAACCAGGCTCTTGAGTACTGGAAGCAGGTCTACGACCGCTATCAGGAGAAGAGGAGGCTCATGGAACACAGAGATCTCCTCGTTAAGGAACAGCTCTGGAGCACCGAGGCGAAGCTAACGAAGGCGCTGCAGGGGGCAGAGGAGAAGATCATGGCGAAGACAAGGGCCCTCGAGGACCTGAAGTCTCAGCAGGCAGAGGTTTCCTCGGATGCCGAAGAGTCTCATCAGGCGCTGCTCGACAAACAGGTAGAGCTTCGGAAGCTGTACTACGCGCTGGTGAGGGCGGAGTCCGAGAAGGCGAAAGACGAGTCGGCCAGAAACGCCTACCGCTCGATTAAGGAGGACGTCGCGGGGTTCGCGACCTCGATTGACGAGCTGCTCGAAGGCGGAGAAAACAAGAGCGTCAAGCGTCTGAAGGAGTTGGCGGCTTACATCCAGGGAAAGGGAGAGGTGGCAGAAGAGGACGCACAGCGCAGGAAGGTGGAGCTAGACAGGGAGGTGTCGTCACTGCAGCCGGAGATCACCCGCACGGAGGAGCTCATCAAGAAGACCATGGACAGCTACGTTTCGTTCAAGGTGAAGGCGGAGGTTCTGACATACAGGATCAGGGTGACCGAGTCCGACCTTCGGGATTTGGAAAGGAGCGCGAAGGAATACAGAGCAGAGCTCGACAAGATGGGCCCTGAACTCGAAAAGGCGGGCCCGAGGATGGAGACTCTGCGGCAGCCCTATGAAGTGTCTGAGGAGCTGAAGCTGGTGTCCGCCCACATCCAGAAGATGCAGGACGTCCCAGACGACGCCGAGAAGATCTACAACGACTACTCTGGCAACATCGAAGAACTGAAGGTGAAGCTCGCCCAGCTGCAAGAGAACAAGAAGTCAATGCTCGCTGAGCTCGGGACACGGAAGGGTGTCTGGAAGAAGGCGATACAGGACCTCATCGAGTCGGTCGACCCCGCGTTCCAGGCGGTCCTTTCTGCCGCTGACGCAACAGGGTTCATTAAGTTCGAGGAGGCAGACGTCATCGAAGAAGCCGGCCTAGACCTCTACGTGGGTTTCCGTGGGGGCGCTCCCACCACCCTCGATCCTTTCACACAGAGCGGAGGCGAGAGGTCGGTGGCACTGATGGCGTTCATCCTGTCCCTTCAGGCAAGAATCGTCTCCCCACTCAGGGCCATGGACGAATTCGACATCCACATGGACCCCAGGAACAGAGAGGCGATGTTCAAGATGATACTCTCCCAGATGAAGCAGCGGGAGGCATCGCAGTACATCGTCATCACTCCGTCCATCCTCACGGTATTCGACAAGACCGCCCACGTCATCACCGTCCAAGCAGTGCACGGGCCCTCCGAGGTAAAGGAGCTGAAGTAGGGTGGAGCAAACGAAGCTCGACGACTACCTGCGGGTGATAGAGCTCTGCAGGGACGTGGAAACGAGCAGCGCCAATCCCTTCGACGTCGATATCAGGGAGAAGATCCTAATTCTAAAACAGAGGCTTCCTGAGCTGAAGTTGCTGGATGAGTTGCTTGTTGACGCTGAGGCGATGCTCGAGCTCTCGAACATCGTCAAGCTTCAAGACCAATTCTTGAAGCAAAAGGCGTCCTCCCTGTACATCGACCCGTTACTCATTCAGCTGAAGGTCAAACTCCTTCCCAAGGAGGCGCTGACCGAGGCATTCGTCAAGAGCTGGCATCCCATAGCCCAGGTGGACCAGCTCTCTCCTAGGGGCTTAGAGAAGGCGTTCGTCTACTGGCGGGATCTTGTACCCATTTCAGAACGCTTCAAAGACCAGTTCGGGAACTACGGCATACGTCCGGGCCAGGTGGATTATTCCGATCTCGTGAGCATGGGGGTGTTCACGAGGGAGCAGTTCGAGACCAGCCTCACCCAGCTCTTCGACGAGCTCTTCGAGCAGTCTAAGGGGGAGTGGGTCGACTACAGACAGTTCATAGGGGACGACGCCTTCGAGAACAAAGTGAGGAGGGCCTACCTTCTCGCTTTCCTCATCAGCGAAGGGCGTGCCCTGTTGAAGACAGAGCCCCTTTCGGGAAAGATTTGGACCATGGCAATTATGGAGAGGGCGAAGGGACTCCCAAAGTCCATGGCCATTTCTATCACAGGTGAGGCGTAACGGAAGCGGAATCTGGGGATAGGGCGCTTCTAGAGCGGAAAATGAGGAGGGCGTTCCAAGTGCTCGTCCTTCAGCGCGGGAGGAATCCGGGGGTCAAGGGGTGGGAGATGAAACGACACCTTGGGCGTGATTACCGCAAGATCATCGAGGTCCTCTCAGAGGACATCGCACCCATGGGGCTAGAGGTGTTCGAGGTGAAGGGGGCCGACGGAACCGAAGACTCCTCCCGGTTCCTGCTGAGGTTCAAGGAGCCTCCGACCGTCAGCGAGGCAGAGACCTCGGGGATTCGGATAGACGACCTGGCCGTTCTCGCCGCAACGATAGCCTTCGTGAATTCCAAGAGCGGGAGGGTGGCCAGGCGCGAAGTGGAACAGTTCCTTCGGGAGAAGTTCCCCAAGTGGCGCATCGACTACTCCTTGGACCGTTACGTGAAGCGAGGTTACCTCGAGCAGGACGAGAGAGGCATGCTGCACATAGGCTGGAGGACACACGCAGAGGTCGACGAGAAGACCCTGATGACTCTGATACTTTCCAGGGCTCAGGAAGCAGCGAAGAAGTAGCGCCTGCGCAGCGCCTCCCTTTCCCCCTCGATTATCAGCTCAACCACGTCCCTCCCCTCCTTGCGCATCTTCGCCGCTAGTGCCGTCGCCTCGGCGAGGCGCACGCCTCTCCCCGCAAGCAGCATGTCTGCGGCATGACCGTACTCCTTCCTCAGCTCTGCAGACTTCTTCAGCGCCTCCACCAGTTTCAGCTTGCTGCCTCGCATGTCCGCTCTGCTTCGGGCCTTCATAGCGAGGGAGAACACGTTCTCGTAGGAGTCTGTGGAGAGCCCGATGGCAGCCTTCCCGCAGACCGGACATTTGTCAAGCCCCTCCAAATCCCCGACCTTTCTCAGCTCGAGGAAGTTCCAGCAGTTGGTGCACACAGCCGCCAGGAACGTGTCGTTGATCCTGGCCCTTGTCGACTGCTTCAACAGCGCCCTGAGCCTCTCGGGTGAGACTATCTCTCCCCTCCGGCTGATCTCTTCCACCCCTATCCTGGCTATGGGGGTGAGCCCCTCGTACTCCACCAGCTTCACTTCGATTGCCCCCGCATGAATCTTCTCTACCACATCCATGGCATCAGGAAGGTCGAAATCGTCATGGAATATCATGCTCATCGCCTCCTCGTATACTGGAGTGTCTCTTAGTGCTTCGATAATCCCCGAGATTGAAACGCTGGCGTAGTCGGCGTCCTTGGCGATGGCTCCGCACTTCTTTCCCGCGTGAATCAGCCTGCGCTTGAATATCCCGCTCCTTTCCACCGCCTTCTCGGTAGCGGCCCTGAGGTCAAGGCCATGGAGCTCTTCTATTACCGAGAGCACAGACTGGGGGGAGACTTCCGCTTCGATTACTATTCTGTATGGGTCTTGGTGCACAGCCACCGACTGGCCAATCCGCTCGGAGACCAGATGGCCAATCACCCTCGCCAGGAGCCTGTTCACTCTGTGCCCGAACGCGGCCTGAATGACGAGGTACCTGTCCCACTTCTCGACGGTAACCAGCCTCTCAGACGGGATGGGGAGCTTGGCCGCGTTCTGTTCTGCGACCTCCTTGAGCGCGACGAGGATCGCGTCGCGCGGCACAGGGTAAGTCCTTGAGAGCTCGTCCAGGAACGCCTCCACTGTCCCATTCTCGAGATTCTCGGCGTACCTCCTACGAATCGACCCCACCTCTTCTGCCACCACCCGCGGGACAGGTATCTCGTCCCCGACCCAGTTGGGGACGGCGCCAGTGGGGTCCTCTTCCGCCTTGACGTACACCTTGTTCCCATAGATCTGATCTATCTTCCAGCACCTCCCCGCCTCAACAAACTTGACCCCGACTTCGCCGTACTCCGACACGAACGCCTCGTCGAGGGTCCCAACGAAGTTGTCTCCCTCTATCACGAGGTACTGCTTCTCGTCGGGAATCATGGAAAGGTTGTCAAAGTAGTAGGAGAAGAGAGGCTTGACATCCCTGGCCCGGAAGACCTTCCCGTCCGATTCGCTATAATAGGCAAGCCGAGGGTATCGTTCCCTCATGTACGTGAGGACCTTCCTCAGCTTCTCAGGCGCAAGGTCAGCGTAAGCGTAGCTTCTCTTTAGCAGGGCCATCATATCGTCGAAGTTCCAGCTGGTCTGTTCTATGAGCAGCCCCGCCACTTGGTGTATCGCGACATCGTACGGCGAGAAGACAGGTTCCAGCGGCTCGAGCTCCCCCATCACAGATTTCCTGCACAGGACGGCCGCTTCCAGAAAGTCGTCTGAATCCTGGGTGATGACGAGGCCGTTAGACACCTCACCGACCTTGTGCCCGCTGCGCCCCACCCGCTGGATGAGCCTGGTCACCTGTCTCGGCGAGTTGTACTGCACGACGTATTCCAGGAAGCCGATGTCTATCCCAAGTTCCAGGCTGCTCGTGCAAATCACGCCGAGCAGTTTCCCCTCCTTGAGGTTCCTCTCCACCGCCTCCCTGGTTGCCTTGGAAAGGGAGCTGTGGTGCACTCCCACGGGGAAATCGGGGTCCCACACCCTGAACCTGCTCGAGAGAGCCTCGGCCTCGGTCCGGGTGTTTGTGAAGATCAGTACCGACCTATACTTCTCAACAAGGTCCCTTATCGTCCTGAGCCGAGCGGCTACCTCAGGGTACGAGTAGATCGACTCGGCGAGTACCCTGTCCTCTCCTGTCGGCCTTGGGGCGACCACCTTCAGGGAAAGGCTCTTCTCGACAGGGACCCTTACCACTTCGCACTGCCTCCCGCTCCCTACGAGGAACTGGGCCACCCTTTCCGGCGATCCAACCGTGGCCGATAGCCCAACTATCTGGAACTCCTTCTCTGCCACGTCCCTTAGCCTCTCCAGCCCGACGCTGAGCTGGCTCCCTCTCTTGTCCTCGGAGAGCTCGTGAACTTCATCGACGACGACCCACCTAAGCTTCGTGAGGTTCTGCCTTATTCTCCTTCCAACCAGAAGGATCTGCAGAGTCTCCGGCGTGGTTATCAGTATGTCAGGCGGAGCGAAGCTCAGGTTCGTCCGCTCGGCCTGTGAGCTGTCACCATGTCTGACCCCGAGCCTGATGTCGAAGCGCTTGCACCACCACTGCATCCTGTCCAGCATGTCCCTGTTAAGCGCCCTGAGGGGCGTAATGTAGAGCAGCTTGGTCCCTTTCTCTCTTGATTCTCCCTCTCTCACCATGGCGTCTAGGATAGGGAGCAACGCCGCCTCAGTCTTCCCTGTTCCCGTAGGCGCCATCAGGAGGGCGTTCTTCCCCTGCCTCACTATTGGCACTAGCTTCTCTTGCGGGTCCGTGGGTGTGTCGAAGCCCCTTTCCTTTAGTGCAGCTACAAGGGGCGGGGAAAGCAGCTGGAATGCATTCTGACTTGACACTAGTCACCGACTCCCTGCTTGCCTTCACTCAGTCGAAAAAACAAGAAGATCCGAATCCCGTTGACCTCCCCCAATAAGTTTGCTCCTCGGTTGCGGGTCCATCGCCAGTCTCTAGACAATCGGTCACCCCGCGTGCCATCAAGGTTGCACGAGGTATGGTAGCCGGGTGCGGGAAGTATGAGAGCGCGACTTAGGCGACGGTGAAGGCGGTTATCTGTATGGTGAAGGAGAAAGGCGCACTCGCTCCGTTTATGGTCGCGGAGCCACTGACACTTGCGCAGGTTGGCAGTTCGAAGTTAGAGCCGCTCGGAGTCCCAACAAACAGGTTGTAAGCTGTCAGGGTATCTGTCTCTCCGTTGCAAAGTTGAATGGCCTCCGGCAGTTTGCATGCGACATAGTTCGTCCCGTGAACGCGGTCAGGAGCCTTGTTCATAGTCTTGGTTTTGCTCAAGTTACAGGAACAGCGAACAATATCATCTCCAACCGATTGACAGGATGGTCTCCGTATTTGGTCAAATCTCGGTAGCCGCCAGAACATCGGAAATGGTTCTGGTGACCTAGAGGCGGGCTCTTTCTCCGGTTAGCTTCCGTCGGGTGCTTGCCGCCTTTCTGACCTCCCCAAGTCGTAGGCCACATATCCTACGCAGAGCAGTATTGCAAGTCCTACCAAACCGATTATGATTCCAGCCCCTTCGTCTCCTGTTGCGATGAGGATCCCCAAGAAAAGCACCAGTCCCCCGCCGGTTCCCATCCACCGGAGTTTTCTCATAGAAGACTTGGACATCGCCCTTCGGGTCTTGAAGGATTCTGAATTAAGGTTAGCCACTTGGGACCTCCGAAGACTTTTCCTGCGACTTCGTCAGGGTCTTCCCGTTCCAGGCCTCGGAAATGGTTCTGGTAACCAAACAATAGACGTTAACAGGGAGAAGGCCAAGGATGGGGTCATCGCCAAATGAGTTACCAGAACCTCGGAAATCGGCTTAAATATCGGAGTATAACATACGTTATGGAAAACCTTTGTCTCGCCTAATCAGCCCGTACGAAATCGTCGCAAAATCCGCCCTCCCCGCGCTCAGGGCGATGGTGGCGAAGAGGCTGCAGGAAGACTTCCACCTCACACAGCAAGAGGTGGCGAGGCGACTCGGCGTCACCCAAGCCTCCATTAGCAACTACGCCCGCAAGACCAGGGGGATGATGGTGAACCTGGAGAGCGACCCCACGGTGGCGAAGGCAGCCGACAGGATAGCAAAGGAGCTCTCGGCTGATAATCCAGACAACAGGGAGGCCTTGAAGTCGATGACGGAGGTCTTGGACTACATCCGCTTCAACCGCCTCATGTGTTCCCTTCATGGCGACCTGGAACCAGGATTCCAAACAGAGGGGTGCTACGCCTGCGAGGGCAATTTCACCGGAAAGGATTTTGACAAGCTGAAAGTGGTAGTCGGCAGCTGAACTTGCTAGCTGAGCCAAAGCCAGAATGGCTGACGGTCAACCCACCCAAGGGTCAGAGCTATGCGAACCTCAGGGAACTCTTCAGCAACCTGAACCTGCATACCGTCTGCGAGGAAGCCCACTGCCCCAACGTCCACGAGTGCTGGGGGGGCGGGACCGCCACGCTGATGCTCATGGGGGACGTCTGCTCTCGGGCGTGTCGTTTCTGCATGGTCACCCCGGGGAAGCCTCAGGGGGCACTCGATGCGCTCGAGCCAGAGAACGTGGCGTTTGCACTCTCCCAGATGGGCCTGACCTATGTGGTCCTAACCTCCGTCGACAGGGACGACCTACCTGACGGCGGGGCTTCTCACTTCGCCAAAACGATCAGGCTTGTGAAAGAGAGAAACCCGGGCATGCTTGTCGAAGTCCTGATACCTGACTTCCAGGGGGACATTGGTGATCTGATGAGGGTGGTGGACTCGAGACCCGACGTAATCGCACACAATGTCGAAACCACACTGTCCCTGACGCCGACCGTCCGCGACCCGCGGGCGCACTATTGGCAGTCCCTTTCAGTCCTCAGGAACGTGAAAAAGCTGAGTCCCAACACCTACACGAAGTCATCCATAATGGTTGGACTCGGGGAGTCAGAGGAGGAGGTGACCCAGGCGATGACCCATCTCAGGCAGGCAGGGGTAGACTTCCTAACAGTGGGACAGTACCTCAGGCCCTCCGCCAGACACCTGAAGGTGGTCGAATATGTCAAGCCCGAGCAGTTCCAGCGATACAGAACACTAGGGGAGAAGCTTGGTTTCCGATACGTGGCATCTGGCCCTCTCGTGAGGAGCAGCTACAGGGCCGGAGAGTTCTACATCCGCGCCGCCATTGAAAGGGACGCACACCGGGGTCAGTCTTATATGGCCGCGAAAACGGAAAACGTCAATTGACCGAAGCTGATTTCATGAAGGGCTCCGGTTCAGACACCCTTCCGCGAGTCTTCAGCGAAGCAGACTTCAAGTTCACAAAGCCCGAGGATGTCCTCTACCAGAGGCTCGCCCCCGATGGGACCCTCAGGGGCAAGGACCCAAACATCTCCCCTGAGACGCTCAAGAGGTTCTACGAGCAGCTCGTCTTCGGCAGGCTCTTCGACGAGAAGGCAAGCAACCTTTCGACCCTGAGGGAGATTGGCACCTACGCACCAGGAAAGGGCCAGGAGGGGTGCCAGGTCGGGGCCGCGAACGCGCTTGAGAAAGGAGACTGGTACGTCCCCATGTACAGAGATTCTGCCGGGATGATGGCTTTTGGTATGCCTCCAAGGAACCTGCTGCTTTACTGGGGAGGAGACGAGAGGGGGATGCACATCCCTGCGGAGCTCAACATGCTCCCCATCGCAGTCCCTGTGGCCACGCAGCTCCCCCATGCCGCCGGCATCGCGATGGCCAAGCGCCTGCAGGAAGAGAAGTCGGTCGTCTACGTTGCGACCGGGGATGGTGGCACTTCAAAGGCGGATTTCCACGAGTCCCTCAACTTCGCGGGTGTCAACGAGCTCCCTGTCGTCTTCGGTGTCGAGAACAACCAATGGGCGATATCTGTCAGAAGGAACAACCAGACTGCCTCCAAAACGATCGCCCAGAAGGCCGTCGCCTATGGCTTCGAGGGGATCCTTGTCGATGGCAACGACGTAGTCGCCTCCTACGAGGTGACGAAATACGCCGTGGAGAAGGCAAGGCGGGGGGGCGGTCCAACGCTCATCGAATACTCGACCTATAGGCTCGGCCCCCACACAACCGCTGAGCTGGTTTCAAACAAGCTGAAGGCCCCCGACGAGGTCGCAGAATGGGAAAAACGGAGCCCGATCACACGGTTCGAGAAGTATCTCAGGTCCAGGGGGCTCCTCGACGACAAGGCCAAGGAAGCGGTCGCTGCAGCGGCCCAAAGAAGGATGGACGAGGCGGTCGCCGCCTACAGATCCACCCCCACACCAGACCCTGCGACCATGTTCGAGTACACCTACGCGTCCCCTACGGCCGCGCTTGTCGAAGAGAGGCTCGAGGCCTTCGGGGGGAGGCCCGCCCACCCGGAGGAAACCGCGGAGCCGGCCCCCGCGGGCGGCAAACCAGGCGTGAACATCAGGAACGCTGTCAACATGGCCCTCCGCGGAGGGATGAGTAGGGACAAGCGGGTCGTCGTCTTTGGAGAGGACGTTGGAAAGAACGGCGGGGTCTTCCAAGTGACCAGGGGACTCCAAGACGAGTTCGGTCCCGATCGCGTCTTCGACACGCCTCTCGCCGAGCTAAGCATCGGCGGCATTTTCGTGGGGCTTTCGCTCGGGGGGATGATTCCCGTGGCCGAGTTCCAGTTCGACAGCTTCTCGGTCCCCGCTTTCGACCAGATCTTTGGACATGCCGCTCGGATGAGGAACAGAACTAGGGGAAGGTATGCGCCCAGGGGAGTGATTCGCTTCCCCTACGGGGCGGGCATAAGGGCGCCTGAGCTTCACTCGGAATCACCCGAGGCGTACTTCTCGCACACTCCCGGCCTGAAGGTGGTCATTCCCTCGAATGCCTACGACGCGAAGGGTCTCCTCTCCTCAGCGCTCCTTGAACTTGACCCGATTATCTTCATGGAACCGAAGAAGATCTACGACTCGCCCAAGATGGCGGTGCCGGAAGAGGAGTACCTGATCCCCATAGGCAAGGCGCGGGTTACAAGGGAAGGGTCAGACATCACCGTTGTGTCCTACGGGGCCATGATGGTCCCGACCCTACAGGCGGCCGAAGCACTGCAGGGGGAGCGCTCGATCTCGGCCGAGGTTATTGACCTGCGTACGGTCTCCCCCATAGACTTCCCTACCGTGCTTGCTTCCGTCAGAAAGACTGGGCGACTGGTTGTGGTACACGAGGCACCAAGGAACGTGGGTGTTGGGGCAGAAGTTGCAGCAACCGTGGCTGACAAGGCTCTCGACTCGCTGAAGGGGCCGATCAGGAGGGTGACCGGATTCGATACTGAGGTCCCGCTCGCTAGGCTCGAGGACTACTACGTCCCCAACAAGGAGAGAATAATGAAAGCGGCTGTCGACCTGGTCAACTACTGAGAGGACCCGGAAAACGCTAAAAGGGCATGCAACACTTGTGCTCTCCATCTAGCCCATGACCTACCAGTTCAAACTGCCAGACATAGGAGAAGGTGTGGCTGAGGGAGAGATTCTGAAGTGGATGGCCAATGTAGGCGACCAAATTAAAGAAGACCAGCCTCTGGTCGAAATAATGACGGACAAGGTCAATGTCCAGATACCTGCTCCGAGGACAGGTAAGGTGCTGCAGATTCTTGCGAAAGAAGGTGACGTGGCCAAGGTAGGCCAGACTATCATGATTATAGACGACGGGAGCGGCGACGCTCTGCCTATAGGCGGGCCTGCCTCCCCCGAGCCCGTCCAGGCCGCTGCCCCACCCCCGCCACAGCAGGCTGCGACTTCGCAGTCGGTCCTCGCCACCCCTGCCACACGTAGGCTCGCGAGGGAGCTGGGCATTGACATTTCACTCGTAAAAGGGTCAGGGGCCCAGGGCAGGATCACTGACGAAGACGTTAAGCGCTTCGCGTCTGGTTCCTCCAAGACACCTTCTACAGTAACCGTCCAGGCCCCCCTTCCGCCCACCCACGGTGCCGGTCCGAGAGAGGAATTGGTACCCCTTAGAGGAGTCAGGAAGACTATTTCCGAGAGGATGCTGAAGTCTCTTCAGACAACCGCCCAGGTCACTCATGTAGACGAGGCAGACATGACGGAGGTCGTCCTATTGCGGGAAGCGTTCAAAGGGAGCGCGGAGAAGAGGGGCGTCCACCTCACCTTCATCCCCTTCATCATCAAGGCCCTTGTACCAGCTCTGAAGGAGTTCCCCTACGTCAACTCATCCCTCGACGAACAGTCAGGGAACATCGTCCTGAAGAAGTATTACAACGTCGGCATAGCCACCGACACTGAACAAGGGCTTGTCGTCCCGGTGGTGAGGGACGTAGACAGGAAGGACATCTTCGAACTGGCCGGGGAGATAGAGACTCTCGCCGACAAGGCGAGGAAGGCACAACTGACCCTGGACGAGGTCAGAGGGGGCACTTTCACGATTACAAACGTTGGCGCCATCGGGGGGTTATTCGCCACCCCCATAGTGAATGTCCCCGAGGTCGCCATACTCGGCCTTCACAAGATAGCAAAGAGGCCCGTTGTCCGCGACGGCAAGGTCGAGATAAGGGACACGACCTACTTCTCTCTGAGCTTCGACCACCGTGTCGTCGACGGTGCATACGCCGCCAGGTTTACGTTTCGCGTCATAGAGATTGTCCAGGACACCAAGAAGCTTCTCTCCGAAGTACTTTAGCTTCGGCACCCAGCAATGTTTAAGCCGATAAGATCTTGCGAACCAAGTCCACACTTTGATCGAAGCTGACGTCGCTATCGTTGGCGGGGGGCCTGGAGGGTACGTCTGCGGCATAAGGGCTGCCCAGCTGGGCCTGAAGACCGTGGTAATCGAAGCCGACAGGCTGGGCGGGGAATGCGTCAACTACGGGTGTATCCCGTCGAAGTCCCTCATTGCCGTGTCCAAGCTCGCTGACAAGGTGAAGGAGGCGGAGAAGTACGGCCTGAAGGCGTCCGGTGTCTCAATAGACTTCGTCCAGCTCCAGAAGTGGAAAGGGGAAGTGATCTCCCGTCTGGTAAGTGGCATCGAGCTCCTTCTGAAAGGATACCACGCGACGATACTGAAAGGAGAGGCAGAGGTGGTCTCAAAGGACAAGGTAATCGTTACAACTGACCAGGGAGGAGAAGAGATCTCGTGCAAGAACCTCGTCTTGGCGACGGGGACAAGGACGTCTAGCCTCCCGGGGTTGGAGATCGACGGCGACCTCGTGATCGGCTCCAAGGAGGGTCTCGAACTGAAGAGCGCCCCTAAGCGCCTGATGGTGGTGGGCGGCGGAGCGATCGGCCTCGAATTCGCGTCTATGTTCCAGAAGCTTGGAAGCGCCATAACCATCGTCGAGATAATGGAGCAACTTCTTCCGGGGAGCGACCCGGACGTGGTCCGCGTGGTCCATCGCAAGCTCGAGGGCCACGGCGCCAAAATCTATCTGAAGTCCAAGGTCCTGAGGGTTGACAAGAAGGGTTCCGAGGCGACCGTCGAAGTCGAGACGCCTGACGGGAAAATCGACATCGAAACGGACAAGATTCTAGTGAGCGTCGGTCGCAAGCCCAGGACAGAGAAACTTAACCTCCACGCACTCGGGGTACAGACTGACCCCCGTGGATACATCACGACGGACAGCAGAATGCAGACCAACGTTCCAGGCGTCTACGCCATAGGCGACGTCAGGGGGCCGCCGCTCCTCGAACACAAGGCGGCGAAGGAGGGGATCGTCGCCGCCGAGGTAATAGCGGGGATGCCGTCCGCAGCCGATTGGAAGGTAATCCCTGATGCCGTCTTCTGCGACCCAGAGGTGGCGAGTGTAGGCCTGACCGAGACGAAAGCCGTCGAAGCAGGTTACAAGGTGAAGAGGAGCAGGTTCCAGTTCGGAGCCCTGGGGAGGGCGCTCGCCGCCGGGGAGCCAGAAGGCTTCGTCAAGGTGATATCCAACGATGCAGACGGTCTCGTCCTAGGCGTCCAAATCGTCGGTCCCGAGGCCTCTGACCTTATCAGTGAGGCGGCTTTGGCGATAGAGATGGGCGCAACGGTGGATGATATCGCCCTCACAATTCATCCTCATCCTACCTTCCCCGAGGCGATCATGGAGGCAGCCGAATCGGCGGCCGGAAGGCCGATACACCAGCTCAAATCATGAACGGGTATCTACTCGATTTCGGAAGGATGGAGTACGGTAAGGCCCTAGGGCTCCAGAAGGAAATAGCAGCGATGAGGGCGAAGGGAGAGATTCCGGACGCCCTGATACTGGTTGAGCACGAGCACGTGATAACTCTCGGTCGGAAGACAACTCCCGGTAACTTCAAACCTCAGGACATCCCCTTGTTCCAGGTCGAGCGCGGGGGGGATGCCACCTACCACGGCCCGGGCCAACTGGTTGGGTATCCGATTGTCCTGCTGACCGACCACGACGTGAGGCGCCACGTTCGGAACATGGAGGAAGCAATCATCCGGACAGCTCGTGCTTTCGATATCGAAGGCGAGCTACTCGAGGGCCACCCTGGAATCTGGGTGGGCGGGAAAAAGTTGGCGTCCATCGGGGTGGCCGTGACCGATTGGGTGACCTATCACGGCTTCGCCCTAAACGTCAACACCGACCTTTCCTACTTCGAACACATCCGCCCCTGTGGCCTCGACCCATCAACCATGACCTCCATGCAGAGAATCAAGGGTCAGCCTCTCCCCTTCAATGAAGTGAAGGCGCGGTTCGCACGGGAGTACTCTGCAGTTACGGGACTGACTCTTACCCACCAGCATCTCCTGACCTCCGATTAGGCGACAAGGATTTAGCCCGCGTTCGGTCGGCGCTCATCATGCCCAAGAAGAGGACGCCCCCCGTTGCGAAGAAGCAGATCAAGAAGATTACTTACGTGACGCTCTTTGCCGACGAGAGCCTCAACCCGAAGTTTGACGAGGCGCTGAAGCGGTTCGAACCGAAGCTCGGCCGGACCTATCCCATGTGCATAGGCGGAAAGGAAGTATACTCTGACGCCGGCTTGTTCGAGCACCGCAGTCCCATAGACACATCCATTGTCGTGGGGAAGTTCCAGGTGGGTACCCGGGAGCACGCAAGGCAGGCGGTCGAAGCCGCCAAGGAGGGGTTCGAGGTCTGGAGCGGGAAACCCTGGCTGGAGAGGGTGAGGGTGCTTGACAAGTATGCCAAGCTAATTGACGAGAGGAAGTTCGACATCGCCGTCGCCATCACCTACGAAGTTGGCAAGAACAGACTGGAGGCACTTGCCGAGTGCTGGGAGGCCATCGACGCAGTCAAGTACTATTCCGGAGTCATGCGCAAGGAAAAGGGTTACACAATCAGGATGGGCCCAGGAGGTCCAGGTGAGCACAACTTCGACGTGCTGAAGCCACACGGTGTCTGGCCGGTTATCTCCCCGTTCAATTTTCCGTTCATGCTCGCCAACGGCATGGCTATGGGAGCCCTGATCACCGGGAACTCCGTCATCCTGAAGCCGACAAGCGAGGCCCCGTTGACCGGGTACATGCTCTACAAGCTGTACGCGGACGCGGGTGTACCGACTGGTGCGGTTAACTTCGTGACCGGGCCCGGTTCCAACTTCGAGGATGAGTTTGTCACGAACCCAGACGTGTCGGGATTGGCCTTCACGGGGTCCAAAGACGTGGGAATGCGCCTCTTCCGGAGGTTCCACACGGAGCAGGCCTATCCGAAGCCCATCCTCCTCGAAATGGGAAGCAAGAATCCGACCATAGTTACCGCGAAGGCAGACATCCCCAAGGCGGTGGAGGGGACCGTGCGTGCCGCCTTCGGTTACGGCGGACAGAAGTGCAGTGCGACCTCCAGGGTCTATGTGCAGAACCAGGTCAAGGACAACTTCCTTGCGGCCCTCAGAGAGAGGATCGCGAAGATCTCCGTTGGAGATCCCCGGGCCAAGGAGACATTCATGGGTCCCTTGATCAACCAGAAGGCTGTGGAAACGTTCCAGTCTGCGGTTGCAACGGCAAAGCAGTCCGGAGCGCGCCTCATAGCCGGCGGGAATGTCATCAAGGAAGGCGGCATGAGGAACGGCTTCTACGTGGCCCCCACCGTGGTCGCAGACCTGCCGGAGGACAACAGCCTAGTGAAGCAGGAGCTCTTCGTCCCATTTGTCGTCGTCAACGGATACAACACGGTAGAGGAGGCGATTGACAGGGCGAACGCAACGGAGTACGGCCTGACCGCTGGGATCTTCACCAAGGACAAGAGGGAGCAAGACGAGTTCTTCGACGGTATCAGATTCGGCGTAACCTACTCCAACAGGAGCGGCGGGTCCACCACGGGAGCCTGGCCAGGTGCCCAGTCATTCACTGGCTGGAAGGCCAGCGGAGTGACTGGAAGGGGAGTGGGGAGCCCGTTCTACCTGCTGAACTTCCTCAGGGACCAGTCACAAACCAGAGTCGTGTAGCCGAGCAGCGACGCTCCCACCTGGAGTTACCTGCTACTTCAGCGGGACGTAGAGGCTGGAACGGCTTGCGCCGATTCCAGGGGTGCCGTGCACCACCTTCTTGTTGGTAATAACGTACTCACCCAAATACCTCCCTATCATTTCCGGCTTTACCTCGAGTGGGACGAATTCCCTCCCATTGTGGACAGAGATGGTGAGCCCAACCATGGTGGGCAGGACTATCATGTCCCGGGCGTGGGTCTTGATTTCCCCCTGAAGCTTCCCATCCTTCATCGCCCTGGCGTCCTCAAGGAGCTTTCTCTTCTCCTCAGAGACCCCCCTGTTGAGGGACCGCCTCGCCCTAGAAGGAAGGAGCTCCAACAGCGCCTCGGTCGACATCGAATTGAGCTCTTCGAGGCTCTTCCCTCTGTACCTGAACTCCTTCGGCATCTACTTGGAGACCTCCGCGCTGGACCTGGCCAATCTCTTTCTTCCCGTCTTTCTCGGCGCTATTAACCCTACTTTCCTTCCAGGAGGCGCGTTCCTCGATGTGCTGGTTGATTTGCCTGGGTGTTGGTGCCTACCCCCACCGAACGGGTGGTAGACCACCGCCATGGCTATGCCCCTCATCCTTGGGTAAACGCGCCCCGACGCCCGCATCGCGTGGTGCCTCGCCCCGGCTGTCAGGAAGGGCTTTTCTTTCCTGCCGCCTCCCGCGACCTCTCCCACAGTGGCCATGCACCTGTCGCTTATGAGGATGTTTTTCCCCGATGGGAGCTTGATTATCGCCCGGCCATTCGCCTTCGAAAAGAGCACGGCCGAAGTCCCTGAGGCCCTGACGAGCCTTCCTCCGTCCCCCGGCCTCAGTTCGATGTTGCAGATGCGGGTTCCCTCCGGCATGCCAGATAGAGGCATCGCGTTCCCCTCGTGAACCTGCGCCGAGGGCCCCATGGTGACCTGCTGCCCTACCGCCATGCCAGCAACAGCTGGGACGTAGGCGTACCTCTCCCCTTCGAGCCTGAGCTGAGCGAGCGGAGCGCTCCTCCCTCTTTCATCTAGTATTGCAGATATTGTTGCTGCGCCAGCTGATGCCCCTTCAATCCTGGGGTACCTCACGGGTGCTATCTTCCCCTTGACAGGTGCCCTGAACTGTATGCCTGCCTTTCCGCGCCTTCGCTGAAGGATCCTCTTACCCATGCCTATACCAGTCCCAACTTCGTTGCCAGTTCGGCAGCCTTCCCCACTTCGGAGAGACGGACGAACGCCTTCTTCCCCCTGACCGTCCTCGCCGTGTTCACTGCGTCCACTTTGACTTCGTACAGAGCCTGAACGGCGTTTGCAATCTGGGTCTTGGAGACCCTGTCGTCAACGATGAAACAGAGCTTGTTCTCTCTCTCGATCTGGTCGAAGGTCCTCTCTGTGACGTAGGGCCTCTTCAGAATCTTCTGAGCATCTTCGAGCCTCACGCTAAGATGCCACCCCCTTTGTCCTTCCTTCGAGTGCGCCGAGGGCCGATTCTGTCCAAAGGGTGAGCCTGCCGGGGACGCCTCCGGGTGCGAGGTCGAGGACGCTTACGTCCTGTACGCGGGTAACCTGTACCCCGGGTATCCCGCCAGCGGCCTTTCCCACACCTCTATCATTTGTCACCACGATCAGCGGCCCCACACCGCTCCTGTACACCCTCCCTCTCAGCCGTCTCTTGCCGGAGTTCCTCTTGGTACGGCCCTCGACTCTATCGAGCTCCGCTTTGAGGTCTACCTTCTCAAGGAATGAAACAAGCTCCGACGTCTTCTCGACTGTCTCGATGTCGTCTGCCACAATCAACGGCAGCGAGGGTTTCCTCACCCTGTGTCCGCGGGCTTTTACCGCATCCAGGTTGGCGGTGTATGCGATGGCCGAGTCCGTTGCTAGGATCCTCTCCTTCTTGTTCACACTGAAGTGAATGACCTTCTCAGACCTCGGCGGGTGCGGGAGCCTCCCTTTCACTACGCTTGCCACGCCACCCGCCAGGCCTCCGCGAGGGTACCTGTCCCCTTTCACTCTTGGAATTCTCGAACGGCCCGTGCCAGTGGGGGGGCTGTGGGTCTCCGCGGTCGTCCTTTCGCCCGCCATGGGATCCCTCCCCTTGGGCTGGAACCCATGGGACCCGACGAGCCAGAAGACCCTCTTCACGAGATCTGCCCTGAGCGCTGTGGCGAAAACGTCCGGCACGACCACCTGACCTGACGGCTTTCCGTTGAGTCCTACCACTTCGACCTTCACGACTAACGTTTCCTCTCCATTGTGCTTACCTCTATCACCTGTGGCGGAGTCTGATTTCTCAGGACCCCCCTCTCCTTCATCCTCACCAGAACGAACCTGCTCGCTGGTCCGGGAACCGACCCTCTGATAACAGCGTAATCTCCTGCCACGTTGCCGAAGTGCTCGAAGCCACCGGGTGGAGTGATAGGGTTTGCAGTCGCGTTCCCCACCAGTAGAATTCTCTTGCCTGTCTCAGTCCTCTGGTGGAACCCCATCTGGCCTGCCCTCGCGACGGTGTACATGACAGCGGCCGGGTGCCAGGGGCCTATCACGGCGACTGCCCTCACGCTCTTTCTGGACTTGTGCTGCTTGCGCTTCACTCCGAACCGAGTTATGGGGCCTTCGAACCCCTTTCCCTTTGTTATCCCAAGGACGTCCACATACATACCCGCCTTGAAGACATCAGTGAATTTCACCTTCTTCCCAATCATGCCACGGACGAACTCCACCTGAGTCTTCATGTCTCCACCAGAGACTCCAACCTCAAGAACGATTGGTTTCTTCTGTGACAGGCCTACGTCCCTGGGGACCGAAGAGACAACGGCGGCGACCCTCGTCGCCCTGTCGAGCGGGAGCTTCTCCTCCTGGGGAGGGTTGGCCTGTCTGACGTCCGCTATCGCCCTGTCCTGGCCGTTCTCATGGGCGTAGAGCCTTAGGCCCACAACCTGAGCATCCGGAAGAGTGAGAACGCTTGAGAGGTTGAACAGAGGCTTCCCAAAGTTCGGGGTCTTGGGCCTGTCGTCAACGGTTATGACATGAGCCGTCCCAGCCTTGTAGCCGGGGAATCCGAGAAGAATCGGCTTGTCAGCCTGTACCATGGGCCACGTCCTGATCCTAGGGACGAGACTCTTCGCTCGCCCTCTGGGCCTGTATGCAAGACTACCTCTACGGGGCGCTGAATACTTTCGGTGACCCAACTCACGCTAAACCTTTCCGGTGGCCCGTTTTGCAGTTCGCACTTAAGCTTTCTCGGCCGTGATGAGGCTTACAACCCCCAGGCTGACGAGAATCGCTTCCTCTGTCCTCACAGTTTCCACCTTCTGTTCGGGGAAGAAGTTCACAACGTAGTCGACTTTGCTGGAAAGGCCCTGCCCCATAATGTCGAACAGACCTCTCGAGGGAGACCCGAAGATCAGCTTCATGCCAGCCGCCCGCCGCAGGGACGACCTCAGCCCGGAGAGTTCATCCGCCACGGGGGTACCGAGCCTCGAAGTCGCGATTTTGAGGCCATACCGAGAGTCGGACAGCACCTCTGCGGCAGTCTTCGTCTCGACGGCGTACCCCCAGTAAAGGCCTGCCAATTCCTTTGGGATAATGTCAGCGACTGGGGGCCTCAATGAAGTGACTTTCACGGTGACCCGTCTCCCAGGGAGGGATTCTTGTCTGAGCCTCGGCGCAACGTCAAGGCCGATGTCGACTGTCCCGCCGGTGTTGACCACCCCCTCTCGGATTTCCCCAATCGGGATTCTGTCAGCAGGAATCTTCGCCTTGTGCGAGGGAATCCGGAGTGGCGGGAGCATACCCGCGTACCTGAGCTCCTCATCAAGGGAAAACAACCTTTTCCTCAAGTACTGGGGAGTCTCCAGATACTCCAGCACTTTCCGGACTAGCTTCGCCTCCCCTCGCGCCTTCGGATCTCTGAACACCTCGATTAAATCAACCCCATAGATCGCGCAGGCCCTCGCGATAAAACCCAGCTTCCCCGATTTCTCGCGAAGTGACTCCTTGTCCTCGAGGACCGTATCGGGCAGCGAGACCACAATCTTCTTCCCTAGCAGAACCAACGATTCGGACGGCGAAGCGCGCTAATTCAGTCTTGTCCCGGGGAGTGACCTGCTGAAGAGATGCAACACACATGAACGGGTCGAGGGTGGGCTTGGATTCGTGGCCGAGAAGCCAGAGAAGAGAAGAACTACTTGGATTTATTCGGTCCTCCCCGTCTCCGCAGCCACCGGCCCCGTAGGTACAATCGTCCAGCTCTATCTGATCTATCTCAACGGCCAGGCTCTTGGCACCATCTACGGCAGCTTCGCCACTGCAATCTTCAACGGGGTCAGTATACCTGCGGCGCTGTTCTGGGGGGTCGCCACAGACAGGCTCCACAAGAGGAGGTCTCTGGTGGTTCTCAGCTACGCCCTTATCGCTATAGCTCTCGTGTCATATTTCTTCGACAGAACAACGGCGGGCACTATCTCGAGATATGGCGCGATCTCCTTCGTCTCCGTCGCGTCAGCCACCCCCCTGAACCTTCTGATAATGGAGACGGAGCAGAAAGGGAAGTGGGCACACGCTTTCGCAAGGCTGTCGCTGATAATTAGTGCCGGGAACGTGGTCGGCTACCTGATAAGCGCCCTGTGGACCCAGCTCCTCCCGAACAATCTAGTGTTGCTCTTCGTGCCTCTGAGCGCTTTCGCCCTCGTGTCCTCAGGAATGGCGCTCCTTATGATTAGAGAGCCAGAGTTCGTCCTGGAGAGGGAGACAGTTGCCCTGAGGAAGCCGAGCCTCTTCAGCCGTCTCCGAGCCAATCCGGTGTTTTTCATCGGAATTCCCTCGGGTTCGGATTTCAAGAGGGCCTTCAGGGGACTCCGCACTGGCCTCTTGAGCTACGTCCCTCTCTTCTACATCTCTACGATACTGTTCTACCTGTCGGCGGGACTCTTCAACACGTCTTTCGTTCCTGCCATGCACTTCTACTCCATGCCGGACCAGGAGGTCTTCGCCGTTATCCTTGCCGGGATGGTGGTCCAGGCGCTAGCCTTCCAGAGGGCGGGCGAATACGTGAGCAAAAGGAGCCTGATAACGTCATCCATCCAGGGGCTCCTGCTCAGAGGGTGGTCTTACGTCGCAATCGGCGTAGCCGGGCTGCTCGTCACTGGCTCCCTCTTTGCGGTATCGGCCCTCATCTTCTACCCCCTCGCGGGCGGGATGGCATACGCTGTCTACTACACCTCGTCGAACACTATGATGTTCAACACGGTCAAGGGGAGGGGGGCCGGTTCTGCCCTTGGGGTCTACTCGGCCGTCGTAGGACTGGCAGCAATGGCTGGGTCGTTTGTGTCTGGGTTCATTTCGGTCTATTCGGGATACTACGTCACATTCGTAATAGCCGGCGTCCTGCTGTTCGCGACCGTTGTCGTCGTTTCTCGCCTCCCTCAGCCCTCTCTCCCAGAGGGAGGGGTCCTTCAGTAAACGGACAGTTCACGCCATCCTTCCGGATTCATGAAAACAGTTGTCTCAGCCACCCCTGTCTACGGGCGGCTTGAGCAGGCTCCCCGAGGAGATCTTCTCCCACCTAAACCTCGTATACACGAGTCTCACCAGAACATAGAAGACGAAAGCTTCTGCCGTAATGAAGAAACTCACAGGGTAGGGAGTGTAGAAAGAAAGAAAGAGCCCGAGCCAAGTTGCAATCAGGGCTATTACTACTGAACAGGCGATAGCCCTGGAAGGTTTGCTCGTAAGGTACTGGGCGGTCGCCCCCGGGGTGACCATGAGCGAGAAAACGAGAAGGACCCCTGTGACCTCGACAGCGAACGATACGGCGCAGGCGACTACGGCCATGAAGGCAATCCCCAGGGCGAGCATTGGCATGCCTTTCGCTTCAGCGACGTCCTCGTCTAGGGAAGAGAACAACAGGGGTCTGTAAAACAATCCAGTGCATACGAGGATCCCGGCAGAGGCCGCGAGAGTCTCCACAACCTGGTCGCGACTCACACCCAGAATCTCCCCGAACAAGATGGAGTATGTCTGGGTCGCATACCCTGAATACAGGCTGATGAAGAGCAACCCAAGACCCAGGGAAAACGCGAGCACGATCCCAATCTGAGTATCCCGGTTGACCGCCCTGCGGCCGAGGAGCGCGATCCCCAGGCCGCCTAGGTTGGACCCTATCAGCAGGCCTGCCAGCGGGGGTATACCCGACAGCACCGCCCACGCGGCACCGGCGAAACCAATCTCGGAGAAAGCGTGTGCTGTGAACGCAGACTTACGGAGGACTACAAAGTACCCGGTCACTCCCGAGACGATTGCGGTCAGTGTTCCAGCCTCGATCGCGTTCTGCATGAACTGATAGCGCCAAATCTCCTGCAGATCCATCAAGATGTTCAGAGAGAAGCTCATGGGATGTCTCCGTGGTGCTCTTCGACGCCTATGATGGCCACGTTCCCGTGGGGATCCTTGATGACCTCGACCTGGACACCGTACAGCCGCGTCAGGGTTTCAGAGGTCAGGACTTCGTGTGGGGTCCCCGTGGCCATCCTTCCATTGGCGATGTACATCACCTTGTTCATGTGAGGGAGCAGGGGGTTGATGTTGTGGGCGATCAACAGGGCCGTAACACCTCTCGAGCGGACGACGTTATTGACAAGGTGGAGAAGTTCCGTCTCTCTCCTGATGTCCAGGTTTGACAGCGGCTCGTCGAGCAAGAGGACGTCTGGATTGCTGACCAGCGCCTCAGCCAAGAATATTCTCTGTAGCTCCCCTCCTGACAGGGCTCCCAGTCTTCTGTGGGCCAGGTCTGAGGCGTCAGCAGCATCGAGGGCTGACAGCGCGGCGTCCCGGTCGTGATGGGCAATGGGATCGAAACCCCACCAGGTCCCTGACAGCCCTAGACGTACGAGCTCCAGACACTCGACGTTGGTTTCTGTATCGATTGTGTGCCTCTGAGGGACGTACCCGATGTGGGGGTTGCCCCTCCGGGGGGGTGCGCCGAATATTTGAACTGAACCGGCAATGGGACGCTGAAGCCCCAGGATTACCCGGAACAGAGTCGTTTTTCCGGCCCCATTTGGTCCGAGTACACCGACAAACTCTCCCTTTCCAAACGAAAAAGTCGCGCCGCTCCATACGCTTCTCCCCTGATATCCAGCCGACAGGTTCTCTGCTGAGATCACGCTTGGCTTTGCTTCTGCCGTGGCAAGTTCCGACGTTAACCTAGCCATTAATCATTGTCCCAAGGCAGCGGCATTCAGGGCGTCCTGCAGCTCCCCCACCTCACCCTGCATCCACGCTTGGAAAGTGTAGTTGGGAGGCTGAATCGTCTCTGATATCCTAACGTATGGAATCTCGTTCTTGGCGGCTAGGGCGAGGAGGCTCTGCGTCAGGGGCGTAACAGTCTGCTCGTTGTAAACGAGGACTCGGACTGTAGTGTTGCCCCCATTAAGTTGATTCTGGAATGCCGCGACATCCTGCGAGGAGGGGTCGTTTCCCTCGGCCACAGCCTCCATGAACGCTGGCGGGGTAATTATGTTCAGTCCCGTCGCATTGGCCATGTAAACGAAGATGCTCTCTGTAGAGGCGACGGGAGTCCCCGCAAACTGCTGCTTGATTATCTGCTCCTGCTTCATGTAAGAAGTCCAGAGAGACGAGTTCAGGCTTGCATACTGCTGTTTGTAATACGCCGAGTTGGCTGGGTCTATCGCAACCAGGTCCTCGTACATCGCTCTGACCGTAGTGTTCACGTAGTACGGACTATACCAGAAGTGAGGATTGGCATCGACGGGCTGCCCTAGCAAAAGCTGGACGTTGAGCACTGTCTGATGAGGCGTGTTCGAAGCCGCGATTTCATTCAGCCCCCACGTGTCGTAACCTGCTCCGTTCACGATGACGAAGCATGCGTTGGCTATGGCTCTGGCGTCGGCGGAATTGCTTTCGTATTCATGAGGGTCCGTGTTGGGATCGGTTACTATGCTCGTCACGTTGACGTGCGTCCCTCCGATCTGCGACACAAGGCTTCCCCAGAAGTTCTCACCCGCAACCACCTGGATTACACCAGTGGAGGTTGAGCAGGCGGGTGCTTGCGGCGGTGTAAGGTTGATCGCCGCATAGGTTCCCCCTACGGCGACCAAGGCTATGACAACCACAGCAACGATAACAACTGCTCGCTGCATTGACAGGTACGTGGTAGGGCCGCTTATTAATTGTCCTGTTATAACCTAATAAGAAACGTGGAAACATATTTATTCGATTAATAACAGCTACAGTCACATGCCGATAGTAAGCTTGTCGTTGCCTGATCAAATGGTGAAGGCGATGGACCAGATACAGGAGTCCGTGGGCTTCTCTAGCAGGTCAGAACTTGTCAGGGCGGCAATCCGGCTCCTGTTGGAGGACACCAAGGCGAAAGATGCGCTTTCGGGGAGAGCCAATGCGGTAATAGTCGTTGGACACGCAAGAGACGACGAGGAGCCTGTCACGAGACTGAAGCACAAGTTCGAGGATATCGTGCGGACCCACGTTCACGTCAAGGTATCTCACGAGGACTGCGTGGAAGTTTTCGTGTTGGCCGGGGAGGGGAAAGACATCGCGGCAATGACTAAAGAATTCGAAAAGGAACGAAAAATTCGTAGCGTCAGGCTGCTTCAAGTGTAAATGTGGACCGGGGGGGACTCGAACCCCCGACCTCCCCCAGTCTGGATTTCTTTGCCAAGGGGGTATCCTACCGAACTAGACTACCGGCCCGATTTGGAGGCTTTTGCTTCCGAGCCCCAGCCGGAAGGTTCCCTAATTATCCTTTCAGGGGGCGTTCTCGCTTATGGAAATCGTCTCCCGGCTTGAAATAGAGAAACGGTAGTTTGCAATTTGATTCGAGATGGAGGTGGTCCTGAAGGGGGAAGGCCCGCTGCTCGGGTGGCATGACCCAGATGAACAGAGGAAGTGGATTCGCGACAACAAGCCCAGGCGCATGACCGACAAGAGGATGGACCTCAGTCAGGCGGTTTCGAGGTTCGTCAGGGACGGAGACCTCCTGGCGATGGGAGGGTTCGGACACGTCCGGGTATCGATGGCTTCTATTTACGAAATGATCAGGCAAAAGAAGAGGAACATCACGCTTTCGGGGAAGACAGCGACCCATGACTGTGACCTGCTTCTCTCCTCCGGGGTCGTGAGCAAGATCGAAGTCGCGTACTCGTTCGGACACGAGCTGAGGGGCCTTTCCCCCGCCTCTCGCAGGATGGTTGAGCAGGGGCGAGTCAAGGTCCTAGGAGAAGTGTCCAACGCGGGAATTCAGTGGCGCTTCAAGGCTGCGGCCATGGGGCTTCCCTTCCTTCCCGCTAGGGTGATGCTGGGATCCGAAACGTTCACGAAGAGCTCCAGCCTGGTCATCCAAGATCCCTTCAGCGGAAAGAACCTGCTTCTCTTGCCCGCCTGTTACCCCGACGTGTCGTTCATCCATGTCCACAGATGCGACAGGTTCGGAAACTCCCAGATCGACGGAGTGAGCATCATGGACTGGGACCTTGCTAGGGCCGCTAGAAGACTGGTTGTGACGACCGAGAAGGTGGTTGACGACGATGTTGTCAGGAACGAGCCTTCAAAAACGATGATACCATTCTATTGCGTTGACGCCGTGGTGGAGGCCCCATACGGCTCCCACCCCTCCAATATGCCCTTCCTCTACTACTCCGATGAAGACCACATCGGCGAATGGCTGAAGGTATCCAGAACAGACGCGGGAACTGAACAGTTCTTCCAGAAGTACGTCTACGGCGCGAAGGATTTCCAAGGATACCTCGAACTTGTCGGAGGGCAGAAGAGGATGGACGCGCTAAGAGAAATCGAGATGCTGAGGTCGCAGACGACGGCGCCATGGGCGGAGTGAGGCCCTTGCAGAAGCAGCTCTTCTCACCCGTGGAACAGATGGCTTCGGTCACTTCGAAGATCATCGAGGATGGGGCAACCGTGCTCACCGGTTCCGGGCTACCAATGATAGCGATGGCACTCGCTCTCCGGACCAGGACGCCAAACGTCACGATCATATTCGAGGCGGGGGGAATCGCCCCCCAGATTCCTGTCCTCCCCATATCGGTAAGCGACTCGCGGACATTTCACAGGGCGATAATGGCCACCAGCCTTGACTGCGTGATGAGCACGGCCCAGCAGGGGTACGTCGACTACGGCATGCTCGGCGCCGCACAAATAGACGCGTACGGGAACATCAACACCACCGCCATCGGGCCCTATCAGAGACCAAGGGCGCGGCTCCCGGGAAGTGGCGGCGGAAACGACGTCGGCTCGCTCTGCTGGAAGACAATCATCGTCATGCAGCAAGACAAGAAGCGATTCTCCCGTAAACTTGACTTCCTCACGACTCCGGGGTACCTCGACGGTCCGGGTGCCCGGGAACGAGCCGGACTCCCCGAAGGGACAGGACCCTACCGTGTGGTGACCCAGTTGGGAGTAATGGGGTTCGATGATGCCACAAAGCGGATGAAGCTCCTTGCCGTCCACCCAGGCGTCTCAGTAGAGGACGTGAGAGCCAACACGGAATTCGACCTCATCATCCCCTCAGATGTTTCTGTGACTGGCCTCCCCACCCCCGAGGAGATTAGGCTGCTGCATGATGAGATAGACCCTTCACACTTCGTCGTTAGGTAGTGGTGCCCTTTCCGCGCCAAGGCTTATCTGCCGAACCCGCAGCGCCTTCGGGTATGTCCGTACCGTTCGATACCTTCAGCCAGCTCGACATAAGGGTGGGCAAGGTGGTCGAGGTTGAGGAGATGCCCCAGGCGAGGAAACCCATGTACAGGCTAAGAATCGAATTCGGAGACGGCGCGCCAAAGCAGTGCGTCGCGGGGATTAAGGCGTCCTACACCAAAGAGCAACTGTTGGGAAAGATCGTCGTTGCGGTGGTGAACCTTCAGCCCAAATCAGTGGTTGGCGTTGTCTCAGAGTGCATGATGCTTGCGGCCTTCGACGACGGCGGAGCTTCGCTACTGTCGCCGGACAAGGAACTCCCCCTCGGCACCAAGGTCGGATGAGAGCAACCTTTTAACCTCCAGAAAAACCGAGTTGAAACGAGCGGTGGTCGTCTAGCCTGGTCCAGGACAGTAGCCTGCCACGCTACTAACTCGGGAAGTCATGTGAATGACTCGAGAATTCAAATCCCGGCCACCGCATTCAAGATTTGAACTCTACTAGGTCTAGGATCGTGGCAGTCTCAGCCGTTTTGGGCTTTGGCGGCCTAACCCACCGGGAAGCTGTCAGAGAAACTACCATCCGACATCTTTGAAGGATAAAATAGGCGTTGAATTCGGTCCCGCTGAAGGGCTTATCATGGGGCAAGCCAAGGAGGCAGGCGAATGCAATAGATGACTCGGGTAATCGGCAACAGCTCCCTTGGCATCGAGGATGTGGTTAACGTCGCCAGAAAGACCGAGAAGGTCGAGCTGTCCAGAGAGGCCAAGGAAAAAATGAAAAGATCTAGAGCGATTGTGGAGAAGCTGATCGCGAGAAGAGAAAAGCTCTATGGAATCTCAACTGGCATTGGAGAGTTGTCAGATGTCTTCCTCACGCCAAGACAAGTGAAAGACTTTCAGAGGTACATTGTCTATAGCCACGCTGCGGGTTGGGGGGACCCGGTTGCCATTGATGACGCAAGAGCCGCATGGCTTACAAGAGTAAACGTCCTTTCCAAAGGCTTCTCCGGGCCTAGACCTGTTATTGTGGAGACTTTGGTTGAAATGCTGAACAAGGGAGTTACGCCTGTGATGTGCCAAAAAGGATCCGTCGGAGCCAGCGGGGACCTGTCTCCACTGGCCCAGGGAGCACTCGTCCTCATTGGTGAAGGAGAGGCTTTCTACCGAGGTAAAAGAGTCAAAGGCAAGGAAGCGATGGATCACGCAGGAATCAAGACTGTATCATTCGAGGCTCGGGATGGGTTAGCTACAATCAACGGTTCGAACCTAGTAGCCGGGATGGGATGCCTTCAGATCCATGATGCAGGCATTTTGATTAAGACGTCTGAAATCGCTGCAGCGATGACCCTAGAGGCCCTCCTGCCTAACATGCTAGCATTTGACGAAAGAATTCATCGCGCACGAGGGTACCAAGGTGCCATCGATTGTGCGGAGAACATCAGGAGAATGGTCGAGGGCAGCGAAATACTGGGACAGAAGCCCAAGAAGGTCCAGGAGTCGTACAGCTTGCGGAGCACGCCCCAGGTCGTGGGGGCAGCAAAGGACACCCTTGAGTTCTCCAGGAAAATGTTCGAGACAGAAATCAATGGCGTGGGGGACAATCCGCTGTTCTTCGAGGACGAAGGAGGAATCTCTCTCACAGGCGCGAATTTCCAAGGCACGCCACTGGCCTTCGCTCTAGAATTTCTGGGAACAGCCCTTACGACAGTCGGTGTAATTTCCGAAAGAAGAATGAACAGACTGGTAAATCCGAACTTGAGCATGGGCCTTCCTGCATTCCTGACCAAAGAGCCGGGAATGTTCTCCGGCATGATGCTCGCTCAATACACAGCGGCGTCATTGGTAGCCGAGAATAGGGTTTTGTCTACACCGGCCGCAACTGGCTCAATCCCCACGGCCGCGGACCAGGAGGACTTTGTGAGTATGGCGATGACAAGCGCGGTCAAGACAAAAGAGATACTCAAGAATACGAGTGCAATAATCGCCGTCGAACTAATGGCTGCGGCTCAGGCTCTGGATTTTAGGATGCCATTAAAACCAGGCAAGGGAACCAAGGCGGCCCTGGAAATCGTAAGGAAGTTTACGAGCCATTTGGAAGAAGACAGACCCTTGTACCCGGACATCACCAACCTGTCAGAAGCCGTGAAGACAGGCGAAGTCTTGACTGCGGTCGAGCGGACTCTGGGCAGCCTGAAGTAGCATCTCGCCGAGGCTTAAGTCCCAGGAAAACCTAAAAGCGCTAGTCAACCAGTTCGCGTCCACGATTAGTTTTCTGAACGAGGCGAGGGAACTGGAAGACTACCTCATCAGAATCAGACGAAGGATCCACGCTAGCCCTGAACTCGCCTTCCATGAAAAGGAGACAGCGGCATTGGTCGTCGATGAGCTGAGACATGCTGGACTCCATGTCCAGACAAAGGTCGGGGGAACGGGAGTGGTGGGTCTCCTCGAAGGAGGTAGACCCGGACTCACAGTGGCCCTTCGTGCCGACATGGATGCCCTCCCTCTTCAGGAGTCGTCGGGTGAGGAATTCGCGTCCAAGTCCAAGGGGGTCATGCATGCCTGCGGTCACGACAGCCACGTCGCTATGCTCCTGGGGGCAGCTAAAATCCTCGCTAATCATCGAGCTGAACTGAAGGGCGCAGTCAAGTTCCTCTTTCAGCCCGCCGAAGAAGCGGCGGAGAAGGGAGGCGGAGCCAAGCCAATGATTGAATCGGGTGTGTTGGAGAGGCCGAAGGTCGACTACATTTTCGGTCTCCACATCTTCTCCAACTTCCCCTCCCGGACGTTCGCTCTTCGACCAGGTCCTTTGATGGCCGCGTCAGGTACGTTCAGGATTAAGGTTCTGGGCAGGGGTGGACATGGGTCGGCCCCCCATCAGACCATCGATCCTATTTTCGTAGGTGCGCAGTTGATAACTGCGCTGCAAGGGATCAGAAGTAGGATGGTAGATCCCGTTGAGCCTTCAGTTGTCTCCGTCTGTTCTATTCACTCGGGCACGAGGAACAACATAATCCCAGACGACGCAGTGCTGGAGGGGACCATGCGGACGGTCGACGAGGTTACGAAGAAGAGAGTCTCCACCCTCATCAGGCGAATATCATATTCGGTTTGCAGGACGTTCGGAGCTCAGTGCGAGGTCGAGATGGAAGATGCGTATCCGGTGACCACGAACAACCCTGCGGTGGAGGCAAGGGTATTCAAGCTCTTGAGCACCATCCCTGGGACCAAAACGTTGGAGGTCCCACCGCTCCTCGTAGCCGAAGACTTTTCCTTCTTCCTTAGAAAGGTCCCTGGGACCTATTACTTCCTAGGCACCCGCGACGAGGGCAAGGGTATCGTATATCCCAACCACAGCTCTAGGTTCAGGATTGACGAGGACGTCATGAAGTACGGCGCCGACTCGCTCGCCCTCCTCGCTTTCGAGTTCTCAGGCCGAGGGGCGCACTAGCCGATTCTTCTTCCCTTCTCGGCTACAAGTTTTCCGTTCTTGTAGACTCTCTCAGCCAGGTTCACACCGTAGTGATACGCGAAGTGCTTGTGGTTCGGTGCATCGAAGACCACAATATCGGCCTGCTTTCCGACCTCTAGACTCCCAACCTCGGCAGTCCTTTCAATCGAGTGTGCAGCATTGATCGTAGCGGCGACAAGTGCCTCTGCCGAAGTCATCTTCATCTGGAGCGTGGCTATGCTCATCATCATCTGCATCGACTCGCACATATCTGCCGCGCTCAAGTCGGTCCCCAGAGCGACGGGAAGACCCGTTTCGATTATACCTCTGGCGTCCGCGTATGTGCCCAGATATGCGAAAGGAGTGGTTGGGAGGAACGTCCCCATCGCCCCACTCTCCACCAGACCTCTGATTTCTTCCTTGGGTGTGAATATCAGATGGTCGGCGGAGACGACCTTCAGCTCGCTCCCCAGCCTGGCTCCCCCACTATGTGCGAGCCAATCTGCGTGAATCCTGAGTTTCATCCCCAGCCTTCGCCCTTTATCCAGTATCCGACGGGTCTGTTCCAAGTTGAAGTAGCCCTTCTCGCAGAACACGTCGCAATACTCCGCCAGCTTCCGTTTTGCAATCTCGGGAAGCCATCTCCCAACAACGTCGTCCGTCAACTCGTCAACCCTGTTCTCGTATCCGAACGGTATCCCCTGTGCTAGGAAGGTGGGGACGATGCCCATTGGGTGGGTCTTCGCCAGCATCGCGATTATCTCTAGCTGCCTTATTTCGCCCTCGAACGTCATCTCGTAGCCGCTCTTTGCTTCGATGGTCGTTGTCCCATAGGCCAACATCCTGTCAAGTATCCTCTGGGTCTTCTCCATCAGTTCCTCGGTCGAGGCCTCGCCAGTCTTCCGGAGAGTGGTGGGCATGCCTCCTCCCTTCCTCTTGATCTCCAAGTAGGGGATGCCCTTGACAGCCATGTCTTCGAGCTCGCCCTCTCTGGAACCTGCGAAGACGAGGTGAACGTGTGGGTCGATCAGACCTGGCGTGACCAGTTTTCCGCTCGCGTCCACGACTTCATAGCCACTGCCAATTCTGTCGAGTACTTCCTGGGTTTTCCCCACGGCCACTATCTTGCCCTCATCAACTGCTACTGCGCCATCGTCTACGAGCCCCAGGTCGTTCATCCCATCTCTGACCCTGGGCCTCCCTTTTCCTCCACCCATCGTGGCAAGTTCGCCAGCGTGTACCAGGACGAGCTTTGGCCCTGGCGGAATTCCCCTTTCTCCCGCCTTAGACGTCAAGGTACTTCTTTCGCTCCCAGTCGTGGACGGTCGTGTTGAAGTCCCTCCACTCCTTCCTCTTGGTCTCTAGGAACTTATCGCAGAACCTCTTCCCCAAACTCGCGCGTAGGTATTTGTCCCTTGCTAGCTCGTCCAGGGCCTCTCCGAGGTTAGCCGGGAGGACGCCTATGCCCTTCGCCCGCCTTTCCTCCTCGGTCATGTGGTAGACATCCTCCTCTGTGGGGTGCGGCGGCTCGATCTTCCTCCTGATGCCGTCCAAACCCGCCGCCAGGATGCCTGCGTAAGCAATGTAGAAGTTGCACGACCCGTCGGTCGGCCTGTATTCAACCCTGGAACGCATACCCTTTCCGGGAGGGATCCTTAGCAGGACGGACCGGTTGTATCTTGCCCAAGAAAGATAGACGGGGGCCTCCCAGCCAGGGACCAGCCTCTTGTACGAGTTGACAGACGGGTTCGTGAGGGCGGCGAGTCCCCTGGCGTGGGCCAGCACGCCTCCGATGAAATGTAACGCCCCCTTGCTTACCCCGTACCGTCCTCTTTCATCATAGAACAAGTTGGTCCGCCTGTGCTCGTCAGTAACGCTCACGTGGGTGTGCAGCCCGGCGCCGTAGCCATCATGGAATGGTTTCGGCATGAAGGAAGCAATCAGCCCGTTGCGTGCTGCTGTCATCTTCACAACAAGCTTCACGAGATAGACCGTATCCGCCATCCGTAGGGCATCCATGTACTGAAGATTCAGCTCGTACTTGCCAGGGGGGACCTCGTGGTGATGCTTTTCGACGACGACTCCCGACTCCTTTAGGTTCCGAACGATTTCGAGCCTGACGTCAATCCCCTGGTCCGCTGGGGGGCTCGAGAGGTATCCTCCCTCGTCCTGCCGTCGAAGGTTCCCCGTCGGGTCCCTGAAGAAGAGAAAGTACTCGATTTCACTGCAGGCATTGTAGGTCGCGCTCCCTCCGAGAACGCTCTTCGATTCATCGATGACCTTCCTGAGAACGTACCTCGGGTCGATTTCGAAAGGATGGTCCGAGTCTGGCTCGTAAAGGTCGCACATCATCCTCCCTACCCTCGACTTGAAGAGGCCTGACGGCAGGGTCGTCAGAGTACCGAGGTCGGGGACGAGCTTGAGGTCGCTCCCGCTTATGTCCACCATGTCAACCGAGGAACCGTCCATGTGGATCCCCTCGACGGCGACCTTTGAGACGAGGTGTGCAGGCACCCAGAGAGAGTGCAGCGCTCCGGAGAGGTCGGTGAACTGCAACGCCACCTCCTCTAGTCCTTGCTTCTGAACAGTGGCTTTGACTTCCTGAATCCCCATCCGGCGTCGTCAGGGGTAACTGGTAAATTATCCTATGTCCTAAAACCCGAAGCCACTCATGGGGGACCCCTGGACCGGAAAGGGAGTAGACTGAACCGTTATATCGTCAGACGATTCCCAAAACAGCCATGCAGACACACGTGATGAGGGCGCCAAGGGGGAACGAAATCTCTTGCAGGAGTTGGCACCAGGAGGCCGCCCTCCGGATGCTGATGAACAACCTCGACCCTGAGGTGGCCAAGGACCCAGAGCATCTGATAGTCTACGGGGGCACCGGGAGAGCGGCGCGGTCTTGGAAGGCTTTCGACGCCATCGTGAAGTCTCTAAAGACTCTGGAGAATGACGAGACTCTTCTGATTCAGTCGGGGAAGCCTGTGGGTGTCTTCAAGACGACCGCCTCGGCTCCGAGAGTCCTCATATCGAACGCCATGCTCGTCCCCAAGTGGGCTGATTGGGACTACTTCCGGGAGCTCGAAGAAAGGGGACTCACCATGTTCGGCCAGATGACGGCCGGGAGCTGGATGTACATTGGCACCCAAGGAATACTCCAGGGGACATACGAGACGCTGGCGGCGGTTGCCAACAGGCACTTCGGTGGCTCGCTAAGGGGGAGGGTGGTGCTTACTTCAGGGCTTGGAGAGATGGGGGGTGCCCAGCCCCTCGCAGTGACAATGAACGATGGGGTTGCCCTTGTCGTAGAGGTCGATCCGAGGGCGATACAAAGGCGCCTAGACAAGAAATATTGCGATGTAACGGTTAAGAGCACGTCGGAAGCCATTGGGATGGTTCGGGACGCGGCCACGGAGGGAAAGGCCTTGTCAGTGGCCCTCCTCGGTAACGCGGCAGAGGTTCTCCCCGAGCTGGTCAAGATTGGTTTCAAGTCGGACATCCTCACCGACCAGACGGCGGCCCACGACCCCCTCGGGGGTTACATCCCTGAGGGATTGACGGTGCAGCAAGCCGCTGACCTCAGGGCCTCGGACCCAAAGGGGTACGTAGCTAGTTCCATGGCTTCCATCGCCAAGCACGTCAGGGCGATGCTGCAAATCCAGGACGCCGGGGCCGTCGCCTTCGAGTACGGAAACAACATCAGGAAGATGGCAAAGGAGGGAGGGGTCGAGGAGGCGTTCAAGATTCCAGGGTTCGTACCCGAGTACATCAGGCCGCTCTTCTGCGAGGGACGTGGCCCGTTCCGCTGGGCGGCGCTATCGGGCAAGCCTGAGGACATCTACTCAACTGACCAGGTGGTCTTGGAGGAGTTCGCCTCCAACGAATCGCTCGTAAGGTGGATTAGGAAGGCCCACGATATGGTCCAGTTCCAAGGCCTACCTTCGAGGGTCTGTTGGCTGGGCTACGGGGAAAGGGCACGGTTCGGTAAGGTAATCAACGGCATGGTAAGAAGCGGCAAGATTTCCGCACCCATCATCATCGGTAGGGATCACCTCGACTCCGGTTCGGTCGCTTCCCCATACCGCGAGACAGAAGGGATGAAGGACGGGTCCGATGCCATCGCCGACTGGCCAATCCTGAACGCCCTTCTCAACGCTGTCTCAGGCGCCTCCTGGGTTTCGGTGCACCACGGAGGTGGTGTTGGGATCGGTTACTCGATACACGCAGGCCTTGCTGTGCTGGCTGACGGGACCCCGGAAGCGGAGGCGAGGATAATGACAGCCCTGACAAACGACCCGGGAACCGGGGTCGCTAGGCACGTCGACGCGGGGTATGAAGAGGCAATAAGAACAGCGAAGACAAAAGGCATCAAGATCCCGATGATGGAATAGCCGTCGCTCCATGGTCTCGCCTTGACGCGCAGACGTAGTAAGCTATGTAGACGGCTGACATCGCCGCCACCACCCCTGACAGACCATCGATGACCGTGCTGGATGTGGCGAAGGTCGCCGTAGAAGTCGAGCCCGCCAGGACACCAGCATAGACGAGGACCACCGACCACGCGAAGCAACCTGCAATGGTCATGAGCGCGAACCGACTCATACTCATCTCGAACAGACCTGCGGGGAGAGAGATCACTGTCCTTATCCCCGGCACGAACCTTGCGGCAAAGACCATCCACTCCGCTGACTTGCCGAACCAAGCCTCAGCCTTCTCTAGAGCATTCTTGTGAAGTCTGAAGAAGTTGAGGATGCCCACTACGAATGGTCGTCCGAGCCACTTGGCAAGGTAATAATCCACGAGCGCCCCGGTCAGACTCGCCACTGTGCTCACGGCCACCACAGGCCAGAAGCTCAACTGATTGATGCCCACGAAGTACCCGGCCAAGGGAAGCACCACCTCGCTGGGGATTGGCACTGATGCGCTCTCGAGCGCCATCAGAACGAAGACGCTCGCGTAGCCGTATTTCGACATGAGCGAGTTCAGGGTGGCGGAGCTAAGCACCGACCCGGACAGCCAGGAGAACCAGGTTCCGAACGGGAGCTCGACTACGTCCACTGCCTGGAGGAGACCCACTATGAACAGGACCAGTGCGAATCCAAAGAGGTACTTGCTCTTGGGAACCCACGAGATGAGGGAACGGGAACCGGCGCCGTGCAACTTGGGCTTCGCGTCTGCGGTGCGCTTATAGCAGTTTTATGTGTCAGAACCTCAACACTTTCGGAAAACCTCCCCCTGGCAATCACTCTCACTTCGCGTGCTCGGTTATACACTAAAACCATGCCGATGCTGTTCGATGTCTCCAAGGCCATACCCCTTCAGACCAACCAATGACGAACTTGCAGACGTGTACCCGACCCGCAAGATGTCGATTCACCAAATTGCTAGGACAACAGGATTGAACCGTAGAAGCATCGTTCGATGGATTAGGAAGAGTGGCTGCATCAAACTTAGAGAGCCAGAAGAAGTCAATATCTCGCTCCGACAGCATCCAATTCCTGACAGAAACACTCTGTATCAACTGTACTGGGCGGAACGGCTCAGTCTGAGCGCGATTGGGAAGGTAGTGGGAGCTAGCGGATCGTGGGTATGGGAATTGATGAAGAAATACGACATTCCAAGGCGAACGATAGCTGAAGCAGGGTTGGACTATCCCAAGATGCCATTCTTGGGCGATCCAACCGATCGTGCTTACCTCATTGGGTTCCGCACTGAGGACTTGCATGCAACAGCTGACGGAAACCAGGTGGGTAGATACCTCGACCACTCATCCTGCCATGTGGGAGTTGGTCATGTCTTGTTTCGGGAAGTATAGGCGGGTGAATAAGACCCCGTCCAGACGGAAAGATGGGTTCCAATGGATGCTTTATGGATACCTCGACAAAAGCTTCGACTTCCTTCTGATTAAGCCTCAGCGCATCCCCAAAGAGGTCATTGCGGATCAAGTGCTGTTTCTCAGTTTCCTTTCAGGTTACATAGATGCAGAGGGAAACCTCCGCGTCTTTCGCGACGAGGATAATGTCGGCGTGTCATTCCGCATCAACTCTGAGGACGAAGGGATTCTCAGGGACATCAGAGACGCTCTAAGGACAATGGGATACCACGTCTACTTGGCCCTCGAAAAAGAGAAGGGCACTCACCGTGGTAAGACCTATCGGAAGCGCCTCTGGACGTTGGGAATGTTCAGGAAGAACGAAGTCGCCGAACTCCTTGGTAGGCTCACGCTAAGGCACAATGAAAAGATTAGATGGGCTAGCCTTGTCGCATCTGGACGAGAAATGGGATGGCACTCCTTAGAGCCTTTGGTCTCCGCACATAAAGAAGAGATTCGGCGTGGGGTCCTAGGTTTTGTTGAGGAGGCAGAACGACAATATCGAGCAAGACATGAACGAAAGCGTGACTAGCTTTTCAGTTTCGTGAGTTCATCAATCAGTTCTTTCGCCCGGTCGAATCTGACTCTCTTCTCTACTATCATCCGCGTCGCCACCATATCAATCAAATCTCCAGTGGCACCTGCTGAAATTGCGATATTTCTACTGTGCAATTTCATGTGCCCCCGCTGTATCCCCTCGCTTGCCAGCGCTCGGAGGGCGGCGAAGTTCTGGGCGAGGCCAACCGCTCCCATCACTTCTGCGAGCTCTATTGCGCTCTTCACCCCAAGTATCTTGATGTTCGCTCTCGCGGTTGGGTGGGTCTTCGCCGCCCCCCCAACCAACCCCACGGCCATGGGCATCTCGAGGGTCCCGACGAGGTCTCCTTCCCTGTTCTTCTCCCATGTGGTGAGAGGCTTGTAGTGGCCACTCCTGGAGGCGTAACTGTGGGCTCCTGCCTCGAGGGCCCTGATGTCCTGCCCGCAGGCGATTCCAACGGCGATCACCCCGTTCATTATCCCCTTGTTGTGAGTGGCGCACCTGTGGGGGTCGGCGTCTGCAAACGCGTAGGCGTACACAATCCCGTCCACCACGTCCTCCCCCCCAATCGTCTCCTTGTCGAACACCGCGGTCGCCTTCACCAGTCTTCTGTCTGCCAGGTTTGAGATGATTCTGAGAAGCACCCTCCCGCCGGTGATCTCTTCGACCATGGGCGTCAGAGCCTCCGCCATCGTGTTTACTGCGTTGGCACCCATGGCATCGCCTGTGTTGACAATGAGCTCGACAACGACCATCGGCCCCTTGAGGGTCGAGAGTTTCTTCACGTTCAGATCCTTTGCTCCCCCTCCGAGGGAGACAAGCATGGGGTCCTGATCATTCGCCTTCTTGAGAAGCTCAGCCTTGTGTGCGAGGAGCTTCGCTTTCGCTGTGTCGGGCTTCGGGACGTTCACGGCCTGTATCTGGCCTATCATCACCGGGCCCGTATTCGTGACCGTAAATCCTCCCTTCACCCTTGCCATTTTCGCCGCGTTGCTCGCCGCTGCCACAACCGAGGGCTCTTCGAGCGCGAAAGGCACCAGGTAGTCCTTACCGTTTATCCTGAAGTTCATTGCGATTCCCAGAGGGTAAGTGTACCCGCCGATCACGTTCTCGATCATGTGGTCCGCTACTTCGGCCGGGAGGCCCCCCGTATTGGCAAGTGTCTTTACCTCTTCGTCTGTAAGTGACGCGAACTCCTTCAGGGCCTCCCTTCTTTTCTCCAGGGGCAACTTGTAGAATCCTTCGAAACGCGAAGACCTCGTCATTCCCTCGACGCGCATGCCCCACTGGCTATTTAATCCGTCGAAGGATCATGGGCTGTCTCGTCAATCGGCGAATTGAGACACCCATTAAGGGGGCACTGCCCTGCTAAGCATAAAAGGCGGGTTCGGAGGCGGGCCAGCAATCGGGCCGGTCGTCTAGCATGGTTAGGACGTCAAGGTTCGCCTCGTCAAGCTCTGACTCTGGCTAGCAGAAGACGGCGAAGGTCCCCAGTTCAAATCTGGGCCGGCCCACCACATTCAATCCTTATACGAAAGCCTAGCCTTAGGCGGTCCGCCAATGAACAGGAACCTGCTCGTCTTCTCGCTGTTCATCATCGTCGCGGGGCTTGCGTTTGGACTTTACATCATATCCTTCTTCGGCCTGCTCCTGCTCATCCCAGCCCTGGCCGCTCCCACTCGCCCTCCGGCGGGAAACGCGCCCCCACAACCTTCGCAGTCGCGGCCTTGGGGGCGGGTAATTCCACGTCCTTCTTCGCCCCCTCCCTCGCCGGCTCCAACACCGAAGGCCGAGCCCATGTCGCCACCTGCCCCACCCATGTCTTCGATGGCAACATCTTACATGGCGATATCATCCTCACCCGGCCAACCAGTCTCCTACACCCCAGCCCTTTTCCCGATGCCTTTGCTCCCGGCTATGTCCGTTATGGGGAGTGCACCCCAACCTGTGAAGCCACCGCAAGAAAGCAGGCACGAAGGTCCTGACGAAATTGTCGAGGTAGGGGCTCTGCTGGCTATGCTGAAGCTTCTCTTTGGCTAGGGTACGTACACGTTCATTTCGCGCCCTATTTTCCTGAGCCGCTCAACCCTGTGTTGGAGTGATGGGTGGGTCGAGAACATCTCGACGAGGGAGCTACCCTTGAACGGATTCACTATCCAGAGGGAGGCGGTTGCGGGCGAAGGCGCATTGGCTGGGGTTGTGGCGATTGGCCGTGATTGGGACTTTGTGCTTATCTTTTCCAGTGCAGTCACAAGTCCTCCTGGGTTCCTGGTGAGTTTCGCGCCGTATTCGTCCGCGTTATACTCATCGTTCCTGCTGATGCCCAGTCTGACGAATGTCGCTCCTAGGGGGACAAGTATTATGGCCAAGATTAGGAGTGGTGATCCCCCGTTTCTGTTTCTGCTGTTCCCTCCGAACCACATCGAGAACATCGCGATCTGGCCAATGTAGGAGATAGCTCCCGCGAGGGTCGCCGCTATGCTTGACATCAAGACGTCCCTGTGGACGACGTGTCCGATCTCGTGACCGATGACAGCTTCAAGCTCGTCCGGCGTCAGTGCCTGAAGTATGCTCGACGTGGCGCAGACGACCGCCTTGTCTGGGCCCCTTCCCGTGGCAAAAGCGTTAGGTTGGGGTGAATTTACGATTCCCACCTTTGGCATGGGAATGTTCGCCTTCTGTGCGACGTTCCTTACCACCCTGAACAGTGTGGGGTTGTCCGACTCCTGTATGATTTTGGCCTTGCTCATGCGGAGGACGATCGAGTCGCTGAAATAGTACGAGACGAAGTTGATTACAGCTGCGAGAACAAGTGCGAGCCCCACGAACGTTATGGGGTCGCCGAAGAAGTACCAGCCCACGATGTAGCCTATGACCATGAGTAGAGCAGTAAGCACGAAGAAGAGGCCTGTGATTTTCGCATACATCGAAGCGGACATTCGAGCCCGCCGACTGATCACACGCGTAAAAGCCTTTTCCCGCAAATCTTTCAAAATCCGACTGGGACAGCTGAAAGAATACGTTCAAACCCGTCTGTCCCGTCAAGGGCGGAGGGGGTTTCTTCAAGGCCGTATGTTCTGTAAGTTCTGTATCCTCTATTGCATTCTTCGGTGACCTTTCTACTACGGTCATGCGCGGCCTGCTTGACGGGACGGGGGGTGTTCCC
>Ga0187769_10000064_pt1 | contig 50256 bp, 42 predicted proteins | sample 0116_SJ02_MP02_1_FD_133140 | JGI IMG/M metagenome (GOLD analysis project Ga0187769, IMG submission 133140) | Tropical peat soil microbial communities from peatlands in Department of Meta, Colombia - 0116_SJ02_MP02_10_MG | ecosystem: Environmental > Terrestrial > Soil > Wetlands > Peat | place...
CCTGATCGCCGACGACCTCGAGGAGGTCGCGGCTGGCCAGGGCCAGGCCGGCGTCGAAGTGGCTGAGAACGTCGCCCGCGTGCCGCATCGTGGCGGCGAACGCCACGTCCACGCCGTCGCCGCCGAGCGCCTGCTCGGCGCTCACCCTCTCCGGTTCCCCGGCGATCAGGCGGGCGGCGCTCACGCAGTAGCACCCGACATCCATCAACGCGCCGCCGTCGAGCGTCACGCTCAGGCGGACGTTGGCGGGGTCGTGGGCCACGAAGCCGAACACGGCACGGATCATGCGGACTCTGCCGACCGCGCCGTCGTTCACCAGCCCGGTCAGGCGGCGGGTCTGAGGGTGGTGGCGGTACATGAAGGCCTCCATCAGCAGTCGCTCGTCGCGGTCGGCCACGTCGAAGGCGCGCTCCACCTCGCTCGGCCGGCGGCTGAGTGGCTTCTCGCACAGGACGTGCTTGCCCGCCTCGAGCGCGCGCACGCTCCACTCGACGTGCAGCGAGTTCGGGAGCGAGATGTAGACCGCCTCGACCTCGGGCTCTTCCAGCAATGCCTCATAGCTGCCGTGGGCGCGCGGGATCTGGTTCTCACGCGCGTACTCCTGGGCTCGCTCCGGGTTGCGGCTGGCCACGGCGACGAGCTCGACGTTTTTGGCCTCCCGTGCTCCGGCTAGGAACAAGCGGTTGATCCGCGCGGTCGACATGATTCCCCACTTTACGGGCGCCATCGCCCCGGCACACTAGCTGTTGGAACCTTGCCCAGACGCGCCACTTCATTCGGACCCGGTCGGGTCAACCTGATCGGCGAGCACACCGACTACAACCAGGGCCTCGCCCTGCCGTTCGCGATCGCCGAGGGGGTAACCGTGCGGGCACGGGGACTGCGCGATCGTCGGATCGAGGCGATCGCCGTTGATCTGGACGAGCGCGACGCCTTCTCGCTCGACGGGGTCGACCCGGCCGAGGGATGGCGGGCCTTCGTGCGTGGCGCGGCCGCGGAGCTGGCCGGGTTCGGCGTGCCGCTCGTGGGAGCTGACCTCACGATTACCGGGACCGTCCCGCGCGGCGCCGGCCTGTCGTCGTCCGCCGCGCTCGAGGTGGCGCTCGTCCTGGCGCTGCTCGCGCTGGCTGGAACGGGCGAACCCGACCGGATGGAGCTCGCCAAGCTGTGCTCGCGGATCGAGAACGACTGGGTCGGCGCGCAGACCGGCCTGCTTGACCAGATAGCGTCGCTGTTCGGCGAGCGCGACCGGGCGCTCCGGATCGACTTCCGCTCGCTCGACGTGCGGACGGTCGCGCTCTCGCTGGGAGACTTCGAGCTCGTGACGCTCGACTCAGGCGAGGAGCACACACACGCCGGCTCGGGCTACAACGAGCGGCGAGCCGAGTGCGCGGAGGCAGCCGAGCGGCTTGGCGTCGACAGCCTGCGCGAGGCGGAGCTCTCCGATGTCGAGCGGCTGCCGTCGCCGCTGCGCGAGCGGGCCCGCCACGTGATCACCGAGAACGCGCGCGTCGACGGGGCCGTGGCCGCGCTCGAGCGGGACGACATGGAGGAGCTCGGCCGGCTACTCGACGCGTCGCACGCCAGCCTGCGCGACGACTACGCGGTGTCGACGCCGGCGGTCGAGGATGCGCTGGCGCGATGCAAGCGGGCCGGCGCGCTCGGGGCACGGATCATGGGCGGCGGGTTCGGTGGCAGCGTGCTGGCGTTGATGCCGCCGGAGACCCCGCCACCGGAGGGCGCCGTGACGGTGCGGACGGGTCCGGGCGCGGCGGTGTCGGAATCGTGACGCGGGCGATAGACCTGGGACCGGACGGCGTCGCGGCCGCGGATGTCGTCGCGGTTGCGCGGGAGGATGCCTTGGTCACGCTCGGCGCGGCGGCGCGGGCCGAGATGGAGCGGAGCGCCGCCGTCGTGGCCGCGCGAGCGGCGGCCGAGGAGCCCGCCTACGGCATCTCGACCGGCTTCGGCTCGCTGGCGCTGGTGCGCATCCCGGCCGCGGCGCGGGTGGAGCTCCAGCGCTCGTTGATCAGATCGCACGCCGCCGGCATGGGACCGCCGATCGAGCGCGAGGTCGTGCGGGCGATGATGCTCCTGCGGGCGCGGTCGCTGGCGATGGGGCGCTCGGGGGCCCGGCCGGTGGTGGTCGAGCGAATGCTGGCGTTGCTCGCCGCGGGGGTGACCCCGTTGGTCCCCGAGTACGGGTCGCTCGGCGCGAGCGGCGACCTCGCGCCGCTGGCCCACTGCGCGCTGGTCCTGACCGGCGAGGGCTCGGTGGTGGCGGACGACGGGGAGTTGCGGCCCGCGGCTGAGACGCTGGCCTCGGCCGGGATCAAGCCGCTCGAGCTGACCGCCAAGGAGGGACTCGCGCTGATCAACGGCACGGACGGCATGCTCGGGATGCTGGTGCTGGCCGTGTGGGACCTCGAGCGCCTGCTGCGCGCGGCCGAGGTCGCCGCCGCGATGTCGGTGGAAGCGCTGCTCGGCACCGACCGCGCCTTCGACGAGGACCTGATCGCGCTGCGCCCGCAGCCGGGCCAGGTCGAGAGCGCTGCGAATCTGAGGGCGCTGCTGGCGGGGTCGGAGATCGTGGCCAGTCACCGCGAGGGAGACCCCCGGGTGCAGGACGCGTACTCGCTGCGCTGCGCGCCACAGGTGATCGGCGCGGCCCGGGACGTGCTGGCGTTTGCGCGCGGGGTGGCCTCCGTGGAGCTGCGGTCGGCCATCGACAACCCGATGGTTCTGCCCGACGGGCGGGTGGAGTCGTGCGGGAACTTCCACGGAGCGCCCGTTGGCCTGGCCTGCGACTACCTGGCGATCGGCGCGGCTGAGGTGGGCGCGATCGCCGAGCGGCGTACCGACCGGCTGCTCGATGCCGGCCGCTCGCACGGCCTTCCGCCGTTCCTGGCTGCCGATCCGGGGGTGGACTCGGGGATGATGCTGGCCGGCTACACGCAGGCGTCGCTGGTGGCGGAGAACCGCCAGCTGGCCGCGCCGGCCAGCGTCGACTCGCTGCCCACCAGCGCGATGCAGGAGGATCACGTCTCGATGGGGTGGGCGGCGGCGCGCAAGCTGCGTCTGGTCGTGGCGAACCTTTCGCGGGTGGTCGCCGTCGAGTTGTGCTGCGCGGCCCGGGCGCTTGACCTGCGCGCGCCGCTGGCGCCCGCCGCGGGCACCGCGGCCGCCCTCGCCGTGTTGCGTTCTACCGTGCCGGGACCCGGCCCTGATCGCTACCTGGCGCCGGAGCTGGCGGCGGTGGAGGCGCTCGTGCGCTCCGGCGCGGTTGTCGATGCGGTCGAGACCGCGATCGGCCCGCTCAAGTGAGAACGTTTTTCAGCGCGGGGTAGAGCGCCTGGAACTTGGCTCGCTGTTCTCTGTAGACCTTGGCCCACCCGGGTTGCGGGTCGATCCGACCGCGGGGGCGAACGGTGGCGCGCACAGCGGCGTGGACATCCGGCCAGGCGCCGGCCGCCACGCCACCGAGGATGGCCGCGCCGAACGCAGCGCCCTCGTCGACGGCCACGCGTTCGAGGGGCAGCTCGAGCGCGGAGGCGACGATCTCGGTCCACAGGTCGGCGCGGGCGCCACCGCCCGAGATCCGGCCGAGCTGGGGTTTGTCGCCGAGCTCGGCGATCAGGTCGAGCGAGTCCCTGAGCCCGAACGCCACGCCCTCGAGCACGGCGCGGGTCAGGGCACCGCGATCGTGGCGGAGGCTCAGGCCGGCGAATGCGCCGCGCGCGTCGGGGTCGGCGTGGGGCGTGCGCTCGCCGGCGAGGTAGGGGAGGAACAGGAGGTTCTCGGTTCCCGGCGGCCAGTTCGCCGCGGCTTCGAGCAGGTCGTCGAAGCTGGCGTCCGGCGCGGCGACGTTGCGAAGCCAGGTCAGCGAGCCGGCGGCCGAGAGCATCACGCCCATGGCGTGCCAGGCGCCGGGCACCGCGTGGCAGAAGGCGTGGACGCGGGCCTGTTTGTCCGCGGCGAACTCCTCAAGCGCCGCGAACACGACCCCCGAGGTGCCGAGGGCGATGGAGAGCGGACCGGGCCGGTCGACGCCGACGCCCAGCGCGCCGGCGGCCTGGTCGCCGGCGCCGGCCGCGACCGGCACGCCCGCCTGCGTCTGTCCGGAGATCGCCGGACTCTCGAGTGGCTCCGGGAGCCAGCCCGGGTCGATCTCGAGCGCGGACAGAACCTCGTCGCTCCAGCGGCGCTTGGCGACGTCGAGGAGCAGCGTCCCGGACGCGTCGGAGACGTCGGTGGCGCGCTCGCCGGTCAGGCGGAGACGGACGTAGTCCTTGGGCAGCGCGATGCGGGCGATCTGGTCGTAGAGCTCCGGTTCGTTGTGCCTGATCCACAGGATCTTGGGCGCGGTGAAGCCGGTGAGCGCGCGGTTGCCGGTGAGCGCGATCAGTCGGTCGAGCCCGATCGTGGACTCGATCTCGTCGCACTCGGCCTGCGTGCGCTGGTCGTTCCAGAGGATCGCGGGGCGGAGCACTTGGTCTTCCGCGTCCAGCGCCACCAGGCCATGCATCTGCCCGGATAGCCCGATGCCGGCGGGGTCGCCGGCGGTGTTCTTGAGCTCCGCGAGCACCGTCTCGGTGGCGCGCCACCAGTCCTCGGGGTCCTGCTCGGCCCAGCCCGGTCGTGGTGTGGACAGGGGATACGACGCCTCCGCCGTGGCGAGGACCGTGCCGTCCGGGTCGATGGCGAGGCCCTTTGTGGCGGTGGTCCCGACGTCGATGCCTACGAGGACAGTCACGTGTGACAACTCCGTAACGAGGGGGGGTGGGGATCGGTCGCCGTGGGCTCAAGTTGTACGTGGCTTCCGCACCCCCCGCCCCTGGCCCGTCGAGGGGCTCGGGAAGAAACTACGACTATGTGGGAGTTTCTTCGCGAGGCGTCGATGCCGAGACACTCGTTCGCCACCCACATGCGTCGGGCGCGAAGCAAATCGCCAAGCTGATCGGCATGCCCGGCACGCCGACCCGGTCGGGCTGGGAGGACGACTTCCCCAAGTTCTGCGAGCGCTACGGCCTGCCGGCGCCGGTTATGGGCCAACCCCTTCTCGGCTACATCGCCGACGCGTTGTTCGTGGAAGAAAAAGTCATCGTCGAACTCGACAGCTGGTCCTTCCACAAGGGCAAGATCGCGTTCGAGGCCGACCGAGAGCGGGACGCCGACACGCTGGCGCACGACTTCGTGACCGTCCGGGTCACCGAAGAGCGCCTCGACCAGCGACCGCGCAAGGAGGCTGACCGGTTGCGCGCGATACTGGAGCAGCGCCGGCATGGCGCGATCTTAGTCCGGGAGGCGCGTTAGCGCTAACATGCCCGCCATCGTCAAGGAGGGGCCTTCCCGCCCGCCGAGCCACCCACGGGTGGGACGGCGCGTGGTCACGCCGGAACATGAGCGCAATGAAGTCCGGTGACGAAATCACACACGGAGAGGCGCCCGTCAGGGCCCGCCCCCGAGCGCCCGTGATGTCCGACGTCGGCCGCCTCGCCGGCGTCTCGCACCAGACCGTCTCGCGAGTCATAAACGGCAGCCCGCATGTGCGGCCAGAGACACGGGCTCGGGTGCTCGCGGCCATGGAGGAGCTGGGCTACCGGCCAAACCCGGTGGCGCGCGCGCTCGTGACCGGCCGCTCGCGGACGCTCGGGGTGGTCAGCTTCGATACGACGCTGTACGGCCCCGCCTCGACGCTGTTCGGGATCGAGCGCGCCGCGCACGAGGCTGGCTACTTCATCATCGTCGCCAGCTTGACGGCGCTCGACCGCTCGTCGGTGAGCGAGGCCGTCGAGCGGCTGCGCCGCCAGGGTGTGGACGGGATCCTGGTGATCGCACCGCTTGAGGAAGCGGGCGACGCGCTCCTGCACACACACGCGGATGTGCCTCTGGTGGCGGTCGAAGCCGGGCCCGAGGAGGGCGTCGCCGTGGTCGCGGTCGACCAGGTCGCGGGTGCGGTCACCGCCACCCGGCATTTGCTCGAACTGGGGCACGAGACGGTGTGGCACATCTCCGGCCCATCCAACTTCATCGAGGCACGCCAGCGCCTTGAAGGTTGGCGCGCCGCGCTCGAGGCCGCCGGCGCCGCGGTGCCGAAGGCGCCGGCCGGAGACTGGAGCCCACGCGCCGGATACGAGCTCGGCCGCCGGCTGAGCGCCGATCCCGCCGTCACCGCGGTGTTCGTCGCCAACGACCAGATGGCGCTGGGGCTGTTACGTGCTACGCACGAGGTCGGGCGAGCCGTCCCGGGAGAGCTGAGCGTGGTGGGCTTCGACGACATCCCGGAGGCGGCCTACTTCCTGCCGCCGCTGACCACCGTCCGCCAGGACTTCATCGAGATGGGCCGGCGCAGCCTCCAGCTGCTGCTGGACACGGTTGAAACCGGCCGGTCGGCGGGCGCCGGGTCGCTGGTTCCGCCCGAGCTCATCGTGCGCGCGAGCACCGGTCCGGCTCGGGCGCGGTGAGCGCAGGCCATTATGAGGCGGTTAGGTCGTGGGACGGCGGCATTGCACTCCCAACTTGTTATCGCTAACATCGCGCCGCCTGGGACACGAGAGAGGAGCGCAGCAAGGAGCCCAGCCCGAGCGGCCCGCCGCATGTGCATGCGACCGCTGGAAATCCGGTCGCCATCCGTAGTAACTACGTTTTCGACGGGTGGGTTGTGCTCATGACGGTCGCGCCGATGGGTGGGAGCGTTTAGCGAGTGTGAGTAGCGGTGGATAAGGGGACCGGTTATGGGGTCCGCCGCGACACGTTTCAAGGCACAAGCGAGGAGGACGAGATGGCTGACGAGGACATCGTTCACGACGCGATCGAGCGGCTTGACTGGGACGAACGCAAGGAAGAGGAGACGCCGTTCAAGAAGTTCCGCCAGATGACGCGCCGCACCGCGCTGACCGGCAGCGCGGCGGCGATCGCGGCGATGGCGCTCGAGGCTTGCGGCGCGAGCAAAACCTCGACCTCAAGAGCGGCGACAACATCAAGCGGGGCCGGGGTGTTCGGGACCAGCGCGAGCCACCACTTCGTGATGGTCAACCACGTGACGACGAACTCGTTCTTCACCGCGACGATCTATGGATGCCAGGACGCCTGCGCACTAACGGGCAGTTCGTTCACGTGGACGGGCTCCACCACCTCGATCGTCGGGCAGATGGTTTCGGCGTTCAACGCCGGCATCGCCGCGAAGGCGAACGGAATCGGGTGCTGTCTGATCGACAACACCGCCTTTACCTCACCCGTCGACACCGCGCTGGCCGCGGGCATTCCCGTGATCGCGTACAACGCTGACGTCTCGCCGGGTGTCAAGAACAACCGGATGGCCTACGTCGGCCAGGACAACCTCACCGCGGGCGCCGCGGTCGGGCAGGAGATCCTCAAACACGTGACCTCAGGCGACCTCGTCGCCGGGATCATCGCGACTCCGGGGACCGGGAACATCCAGCCGCGGATCGACGGCGCGAAGCCCGTCCTGACCGGCGCCGGCATCAAGTTCGTGGAGGTCGGGACTTCGGCGACCGAGGGCGCGCCGGAGTACAACAAGATCTCCGCGTGGTACGCCGGCAACAAGGACGTGAAGTTCATGATGGCCGTCGACAGCGGGGACAGCAACGCGGTGGCGCAGTTCATCAAGAACGAGGGCCTGGCGGGCAAGGTCGGCGCGTCGGTCTGGGACGTCGGCTTGCCCGTGGTGCAGGCCATCAACGCCGGCTACGTGACCGCCACGATCGACCAGCAGGCCTACCTGCAGGGCTTCGACACGATCATGCAGCTCTACCTGTGGAACGTCTCGGGCGGTCTGATGCGCCCGACCAACACCGACACGGGAATCGGCATCGTCACCAAGGCGAACGTCGCGCCCTACCTCGTGTCGAGCAGGTTCGAGGGAACATCCTCGGCGAAGAAGGCGCTGACGCCGCCGTCTTCGATCTCTGTCTAGTCTTCGCGGGCGTGGCATCAGCCGCACCATCGCCTGCTGCTGCCCCGGAGGCCAGCCCTCCGGGGCAGCGGCGCGAAGACGTGTCGGTGGGGCGTCGAGTTCTGCGCGCCTTCCTCTACCAGCGCGAGCTGACCCCGATTGTCATCACGATCGGGCTGTTCGCGTACTTCGCAATCAGAGCCGGGTCCTCGTTCACCGGATCGCTCAGCCTCAGCTCGGCCGCCGGCTACGCGGGCCCGATCGGCGCGATCGCCGTCGGAGAGGTGCTGCTGCTTGTGCTCGCCGAGATCGACCTGTCCGCCGGTCAGGTCTTCCTGTTCTGTCCGTGGGTGATGTACTGGATGCACAACGACGGTCTGCCGCTTGTGCTCGCGATCCTGATCGCGCTCCTGGCCGTCTGCGCCGTCGGCGCGATCAACGGCCTGATCACCGTGCGCCTGGAGGTGCCCTCGTTCGTCACCACGCTGGCGATGAACTTCATCCTCTACGGGGTGGTGCTTGTCGCCTCGAATGACCTGGAGGGCAGCCCGATCCCGCTGAGCGGGGAGACGAGTTTCATTGCCCAGGCGATGGGGGTCTGGAAGTGGGCCGAGATCCTCTGGGTGATCGCGATCACCATCATCCTCACCATTCTGCTCACGCGAACGCGCTTCGGCGTTCGGATCATCGCCACAGGCGGCAACCTCGTCGGCGCGGCCGAGGCGGGCGTGCCCATCCGGCGCGTCAAGGTGTGGGCCTTCGTGCTCTGTTCCTTCGTCGCCGGTCTCGTCGGGATCGTCGACGCGATCAAGTACGGGACGCTGGACCCGGGCAACTTCGGCGTCGACTACATCCTGTACGCCGTTGGCGCCTGCGTGATCGGCGGCACGGCACTCACCGGCGGCCGCGGGACGGTGGTGGGGGCCTTCATCGGCGCGATCCTGTTCGGCGTTCTCGAGGACGGGCTGACGGTGATCGGGATCAGCACCAACGACTTCTTCATCTACGTCGGCGTGATCATCATCGTCGCGGTGGCGCTGAACGTCCAGTTCGACCGGATCATCGCTCGCTCGAGGGCCAGATGAGCGCCGGCGCCCAACCCGCTGAGTCCCCGCCCCCCGCCGCTGCCGGCGCGCCCGTGCTCGAGGTGCGCGGCGTGACGAAGAGCTTCGGCGCGCTGTCGGTCCTCCGCGGCATCGACCTAAGTCTGCACCAGGGCGAGGTGCTCGGGCTCGTGGGGGACAACGGAGCCGGCAAGAGCACGCTCGTCAAGATCGTGTGCGGCCTCTACTCGCAGGACGCGGGAGAGCTCTTCCTCGAGGGAGAGCGCGTGAGCTTCCACTCGGTCGAGGCCGCCCGAGCCCAGGGAATCGAGACGGTCTACCAGGATCTCGCGCTGATTCCGCAGCTGCCCGTCTACCAGAACCTGTTCCTGGGCCACGAGCTGACGAGGCTCGGACCGCTGCGCCTCCTCGACAAGCGTGAAATGCGCAGGCTTGCGCGTCAATACCTCGACGACATCAACGTGAACGTGCCGAGCGTGGACGCCGAGGCCGAGCAGCTCTCCGGCGGTCAACGGCAGGCGATCGCGGTCGCCCGGGCGGTGCGCGCGGCGAGGAAGATCCTGCTGCTCGACGAGCCGCTCGCAGCCATGGGGGCGCGCGAGTCACGCCTCATCATCGACCTGGTCAAGGACCTTTCCTCGAGCGGCCGAATCTCGATCATCGTGATCGACCACAACTACGCTCACCTCTTCGAGCTGTGTGACCGCCTCAATGTCATGCAGGGCGGCCGCATCACCATCGACCAGCAGGTGCACGAGACGTCGCTGGAGGAGCTCACGGAGCTGATGGTCTCGAGCTATCGCCGTCAAATTGAGGCGGTGCAGAACGCCGGCGCCTGAATCCGGTCCGCCGCGACAGGCCGCCGCCCAGTGACCTACGCGATCGGTATCGACTTCGGCACGGAGTCCGGCCGCGCCGCGTTGGTCGACCTGAGCGGCGGCGACGTGCTCGCCACCAGCGTCGTCCGCTACCCGAGCGGCGTGATCGACGAGACGCTGCCCTCGACCGGTGAGCGGCTTCCGCCCGACTTCGCGCTCCAGGATCCCGACGACTGGGTCACGGTGATGGAGCAGGGGCTGCCGGAAGTGATCGCGAAGGCGGGCGTCCCGGCCGATGAGGTCGTCGGGCTCGGCATCGACTTCACCTCGTGCACGGTGCTCCCCGTGACCGAGGAGGGCGTGCCGCTGTGCACGCTCGAACGCTGGCGGGGCCGCCGGCAGGCCTGGCCCAAGCTGTGGAAGCACCACGCGGCCCAGCCGATCGCGGACCGCCTCAACGCGGTCGCGCTCGAACGCCACGAGGACTTCCTGGAACGCTACGGCGGGCGCATCTCGTCCGAGTGGTACTTCCCAAAGCTGATTGAGCTGTGGCGCGACGACCGCGAGGTGTACGACGCCGCAGCGCGATACATCGAAGCGACCGACTGGACCATCTGGTGGCTGACCGGCCACGAATGCCGGCAGACCGCCACCGCCGGTTTCAAGGCGATGTGGTCGCCGGAGGAGGGCCTGCCGCCGACCGACTACTTCACCGCCGCGTATCCGGGCTTCGACAATCCCGGTGAGAAGCTCGGCGACAGGTTCGTGCCCCTGGGGACGAAGGCGGGCACTCTGCGCAAGGAGGCGGCCGAGAAGGTCGGCCTGCCGGAGTCGGTCGCGGTGGCGGTGGGAAACGTCGACGCCTGGGTGTCGGTCCCCGGAGTCGGCGTCCAGGAACCGGGTACGTTCGTGATCGTGGTCGGCACCTCGATCTGCGACCTGGTCGTCGACCCCGAGGAGGTCCGGCTCCCGGGCATCACCGGCGTGGTCAAGGACGGGATCCTGCCCGGGCTGTACGGCTACGAGGCCGGACAGGCCGCGGTGGGCGACATGCTGGCGTGGTTCGTGGAGCGGCTGGTCATGGACTCGGGGAGCTACGGCGCGCTCGAGGAATCAGCTGCGCGGATCGCTCCGGGCGAGACCGGACTGGTGGCGCTCGACTGGTGGAACGGCAACCGCACGATCCTCGCCGACGCCGATCTCACCGGCGCGATTTTCGGCCTCGGCCTGCACACCACGCGCGAGCAGATCTATCGCGCACTGCTCGAGTCGATCGCCTTCGGCAGCCGCCGCATCATGGACAACTTCGAGGAGCACGGAGTCGCGCTCGACCGCGTGGTGGCGTGCGGCGGGATCGCGGAGCGCAGCCCGCTGATGATGCAGCTGCTGGCTGACACGAGCGGTCGCCAGGTGGATGTGCCCGAGGTCAGCGAGATCCCGGCGCGCGGCGCTGCGCTGTTCGGAGCGGTGGCGGCGGGCGCATACGAGAACATCGGCTCAGCGATCGAAGCGACGCGGCCCAGGCGCGTGCGCACCTATGAACCGAACCTCAAGGCCAAGAAGACCTACGACCGCGTGTACGAGATCTACCGCACGCTGTACGACATGCTCGGTCGCTCCGAGGTCCGGCTTGTGCACGAGCTTAAGCGAATCCGCACGGAAAGGACAGACGCGTGAGCACGAGCCGGCAACCTCGCATCGGCCTGCTGGGGATCATGCAGGAGCTGTACGACGACATGATCCTGGGCATCACCGAACGCCAGGCACGCTACGCGGAGTCGGTGGCGCAGCGGCTGGCCGGGGTCGCCGACGTGCGCTTCCTCCGGCCCGCTCGCAACCGCGAGGACGTGGAGGCAATCGCGCGCGAGCTCGTCGCAGGCGAGGTGGACGGGATCGCAATTGTGATGCTCACCTATGGGCCGGCGCTGCGCACGGTCCGCGCAATGCTCGAAACGCCCGTGCCGCTGCTTTTGGCCAACATCCAGCCCGAGCGCAGTGTGACCCCGCAGTGGGATATGGCCGACCTCACTTACAACCAGGGGATCCACGGCGCCCAGGATCAGGCCAACGCGCTGCTGCGCGCGGGCGTGCCGTTCTCGATCGTCACCGGCGACTGGCAATCGCCGGAGTTCGAGCAGGCGTTCGAGGACTGGGCCCGCGCGGCCCAGGCGATCACCGAGCTCAGGCGCACGCGGATCGGCCTGCTCGGTTACCCGATGAACGGCATGGGCGACATCCGCTACGACCCGCCGGCGATGCTGCGGCGGATCGGACCGACGGTGATCAGTGAGGATCTTGGACCGCTGGTGGCGCGTATCGACATGGTCTCCGACGCCGACGTAAACGCGGTGATCGACAGGCACCACAACCAGTTCGAGGTGTCCTCCGACTTGCCTCGCGGACGCCACGCCTACGCGGCGCGGTTCGAGGTCGCGCTGCGTGGACTGCTCGAGGACGAGGGTTATGCCGGCTTCTCGTTTCACTTCGACTCGATCGGAGGCGATGGACGCTTCGAGCAACTGCCGCTCCTGGCCGCTTCGGATCTGATGGCCGACGGCTACGGCTTCGCAGCCGAGGGCGACACCAACACCGCGTCGTTGATGTGCGCAGCGCAAACGATGATCGGCGATGCGCACTTCTCGGAGATGTACGCGATGGACTGGGAGCTGGACTCGGTGCTGATCAGCCACATGGGGGAGGGCAACTGGAGGATCGCGCGCAAGGACCGACCGATCCGATTGATCGACCGCGAGCTGGGTATCGGCCGACTCGACAACCCGCCCACCCCTGTGTTTTCCGCCGAGCCGGGACCGGCCACCACCGCGGCACTCGTACCGCTGGAGGGAGAGCTCTACCGGCTGGTGGTGGGGCGCGGCGAGGTGCTGGATACCCCGGAGCTTCCGAAGGTCGAGATGCACTATTTCCACTTCCGCCCTGAGCAGGGAATGAGCTCGTTCATGGACGAGTGGCTCGGCCTGGGCGGGCCCCACCACTTCGTGACCAACCTCGGCGAGCACGCCGACCGGTGGCGGAGGCTCGCCGAGCTGCTCGAAATCGACTACGTCGAAATCTGATTCGCCTTGGCGCTGACGGAGCTGGTGAACGAAGTTCTGGCGGCGAACTGCGCGTTGCCGGCGCACGGGCTGGCGCCGCTCACCTGGGGAAACGCGAGCGGAATCGACCGCGAGCAAGGCCTCGTGGCGATCAAGCCGAGCGGAGTGGCCTACGACACCCTGACCGCGAAGGACATAGTGGTGCTGGATCTCGACGGCAACGTCGTCGGCGGAGAGCGTCGCCCCTCGACCGACACTCCCACGCACCTGGTGCTCTACCGCGCATTCGAGGAGATCGGCGGGATCGTGCATACACACTCCACCTGGAGCGTTGCGTGGGCTCAGGCGCAGCGCGAGATCCCGGTGCTCGGAACCACCCATGCCGACCTGTGCGCGTTACCGATCCCGCTGACCCGCGCGCTCACCGAGGAGGAGATCGCCTCTGACTACGAGGGCGCGACGGGAAACGTGTTGGTGGAGACGATCGCCGAGCGCAGTCCGTCCGAGCTTCCCTGCGCGCTGGTCAGGGGCCATGCTCCTTTCTGCTGGGGGCCGACTCCGGCCAAGGCCGTGGAGGTGGCGATCACACTCGAGGAGGTAGCACGGATGGCGCTCCTAACCCGCCTGGTCGAGCCCGACGCCGAGGTACTCCCGTCGGCGGTGCGCGAAAAGCATTACGAGCGCAAGCACGGCCCGCAGGCATACTACGGGCAACCGTGACGAGCGACGACGGCCTCAAACAAGCAGAGGAGAAGATGCGCGACGCGGGTCAGCCCGACGAGGCGATCCGCAGTTTTCGCAGCGCGTACGAGCGGCTGGAAGGAGGCGAATCGGCGATGCTGCCGACCGCCGAGCTCGAACCCGCCGGCGACGTGGACCAGTTCGAGAAGCTTCCCGACGCGGACGCCGGCGACGTGCTCGACCGCGTCGCGGTGATCAAGCTGAACGGCGGCCTGGCGACGACGATGGGCCTGCGCAGCCCAAAATCGCTGGTGGAGGCACGCGACGGCCACTCGTTCCTCGACATCATCGTGGGGCAGACGCTGGCGTTGCGCCGGCGCTATGGCGTGCGCCTGCCGCTCGTGCTCATGAACAGCCAGGCGACGCGGGAGGAGACGCTGCAAGCGCTTCAGGCGTATCCCGAGCTCGACGTAGGCCTGCCGCTTGACTTCCTCCAGAGCATGGTGCCCAAGCTCGACGCGGAGACGCTCGCGCCGATCGGCTGGCCGAAGGAACCATCGCTCGAGTGGAATCCACCCGGCCATGGCGATGTGTACCCGGCGCTGCGCGGCTCCGGGATGCTGTCAGCGTTGCTCGATCAGGGGTTTCGCTACGCGATGATCTCGAACGCCGACAACCTCGGCGCGACCACCGACGCGCGCATCCCGGCGCACATGGAACACAACCAGATCCCGTTCCTGATGGAGGTGGTGCAGGGGACCGAGGCCGAGCGCAAGGGCGGACACATCGCGCGCCGCAGAGCGGACGGGCAGCTAGTTCTGCGCGAGACCGCGCAGACCCCGCCCGAGGACCAGGAGTCCTTCCGCGACTACCGCCGCTGGCGTTACTACAACACCAACAACCTGTGGGTGGACCTGGGCGGGCTCAAGGACACGCTCGACGACACCGGCGGGGTGCTCGAGCTACCGCTGATCGTCAACCGCAAGACTGTGAATCCGCGTGACTCAAGCTCGCCCGCGGTGATTCAGCTCGAGAGCGCGATGGGCGCCGCGATCGGTGCCGTCAAGGGCGCGCAGTTGTTGCTCGTGCCGCGCACCCGGTTCGCGCCGGTCAAGACGACAGACGACTTGCTCGTGCTTCGCTCGGACGTCTACACGCTCTCGAACGAAGACATGGTCGTGGCGCCGATACCTGAACGCGCGGAGAATCTTCCCTACGTCGAGCTCGACTCCAAGTTCTACAAACTGCTCGACGACTTCGAGCGGCGGTTCCCGGCGGGGGCGCCCTCGCTGCGGCAAGCCGAGCGACTCGTCGTGCACGGTGACGTCACCTTCGGCGCGAACGTCGTCGTGCGTGGCGCAGTCGGGCTCGAGGCGCCGGAGCCGATGCAGATCGACGCCGGCGCCACGCTGGAGGGATGAGCCGCTAGCTCTTCTTCGCGCGCGAGCGCGAAGAAGTCGAACGCGACGCCGTGGAGCGCGACGCGGTTGAACGCGACCCGGTCGAACGGGATGCGGTGGGGCGGCTGCCCGACGCGCGTGAGCCGCTGCGCGACGTGCCGCTGCGTGACGAGCTCGAGCTCGCCCTCGTGCTGCGAGACGCACCCGATGACGCGCCCGGGTGAGTGAGCGCCGCGCGCAGCTTGTCGAAGTCCTTGAGCGCCTGCTTGTTGGTCCGCGCGGCGTTGCGGCGCAGCGCGGTGAGCGCGGCGGTGACTTCTTTGTAGCTGCCCCGGGCACCGCTGCCGAGGTGGCCGCCAAGCGTCTTGAGTGCGTCGTTGGCTTCCTCGAGACGCTTCTCGAAGCGGGTGATCGACTGCTCCACCTCACGACGAGTCGCTGCCGACGTCGAGGCGGCGCGTGCGCGAACGGCTCTCGTCGCTCGTGCCGGCGACCGGCTCGCTGTGCGTGCTGTGGACTTACTCGCGGTTGACCTGCTCGTGCTTGACCTGCGGGCTGGTGGCATCGCGTCTCCTGTTGGGAGTTGAGGAGGGATTGGACTGAACTAGTGCGGCAAAGCTTTGCGTAACGCGCGCGCGTGCCACCTAGAACCTGTTCTTGCGGGAGGTTATTACGTACTACGGCGCTAGGTCGTGCACGTTGCACGTTGTGCGCATCGTTTCGCGGACGTGCGGATCATGCGGCGCCCGAGGTATTGTGGGCGCGATGGAGGAGACAGCGTCCGGCGGACCGATCACGATCGTCCTCGCCGACGATCATCAGGTGGTGCGCGCGGGGCTGCGAATGCTGTTGCAGGCCGAGGAGGGATTCGAGGTTGTGGCCGAGGCCGGCGACGTCGCGACGACCGAGCGTCGGGTCGCGGCGTATCGCCCGCGCGTGCTGATCCTCGACCTGAACATGCCGGGGGAGTCGAGCCTGCCGGCCATTCCCCGTCTGCGCGAGGCCGCGCCCGAGACCCAGATCGTCGTGCTCACGATGCAGAACGATCCGGCGTTCGCGCGCGAGGCGCTGCGCTCGGGTGCGATCGGGTACGTGCTCAAGGAGGCCGCCGACTCGGAGTTGGTGCAGGCGGTGCGACTCGCGGCTGAGGGTCGCACCTACCTCAATCCCGAACTGGGAGCGCGCTTGGCCGCCGCGCCGCAGTCCGACGGGCCTCCGGACGATCTGTCCGTGCGCGAGCTCGAGGTGCTCAGGTTGATAGCGCTCGGCTACACCAACGGCGAGATCGCCGCGCGGCTGTACCTGAGCGTGCGCACCGTCGAGTCGCACCGGGCACACATCCAGCAGAAGACCGGCCGCACGACGCGAGCGGCGCTCGTCGCATACGCGCGCGAGCACGACCTGGTGTGAGGACCGGCGCGGCGGCTTAGCTACCCAGCGCCGCCCGCGCCGGCGATCTCGTCGCGTCGTGCGCGCGCGTACGCCGACTTCGGCACCTGAAGCACGAGCGGTTTATGGCCGGCCCGAGCGGTGCGCACCGCGGCCGAGGCCACGGTGGCGCCTGCGTGAGCGGTCCATACCACGGAGGCGGGCGCGTAGCGAAGCAGCGCCGCCCACGTCGCGGGCCCGATGATTCCGTCGACGGTGAGCCCCCGGGCGGTCTGGAAGCTCTCGATCGCGGTCTGTGTGCTCGGCCCGTAGTCGCCGTCGATCGCTGTCGTGTAGCCGGCCGTGGCCAGGTGCTCCTGTGCCCATACCACCGGGTCACCCACGGAGCCGAGCTTGAGGATTGGGGTGGCGGTGGTCTGGGTGACGTCCGTGAGATTGCCGGCGCCTACCGAAATCGCGCCCCAGCCCGCGGTGCTGGCCTGCTGCCAGTCCCACCAGCTCACGCCGGCCGCACCGTAGGTGCGCGAAAGTTGGCGGAAACGAATGATCTGGCCCGCCGGCGGGTTCTGCCACACCTGACCGAGCGGATCGATTTGACGCTCGTAGATGCGGTTGTACGCGTACGTGTGCGCGTACACCGTGTTGACGCTCGTGCCGATGTCCATCCAGTACATCTGCGGCGTGTTGTATTGGGCGCCACCCGGACCGAGGAAGATCGAATATGGGAACCCGGGGTGGTAGTCGACGTAGGGAAAGCCCGCCAAGGCGACCGGATAGCTCTGCCCGATCAGCTTGCGCAATTGAGTTATGTAACTCTGCGCCTGGACGTACTTGCCTTCATATTCACTCTCGGCGTCGATGATCAGGCAGTCGGCGCCGTCCTGCACGGCCTCGGCTCCCACGTCCGCCTCGAGGATGGGGTCGTTGCCGTACACGTACTGCCACGCGCACACGTGCAGCCCGCTGGCGTGCAGCTCGCTGACGAGGCTGGGATTGAACTGCGACCACATGGTAGGGCCGTCAGAGCTCTTGATGATCAACGTGCTGATGCCGTAGTGGCGCGCGGTGGAGACGATGCCCGAGACGGTGCCGCCACTCGAGCGCGAGACGTACCAGATCCACATGCCGCGACCGGCCAGCGCCTGCGCGTCGCCGGCCATGTGCACGGTATGAGTCGCCGCCTTACGCGCTGCGCCTGCACTCGGCGCCAAGACGAGCCCGGTCAAGAGCAGCCCGACGAGCAGGGCCGCCCAGCGCCCGCGGCGTTCCGTCATACGGCGTGCCACCAACTGCACCGTAGCGTAGAACCCGGTACGAAACTACAAGTTGCGTTGCCAGGAGAAGGAATTGCCTGCCGCATGCCGTACCCCTCGGGTCGGCATGCGGCAGGCGCGGCTTTAGCCGTGGATTGGAGAATTGTCGGCGGCGCCTGACGGCGGCGCCTTAGTCACTTGATGAAGAGGATCTCTGAGTACTTCGGGAGCGGCCAGAGGTCGTCGGCCACCACCTTCTCGAGCTTGTCGGCCACTTCGCGCACCGCGCCCATCGCCGGGACCACGGTGTCGCGCATGTACTCGGCATGGGCCTCGAGCTCCTCCGGCTGATTCTCGGCCAGATTGGCCGACTCGAGGCGCTTAGTCGTCTCCGTGAGCTCGGCGATCAGGTCCGATGTCTCCGAGGCCAGCTCGCCCAGCTGGGCCTCGAGCAGCAGCACCAGGTGGCGCGCCGCTGCCGGCACCAGCATCGTCCGCGCGATCGACGCCGCGGTCTCGGCCTCGATGTTGAGCTTGGTGACGTACTGCTCGAGGAATACCTCGTGCCGGGACTCGAGCTCCCGGCGCGAGAGCACGTTGTGGCTCTCGAACACGGTCACCGTCTCGTCGGAGATGAGATACGGCAACGCGTCCGGCGTGGCGCGCAGGTTCAAGAGACCCCGGCGCTCGGCCTCGGCGTGCCACGCTTCGTCATAGTTGTCGCCGCCGAACACGATCCGCTTGTTCTCCGCGTAGCTGCGCTGCAGGATCGGCCGGAGCGCGGCCTCGATCGCAGCCTCGCGGCCCGGATCACCCGGCGGCGGCGCGCCCTCGAGCGCCTTCGCCAGCTCGTCGGCCAGCTCATCGATGGCCTCGGCCACGATCGTGTTGAGCACCGTGTTGGGCAGCGATGGCGACTGGCTCGAGCCGAGGGCACGGAACTCGAACTTGTTGCCGGTGAACGCGAACGGACTGGTGCGGTTGCGGTCGCCGCCGTGCATTGGCAGCTGCGGCAGCACCGGCGTGCCGAGGCCCAGGAACGACTGCTCCTGGGTTTCGGAGGTCTCGCCCCGCTCGAGCGCGCCGAACACGCGCTCGAGCTCCGCGCCCAGGAAGATCGAGATGATCGCCGGCGGCGCCTCGTTGGCGCCCAGGCGATGATCCTGTCCAGGTGAGGCGATCGAGGCGCGCAGCAGACCTTGGTACTCGTTGACTGCCTGGATCACGGCGGCGCAGAAGAACAGGAACTCGAGGTTGTCGTGCGGCGTGTCGCCCGGGTTGAGCAGGTTCTTGCCCGTGTCGGTGCCCATCGACCAGTTGTTGTGCTTGCCCGATCCGTTGACGCCGGCGAACGGCTTCTCGTGCAGCAGGCACACGAGCCCGTAGCGGCGGGCCACGTTCTGCATCATCTGCATGGTCAGCTGCTGGTGGTCGGAGCCGACGTTCGAGTTCTCGAAGATCGGCGCGATCTCGTACTGGTTGGGCGCGACCTCGTTGTGGCGCGTCTTGACCGGGACGCCCAGCTTGGCCAGTTCGCGCTCGGTCTCCAGCATGCAGGCCAGGATCCGCTCGGGGATCGAGCCGAAGTAGTGATCGTCGAGCTCGTGGCCCTTCGGCGGCTTGGCGCCGAACAGGGTGCGGCCGGTGGTGAACAGGTCGGGCCGCTCGAAATAGAACTGCTCGTCGATCAGGAAGTACTCCTGCTCGGGGCCGATCGTGGTGAACACGCGTGCGGCGCTGTCGTCGCCGAACAGGCGCAGGGCGCGAATGGCCGACCGGGAGAGCGCGTCCATCGAGCGCAGCAGCGGAATCTTGTGGTCGAGCGCCTCACCGGTCCACGACGCGAAGGCGGTCGGGATGCACAGCAGCGTGCCGTTGGGGTTCTCGAGGATGAAGGCCGGCGAGGTGGGGTCCCAGGCGGTGTAGCCGCGCGCCTCGAAGGTGGCGCGGATGCCGCCGGTGGGAAAGCTCGATGCGTCGGGCTCGCCCTGGATCAGCTCCTTACCCGAGAATTCCGCCAGCGCCGTGCCCTCGCCGGTCGGGGCGTAGAAGCTGTCGTGCTTCTCCGCGGTCGAGCCCGTCAGCGGCTGGAACCAGTGGGTGTAGTGGGTGGCGCCCCGCTCGAGCGCCCATTCCTTCATGGCGAGCGCGACGGCATCGGCCAGCGAAGTGTCGAGCGCCTCGCCGCGCGCGAGCGTGTCCTGAAGGCGGTTGAAGACGTCGGCGGGAAGGCGCTGGCGCTGGACGGCGGGGCTGAACACGTTGGCCCCGAATACCTGGTTGTCGGGGATGGTCAGGTCCGGGGCGCCGAGCGAGCCCCCGTTGGGGGTCCATTGCGCGGCGAGGACGTTCTGCTGGCGGATTCGAGGCATGGCTAATCGGTTCCTTTTTCGGAGTGGCCCCGAGCGTAACGGGGGCCCGTGGAGCGCGTCATTATCCGGATGGCCAAACCGGGTGTTCCATCTGACCAAAGTGCGACATGGCAAAGTGCGACATGGAATACTCGGGGCCGTGCCGTTCGACCCCAAGCTGGGCTGGCAGGCCTATGTGCCCGACCAGGGCCGTTACGACAGGATGCCGTATCGCCGGTGCGGGCGCAGCGGCCTGAAGCTGCCGGCGATCACGCTCGGCCTGTGGCAGAACTTCGGCGACGGCCGGCCGCTGGCGAACAGCCGCGCGATGATCCGCCGCGCGTTCGATATGGGGATCACCCACTTCGACCTGGCCAACAACTACGGTCCGCCCTACGGCAGCGCCGAGATCAACTTCGGGCGGATCTTCAGCGAGGACCTGAAGCCCCACCGCGACGAGATCGTGATCTCGACCAAGGCCGGCTACGACATGTGGCCGGGACCATACGGGGAGTGGGGCTCGCGCAAGTACCTGCTGGGGAGCCTCGAGCAGAGCCTGCAGCGGATGCGGCTGGATTACGTCGACATCTTCTACTCGCACCGGGTCGATCGCGAGACGCCGCTCGAGGAAACGATGGGTGCGCTGGATACGGCGGTCCGCCACGGAAAGGCCCGCTACGTGGGGATCTCCTCCTACGGTCCTCGCCGGACCGAGGAGGCAACGCTGATCCTGCGCGAGCTGGGCACGCCGCTCCTGATCCACCAGCCCTCGTACTCGATGCTCAACCGCTGGATCGAGCCGGAGCTGCTCGACGTGCTCGACCGCGAGGGCGTCGGTTGCATCGTGTTCTCCCCGCTCGCTCAGGGGCTGCTCACCAGCCGCTACCTGGACGGGGTGCCCGAGGACTCACGGTTGCGCCAGGGCAACTACATGTCCGAGGAGATGATCAGCGAGGAGAACCTGGCGCGCGTGCGGCGGCTAAACGAGATCGCGCAGGGGCGGGGTCAGTCGCTGGCCCAGATGGCGATCGCCTGGGTGCTCAGGGACCCGCGGATCACGTCAGCGCTGCTGGGGGCGAGCTCGGTGGCGCAGCTCGAGCAGAACGTGGCCGCGCTCGACCGCCTCGACTTCGACCCGTCCGAGCTCGAGGAGATCGACCGCTACGCGGTCGACAGCGGCATCAACCTTTGGGCGACGTCCTCGGCGGAGTAGATAGGAGCGTCCGGACGGGGCGCCTGGCGGTCGCGTCTTGGGCCGCTCGGCATCCATGCCTCGCCTTTCGGGCCCGCCGCGCGACATCCGACGGACGCCGAGCGAAGCGAGGCCCAGAGAATCAGGGATTGTTCGCCGGCGTCGTGACGATCTGGCCGTTGTTGTTCACGTAGGTCTGCGCCGGCGCGCTCGAGATGTTGACCGTGAACGTGCCGTGCGGCAGCGAGCCGACGGCGGTGACGGCCTTGGCCTTGCCGTTCAGCCCGGCGGCGACCTCCCAGGCGACCACGTGCCGGCCCGGCGCCACCGCGGTCACGGCCCAGTCGAACCGGGCCGTCTGGCCCGGCGCGAGCTGTCCGAGCGCCCACGTGTTCGAGTACGCGGTGACGGCGCCGCCGGGGCCGCCCTCGCCGCCCGGCGAATTCGGCTGGCAGCCGTAGTTACACGCGCCCGGGGGCCGATCGATCACCCATACGGGTCGGGAAGGATGAGCCAGGCCCGGCATCTGGAGGTTCTGGCTGAAGGCCGCCGCGCTCGTGCCCTCGCCCGCGGGCGCGGGATAGGCGCAGGTGACGTTGCAGATCGTGACCGCGATGTTGGGGATCGTCTTGCCGCCCGTGTTGCGGATGGCCAGCACCAGGTGAGCGTGCTCGGATAGGCGCTGGGAGCCGGGGAAGGTCGCGGTGGTCACGGCGACCGGGAAGTTCCGGCTCGGCTCGTTCGCGTCCTGGCGCTGACCGCCCCCGCACCCGGTGAGAACCAGTGCCAGAACTCCAAATATCGGGCCGAGTCGCCTCCAGGTCACGGACGGCCGAACATACCAATTGGCCTTCCCGGTTGAGCCGATTCGCCACCGCCCGCGCGCGGCACCGTCACATTGATCTGGCGTTGAGCCCAGACGTGTTCCCGGGTTGGGCCACGACAGTTCCCATTTGTCATTTGCGCGAGCCGAGCCGTAGGCTTCATCCGGTCCAGCCGCGCCGCCGGCACTGCTAGACCCGGGAGGCAAGAGCAGCTTTGATCAGAGCCGTCGCCGATCGAGGGTACGCGCCCGTCAAGGGCCTGCTCGAAGAGGTCGGCAACATGATGATCCTGACTGGCAAGACGCTCGTGTCTGCCGTCCGACCGCCGTATCCGTACGGCAGCGAGTTCGTCGGCCAGTTCATGTTCGCGCTGCGACTGTGCTGGTTCCCGCTCCTGATCTCGACAATCGCGTTCGGCTACGAGGCGCCCGGCCTCCAGGCGGCCAACTTCCTGGTCCTGTTCGGCGCCCTCGACCGCCTCGGCGGCTTCTTCGTGCTGGCGTCGATTCGCGAGTTCGCCCCGTTCGTGGACGCGATCGTGCTCGCCGGCGTGGCCGGCACGGCGATCACCGCCGACCTGGGCGCGCGCAAGATCCGGGAGGAGCTCGACGCCCTCCAGGTGCTCGGCGTGGACCCGATCAAGAACCTGGTCGTGCCGCGGTTCCTGGCCCTGATGCTGGTCACAGGCCTGTTCGACATCTACGCGCTGATCTTCGGCATCTTCGGCGGGATCCTGGCCACGCTCGTCAACCACGCCACGCTCGGCCCGTTCTTCGCCACCTTCTTCAACAACGCCGAGACCACCGACCTGTGGGGTTCGGTGCTGAAGACCACGCTGTTCGGCGCGATCATCGCGGTGGTCTGCTGTTACAAGGGGATGACTGCATCCGGTGGCGCGGAGGGAGTCGGTCGCGCGGTCAACCAGGCCGTTGTCATAGCGTTCCTCGGCATCTTCGCGTTCAACTACGCGTTCACGCAGACGCTGCTGGCCACGCACCCGGAGATCACGACGATCCCGCGATGAGCGCATGAACGACCTGATCGTCACACCCAAGGGCTGGATCGAGAGCTTCGGCGAGATCGCCAAGTTCACCACGCAGGTGCTGGGCGAGGTGTTCCGCCTGCGCGTGTTCAAGTTCTTCGGGGAGGCGCTGCGCCAGGCGGGCATCCTGATCGTCGGCTCCGCGCTGGTGATCTGCTCGCTGGTGTTCATCGTCGGGCTGTCGTGCGGGATCGAGGGCGCCTATCTGTTGCGCTCGCAGGGCGCGCCCGCCTTCTCCGGCGTGTTCTCGGCCTGGTGTGACCTGCGCGAGCTCGCCCCGCTCGCGTTCGGCTACATGATGGCGGCCAAGGTGGGGACCGGCATCGTCGCCGAGCTCGGATCGATGCGGATCTCCGACGAGATCGACGCGCTCGAGGTGATGGGGATCAGCGGCATGACCTTCCTGTGCGGGACCAAGCTCCTGGCCTCCTGGATGGTGCTGCCGTTCGTCTACCTGATCTCGATCGGCGCCGGCTTCCTGGCCAGCTACATCGCGGTGGTCCAGCAGATCGGGGACGTGTCCTCCGGCGGCTACTTCCTCATCTTCTGGGAGTTCCAGAACCCACCGGACCTCTTATACAGCTTGATAAAGGCGATGGCGATGGCGACGCTCATCGTCCTCGTCGGCTGCTACTACGGCTACAACGCAAGCGGTGGGCCTGTAGGGGTCGGTACCGCCACCGCGAAGTCGATGGTGCTTAACCTAGTGGGAGTGCACCTGATCGGAATGCTCGGCACACAGCTGTTCTGGGGAGCCAATCCCCGGGCCCCAATCGGAGGCTGACCATGCGGTTTGACACGGACGACGACGACGAGATGCGCGGGAATGATGACCCGGCCACCACTCCTGCCGCCGAGCGGGACGATGACACGCACGATGACGGCGCGGAGACGAACGGCGTGGAGACGAACGGCGTGGAGACGAACGGCGTGGAGACGAACGGCGTGGAGACGAACGGCGCGCCCACGGAGTCCGAATCGGGCTCGCGCGTCTGGGTCGTCGACGAGGAGCCGCCTCGCCCCGGACCGCCCCCGGGTGCCGACGAGGACGAGTACAAGTGGCACACCTACAAGGTGTATCCGTCGGGTCGCCCCGACGCGGTCGAATTCATCGACACCTACAAGTCGTTCGGCCGCTCCCACATTCTCCGCGGCCTGAATATGGGCCTCCCCGAGGGAATGGTGTCGATGATCCTCGGGCCGTCCGGAACGGGCAAGTCGGTCTGCATCAAGCACATGGTGGGGCTGCTGTATCCCGACGAGGGCGACATCCTGGTGCACGGCGAATCGGTACCGAACATGCCCGACAACGAGTTGTTCGACATGCGCAAGAAGTTCGGGCTGCTGTTCCAGGACGGCGCGCTGTTCGGTTCGATGAACGTGTACGACAACGTCGCCTTCCCGCTGCGCCAGCACACCGAGAAGGGCGAGGACGAGATCGAGGACATCGTCATGCGCCGGCTGAAGGAGGTCGGGCTCGCCGACGCGGCGGGAAAGATGCCCAACGAGCTCTCCGGTGGGATGCGCAAGCGGGCCGGATTTGCGCGCGCGCTCGTGCTCGAGCCCGACATCGTGCTGTTCGACGAGCCCGACTCGGGGCTTGACCCCGTCCGCACCGCGCTGCTCGGCGAGCTGATCCTCGAGATCCACCGCGACATGATGGAAGAGGCCAAGCAGAAGCAGAAGGAGCACCTGCCCACCTTCTGCGTGATCACCCACGACATCATGAGCGCCCGGCGCGTCGCCGACTACATCAACGTGCTCTGGAAGGGCCGGATCGTCGAGGCGGGTCCCGCCGAGGACATGCTCAACTCCGACAATCCGTTCATCCGCCAGTTCCTGTCCGGGGAGTCGCAGGGTCCGCTGTCTATGGATTGATCACGTGGATTCGGGCGTCCATGCCCGAATCCCGGGATTAGGTTGTTCGGCCTTCGTCCGGCGGCGGGCCTCACCCGGCAATCGGTGTCTGGCAGGTCGATTGGCGTACGGGCTCTAATCGCCGTGCGCAGCTGGGCGGGGCGCGGGCCGAGTTGAGGCGACCGAGGTCCGGGGGCGGGCCGAGTTGAGGCGACCGAGGCCGGGGGCAGCGGTTAACCGGTCGAAGGACGTCACTATGTAAAACGCGGCAAAGCGCCTCGGTGCGGTCGACCGTGGGGACGTAAGCATGGACCGCATGCTTATGTCGCCAGGGTGGGCGTGCGGAGGAGGCTTTGCTGGGTTGTACAGGGGATTGGCGCGCCGGGCGCTAAGCGGCGGTAGCCTCAGGCGGCCATGGTGGTGAGGATGTTGGAGCGGTTGGTGCGGGCCGCGACGGGAAGACCCGCGGTGACGCTTGGCATCGTGCTCACGCTCGCGCTGGTCGGCGGCGCGCTGGCGCTGCGCCTGCAGCCGAACACCGCCACCGACACGTTCGTCAGCCCGTCCTCGTCGAGCTACAAGGCGAGCCTCGACGACGACCAGCACTTCGGCGGCGACCCGGTCGTGATCCTGATCCGGGAGTCGCTGCCCGACCTCGTCGAGACCAAGGACCTCGGCACGGTCTCAGAGCTCGAGGCGTGCCTGGCGGGAGAGGTGGTTATCCCCAACGACCAGCTGCAGGCCTTCACGCCGGCGCCGGCGGGATCGCAGACGCCCTACGGTGGCTGGAAGAGCCCGTGCGGCAAGCTGATGAAGGCGCGCCCTGCGCAGGTGGTGTACGGCCCGGGCACGTTCCTCAACCGCGCGGTGGCGGCGGTCAACCAGGAGATCACGTTGATCGAGGCCTCGGCTCAGGACGCGGTGACGAGCGCGCGCCAGACCGCCTACAAGCTGGCGCTTGGCAGGCACATGTCGCACAAGCAGGCGGTGGCCGAGGAGAACGCGGCGGGCCAGCTGGAGACCGAGCAGCAGTACGACCAGCTCATCCAGATGTACCTCGACTCCGGGATCTCCGGCACGCCGACGATCGACGACCCGCGGTTCATCCCGGAGATCGTGTTCGACTCCACGCGGGGAGTCAATGTGCCCAAGGCGCGCTTCGCGTACCTGTTCCCGACGAAGGACTCGGCGCTGATCCAGGTTCGGCTCAAGGCCTCCCTGAGCGCGGCTCAGCAGGCCCAGGCGATCTCGTGGATCCGCCAGGCGGTGCAGATGCCGATGTTCCGATCGGCCTATGGCGGGACCTACACCGTCTCGGGCGTCCCCGTGGTGACCGACGAGCTCGCCTCGACCATCACCGGCTCGATCGCCGGCTTGCTCGTCGCCGCGCTGCTGGTGATGGCGGCGGTGCTGCTGTTGGTGTTCCGAAGCCGGCTGCGGCTGCTTCCGTTGGCCATCGCGCTGGCTGCGGTGGGCATCACGTTCGGCGTGACCTCGCTGCTCGGCGGCTCGCTGACCATGGCCTCGATCGCCGTGCTCCCGATCCTGATCGGCCTGGCGGTCGACTATGCGGTGCAGTTCCAGGCGCGCGCTCAGGAGGCCACAGGTACGGGCGTGTCCGTGGCCGACGCGACGATCGCCGCGGCGCCCACGATCGCCACCGCCGCGCTGGCGACGGCGGCAGGCTTCCTGGCGCTGCTGCTGTCACCGGTGCCGATGGTCAGGGGGTTCGGCGAGCTGCTGATCGTCGGGATCGCGGTGGCGCTTGGCTGCGCCCTGAGCGCGGGCTCGGCCGCGATGGCCTTGAGCCGGCGCCGGGAAGACCGGGACGTGGCGAGCGACGCGCGGTCTGAGCGACGGCGCGCGCCCTCCCTGGGAGTGGTGGGCGCGTCGGCCCGCGGCGCCGGCGAGATCCTGGGCGACGCGCACGCGGGGATCGCCTCACCCGTCGGCTCGGCCGCACGGCGCTCGATTGCTGCCGCGGCGCGCCGGCCGGGTCGGGTGCTCATGGTGGGCCTCCTGCTCGCGGTACTGGGCTGGGTGGCCGACACCCAAACGCCCGTTCAGTCCGACATCACCAAGCTCGTGCCGAGCAATATGCCGGCCCTCCGGGACCTACGCACGCTCGAGCGCGTCACCGGGGTCTCGGGCGAGATCGACGTGGTCGTGCATGCGAGCAACGTGGCCACGCCGAGCACGATCGGCTGGATGACCAAGTACGAGAACGCGCTGCTGTCGCACTTCGGCTACGTCGAGGCGAAGGGCTGCGCGCGCGCCACTTTGTGCCCGGCCCTGTCGCTGCCCGACCTGTTCTGCTCGGGTACGCAGGCGTCGACCGGTTCGTGCGGCGGATTGACCACGAGCGCGATCTCAAGTCTTCTGCAGGCCGTCCCCAGCTACTTCTCGCAAGCGGTGATCACGGACAACCACCGCGAGGCGACGCTCGCCTTCGGGATCCGCCTGATGCCGTTGTCGCGCCAGCAGCGGGTGGTCGACTACATGCGCGCGCAGCTCCACCCCCCACCGGGCGTGACCGCGGCGCTGGCCGGGTTGCCGGTACTGGCGGCGCAAGCCGACGCGTCGCTGTCCTCCTCGGGCCATCGCCTCTTGATGCTGGTGGCCGGGCTGATCGCCGTCGGGCTGGTGCTGCTGGTCGTCCTGCGCACGGTCGAGCGGGCGCTCGTGCCGCTCGTGCCGATCGCGCTGGCCACCGGCTGGTCGTCGCTGATCCTGTTCGCGACCGGCATCCCGCTCAACCCGATGTCGGCGACGCTGGGGGCGCTGGTGATCGCGATCTCGACCGAGTTCAGCGTCCTGCTGTCCGAGCGCTTCCGGCAGGAGCGCCGGGCCGGGCGCGAGCCCGCGGAAGCGCTCGCGCGGACCTATCGGTTCACCGGGTCGGCCGTGCTCACCTCGGGGATCACCGCGATCGCCGGGTTCGGGGTGCTGACCCTGTCGAGCATCACGATGCTCCGCGACTTTGGGTTCGTCACGCTGATCGACCTGACGGTGTCGCTCGTCGGCGTGTTGCTCGTGCTGCCCGCAGTGCTCGCCCTATCGGAGCGCCACGACGCGCTGCAGAGCGTCCGCGAGAAGGCACGGCAGTTCGGGGCAGCGCTGCCGCGTCGGCGGCGGGCAACGGTGGCGTGAGCGCGTCCAAACCTCCGCCCCCGACTCCAGCGACTCCGGTGCCCCTCGACACTCGCCGCTACGGCTGGATCGTCGGCGCGTTCGCCGCCGTCCTCGTGATCGCGTTCGTGCTGTACACGCTCAGCTCGAAGAAGCCCGCGACCGACGGGGTGCCGGCAGGTCAACAGCTCCATTTCTTCGCGGCGCCGCTGGCCGACACGACGCTCAACGGCGACGCCAATCTGAATCCGCCGTGCACGCTCGCGCGCCACGATCCGCGCGCGCTCAACGTGTGCCTACTGGTCAAGCGCGTCCCGCTTGTGCTGACGTTCTTCGTGACCGACTCGTCGGTGTGCGAGCGCGAGGTCAACACGTTCCAGGCGCTCGCGGGCGTCTCGTCGCTGCGCGGCGTCCAGTTCGCGGCCGTCGCCATCGATGCCTCGCACGCGGCCACCGCCAAGTTGGTGCGCCGGCACGGCTGGACGATCCCGGTCGCCTATGACGCCGACGGCGCGGTGGGCGCGCTGTACGGCGTCACCGCGTGCCCCATGATCGAGCTGTCCAAGCGGGGGGGCACGGTGGCCGGCCTGCTGGTCGGTGAGCATTGGCTGAACGAGGCCGCGCTCGAGGCTCGCGTACGGCTTGCGCTCGGTGCCGGGGTCCGAGGTTGAGCGTCTCGGTCGGCCTGGTCGAGCCCGCGGTCCACGAGGAGTTCCCAGGGCTTCGGTTGCACTGGACCGTGCTCGAAGCGACGGTCCGTCCCAGTCCCCGGGAAGTCGAGCGCAGGCTGAGGGAGCTGTCCGACCGCTATCGCGGCGCCGGCGTGGTGGCAATGCGAACCAAGCCGATCCCGCACGCGTATCGCTCGTTCTTCCGGCAGGTCGGCCTTGATCCGGATGCATCGCGGGTCCCCAGCGAGGAGGCGGCTGTCCGGCGTCTGCTCTACGGGGGCTTCCGGTCCCGGGACACTTTGGAGGACGCGCGTTTGATCGCGCTGGTCGAGACCGGAGTGCCGGTGTGGGGGCTCGACGCCGGCGTGGTCGACCAGGACAGCCTCGGCATCCGGCACGCCGCCGGGCGGCTGGTCGTCGCCGATTCGGTGCGCTTGCACGGGACGCTGTTCGGCGAGCCCGAGCGTGGGCACGCTCCCCGGCGTGGCACACGCCGCATGGTCCTGTTCGCGGTCGGGGTCGAGGGCGTGCCGGCGATCCACCTCGAGGAGGCTCTGTGGATGGCCCGCGAGGTGCTCGAGTCTGGGTAGGCCAAGACATTCGGGGTATGGTTTCCGCTAGTAGTTTGGGACGGCCCCTGAAAGGAGACTTGAGTTGGAGCTCCTGGAACACCACAGACCGTCACTAGAGGCGCTGACCGCGCCTGAGCAGGACGAGCGGGCGGCGCGACGGTCGTTGCGGATGCAGATCGCCAAGCTCGAGCGGGAGCTCGCCGACGCGTTCGTGACGGCTTACCCGCTCGGCGGTCTGGAGGAGCGCCCGGCCCAGTCCTCGGGGGCGCCCCGGCTGCTCGATCTCGGCGAACTCGAGCGCGTGCGCGACGAGCTGGCCGTCCGCGTGCGGGACGCCCGCGCCACCATCACCGAACGAGCCGACCTTCAGGCGGCCAACCGCGTGACGCTCGAGCGCATGCTGCTCGACCCCGGCCGCTACCGCTTCGTGCGCATCTCCAATCGCGACATCGGTGAGCCCGGATGCGGCGTCTGGCAGGTCCGCCCCCGGCTCGGGCTGATCGGGATGCTGATGGGCTGGTGGCAGGTCAAGCTGTCCTCGGGCTGTCCGTTAGCCACCGGCCGCGGCGTCGCCGCGGCCCGCTGAAGACGACTCTTTCGGGACGATTCCCTTGCACGAGAAGCTGAGGACCGGCATGGGGGCGACCCTCGTGCTGATGATCATGTTCATCGGCAGCCTCGTGCTGTGGATCGGCACGCCGCTGTTATGGCTGTGGGTCGGCTCGCAGGTCCAGGGTGCCACGTCGTCGCTCGGGACCGCACTCGGGGTGAGCTTCATCGGCGTGGTCGCGACAATCGCGCTCCTGGCCACTGTGCTGGCCAAGCTGAGCGACGTCTATCAGGCCAACCGGCGCGCCCGAGGGCTCGCGGACACCGGGCACTACGTGCTCGAGACGGTGCTCGTGGTGAGCGCCGCCATCACGCTGGCCGCGTTCGTCGTCTGGTTTTTCTTCTTCGCCGGGGCGAGCCCGGTGCCGGTCGGGATCCAGATCTAGTCCGGATCGTCCTCGGACTGGACGGGCGGCCGAGCGACCGGCCGTAGGCGTGGAGCCAACGCTGCATCCCGGCGATAGATCGAGGGATAATGGTCGCGCTCAGAGCCTGGGAAGGAGGAGGTAGGAGGGCGGTCGCTCGGTCACGCACATCCTCGCCGTGGCAGACCCCTCCGTTCGGGCGCCGCAAGGTGTTGCTGGTCCTCGCCGGTGCCCTGATAGGTACGCTGGTTGCGGTGGCGAACGGCGCCCTGGCGAGCGTGACCGCCACCGACACGGGAGGCCTTCGCGCCCCCCGGCCAGCCGTGTCGCGTCATCAGCCGGTGAGCTCGTCCAGCCCTAAGTCCAGCGACGGCGACCCCGGCGTGACGTTCGGGATCTATCCGGGCGGCGCCGCCGGCACGGTAGGCCCGAGTGGTCCGCCCAAGCCCGAGAATCCCGCGCTGCGCCTGGCCGCGCTCGAGCGGCTTCGGCCGCCGGGGCGGCCGTTCGTACTGCACCTGTACGTTGGGTATACGGGTCCGGGCGGATATTCGGCGCAGCAGATCGGGCAGCAGGTCGCCGCGTACGGCCGGGCAGGGTTCGAGACCGAGGTCGCGGTCTGCTACCGGCCGGCGGACGGCGGATCCGAAGCCGACGTCGCCGGGTTCGTGGCCTTCGTCCGAACGGCCGTCCGCTCGCTCGGGCGCGAGCCCGGATTCGTGTCCGTTCAGGTGACCAACGAGGCGAACGTTGGCGGTGCTCCGAACACGTCTGACGGTTACTACAAGGATGCCAAGGACGCGCTCATCCAGGGCGTGATCGCGGCACACGACGTGGTACGCGCCGACCGCTTTGCCGGAGTGCAGGTCGGCTTCAACTGGGCGTATTCGACCGATCAGCACGAGGACGCGTTCTGGAGCTACCTGCGACGGGCCGGCGGGCGGCGATTCTTCGAAGCGCTCGACTGGGTCGGGCTTGACGCCTACCCCTTTACCTGGAACTCGCCGAGCGCACCCGGCTCGACCCGGGAGCTCGCCGCGGCTACCACGAGCTTCATGGACCGAGCGCTCGGCCGCCTGCGCTCGACCTATCTGCCGCTCGCCGGAATCCCCCGCTCGGTGCCGCTGCGAATCACCGAGAATGGCTACCCGACCGGACCCGGCCGCACCGAGGCGATGCAGGCGACCGTTATGAAGGCCGCGGTCGAGGCCGTCTACCAAACGCGGGGGAGGGACAACATCACCGGTTACCGGTGGTTCGATCTGCGCGACGCCGATTCGTCGAGCTCGAGCTTCGAGAGTCAGTACGGAATCATCCGTGACGATTACTCGCCGAAGCCGGCGTTCGAGGTCTATCGGCAGCTGGTCGCCGAGTTCGACGCGCGCTGACCGCGCTGTCACTTGTAGCGCGCGGCCTGCGCTCCTTCCCTGAACGCGCGCTCCGACGCGGGGGAGCTCTGGATCGGAAAGTCCGTCTGCTTGTCGAGGTTGAACCAGATGACCGACTTGACCTCGGGGTGGTGGGCGAGATACGCGAACATGCCGGTGATCCAGGCGGCCTTGCTGCCCCCGGCCTCGGTGCTCCCGACCTCCGAGAGGTCGATCGGCAGCCCCGGCGCCAGCGCATGGAGCTGCTCGATCGACTCGCCGCAGATCGCGGTGAAGCTCCGCCATCCGGCGTTGAACGCGGCCGTGCCGCCGTTGAGGCAGGTGACTCCGAGCCGGTTCACGTACTGAACCCCCGGGAAGTACTGCGTTGGCGCTCCCGACACGGGGCTCCAGACCCACTGCACATTGGTTGCCCCGGCAGCGGTGAAGATGTCGTGCACGTGGCGCCAGGCCTGGACGAACTCCTGCGGCGTGTTGCCGTTCGTCCCTGCGCCCCACGGGTACCAGTTACCGTTCATCTCCTGCGCGAAACGCAGGCGCACCGGCTTGCCGTACGCCGCCAGCGTCTTGGCCCAGGCGCGAATGTAGGCGTCGAATTTTCCGTCGACGATGTTGCGCAGCGCGTACCGCGGCTGTGGCTTGCGGAGGCCCTTGGTCGAATCCCACGGCTCCCACGTGATCTCGGGAATGCTGCCGCGGCGCTCGATCATCCGCAGCTGGGCGAGGGACGGTGCGCTGTGCTGCCAGTCGGCGTACCACATCACCACACTCGCGTGCTTGTCGATGTCACGCTCGAAGGCGTTGACGGTCGAGAGATCGGCCGCGGTCCAGGGTTGCGTTGCGTTGCTCGCGAGCGGAAGCGTGGTGACGCCGATGTCAACGCTCGCGCTTGCCGGAGTGGCAAGCTTGGCCTGGGCGACGAAGGCCGTCGGGGTCGCGGGTCCAAGCGACGGCCAGGTCAGGCCGTCAAGACCGTCACTGCCGTGGAGGACGGCCCCAAAGGCGAGCACGCCGCCGACCGCCGAGATCGCCATCGCCCGGGCGCCGACGAGACGGAGCATCGACCGGCCAGCGGTGTGCGACCTGTTTTCGGCGATGTGCAGCGCGACGACGGCAATCGAGACGAGCAGGTAGGTGACGCCGTTCAAGAGCGCCCAGAAGTAGTAGCCGCGCGCGGTACCGGGGTTGGCGACGAGCAACACCGGGAGGATCGATACCGCTGCAAGGACGAGGTAGGGCAGGATCACCCGAAGCGGCAGCGGCCGCTCGCCGGCGGCTCCCTTGGGTGTCACCTTGAAGCCATTCTCGCGGCCCGTGACGGTACTCCAGACCGCGCTGGCGCAGCCGATCAACGCCCACGGCCAGCGTACGAACTGGAACAGGATCGCCTCCCAGCTGATCACCGGTGCAGGACCGGTTTTGAAGAGTTAAGAGAACACTTGAGAAGAGTTGCCGAAGACCGAACACGGTGGTCCGGTTGCGTGTCGCTTCTAAGCCGGGAGCGCGGCAGTCACACAGTGGTGACGAAGAACGTCACTCCGGTCAGTTCGCTCTCACCCGGTATAAACGCGTCGAGAAGGCAACCGGGCGGGGCCGGGACCCGTGCGGCTGCCGGGGCAGTCGCACGGGTCCGTTTGCAGGTCTCTCTACACGAGCACGACTACACGAGCGCCAATGCTCGTGCGCCGCAGGACTCGAGCTCGTCCGCGAGCAGTCGGCGCTGCCTATCCGTGAGGGCGCCTAGCATCTTGGTCTCGCTGATGTGGTAACGGCCGAGGAACTTCCTGCACCTCGTGCCCCCCCAGCGGCGCTGGCTCATCAGCATCTCCCCAATCGCCCACGTGAGCGCCTCGTCGGGCGGCTCCAGGATGACATCCGCGGCGGAAGCTTCTCCCTCGGCGATCCTTCGCTTCAGCTCCGCCCGGGCAAGCCTGACCGCGTTGGCTCGTTCAAGTGCTCGCAGTCGTTGCGGCGACGGGCTCAATGTGGCGGTCTCAGACATCTGGTGCTTCGTTCCCTCCCATTCCTCCGCCTGCGCGGATCTTGATTTACTAATCGGCAGGGGCCTATCGGGCCCCCTCCCGTGGGCCCTGAACTGCGCACTACTTGCCCGCACGCCGAGACGCGCGGTACTTTTCAACCTCTTAACCCCCGTTTCTGGCCTTCCCTACCGTTCCGGCCGGTTCCTCTGGTCGGCCGTTGGGCAGAGCAGAAGCTACGGCATCCGCGCGCGTAACAGCAACGTCACAAGTGCAGGCCATGCGCTTAGAGCGTGTTTTTTTTGTGAGCGCATTCTTGTGCGAGCGTGGACAAGGCCACCGTGCGTAGGGGTTACGCACGAGCGGGCAGAGGCCCGTGCTCGGACTCGAAAGCCTGCTTGGCCTGGGCGAACAGTTCGAGGGCGCGATCGAGCGTGTCGCGGTCGTGGGTCGCCATCACGCTCGTTCGCAGCAGCGCCCCGGCGGGGGGGACCGCGGGGTGCAGGGCGACGTTGACGTAGACGCCCAGGTCGTAGAGCGCCTTCCAGAGGAACGCGGCCTTCCAGTCGTCGCCGACGACGACCGGGACGATCGGCGTGACGACTTCGGTGCCATCGGCGAGCCTCGTCGGCTCGACCACCTGGAAGCCGAGGGCGGCCAGGCCGGCGTGAAGGTAGGCCGCGTTCTCGAGGACGCGAGCGAACAGCGTGCGGCCCTCATCCGAGCGGCAGATCCGTACGGCGGCCAGGGCCGCCCCGAGTGCGGCGGGAACGGCCGAGGCCGTGAACATGAACGGCCGCGACGACACGCGGAGGTACTCGATCACGTCCGCCGGCCCCGCGATCACGCCACCGCACGAGGCCAGCGACTTGGAGAAGGTGGCCATCCGCAGGTCGACCCGATCCTCGACCCCGAGCAGTTCCGACGCACCGGCTCCGCGCGCCCCGAGCACGCCGACCGCATGCGCCTCGTCGACCATCACCCGGGCGCCATAGCGGTGGCTCAGCTCGACGATTTCAGGCAGCGGCGCAACGTCCCCCTCCATCGAGAAGACGCCGTCGACCACGACCAGGACTCCGCCGCCGTCGGCCGCCGCCTTCTCGAGGGTCTTCTCGAGGCGATCCATCCGGTTGTGCCGGAACGGCCGCAGCTTGGCGCGCGAGAGAATGCAGCCGTCGAGGATCGAGGCGTGATCCCCCGAGTCGACGACGACCGTGTCGCCGGGGCCAAGGATCGTCCCCAGGGCGCCGACGTTGGCCTGATGGCCGGTGGTGAACACCAGCGCTCCCTCGGTGCCGAACCAGTCGGCGAGCTCCCGTTCGAGCTCCAGGTGCAGATCCGTGGTGCCGTTCAGGAAGCGGGAGCCCGTGAGGCCCGTGCCGTAGCGCTCGAGTGCCTGACGGGCGCCTTGGGCGACGCGCTCGTCGCCGGTGAGGCCCAGGTAGTTGTTCGACCCGAGCATGATTCGGGGCTTGCCCTCCATCTCCACGACCGGCAGGGTCGGCCCCTCCAGCACGCGGAAATAGGGCACCAGGTCGAGTTCGCGGGCGGCTCGCAGCTGCTCGAGCCGCTCGTGCTCGCGAGCCTTGGCGAAGACGTCGATCGAGGTGGACATATAGTTTCCGGCCGATGGCGCTCGAGGTGACGAGTCAGTCTCGCAAGGCCCTAGAAGTCCGTCCGGTCGCAGACAAGCGCGAGCTGAACGCCTTCATCAAGCTGCCGTGGCAGGTCTATCGTAACGAGCCTCGCTGGGTCCCGCCGCTGCTGATGGACCGCAAGCGGTTCCTGGACCGGCTGCGGAATCCGTTCTTCGAGCATGCCGAGGTCGAGTTCTTCCTCGCCTGGCGCGACGGCCGGCCGGTCGGTCGTATCACCGCGCACATAGACCGGAACTTCAACGAGTTCCAGCACCACGACTGGGGGCTCTTCGGCTTCTTCGAATGCGAGCAGGACCCCGAAGCCGCGCAGGCGCTGCTGTCGGCAGCCGAGGAGTGGCTGCGGGCTCGCGGGCGCGATCGAATGGTGGGTCCGATGAGCTTCACCACCAACGATGAGTGCGGGATCCTCATCGACGGCTATGACCTGCTGCCCTCGGTGCTGACCGAGTGGCACCACCCCTATTATCCGGGGCTGATCGAGGGAGCCGGTCTGACCAAGGCCATGGATCTCTACATGTGGTCGCTGGAGCTCGCCGGCCGCGGGTCGGTGCACCCGGCGATCTGGCGGGCGGCTGCCGAGGTCGAGAAGTACGGCATCACCGTCCGGAAGATGCGAAAGCGGGACATGGAGGCGGAGATCGGCCGGTTCCTCGAGGTCTACAACGCGGCCTGGGAGCGAAACTGGGGCTTCGTCCCGCTCACCGAGGAGGAGGTCCGCCACTACGCCAAGGACCTCAAGCCGGTGCTGGACGAGAACTGGGCGTTCATCGCCGAGAAGGACGCCGAGCCGGTCGGCGCAGCGCTGTCGCTGCCCGACTATAACCAGGTCCTGCGCCATCTGAACGGTCGTCTGCTGCCGTTCGGCTGGGCAAAGGCGCTGTGGTACCGGCGCAAGATCGACCGCGTGCGGGTGCTCGCGTTGGGGGCTAAGCCCGAGTGGCAGCACACCGGGGTGGGCGCCAGGCTGTACGAGCTCAATTACGACGCGGCCGAGCACCGGCCCCAGAAGGCGGGTGAAACCGGGTGGACACTCGAGACGAACACGCGCATGAACCGCGCGATGGAGCGCATGGGAGGCAAGATCACCCGTACCTACAGGGTTTACGAGAAGATCTTTTGAAGATGACCGATCGCGCTGTCACCATGTCGCGGCCATGAGCGAACGAGATCCCCTGGCCGGCGAGGAATCAGCCGAGGCGAGCGCGCCCGAGTCGGCGCCGCCGCCGCCGGAGCTCGAGGCCGAGTCCGAAGCGGTCGTGGATCCCGATGTCGAAGTCGTCGACGGGTTTCCCGTCCTCGCCGAGGTCCGGACGGTTGAACGCGTCTCGCCCGCTTCGCTGCCGGCCGTCCAGGCGGCCGCGGCGGCGGCCACCGGATTCGTGGCCGGCGCCGCCACGGTAGCGCTGGTCAAGCGCCGTGCCGCCCGCAAGATGGCCAGGAACGGAAGGGGCGGCTCCCGCCGCGCGGTCGACATGCTCCCGATCGTGGGCTCGCGGTCGTTCCTCGTCGACGTGCACGTGATCGGCAAGCAAGGCGATTGAGCGCGCTCAGCGGCCCGGCGCTCGAGGTCCGCGTCGAGGTTCGTCCGCGGTGGTGCTTTGTGCTGTCTCGCCGGAGCGGACTTGATGGGTTGACCAGAGTCCGCTCGGGTGTGGTGCACCGCCTGCTCCACGCCGGCGAGTTGCCTGTGCTTGTCCGGGTCGCCCAGCTCTCGCCCGATCGGGTGCTGTTCGGGGCCCGCGCGTCGGAGCGGGGCGCGGCCGAGTGGGGGATCGAGCGCATGCGGTTCGCGCTCGGGATCGACCAAGACGTCGAACCCTTCTACGAGCGCTTCCGTTTCGATCCGCTGATCGGGGCGTCCGTGCGCGCCAGTCCCGGGTTGCGCGTCGCCGGCAAGCCCGATCCCTTCGAGGCGCTGGCGTGGGCCATCTGCGAGCAGCTGATCGAGTTCGAGCGAGCCGCGGCGATCCAGCGGCGACTGGTGTTTCGCTTTGGCCGGCGGTGCGAATGGGCCGGCATGGGCGATGCCCCGACGGCCGCGGTGCTCGCCGCGCAGGCGCCGGCGCTGCTTCAGTCGATGGACCTGTCGGCCGGTCGTGCGGGAGCGCTCGTGCGCGCCGCCCGCGAGGTGGCGAGCGGACGAGTCGACCTGCACGATCCTGACCCCGAGCGCGGCTGGCGGCGGTTGCGCTCGATCATGGGCATCGGCAGCTGGACGATCCAGATGCTCGCGCTCACCGGCCAGGGGCGCCTCGACCAGCTGCCCGCCGGCGACCTGGCCTACCTGAAACTGGTGGGGCGGCTGCGCTCAGGCGACCCGCATGAGCGCGCCACCGAGGACGAGGTGAACGAGTTCTTCGCGCCCTACGAGCCGTGGGCAGGGTTGGCCGGGATGCACGCGCTGCGCGCTGTGGGGGGCTCCGCGGTGACGCGGGTGGCCGCCTGACCTGCGGGCCTGGGACACTAGGAGCCGAGCGTCGCCGCCCACTCAGCGGGCCGGCCGGCCACGCCGACCGTCTGGGGCTCGACCTCGACGATCTCATCCACAGGGACGTTCCCGCGCCGGGCGGCGGTCCGGATCGCTTCTGGAGAGGGCGCTTCGTAGAGACAGTAGGTCCGCCGGCGGTCGGCGCTGAGGAACGAGAACAACCACCGAACGCCCTCGTCCGAGTTGATCTCCTCGATCAGCTTCACGTCGTCGCCGGTGAGCTCGAGCTGCTCGGCGAACGTCCTTTCGATGATGTAGAAGGGCATGGTAGGTCGATACTAACCACGCGGCTCGCCCGCGGCAAGGCCCTGTCGGTGCGCGTACGAGGCGGCTTCGGTCCGGTTGGCGCAGCCGGTCTTGCGCAGGATGCTCCGGATGTGATTGGCCGCGGTGTGCTCGCTGATGAACAGCGTCGAACCGATCTCACGGTTGCTGAGGCCGCGGGCCACGAGGCCGAGGACCTGCGCCTCGCGTCCGGAGAGCTCATCGGGGAGCTCCGGCGGTTTCAGCGGGGCCCCGATCGCCGCGATCCGGCTCGTGAGCGCGACCATGCCGATGTCGGCGGCTAGCTCGGCTGCCCGGCTCAGGTGCTCCTCGGCCCGGGCGCGTTCCACGGGCCCCTGCGCAAGAAGCATCCGCGCGTACTCGTACTCGGTGTGCGCGAGCCAGGTGCGCAGCTCCATCTCCCGGTTCAGCCCGAGCGCCCGCTCGAAGTGATCCTCGGCACGCTCCCATTCTCCAAGCGTCGCGGCCAGCATCCCGAGGTAACGATCGGCCGCGCCGTAGCACATGACCAGATGCCCGATCATCACATTGGTGCCGGCGAGAGGCGCCAGCTCGGGATACAGCGCGGCCGCCAGCGCCTCGTCGCCAAGGGCCGCGCAGGCATCGGTGAGGTAGGTGAGCGACCCGAGCCAGATCGTCTCTCGGAACGGATCCAGCCCCGTGCGGTGGACGCGGTCGAGCTCCCGAGCGGCCTCGGCCTCCATACCGAGTTCAACCAGCAAGCAGATCAACCCTGGTCGCCACGGCCCGTGATCGCGGTCGCCGGCGGTCAGGATCCTGATCACCGGCGCGAGCTCGGCCAGCCGGCCCTGTTCGCGGCGCAGGCTGAACATCTGAATTCCGTACGTGCCGGACGCATCGCGGCCCGTGAGCAGGCGCCCGGCTTCTTCCGAGCGCCGGACCATCGCCTCGGCCGCGTCCAGGCGCCCTTCGCCGAGCGCGATGGCGGCCCCATAGTGCTCGGCGACATGGGAGTAGAAGGGCTGCCGGGTGATCTGGGCCATCTCTCGCAGCACCGATGTCGCCGCGCTGGCCGACGGCATTTCGGCGACGGCGACGTACGCCGGGACGCTCCAGGAGATCGCCTCGGCCTGGATTTCTGGGTCATGGAGGTCTTCGCCAATCACCCTTGCCTCCGCGAGCATCTCCAGGATCTCCTCGACCGGAGTGGCTCCCCGCGCCCAGTAAGCCCGCATCAGGACTGTGGCCAGACCCTCGCGATCATTCAGCTGGCGCGCGAGCTCGATTGCATTCGCGCGCACAATCGCCGAGCGGTCGTACTGGCCCTGCATGTCGAGTGCCCGGCTGAGTCCGGAGAGTACGCGCACGCGAAGCTCGGACGGACGGTCGCCAAGCGCCGCGGCCGCCTCCTCGAGCAGGCCAACCGGACGATGCTCGGGTCCGGGACGCCAGCCCGCGTCCTCGTAGCCGATTGCCGCCCGTGCCAGCAGCTCAGGATCCTGCAGCTCGCGCGCGATCGCCGCCGCCGACCTGAACGCGTCCAGGGCCTCGAACGCCTTCCCCGACCGGTGCCTGATCGTACCCAGCTCGAGCAGGACCTCCGCGCGGTCCGTCGCGCTCTCGATTCCGAGGTCGAGCGCGGTCTGGAGCAGGCCCACCGCCTCGTCGAAGGCGAGCGCGTCGATCGCGGCCCGCGCCGCGAGGACGCTGTACTCGATCGCGCGTCCGGGGTCACCGAGTGGAAGGGCTGCGGCGAAGTGGTGCGCCAGGTCGGGCAGGGCGCGGACCGACCCGCCCGCGGCGGATTCCAACGCTTCGCCGACCCGCAGGTGGAGTTCGGCCCGCCGGACGCCGGTCAGCCGGTCGTACACCGCCCGGCGAATCAGCTCGTGCGCGAACCGGTAGGCCAGCCGGGGGCGGGGGAGCTCTTCGACCAGCCCGCTGCGGATTGCCTCGTCGAGGGCGGTCACGAGCTCGCGCTCGGCGAACCCGGATCCTCGGCGGATGATGTCGAGCGGGAACTCCGCCCCCGCGGCGGCCGCGAGCTCGAGCAGCTCGGTGGTTGTGGGCGCCAACCGCGTCAGCCGCAAGCTCACCACCTCCCGCACGCTCTCCGGCGTCCCGAGCTCGGCCAAGGGCGCATTCACGCGGAGCGCGCCGTCTTGCACCTCGACCACCCGTGTCTCCACGAGCGCCCGCCAGAGCTCGCATACGAGGAAGGCGTTGCCACCGGTTAGATCGCTGATCGTCCGGGCCACCTGCTCAAGCTCCGGACCCAGCGTGCCCGCGACCGATCGCGCGACGAGCTCGCTCACCTCGTCATTCGACAGTCCACCGAGTCGCAGCCGCACCACGTCATCCGCGCGGCGCAGGTCGGCCAGGGTCTGCGCGAGCGCCTCGGGCACGTCGGCCTCGGTGTCGCGGAAGGTGGCGAACAGCAGAACCCGGCCGCTCCACGGGGAGCGCGCCAGGTGGCGCAGCAGCAGCAGCGTCGTCGCGTCGGCCCAGTGCCCGTCCTCGATCACGAGGAGCACCGGTTGCCGCCGGCTGACCGCCCGGAGCAGCTCCCTTACGGTCGTGTGCAGGCGGTGGCGCTCGGTGTCGGGATCGGCGCTGACAGGGGGCGGTAGTTCCCCGATCCGGCCGGGAAGATCGGGCAGCAGACGCGTGAGCTCACCGCCGCCGTCCCCCAACGCTCCCCGCAGCTCCTCCGGGTCGAGGAGTCGCGCGAGTCGGCGCAGTGCTTGGGCGAACGCGCCGTACGGGGTGTGAACGTCGGCGTCACACGCGCCGTAGAGCACGAGCGCGCCGTCGCGCGCGGCGTCAGCGGCGAACTCTCTCACCAGGCGGCTCTTGCCACACCCCGGTTCCCCGCCGAGCAAGACCACGCGCCTGCCCTCGCCTTCGGCCCTCGGCAAGAGCGTCCGGAGCTTCTCGAGCTCCGCCGAGCGACCGACGAACGGAAACGGCGACGCAATCCGAAGCGAGGATGGAAGATCGTGCACGGCCACCGGCCCCAGGAGGACGATAGTCAGATCTGATCACTGATGCAACGGTTTGGAGGGTCGTCGCTCCCGACGAAAGTCAGTCAGCCCGCGTCATGACAGTCCCGTCGGGCCGACGTAGGCTGCGGACAGCTTTATTCGGAGTCCGACTGCAAGGAGAAGGGGCATGAGCACCACCACCAGCGCGGCAAGCACGGCACGCAAGGAGCTGCCGGATTTCAGGGGGGCACTGATCGGGCCCGACGACGGCGACTACGACGAGGCGCGCGCCGTCTTCAACGCGATGATCGACAAGCGGCCGTCGCTGATCGCGCGCTGCGCCGACCAGGACGACGTCGCGAACGCGGTCCGCTTCGCGCGCGATCACGGGCTGTTGCTCGCCGTCCGAGGCGGCGCCCACAACGGAGCCGGGCTGGGGACCTGCGATGACGGGGTTGTCATCGACCTCTCGTCGTTCAGGGACATCAAGGTCGACCCGAACGCGCGGACGGTTCGGGTCGGTGGCGGGTGCACCTGGGGCGAGGTCGACCGAGCCACCGGCGAGTTCGGCCTCGCCACCCCGAGCGGCATCATCTCGACGACCGGGGTGGGCGGCCTCACGCTCGGCGGCGGCCTCGGTCACCTCACCCGTGGGTTCGGCCTGACGATTGACAACCTGCTCGAGGCCGAGATGGTGCTGGCAAGCGGGGAGTCGGTCCGCGTGAACGCGGATGAGAACCCCGACCTGTACTGGGCGATCCGTGGCGGCGGTGGCAACTTCGGCGTGGTCACATCGTTCGTGTTCCGTCTGCACGAGGTCGGAACGATCGTGGGCGGTCCTACCTTCTGGCCCGCCGAGCGCGGGGCGGAAGTGTTGTCCGCGTACCGCGATTTCCTACCGGATGCGCCGCGCGAGCTGGGCGGCTTCTTCGCGTACGCCATCGTGCCTCCGGCACCGCCGTTTCCGGAGGCGCTCCACCTGAAGTCGGTGTGTGGCGTGGTGTGGTGCTACGTGGGCACGGAAGAGGGCGCCGCCAAGGCGATGGCGCCGCTGCTCGACAACGTGTCCGAACCCTTGATGCACGGCGTGGCGCCGATGCCCCACGCGATGCTCCAGGGAGCGTTCGACGGCCTCTATCCCGCCGGCGATCAGTGGTACTGGCGGGCCGACTTCGTCAACGAGATTCCCGACGAGGCGGTGGCGATCCATGCGCGGTACGGCACCGCCCTGCCAACGATGAAATCGACCATGCACATGTATCCGATCGACGGCGCCGCCCACGACGTGGCCTCCGGCGACACCGCTTGGAGCTATCGCGACGCGACCTGGGGCGCGGTCTTCGCCGGCGTCGACCCCGACCCCGCCAACGCCGCCGCGATCCGGAACTGGAGCATCGACTACCACGAGGCCCTGCATCCCTACTCCGCGGGCGGCGCCTACGTGAACATGATGATGGACGAGGGCGAGGAGCGCGTCCGGGCCAGCTACCGCGACAACTACGACCGGCTGGCGCGGGTCAAGCAGGCGTACGACCCGCACAACCTCTTCCGCGTCAATCAGAACATCCGGCCGGCGGGGGGCTGAGGCCGGCCGGCCGCGCTCGGGCTCGTCCCGCGCCCCAGGATGTGCGGCGCGGGATGAGCTTCGAGCTGCGACACACGACGATTCACGGCCATCGCGTTCGAGATGGCGCGCGGGCCGCCTCCTTGGGAGATCCGTAGAGCCGCGCGGCGTTCGTGGACGCGCTCCGCGCGAGCGTCGACGTCGCCGGCCAGCGCGTGCAGGCGGTCGACCGTCTCTACGTGGCCGAGCAGCTGCCGCCCACCGTCACCGTCACCGGCATCAGTCCGACTCCGGCCGATGATTTCCGGGGCCGGTTGCGGTCATTTCGGCGATGGCAGCCTCGCCGCCGCGCTCGATCATGTTCACGATCAAAGGCCCGATCGAGCGCGACGATCTGCCCGGGCTGCGTGACCGCGTCTGTGCTCTGCTCGAGGGGAGCGGGGCCACCGTCGCGTGGTGCGACGTCACCGGGGTCGCTGCGGACGCCGTGACCGTGGACGCGCTCGCGCGTCTGCAGGTGGCCGCGCGCCGGCACCGCTGCCGGATTCGGCTGCTGGGCGCTTCGGATGAGCTTCGCGAATTGATTGCGTTCATAGGCCTCGAGGACGTGCTGCCCGGATAGGCTTCCGTCTGGACCTTCGGTTGTTGGTCGGTCGACTGACGCCGCGACGTTCATCGTCGCGGGTCGTTCAAACCGGTCGCGACCCTAGGCCTCGAGGCGACGGGGCAGCCCGAACAGCGGGAACAGCCGCTCGGTGGAGAGGAAGAACGTGAACTCGGCCACCTTGCCGCCGACGAACTCGAGCACCTGGACCGCCCACGGGTCATAGCCGCTGCCGGCCTCGCTCGGCTTGTACTGACCAAACGCCACCGATCCGTTGGCCATCTCGACCGGAATGAGCCGCGAGCCGGCGCAGCCGATCCCGGGACCGTGGAACCAGGTGAGGATGTCGTCTCGACCCGACAGCCACATGTCGTAAGGCGGCATCGACTGGCTGGCGTCCTCGCGGATTACCGCCGTCAGCGCGTCGACGTCGTAGCGCTGGAAGGCGTCGACGTAGCGCGCGAGCATCTCGCGCTGCTCCGGGTCCATCGGGACGACCGCGTCGGTCTCGGCGATGTCGCGCTCATCGATCGTGGCCCGGGCGCGCTGGAGGGCGCTGTTGACCGATGCGACGCTCGTGTCGAGCAGCTCGGCCACCTCGCTGGCCTTCCAGCGCAGCACCTCGCACAGGATCAGGACCGCACGCTGGCGGGCGGGAAGGTGCTGGAGCGCCGCCACGAACGCCAACCGGATGGTGTCGCGGGTGGCCACCACGTCGGCCGGGTCGTCCTCCGTGCTGATCAGGCTCATCGGGATCGGCTCGATCCACGTCACCTCGGGGAGCATGTTGAGGTTCGACGGGTCCGGCGTGGCGGCTGGACCGAAGTCCATCGGCCGAGCGCGGCGCGAGCGGCTGTTCAGCATGTCCAGGCAGACGTTGGTCGCGATCCGGTAAAGCCAGGAGCGGAACGCGGCGCGTCCCTCGAAGCGGTCGAATCCCCGCCACGCCCGCAGGAATGTGTCCTGCACCGCGTCCTCGGCCTCGAACGGCGAGCCGAGCATGCGGTAGCAGTAGCCGGTCAGCTCGCAGCGGTGCTGCTCGAGTCGCTGCTCCAGGCCCCCCTGCCCAAGCGCCACTTGCGATTCCTGCACGCGGGCCATCCTACGCGATCCAGTTGATCGGCGGGATCGATTTCGGGATCGTTGGGCGACGGGTGAGGCCTCGAGCATGCGCGTCTGCAGGCTGAGACCGGCCGATCTCCCGAAACTCATCGGTCGCGGAGAGGAATTCCTAGATTCCCTGTCCGGCGAGCAGCTCGTTGGTCGAGGCGTCGAGGACCGCGTTCGGGTCGGAGATCAGGTGGTTCTTGAGCATCCACTCCCCGTACGCGTTCCACTGGTTGGGGTCCTGCCAACCCCAGGGCAGGCTGGGGTTGCTCGGGAAGTAGTAGGGAAGCGTGGCGTTCACGCTGGCCAGCTGAAGCTTCGGGTCGAGTCCGGGACTGGCGTGGACGAGGTTCCTGACGGCGGCCTGCGGGTCGCGGCGGACCGATTCGTAGCCCCGCGCGAGCGCCTGCACGAACCGGCGGACCACGTCCGAATGGTTGACGATCTCGTTCTTGGTTACCACGACGACGAGCTCGTCGTAGTCGGGCACACCGACCTGCTGCATGTGGATCACGTTCGGGTGCTTGTGGAGCATCGCCAGCTCGATCGCCTCGTAGTTCCAGTACGCGCCCAGTGTGGCGTCGACCTGGCCCGAAAGCATCGCCGGCACCAGGTTGGCGCCCACGTTGATCTCCTTCACGGAGCCGGCCGGAACCCCGGCCCGGGCCAGGATCGTCGTCAGATAGGCGTGCTGGTAGGGGATCCCCGCGTCCCCGACGCGCTTTCCGCGCAGGTCGGCGGGCGTCGTGATGTGCTTGGAGCCGACGGAGACGATCGCGGTGAGCGGCTCCTGGACGATCGCCGCGACCGACACCAGCGCCTGCCCCTGATTGCGCGCCAGCATCACCTCGGGCTCGTAAGAGATCGCGGCGTCGACCTTGCCGGCGGCCAGCAGGTCGAGGGGCGAGGCGGGATCGGAGGGAATCTGGACGTGTACGTCGAGTCCGGCCCGAGCGAAGTCTCCCTCGGCGAGGGCCTGGTAGATGCCGGAGTGGTCGGCGTTGGGGGTCCAGTCCAGCATCAGCGTGAACTGCTGCTGTGCGGTCCCCGGGGCAGCGGTCACCGCCTCCTGCTTCTCGCCGCAGCCCGCGAGCGCGAGTCCCAGCACGGCGATGATCGGGATCAGGCGCTTCATGTGGCTATGTCTCCTCTCGGCCGGTAGGCCCACGGCAGCATTAGACGCTCAGCCAGCCCCAGCAAACCGAACAGCGCAATCGCGAACACGGACAGGATCACCGTGGCGGCGACGCCGCGGGCGGCGAGCAGCTGAGACTCCGAGACCAGGATCACGTAGCCGAGCCCCGAGTTTGACCCGGTGTACTCGGCGAACACGGCGCCGATCACCGACACCGCCACCGCGATCTTGGCTCCGGTGAACACGGCCGGAAGTGCCGAGGGTAGCTCGACGTGCCAGAACGTCCGCATCCGCGAGGCGTCGAATGTGCGCATCAGCTTGATCAGTTCGGGGTCGACAGCGGCGAGGCCGGCGGTCGTGGCGACGACGATGGAAAAGAACGACACGACCGCCACCACGACGAGCTTGGGCAGGATGCCGAAGCCGAGCCAGAAGGCCAGCGCCGGAGCGAACACGACGACCGGCACCGCCTGCGAGGCCACGATCAACGGGTAGGTGGCTCGACGCAGCGTGGCCGAGAAGTGAATCGCCACCGACAGCACCGCCCCCAGGGCGGTGGCGACCAGGATTCCAAGCAGCACCTCCTGCGCGGTGACCAGGAAGCTGCTCCATAGCAGCGAGCGGTCGGTGTAGAGCGCCTTGGCGACCAGATGGGGCGATGGCAGGATCGCTAGCGCAAAGGTCGTCCCCTTGAGGTCGACATACACCTCCCAGAGTCCAAGCAGGGCGAGCAGCAGCAGGGCCGCGGGCAGAGCTTGCCGGACCGCTTTCACGTCCGGACCCCCAACGCGGCGAGGGCTCGTTCGCGCATCTCGACCACGGTCGGGTCGGTGCGGCGGCGCGGTCGCGCGAGCCTGACGTCGATCTCCGCCACCGTCCGGCCCGGCCGCGGGGACATCACCACGACGCGATCGCCGAGGATCACCGCCTCTTCGACGTCGTGGGTGATCAGAACCACAGTCCGCGGCTCGCCGGTGAGCACGTGGGACAGCCACCCCTGCATCTCGTGGCGGGTGATCGCGTCGAGCGCGGCGAACGGCTCATCGAGCGCGAGCACGGGCTTGCCCGCCAGCAGCGTGCGCAGGAACGACACGCGCTGGCGCATGCCGCCCGACAGCTCCGCGGGACGGGTGCGCTCGAAGCGCTCGAGCCCGAAGCGCTCGAGCCACGGCGCGGCGGCCTTGCGCGCCTGGAGGCGCGAGGCACCGCGGGCCCGGAGCGCGAGGCCTGCGTTGTCGATCGCGCTCAGCCACGGCAGCAGCAGGTCGCGCTGGGGCATGAGCGCGGCCGGCGCCGCCCGCACCGTGCCGGAGTCGGGTCGCTGCAGGCCGCAGATCAGCTCGAGCAGCGTCGTCTTGCCGCACCCGCTCGGGCCGACCACGGCCACCACCTCGCGTGGCGCCGCATGCAGCGACATGCTCGCGAGCGCCTGGATCGGGCCTCGTTTCGTGCGGAATGTTCGGCTCACGAGCTCGACGTGGACAGCGTCTGCCGCGTTAAGCTCGCGAGGCTCCTCGGGGGGAGCCTCGACCATCTCCGTTGTCGCTCCCTTCGCGGGCATTACCCCACAGGTTCTAAGGGTCAGCGCCGGTCGCATGTCATGCGCAGGGCGCTATCTCAGCCGGCCTTTCCCGCCAGCACCCCTGGGTTGTCAAGTTGCCCGAATGCTAACGCGCCGTGAAACGCGATGGCCTGTGGCCGGAACCGGTCAGCGCGAGATCACGTGTCTGACCCGCCTCGACACGGTCCCGACGGTCCCGTGGGCGCGGCCCGCGAGGCCCGTGATCCCGAGCGTCGTGACGAACACGCCGGCGATCAGTGCGAGACCGGCTAGTAGCAGCGGCCAGCGGCGCTGGAGGGCATTCCTCGCCCGCTCCAGGATCGAGGCGGCCCGGTGGGGCGCAATCACGAGCGTCCCGATCATAAGGATGAGCGGAAAGACGAATGCCAGGTTGTAGAGCCCGACGAGGATCAGCTGGCGCACCGGACCGAAGCCCGAATCAACGATCGCCGCGATCGCCGCGAAGTAGGGGAAGGCGGTGGGTAGCTCGACCGCGCTGATCGTCACTCCGAGCAAGAAGGCAGACCGGCCCTCCGACCGCGGCTCGGGAAGCTGCCGAGCCGCCAGCCGCTTGCGTCTGTGCCACAGCACCGCCGCTCCCACCAGCATCAGGACACCGGCCACGGTCTCGCCGATGTACCGCGCCGTGGCGTCCGGCTTGGGCACGAGGGCCAGCACGGCCTCGCCTGGACCCAGGGCGATCGCCGCCCCGCCCACGAAGTTGATCACCAGCACCGCCAGCGTGAACTGCATCAGGCTGCCCAGCGGCTGTTTGCCGATCGCTATGTACAGGCCGGGGGCGATCGTGCTCGGGTTGAGCGAGTCGGCGAGCGCAATCGAGAGGACCACGCCGATCAGGCGAAGCATGTTGCGGTCCTTCCCCCATAGCCGAGGGAACGACCCCCGGTCCCCAGCGGGCCGCGCATGCTTCAGTTGTACTGCAACGGCGACTCAGCGTGTCGCCGCTCTAGGAAGCCGTCATCTGAGCCGGAGGACGGCGTCGACCACGGCGAGGGCGAGCGTCTCGGTGCGCGCCAGGTAGCTGCGGCTGGCGATAGCTCGGGCCAGGTAACTGTGACCTGCGTGCAGGATCACCGTGACGTGGCGGACGAAGTCTTGGACGAGCACCGTGTCGCGGATGGCATGGATGAGGGTGCCGTCGCAGCGGTCCGCGATCGTCCAGACGGTGCCGCGGACGGTGGCAGCGCCGAAGCGGCCGGTGGTCTTGAACTTGCCGTGGGCGCTGGCCTTGAGTAGTTGCAGGGTGCGGCTCGAGAGGCTCGCGATCGTCGCCTCGTCAGCCGCCTTCTTGCCGTTTGCCTTGCAGGTGGCGTAGGTGGGCGCGCCCTGGAACGCCCCCTCCTGGAGCGCGATATCGGTAAGCCCCTTGCTGATCCCGGAGCGGTCCTGGGCGAGCGTGAACACACCGCCGGCGACCGTCGCGTTCTGAGTCTTGCCCACGTGGCCGGTAGCGGCGACGATCTTCAGGGAGCCGTGCAGCGCGTCCACCTCGGAGCCGGTGGGGATCTGCCTCGCCTCGGTCAACGGCACGAAACCCTGACCCTTGCTCAACGCCGCGCCCTCCGCCGGGTCGCCGGCCGGACCAAGCGTCTTACCCGGCGGCGGCTTGATCCAGATGTGACCCGAGACGAGCTGTACGTTGACCTGCTTGCCGAGCACGGGCGCCGGTGGAGCGCCGTTCTGCGCGGTGGTGAACGTCTCGATGGGCCCGTAGGACGTGCCGGCGCTGTTGGTGGCGACGAGTTGCACCACGTAATGCTCGTTGGGGACCAGGCCCGCCACCGACGCCGAGATCGAGTGATTCGAGAAGTCCGAGCCCACCGTCTGCACCGGCGTGGACTCGGTGAAGGTGGGACCTGGGCCCTCCGGTCCCTGCGCGTTCGGGGGTATCCCGTACTGGAAATAGGCGGTCGTGGCCAGGCCGCCCGGATTGACCGTCCCGGAGAACGCCGCACCGTTCGGGCCGGTGACGACCGGCGCGCCCGTGATCACAGGCGATGGGGGAGAGTTGATCGTCGCCGAGTCGGCGACGGTCGAACTGCCCTGGGTCGTCCCCACTGAGGTGATCGTGACCGAGACGGGGTACGTGCCGCCGGTTGAGTACGTGTGACTTCCGGCGACGTTGAAACTGCCGTTGCCGCCAGTGATCGTGCCGGTCGACGTCGTCCCGTCGCCCCAGTTGATGGCGGCCGAGTACGCGGTCGGTGTGGCGCTCGTGTTCGGGTCCGTGATGGTGGCGACAGTTCCGCCGACAGCATCCCCGGTGCTCCCGGTGAACGAGAAGCGACCGGTCGGGACCGTGTCTACGATCTCTGTCTCGAACAAGATCGACGTGGAAGTCCCGCCCCCCAGCTGGATCGGCCATTCTAGTGCCGTGCCATTGTCCACCGAAGTGCTGCACTGATCGCACTCATCGAGCAGAACCTCGCTGTCAAGGTGCGACCAGATCGCCGCTGACGTGTTCTCCTCCCAGGTGCCCCCCGTTGTGATCGGGGCGAACTCCTCGAGTGCTGATGCCGGGTTGCCGAGTAGGTTCGGCGTACACGCCGCGGTGTCAGCCGACGCCTCCGATGGTTCGTACGCACCGAACCCGCTGTCGTTGCCTCGCAGCTGGCAGTCAGCGGCGTGGTAGAGCTCGCCTATGAAGCTGGTGTCCGCGCTGGTGTTCGAGACCGTCACGTCTGTTTGGAACGAATTGCTTCCGACGACGTAGGTGTCGACCTCGGTGAAGGTGAGACTGAGACTTCCGTCAACCCCGGACACGACTGTGGTCACCTGAAACGGGCTCGGAGCCGTGCCCGAACCCGTTAGCGACTGGCTCACGGGTGTGAACGGCACCTCCGGATCAGCAAAATTCCCGGTTGTGTGCGTGCCGCCGGCGTGATTTGTGAAGTCGGGCCCAAAGAACGCCGAGTTACCGTCGCCGTTGACGAAGAGGAATGTGCCGCAATCCCCTGGGCCGCTGGCGTTCGGGTAGTACTCGGTGCTCGAGAACCCGCCGGTCCGGACCTGACAGCCAAGGTCGTTGCCGATGTAGATATCGGTGAGCGGACCGGCCGAATGGATATCGACAAACGGGGTGGAGGCCAGGGCCGCAGGCGCAGCAATCAGCGCCACTGCCACGGTGGCAATCGCGATGATCCCTCGGACCCCGATTCCGGCCCTCATGGACTACGGCCTTATCTCATGTGCGTGGTTTGTAGTCGGGTCCCACTACGGTTTCTTCGCGAGGTAGCTCTGGCCGGCATGGAGGAGGACGGTGACGTGTCGAACGAAGTCGTCGACGAGCACGGTGTCGCGGATGACGTGGGTGAGGGTGCCGTCGCAGCGGTCGGC
>Ga0187769_10000065_pt1 | contig 50251 bp, 45 predicted proteins | sample 0116_SJ02_MP02_1_FD_133140 | JGI IMG/M metagenome (GOLD analysis project Ga0187769, IMG submission 133140) | Tropical peat soil microbial communities from peatlands in Department of Meta, Colombia - 0116_SJ02_MP02_10_MG | ecosystem: Environmental > Terrestrial > Soil > Wetlands > Peat | place...
GAAACCACCAAGTCGATCTTGGCGCTGGGCGCGATCGCACCGGACCATTCAACATCGAGAACTGCTTCGACCTCATCCCCACTCGGTCCAGAAATGCCGGGATCGTTGGCGGGGTCCGTTTCAATCTCCTGGAAGTTGATGGCGGGCAAACCAAAGATCGATCGGAACGCGTTCACATCGCTTGGTTGGGTGGGATCATTGTTCGACAGAGCGATGTCGCTGTCGCTTACGATCGCGATTGTTTCACCAGCCCCGGTCAGCGAAGCCGGCACGCTGTAGATCTTGTCGAAATCAGCTGGCGAAACACCATAGAAGCAGGGGTTCGCGTTGGAGGACGAGGTCGATTGACTGCAGCCTGTGGGGAAGGTGTACAAGGGTCGACGCATTTGGCTCGCGGCTCTCACCGTACTCTGCGGCTTGGGAAAGAAATTGTGGAGAGAGGCCACACCGACGACCGCGGGGATCAGAGCGGTTGGAATCGATGGGTCGGACACATTCGCCCAGTGCTCCTCCCCGTGGACAACAAACTTGTGAATGGCCGTGTGAAACGCTTGCTCGACCTGGCTTGCGCTGCCTGAAAAGTCGATCGTCATCTTGCCCTTTGAGGGAGCTCCGATCGCGAAGCCATGCGACTGCAGCCATGCCGTCGCAGCCAAGATATCCTGATCGGAGGGGCCGAACCGTTCGCCGAATTCAGCCGGCGTCAGCCATTTGTGGTAATTGGGCGAGGACTTATCCTGCTGCTCGGCCATCCACTGATCGAGCGCGGCTTCTTGTTCGGGGCTCCGCCTGAGCACGAGCTGCATGTGATTCATCAGGAGGGCCGCAGGAGCGGCTCCCTTATCAAATTGCGGGCGCGCGAGCGGGTGCGTATTGCCGCGAAGTACGGTGAGTTTCGTTTCATCGACCGGCTGCGTGATCAGCGGTTGAGCATTCGCCTGCGACCACGAGGGAAGAGCCGTCCACAGAAAAACGGCGGAAAGCAACGCGAGCTTGCCTATCGAGTTAGTACCTATGCGCATGGTTCAGAAACCTTTCACTCTTCAGTATGAGTACGTAACGGACAGATGAGATGCTAGCAGGAGCCCATCGGGATGGATGAGCATGTCGCCAAAGTTGTAACAGATTTGTCCTTTGGGACAGGGTCCTGGCCTTGTGGACGATCGAACGAAAAACCGACACGCAGGATTGGCGGGCATACTCTTATTTGATTCCCGTCAAGTGCTCGAAGAGTTCCAAAAAATCGGACCCCTGGCGAATGGCTAGCAGGCAAGGCAGATAACGAGGCGCCGGCCCGAGCCGTCAGTGCTGGGAGCGAATTTGGACGGCGAGTGTGCGTGCCCGTTCACGGGCGATATCGATGTAATGACTGTCGGAGGCCAGCTGATCGAGGGATGGCAGAAGCTCCTGGGGCTCGGGAAGCAACTTGTGGTCGTAATCCCTTTCAATCTGCAGGAGGACATCGTTCACACCCAGCCGGTCGTAGCGCATGGTGCGCGTGAGATCGGAGAGATCGGTCTGCTGGCGCGAGAGCCCTTCGAAGATGTCAAGCAACTGTTCGGCGGAACGATCCGTCGTGTAGTTGAAAGTGACAGAATGTGTTTCCCCGCCACGATCGTAGCGAAAGGTCTTTTCACCGAGGTTGGCAATGCGCCGATGCATTTCGAGGTCGACTCCATTGAAATTGTGAAGTTTGGCGGCCAAATCGAAAATTTTCTGCGCCAGCACGGCACCGACCTTCATCGGCTGCGGGCTGGGGTCGTCGGCAAGCTGGCGAATGTCGTAGCTGCCCGTGCCGGATTCGTCCAGCTTGATCTCGACAAACTCAGGGTAGCTAGACTTAAAGACCTTGCGGAAGGTGATGGTCGCACCACCCACGGCTGGGCTTGCTCGGCAAACCGGCAGCACGAGTAGAGCAAATGCGAGAAGCCGGCGGCCAGCGTTCACGAACTCACCGCCCGCGTGACTGGGAAGTGCCCACTGCGCGAGTGGTCCCCGCGCCTGCTTGAGAGGCCCATCTCGTCTGACTCTGAATCGCCATGCGCTCGCGCGCCCGCGACGCCCATGCGTGGCACAAGGCTACGGCAAGGGCATCGGCTGCGTCGGCTGGTTGCGGGGCGTCCGGCAGCCCGAGGAGCGACCGTACCATGTGTTGGATCTGCTGTTTGGACGCACCACCGAAACCGGCCACGCTCTCCTTCACCTCGCGCGGGGAATAGCTGTGCGCTGGAATCTGTGCCTGTGCTGCGGCAAGCAGGACCACGCCGCGCATCTCTGCGAGCTTGAGAGCGGTTCGGACATTCAGAGCTGCGAAGACAGACTCTACGGCAACCGCATGGGGCGAAAACTGTTCGACCAGCCCAGAGATCAGAAAATGGATTTCGCGCAGGCGAACGGCAAACGTGATGCTTTCGGGAAATCGGAGTGCTCCGAAGCGCATGGGTCTTGCAGTCGACCCTTCGACTTCGATGACTCCATATCCTGTCGCGCCGGCAACGGCCGGATCCACACCCAGGATGCGTAGTTTGCGCGGCAGCGAATCGGAATGTGCGGGGCGAACGGCCATTGGAGTGGACACAAGTGTACGTGCGTGACGGAAGGGGAGGAAAGTGTTTTTTCGATGCGGGGCGGCGAGCTCGGAACCTATCCGGCAACAGCGGCCTGGATCTCTTTTTCGTCGATGTCGAAATTCGCGTAGACGTGCTGCACGTCGTCGTGATCTTCGAGCGATTCGACTAACCGCAACATCTGCTGCGCCTGGGCGCCAGTCAACTTGACGTAATTCTGGGGCAGCCACCCCACTTCGGCCGAAGCGGGCTTGATTCCCGCGGTGGTCAGCGCTTCGCGAACCTTCTCCATCGCTTCCGACGGCGTAATCACTTCCCACGACGAACCATCGTCGCGCAGGTCTTCCGCGCCTGCATCCAAAACGATGCTCATCATTTTTTCCTCGTCCGCCTGTTCTTTCGGAACCACAATGTCGCCCTTGCGATGGAACATCCAATTGACCGCGCCCGTTTCGGCCAAATTGCCACCGTTCTTCGACATCAGATGACGAATCTCGCTGACGATCCGGTTGCGGTTACCGGTCACAACCTGGATCAAAACGCCCACACCGCCCGGTCCGTAGCCCTCGAACATCACCTCATCAAGTGTTTCGCCTTCCAGCTGTCCCGTCCCGCGCTGAATGGCCCTCTCGATATTGTCATTGGGCATGTTTTCGCCCTTGGCAGCGAGGATGGCCGTCCGGAGGCGGGGATTTGAGTTGGGGTCAGAGCCACCCACCCGAGCTGCGATCGTCAATTCTCGAATGAGCTTGGTGAAAATCTTGCCGCGACGGGCGTCGGTCGCCGCCTTTTTGTGCTTAATGGTGGCCCATTTCGAGTGTCCAGACATGGAGCAAACCTTTTATGGGAAGTCGGGCAGGAGCGGCAATAAAGCTCTTGCCGCCACAGTGTAGCAGCCAATTTAGGTACGGGCAAGGCTCCGAGCCGCCCGTGCGTCTTGCGCTGACGATATTTCCGTGTAGTGGCCCTTCAAATGTTGGGGGCGCCCCAATTTCGCTTTTAATCCTTGTTCTGTTGTAACTAGATGAAGAGGCGTTCACAAATCAATCGCGCCGAAGGAGCTCTTGTAAACAAACTTTCACAGGGGATTCATGCAACTAGGCGGAGCGAATCGCCAAACTAGAAGTTGTCCGGATAGAGCTCTGCGCGCCCTCACCGAGCGGTATAACAGCACAGGCCGACCGTTGGCGCTTTCACCCGGGCTTCCGTGCACATGCAGACGTTGCGGGTCCTGCTGCTCCTGGCAGCCACATCCTCTTTCGGCGCAGTTGGCGCACCGGGGCAGAGTGCGCTTCGCGACGCTTGTCAGCGTCCCTCGATGGGCGCAACCGTACCCGAGCCAGACGGTCTGCGCAGCGAAAACGGCGTGCTGAAGGTCGATCTGACTTACCGTAGCTCTCTTGAGCCAAACGGCAAGCGCCGCTACTGCTATGTCTACAAAGACGGCAGCGAGGCTCCTACGCTACGTCTGAAGCCGGGCGATCTTTTGATACTCCGCTTGAAGAACGACGTGAGCCTGCCCTCGAATGCCCAAGATCAGATGCTCGACATGCACTCGATGCCGGGCCAATGCGCTGGGGCGCAGATGAATGCGGCGGCCACGAACATCCACTTCCACGGGCTCGACGTGCCTCCGGTCTGTCATGAGGACGACGTGCTCCATACGTTGATCGAACCGGGTGGACACTCGTTCGAATACCGATTTCGGATTCCCAACGATGAGCCGCCGGGGCTTTACTGGTATCACCCTCACGTTCACGGCCTTACGAAGGCGCAGGTGCTGGGAGGAGCCTCGGGAGCGCTGATCGTTGAGGGCATCGAGCGGGCGAATCGTCTGCTCGCAGGGTTGCCTGAGCGCGTCGTCGTGATTCGGGATGAAGAACTGGAGAATCCGGGCGCCCCGCCAGCTCCATCGGACAACGTTCCCCCACCTATCGTTCTTCGGGACGCCGAGGGCGACATCTTGAACACGGGAACCGGTGGAGGCAAACCGGCGAAGGATCTCTCAATCAATTTTGTCCCGGTCCCGTTTCCCCAGTATGTGCCGGGCGTGATTTCCGTGAGACCGGGGGAAAGACAGTTCTGGCGGGTTCTGAATTCTTGCGCCATCACCTATCTGGATCTGCAGTTTTTAATCCATAACAGTCCGCAGCTCCTCGGCGTCGTGGCGCTCGACGGCATTCCCATTAATGAAAATGGGCTGGCCGGAAACCGCGTTCTCTGGGAGAGCCACATTCTGTTGCCGCCCGCCGGACGCGTGGAGTTCATCGTCAGAGGACTGCCAGCGGGCGCGCGTGCCAGCTTCGTCACGCGAACCGTGGACACAGGACCGGCCGGCGAAAACGATCCCACGCGGCCACTGGCGACGATCGTGGCCTCGCCCGATGCTCCGGAACCCCGCGTGAGGCTGTCGGCCTCCTCATCGCCGCTCGGCCCGCCAAAAACCGCTTGGCTCGGAGACGTAACACCCGTCAGGACAAGGAAACTCTACTTCTCTGAGAAGGCGCGGGACCCCAACAATCCGAACAGCCCGACCGACTTCTACATCACGGTCGATGGGCACGAGCCGAAGCTGTTTGATCCGAACGCGAAAACTCCCGATATTGTCGTGCAGCACGGGGATGTGGAGGAGTGGATCATTGAGAACCGAACCCGCGAACTGCACGCCTTTCACATTCACCAGATCCACTTTATGTTGAAGGCCTGGAACGGCGTACCGATCGATGAACCCTTTCTCCGCGACACAATCAATGTGGCGTACTGGGACGGCAAGAGCCGATCCTATCCCAGCGTGAAGCTGCGTATGGATTTCCGCGACCCGAACGTGGTGGGGACATTCGTCTACCATTGCCACCTGCTCGAGCATGAGGATGGCGGAATGATGGCTCTTGTGCGAGTGGTGCCGAAAGGGGATGCGACCGCCGGAAACCGGCGGAGGGTTCCGCGGCAAGGGCCCCTCTGTGGGTACTCTACACAACCCACACACGCGGCACCGGGTCGGAGACCATCGCCGGCAAATGTGCCACACGGTAGTCTTACTCCACTCGGTTTTTAACACCTCTCTCATCTGCCAATAACAAGCAGCGAGTATCCATTGCACTCACGACTTAGATTGCGAAGACGCCCGGCGCGGAGCCTACAAGCGTGTGGATCTGCGTGGGGCGGAAGCGCATCAGGAACTGGAGAGCCCATGACCGATAAGAAACTTCGCTGGGTAGCCTTGATAGTGGTGGTCAACCTCGCTCTTGCGAGCCCATGTGTTCTGTTCGCTGCAGGGACACCGGACGATGCCGCCGGCTATGCGACGACGACGCCGATCAAGCACGTCGTCGTCATTTTCGGAGAAAACATTTCGTTTGACCATTACTTTGCGACCTATCCATACGCGACAGACCCCTCATTCCCAGCGAAGGCGAATACGCCGGCGGTCAATAATCTTCTGAGTGCCGGCCTGCTCACCAACAATCCGAATACGGTTCAGCCTTTCCGTCTCGGGCCGAACGAAGCGGTGACGTGTGACCAGAACCATAATTACCTGCCCGAACAGGAAGCCGTCGATCATGGTCTGGTAGACAAGTATGTGACTGCGACCGGCAGCGGGAACACTACCCTGCAGACGGCGAGCACACTGTTCTACGGCCCGGGCACCGCCCCTCCTATTTCCGTGGAGGCGATCCTGCAGCCCGGTCAGTACAACAAGAACGCGGTGACGGGAGGGACATATTCCTATTCTGGCTACTGCTTTGACGCCGGAAACGGGACGATGCCGAACGACGGCATCGTGATGGCGTATTACGATGGCAACACGGTGACGGCCATGTGGAACTACGCCCAGAACTTTGCATTGAGCGACAACTCCTGGAGCACATCCTTTGGGCCGTCCTCCGTGGGCGCAATCAACCTTGTCGCGGGAACGACCGCTGGTGCCAGCATGGTGCCGAAACGCCCCAATGGCAAAGCCTCCAGTCCCTCTGGCTTGATCTGGGGAGGACAGGCGGGGCAGGCGGCGGGCGCCCTGATCGGGGATGCGCGACCCGCTTACGATGACTGTGTAAACTCGAATGGCCAGCTCGCGAATACGAACCAAGCTTCCATGAGCGGCCTCAACGTGGGCGATTTGATGGGCGATTTGACCAATCCCGGCAAGGGGATCACCTGGGGTTGGTTCATGGGCGGCTTTGCTCCGACGACGCCTTACAATCCCCCTGCAGTCCCTTACGCCGTTTGCGGATCGGCAGGAACAGGACTTGCCGGGTTCGGCAATGGGCCGCTGCCCGACAACATCACCACGGTCGGCGACTACATCCCGCACCACGAGCCGTTTGAATTCTACCAATCTACATCCAACCCGCACCACCTGCCGCCCAGCAGCCCGCGCATGATCGGCAAGACCGATCAAGCAAACCATCAATATGATTTGTCGCTGTTTTTCGTGGTCTTGAAAGGTGGGAACTTGCCCGCCGTGAGCTTCCTCAAGGCCGCTGCATATCAGGATGCACACCCCGGCTATTCCGATCCGCTCGATGAACAATACTTCGTCGTGACGACGATCAATGCCATCATGGCCAGCCCCTACTGGGCGGACACAGCGATCATCCTCGCGTATGACGACTCCGATGGCTGGTACGACCACACGATGGACCCGGTGGTCAATCAGTCGGGGCCGACGTCGGAAGTGCCGGTCGACTTTGACGACGCCCTGTCGAGCCAAGTTCCGAATCCGGCCAACCCGCCACCCAACCCGACTCCTCCGCCCAATTTCGAGGGCACTTGCGGAGTCACCCCGACAACTGGCCCCACGGCAAATATCGGGGGTCTGTGCGGGTACGGCCAGCGTCAGCCCTTGTTGGTGATTTCGCCGTGGGCCCGGGTGAACTACGTGGACCACAGTATTACTGATCAGTCCTCGATTCTCCGCTTCATCGAAGACAACTGGAGCCTGGGCCGCGTCGGCGGCGCCTCCAGCGACTACAAGGCCGGGACGCTCAACGGCATGTTTGACTTCAACAAGAAATTTTCCAACCAGCAGCTTTTCCTCGATCCGAACACAGGGGAACCCTTCTTGTGAATTATTGGCAGAACTCTCCGTAGTCCCTCACACCAAGCAACGCCCCCCTGGCTCGTCCCGCAATCCTCCGGGACGAGCCAGTCCGTTTTTGTGGGCCTTCGGATGTATGCTGTGGCATAGGCGCCAGGCACCAAACCGGCGCTCGGGGATTCCGATGGCCCGCACACGGCGCAGCCTTGATCTGACGCAGGTCTCAGAATGGGACGATGGCAAGATTGGCCGCAAACAGGACTATCTGGCAGCGGAGGAGCCACTTGAAATTCGTGTGGGGAATGACCCGCTCAGCGTGACCATGCGGACGCCAGGCGATGATCTCGAACTGGCTGCTGGGTTCCTGTTCACCGAAGGTCTCGTCACCCAACGCGCTCAGATCGTTTCGCTCGATAGCGAAATTCCCGATAAAGGAGAGCATCGCGGCAATGTGGTTCGAGCAGTTCTTCGACCTGAATCAGAGCCCGACTTCGAGAAGATGCGAAGGCACTTTTTCGCGGCATCCAGCTGTGGCATCTGCGGTAAGGCTTCCATTGATTCGGTGCGTGCGCGGGCGCTCGAGCCACCCAATTCGGATTTTCGCCTCGACACGGAAGTTCTTCTTCGGCTTCCCGAATCGCTCCGTGCATCCCAGGCTGTTTTCGGACGGACGGGCGGCCTGCATGCCGCGGCGCTATTCGACGCCAAGGGTGCATTGCTGATCCTGCGCGAGGACATTGGCCGGCACAACGCGGTCGACAAGGTGATCGGATGGGCCTTGCTGGCTGATCGCGTCCCGCTCCGTGACTCGGTCCTGCTCGTAAGCGGGCGCGGCGGATTTGAAATCGTTCAGAAGGCAATCGTCGCGGGCCTGCCCGTGGTCGCGTCCGTCTCGGCGCCCTCCAGCCTGGCCGTGCAGCTTGCGCGCGAAATGCGGCAGACACTGATCGGTTTCTTGCGTGGGCGACGATTTGTGATCTACGCGGGCGAAGAACGTATCCAAAGCTCTGAGCAAGGCCGATCGTAGCTACGGGATGGCTTTCCGACTCCCCCTGCCAACTATTTCGGTAAAGGCGTCGAGCAGGTCGCGGTTCCACCATCCTCGCGCACACTCCTGCCGCATGATCTCGAGCCCCACGGCAGGCGGAGAGGCCCTGCGATACGGCCGATCCGTCGTCAACGCGTCATAGACGTCGGCAAGCTGAAGGATGGAGGCGGTTACCGGAATCTCGGAGCCACGCAACCCATCCGGATAGCCCGAACCGTCGTGACGTTCGTGATGGTGACGAATGATCGGCAGGACCAATCGGAATGTCCTCAACGGCGCACAGATCTGCTCTCCCACCACTGGATGGCGCCGCATGATTTCCGTCTCCTCGGGAGAAAGTGGCCCCGGCTTCAACAGGATCGCATCCGGCACCGCCACCTTGCCGACATCGTGCACGATGCCAGCGCGCCGAAGGGCCTTGATATCCTCCTCCGGGAGTCCCATCTTTTCTCCGAGGCATGCCGACATATCTGCGAGCCGTTCGCAATGCCCGTGCGTGTATGGATCGCGCGCCTCGATGCTCTTGGCGAGACTGAAGACCACGCCTTCGGCATGCTCGAGTTCGTCCGTGAATTGCTTGAGACGGAGCAGCGAGCGGGTGCGCGCGAGCAGTTCGTTAAAATCGATGGGCTTGCTCAGAAAATCATCGGCACCGGCATTGATGCCCTCGATGCGGTCCTCTGTGGCACTGAGGCCGGTAATCAAAACCACCGGCGTCAGCCGCGTTTCGGGAGTGGCCTTGATCTGGCGGCACACCTCGAAGCCGCTCACGCCAGGCATCAGAATGTCCAACAAGACCAGGTCCGGCCGAAAGGAGGCGCAACGCTCGAGCGCCGCCGCGCCATCGCGTACATCATCCACTTCGAAGCCTTCCCGGCGCAGCAGCGTGGCCAGCGCGATTCGCGCTGCCGATTCGTCGTCGACGATTAGGATTCTTCCGGACATCGGTTGGGTCTGCTGCTCCCGACTGTCGGCGGGCGCTCGCAGCGTGAGGAGATGCTCGAAAGCAGCGCCCGGTTGGTCGCCGAGAGGCTCTTGACCTTCCCCGGCGCGGGCATCAAATGTATCCTGTTCAGTCCGTTCGAACAACGGGCAGATCGCGCGAGCTCATGAAAAGGACTCTGCCATCGAAATCGCTTGAGGAAATCCATAGACAGCTTGCGCGAGCTCACAGCTCGCTTCTCGGCCGCTATCCTGGCCTGGCTGGGGAGCGGCAGCCCATCCACGTAGTGTACGGAGGGGCGCATCTGTTTCGGTCGGGCATCGCGCGGCGGCTCGGGGAGCTGGCACTGAAGTCGCTCGATGAATACGCCGAGAATTTTGCGGTATTTGCCAAGGCAGTGGGCCTGCCCGGCGCGAGTAGCCTTCCGGACTCACCCGATCAACTGGCCGCTATGGCGCGATCGATTAACCTGAGCCCGGAAGCCGCCCGGCAAGAAAACCCGCCCGCTTTCCTAGCGCACACGCTCTACAGCCGGATCCGCGAAAAGCTCCGCCGTGAGCCTGTCGAAGACTTGCGCATCGATTTCGAGGATGGTTACGGCAATCGTTCCGACGAGGAAGAGGACCGCCATGCAAAGGAGGCTGCAAGCCAGGTCCGCGCGGGCATGAATTCCGGCGAGCTGCCGCCGTCGATCGGCATCCGTATCAAGCCTTTCAACGAAGAGCTGCGCGAGCGGAGCATTCGCACCCTGGATATCTTTCTCACCGAGCTCGCAGCCCAATCGCGCGGCGAACTTCCGAAACCGTTTTACGTCACGCTGCCAAAGGTCACGCTGCCAGACGAAGTCGCGGCGCTCGCCGACGTGTGCTCGCATTTGGAGCCGCTGCTTGCATTCGATCCGGGCGCGCTCCGCATCGAAGTGATGATCGAAACACCCCAGGCCATTTTCAACGAGCGGGGCGAGGCGAATCTGCTCGCACTGGTGGGGGCGGCGCGGGGGCGCTGCGCTGCCGTTCACTTCGGCCCTTACGATTACACCGCTTCCCTCCACATCGCCGCCACCTACCAGCCCATTTCACATTTCGCGTGCGATTTCGCCCGCGGCGTCATCCAAGTTGCGCTCGCAGGAACCAGCATACGCATCGCCGACGGCCCAACCAACATCATGCCAATTCCTCCCTACCCTAGCTCCAAAGACGGTGCTGCTCTGAGCCCCCAGCAGATTGAAGCGAACCGCGCGGCGGTCCATCGGGGCTGGAAGATTCACTTCGAGAACGTCCGCCGCTCTCTTGAAAGAGGCTACTACCAAGGATGGGACCTGCACCCGGCGCAGCTTCCGGCGCGGTATGCAGCGGTCTACTCCTTTTTCCTCGAAAATCTCGATCTGTCGGCAGAGCGACTCACAAACTTCATCAAGCGGGCCGCGCAAGCCACGCGCGTTGGCCAAGTATTTGACGATGCGGCGATGGCTCAGGGTCTCGTCAACTATTTCCTACAGGCGATCAATTGCGGAGCGCTCACTCAGGAAGAGGTCGAGCGGCGCACAACGCTTTCTCAGACCGACCTCGGGAGCGGCTCGTTTCGACGGATCCTCGCGGAGCGGGGAGCGTAAGCGGTGCCATCACTTCCTGTGCTTCATGACAAACAGAAGCGGCAGGACAGCGAGGCAGATCGTACCCATCAGCCGGAAATTGTCGACAAATGAGAGCATCATAGCCTGCCGCTGCATTTGCTGATAGACAAGGGCCTGTGCACCAGACAAGGCGCGTGCGGCGTCTTCGCCGCGCGAGGTGAAAAGGTGGGTTAGATGGTGCAACGCTGCCTGATAACGAACGTTCCCGCCCTGCAGATTCTCAGCGAGAACGTTCTGGTGAAATTGCGATCGCCGATCTAGCATGGTCGTGACGAACGAGATGCCCGTACTCGCTCCTACGTTCCGCGCCAAATTGATCAGTCCTGAGGCATTGTTCATTTTGTCGCGCGGCACGAAATAAAAAGCCATCACATTGATCGGCACGAATAAGAAGGCCGTGCCCATGCGCGAAACGATCCAGTCGCTCACGGGAGATCGCGGTCCTGCGTCGAGGTCGAGATGGGAAAGCTGGAATAGGCCAGTAGCCATGATGAGCAGGCCCATCGCGACGATCCATCGCGGCTCGAAACGGTCGAGCAGCGCTCCGACAAACGGCAGAACAGCCAGCAACACGAGACCTCCCGGCAGCAGCACCATGCCGCTTTCCATCGCCGTGTAGCCCATCAGCGTCTGCAGCAAAATGGGGAGCAGCAGCGTGGTGCCGTATAGCACTACGCCCAGCGTGTACATCATGAAGGTCGAAATGGCAAAGTTCCTGTCCTTAAAAAGATGCAAGTCGACCACTGGATCGTTCGTGGTAAGTTCACGGATCACCAGCGCAGCCAGCGCTGTGACGGAAACAATCGTCGCCCAGGTGATGAAGGTCGAGCCGAACCAATCGTCCCGCTCGCCTTTGTCGAGGATGACTTGCAGGAAGCCGAGCCCCACGCTCAGCAGCCCCAGTCCAAGAAAATCGATTCGCAGGCCCTGTTTGAACGTCTTGCGCACCATGTGAGGTGGATCTGTGATCAGTAGCAGGATCATAATCACGGAGATGATTCCCACTGGCACATTCAGCAAAAAAATCCAGCGCCACGAGTAATTGTCGGTAATCCACCCTCCCAGCGTCGGTCCCAGGGTCGGTGCCACAACTACGCCCATGCCGTAGATGGCCATCGCCATTCCCTGCTTCTGGCGCGGGAAGCTGTCGACAAGAATCGCTTGCGACATCGGCTGCATGCCTCCGCCACCGGCTCCCTGTACCACGCGGAAGAACACGAGTGCGGCAAGCGAAGGAGCCGTGCCGCAAAGCAGGGAGCTAATCGTAAAGATCACCACGCAGGCGAGAAAAAACCGTTTGCGACCGAAAAGCGTCGAGAGCCATCCGGTTAGCGGCAGGACAATCGCATTGGATACCAGATAGGAGGTGAGAACCCAGGTACTTTCGTCCACGCTGGCCGAGAGACTGCCGGCGATATGGGGCAGCGAAACGTTGGCAACACTGGTGTCCAGCACCTCCATGAACGTCGCCGAAATGACCGTGGCCGCAATGAGCCACGGATTGACTTGCGGCATCGGCCGGACGTATTCGGCAGTGGCACTCATTCATTAGGCGCAATCGTTCCCGTGCGTCCGCATCCTCCGTCTCGCAGTCGCTGCGCGCGGGCGAACCAAATACCTGTTACGGGAAGTCTAGCTGCGCGCGCCAGGCCCGGTGAGCTCGACCAGCGGCTCGGAAGGCTCCGGCGGGCTTGCCTGGAAAGTTTGAGGCGCACGCCATCGATCCACGACGGCAATCTGGTGTACGCAGGAAACCGTGCATCTCGGTGCACAGCCCTTTTTTGTAAGAAATTCGCGGCGCCGCTGAGCCTCCGTGTACAGTTCGAGCGGAATGCCGGGATAGCCACGCTGCTGCGAGCAATAGTGCACCAAACCATCCTCGCACACATAGAGATAGCGTGAGCCGGCACGGCATCGCCAGTCGTTTTCGCGGCCCGCGGCGATGTTATGCTGAAATCCATTCACGCGCGAAAACGAACGTTTCCCGAGCGACATAATCTCTTCGAAAATCTCGCGCTCTCGCTCTCCCAAGGGCCGCAGTTGCCCGCTGCCGTCGTGGATGATTCCCACCGTGGATGTAAATCCGAGTTGCTGTGCTCGGTGAGCCACGGCGAGCGCATCCTCCGGGTTCTGTACGCCGCTGCCGAGCACCGAATTGATGTTCACCTGAAATTCGGCGTGCTCGGCCAGTAGCACCAGCTTTTGGTCGAGCACCTTGAGGCTCTTTTTCGAGACCTCGTCCGGTGCGACATTGTCGATGCTGATCTGGAGATATTCGAGTCCGGCGCGGTTCAGCCGCTCGATGCGCTCGGCAACGAGCAGATATCCATTGGTGATCAGGCCGGCCATGGTCCCGTGGCTTCGGATGCGTTGGATGATCGCGTCCAGATCGGGGTGCAGAAGCGGTTCGCCGCCGCTGATCGTAATGATGGCAGTCCCCATCGCACCCAGCCGGTCGATTCGACGGAACATTTCTTCCGTCGGCACGGGTTTCGAAAAATCGTCAAACTCGTTGCAATACGTGCAGGAAAGATTGCAGCGCCGGGTGGGAATAATGTGCACCAGTAGGGGATGGCGCGTGGACACCAGCCCCTTGGCCAACATGCGCGCCTCCCGCAACCTGCGGTGTAGAGCGCGCAGACTCCTGCGGAGTTTGCGTCGAACGGTCACAGATCTCGCCGGTGGTTTATTATGCCATAGCGACGTGCACCCTCTGGCGCGATCCTTGCTAGCTTGTCAACCTCGAGACGGGAGGTGCCGAACGAGGTCGACGACAATTTCTGATCGTTTCAGGAGCTCAGTTGAAAGCGGCAACAAGGACTTTTCTAGCGGAAGGAATCTGAAAAAGATCAATCCTTTGGCCAGCCAGTCCTGCTAGAATTTCTTTTTCCATTTGGTTTAGACTACGGCTAAGGTGTGTGGACGCCTTTTGCGGAAATTTCGAGGTGAAAACGTGAACGATCATTCAGCCTTTCTCGCGCGGGGGTGGGCCTGATGCCTGATCCTGTCGCAGAAAAAGTGATCGCGACGCTCGCATCCGTAAAGCGCATTCCGGCCGACACGATCACGTTAGACACGAATCTGCAGGAAATGGGCATCGACTCCCTCGACGTGTTCAGTCTTCTCTTCGAGCTTGAAAACGCCTTCAAGATTTCGATCCCTGATGACGACGTCCGCTCGATCAAGACCGTCAACGACATCGTCGAAGGCGTCAAGAAACTCCTCGCCGCTGCGCCGCCGGAAACTTCCATGGGTTCGGCCAGCCCGGCCAGCTGATGGCACCGCGGCGGGTCGTTATTACGGGCCTCGGAGTCATTTCCGCCCTCGGTCTGGATCTGGCGGCAAATTGGGACGCGCTCTGTCAGGGACGCCCCGCCATCCGACCGCTCGAGGGTGTCGACGGCTCTCGCGTCGGTCTCAAGATCCAAAACGCCGCGCAGGTCCATGGCTTCGATCCGCTGAAGCATTTTGAAGGCGGCAAGGACGCGCAACTCGACCGCTTCGCGCAGTTCTCCGTCGTTGCCGCGCGCCAGGCAATTCACGATTCCGGTGTCGAGCTGACGCCAGAATTGCGCGAGCAAACGGCCATCATTTGCGGCTCGGCGGTGGGGGGCCAGTCGGCGATTGAGGCCGGATTCGAGGACCTTTGGGTTAACGGACGCGGCCGTGTCCATCCTCTGACGATACCCAAAACGATGGCGAATGCCGGCGCAAGTCATATCGCCATGGATTTAGGCCTGAGCGGCCCCGCGTTTACGATCTCGACAGCCTGTTCGTCGGCCAATCACGCCATTGGTCAGGCCTTCCGAATGGTTCGCGACCTAGAGGCGGAAATGGCCGTGACGGGGGGAGCCGAGGCCTTTTTTAATGTGGGAATGCTCAAGGCCTGGGAAGCCATGCGGGTGATTTCGCCGGACACCTGCCGGCCTTTCAGCAAGGACCGTAAGGGTATGATTTTAGGTGAAGGCGGTGCCATGATGATTCTCGAGCCGATCGAGAGGGCTCAGGCGCGCGGTGCAAAAATCTATGGTGAGGTTTGCGGCTGCGGAATGACCGCAGATGCCCACCACCTCACGCAGCCGACCGTGGAAGGGCCAGCTCGAGCCATGCGCGCGGCCCTCCGGGAAGCGGGGCTCGCACCGGAGGCGATTGGCTACATCAACGCCCACGGCACCGGCACACCAGGAAACGATCCTGTGGAATCACGCGCGATTCGCGCCGTCTTCGGGCCGCACGCGGACAAGATCGGCGTCAGCTCGACCAAGTCGATGCACGGTCACGCGCTGGGCGCCGCCGGAGCGCTCGAAGCTGTCGCCACTCTGCTCGTGCTCTGCAAGGGCATTTTGCCACCGACTGCGAACTTCACCGAGCGCGACCCGGAATGTGATCTTGATTACATTCCCAATCAAGCGCGCAAAGCGGAGGTGGGAGCCGCCCTGTCGAATTCCTTCGCCTTCGGCGGACTCAACGCCGTTGTGGCCTTCCGCGCTGCCCCACGCTGACGAGCGAGTCCCTAAAACAGGAGACGGAACAGGTGCAGTGCACCCGCACTCCAGCCCTCCGGCACGATTTCCCAGTGGCGTGTCAACATATCCGAACAAGTCAGGGTAATCATGATTCCCAACCAGAAAAATGCGCCGACGATCACGATGCGGGTGAGACCTTTGGAGTATTTGACGTGCATGAAGAAGAGCACGACGAGGAGCATTTTGCACACGGCAATGGTCAGTGCCGCGACCGTGTTCCAGGCTCTCAGATCGATGTAGGCGATCCAGGTTGTGAGCGCGGTTCCCAGCATTAAGGCCAGAAACACAAGGACATACGTGCCCACGGGGACGATGTGCGGGGCGTGATAATCCGAGGCATGATGTTCTTCGGTCATGGCCGCTCAGCTCCCTGGGTAGCGCCCGCCGATCAAATACAAAAGCGGGAACAAGAAAATCCAGACGATATCGACGAAGTGCCAGTACAGCCCGCTTATCTCGAGCGGGGAGTAGTACTCTGCTGAGAATCTGTTTCGCACCGTCATGATGACGAGCACCGTTAGAATGCCTAGCCCTACGACCATGTGTAGCGCGTGTAAGCCCGTCATGAAAAAGTAGAAGCACATGAACATCTTCACGCCCGGCGTGTGCGTCCCGCCACTGAGCCAGGCCACACCCGGAATCAGACCCTCCATATAGTCGCGGTACCATTCATAGCGGAGCTTGATTCCCAAAAAAGCCGCTCCGAGTGCCATGGTCAGCAACAACCAGACAATGACGACCCCCTTCGATCCTCCCGTCTGTGCCGTGCGAATGGCCAATGCCATCGTCAAGCTGCTGCAGATCAGCACCGCTGTATTCATCGCCCCAAACTTCACAACCAGCTGATGGCTGCCGAGGATGAAGGAGGAAAGGTGCAACGCACGATAGACGATATAGGCTGTAAACATCCCGCCGAAGAACAGGATTTCTGTCGCCAGAAAAATCCACATTCCCAGATGCCCGGCTTCCCGTTGCTGCTCGACGGTCTCAAACTGATGTGCAAAACCCGGCGGATGCACGCTGTGGGCTGCCATCTCAGACACGAGCCACCCCCGGTGCGTCCGGATAGTGGTGCGCCTCAATCGCCGGATAGTTGTACGCTTCTTCGGTGACGATGGGAACCTCCTCAAAATTCTCGGTCGGTGGAGGAGAGGGTATCGTCCATTCCAACCCCTTCGCGTTCCAGGGATTCGGTCCCGCCACCGGCCCGTACCGCATCGACCAGGCGAGATAGAAGAGGGGAATCACGTAGCCAATGCCGAGGATCGAAGCGCCGGCCGACGACAGGACGTTGAGCACCTGAAACTCCGCAGGATAGACGGCGTAGCGCCGCGGCATGCCCAGATATCCGAGCATAAACTGCGGGAAAAAGGTGAGGTTGAATCCAAGAAAGATGATGGCTGCGGAAATCCGTGCCCACATGTCCGGATACATGCGCCCGCTAATTTTCGGCCACCAAAAATGGATTCCTCCGAGATAGGCCATGACCGCACCACCCACCATGATGTAGTGAAAATGCGCGACGATGAAGTAAGTGCCGTTCAGGTGCACGTCGGTGGCGAGCGAAGCAAGGAAAAGCCCGGTCAATCCTCCGATCGTGAACAGGCCGATGAAACCGAGGGCATACAGCATGGGCGCTTCGTAGGAAATCGAACCGCGATACAGCGTCGCTGTCCAGTTGAAAACTTTCACAGCGGACGGAATCGCCACTAGAAAACTGAGGACGGAAAAAACCAACCCAGCGTAAATCGCCTGGCCGGTAACGAACATGTGATGGCCCCAGACGATGAAGCTAATGACCGCAATCGACAGCGATGAAAAAGCCACGAAGCTGTAGCCGAAGATCTTCTTCCGCGAAAACGCAGTTACCAATTCGCTGATCACACCCATGCCCGGCAAAATCATGATGTATACGGCCGGGTGCGAGTAGAACCAGAACATATGCTGGAACAGCAGCGGATCCCCCCCGACCGCCGGATCGAAAATGCCCACGTGCAGCAGCCGCTCGAGTCCGAGCAGGAACACGGTGATGGCGATCACTGGCGTGCCCAGAACGAAGATCAAGCTCGTGGCATAGAGCGCCCAGATAAACAAGGGTAGCCGGAACCAGGTCATTCCTGGCGCACGCATTTTGTGAATCGTGACGATGAAGTTCAAACCGGTCAGAATCGAGGAAAATCCGGCAACGAAGACCCCCAGAGCCACGGCCACGACGTGCGTTTCCGAGTACAAGCTGCTGTACGGGGGATAAAACGTCCAGCCCGTATCCACCCCTCCGGAAATCGTCCCGTACAGGGCCAGCGCAGCTCCGGTGATAAAAATATACCAGCTCATCAGATTCAATTTGGGAAAGGCCACATCGCGCGCACCGATCATCAGGGGGATCAGAAAGTTCCCGAGCGTTGCCGGAATGGAAGGGACCAGGAAGAAGAAGACCATGATGATCCCGTGCGTGGAAAACATTTTGTTGTATGTTTCCGGTTCGAACAGCGCACCTTGTGGTTCCACCAGATGCATACGCATCAGTGTGGCCGCCACCCCACCCACGACAAACATCACCGTAATCGAGGCCAAGTAGAGGAGCCCGATTCGTTTGTGATCCAAAGTGAGCAGCCACGATTTGATGCCGTAGCTGGCGTTCAGATAGTTGACGGCGGGTTCCGCCGGGGCATCGTGCAGATCACGAATGGCCGTACTCATTTCAGGTTCCTTTCTTCAGAGCCCAGCGACTTCACATAGGCGATCAGCTCGAGCATTTGGTCGGAGTCAATTTGCCCCTGATAGGTGGGCATGACCGGCTGGTAATTCGGGAGGTGGACGGAGTTCGGAGTGAGGATCGCCTGTTGGATCAACGATTCATCCACCACCCGCGTCTCGCCGCTTTGCAATTTTTCCGGCTTGCCGTAAACGCCCACGAGCGAAGGCGCTCGGCCGTTGCCTTCCGGCACGTGACAGTTGTCACAGCCATATTGGCTGAAGAGGCGTTCACCGAGTTGTGCAAGCGATTCCGCCTTTTCACCTCCCGCCAGCCAATTGGCATAGTCGGTCGGCGTCATCACATACACCCAACCGATCATCTCGGAATGGTTCGTGCCGCAATACTGGGCGCAGAAAAGATGATAGGTGCCCGTCTCTGTGGCTTGGAACCAGAGCGAGGTGAAGCGCCCGGGCAGTACATCCTTTTTGATTCGAAAGGCCGGAATGTAAAAATCGTGGATGACGTCCTGGGAGGTCATTGTCAACTTGATGGGCACGCCCACCGGTACGTGAAGCTCGTTGATCTCACGGGGACCCTCGGGATGCTGGAGATGCCACATCCATTGCTTGCCGATAACAAAGACCTCTGCGGAGGATGCCGGCGGGCGGCCGTTTTGAACATAGAGCGCCGCCGACCAAACGAAAAGGACGGCGCAAATCAAAGATGGGATGATCGTCCAGGTCAGCTCGACGATCAGCGGTGTATGCGTGCTGACCGGCGTTTCGTCTTCCTTCCGACGGCGGTATTTGACCATGAAAACGAAGATGATCGAGAAAATCAGAACCGTGAAAAATGCGGTGATGCCGGAGAGAACCAGATACAGCTTGTCCACGTTCTCAGCGATCGAAGACGCCGCCGGAGGCTGGAACGGAAGCGTCGCCAGGATGGCGAACCCAATATGTAGAAAGCCTATCATCACAGTTTCGTCACAATCCTTTGCCAAGCTCGCCGAAAAAGGGCCTCACGCTTTTCTCTTCTCAAGCGAGTAATGTTCACCGCGGAACAACAGGATCAAGAAAATTCCACCGATCAAAATGGTCGCGAGCCCCGAGAGCTGGATCACCCGGGAAATGAGCAGGCCGTATTTTCCGGTGTGGGGATCGTAGTGGTAGCAGAAGAGCAGAACCTGATCGACAGGGGAACCGATCTTTCCTCCCGAGGCATCCACCAGTGCAAGACGCATATCGCGTGCTGGGTAGGTGACGCCGTAAAAATAGCGCGAGAGTTTTCCTTCCGGCGTGAGCAGCATGATGGCACTGGCATGTGCGTACTGTTTCGAATCGGGATCGTACGCATAACGGAAACCAACCGCCTGAGCCAACTGGTGGATCTGAGACTCATCTCCCGTTAGGAAATGCCAACCCTCCGCGGCGGGGGGCCGGTTGTACATTCCGACGTACACGGCCTGCTTGGCCTCTGCGAGAGAAGGTTGCTCGGTCGGATCAATGCTCACCGTTACGACATCGAAGTCTTTTCCAATGGTCAAGGGAATCTGCTCAAGGCTGCGGTCAAGACCATTGAGCACCTGCGTGCAGAGCATCGGGCAGTTGTAATAGACAAGCGTGAGAATCACGGGTTTGCCATGGAAATACTGGCCGAGGGCGACCGTCTTGCCATGCTCGTCGCGAAACAGCAGATCGAGCGGAATCGTGCCATTGAGCTTCTGATCGACGCCAACATCTCTCAGCAACTCGGGGCGGACGCCGATGGTCTGGTCCGGATCGCTAAATTGCGCTTGCGTAAGGTCAGGATGTGCGAGAAGCACCAAAAAGAAGGCGACGCCCATCCTCCAGTTCCGGATCGACTTGGCTTGAACGCTCAATCGTGCTCCCGCTACCTTCCTCATCTCCATCTCCGAAATCGCATGGCCGCCGCGATGTCTCTATTTCGACTCGCTGCCGCCTTCGCTTGCCGCCGTGAGCGTGGGTTCGGTGAGGTAACCGCACTGCCCCTCTGCGTCCGTGTCACTGGCCATGAGGGGTGGTGCGATGATCGGCGCCCCCGGCGGCGCTTCGTTCGCGGCGCGCGCCGGCAACCCCTTCTCAAGGATCAGATCCATGGCTCGCTCGACGGGAATACGCACCACTCCAGCGTCTTGACTCACCCAACCGTACGAATTCACCGCCTTCTGCTGGTCCTCGCAGTAGTCCACCAGCTCCTGATGCGGGTGAACTTGCAAACGAGGACTCGGTGGGAGCTCCCGCTGCCCTTGTTTTAGCAGTGGCGACGCTGTCTTGCCGAGCGGCTCCTCCTTCTTCAGGTAGTCAAAAGTCCATTTCATTCCCACCATGGTGACGGCCAGCAGAACCGCTAGCCAAAAGGCGAACTGGAGCAGTCCTTTGTTGCTAGCATCACGCGGCTCGTAGCCGAGGCCGCGATCGACCGGAGTTTTTCCCGGTTCTTTAGTCGCCATGCTGATGCTCCAAAAATGCTTCAAATCGCGGATCGTGCAACGGAAGCAGCGGAAGTTTCCTGAGCTGTGCGTAGAAGGCCGCGAGCCATAAACCGCCGATGCTGATCAGAGCCAATACATCCAAGACATGGAACTCGGGAGCGTTCTGTTCGTAGGCCGGAACAACCAGCCAGTACACATCGACCAGGCTCAAAATCAGCATCCAGGCTGCCACGATCGATAGCGTAGCGAGCCGTCTCTTGACCTTTCGCTGCAAGAGAACGAAAAACGGGAGGAAGAAGTGGAACAAGAGCAGCACCACGGCCACGCCGGCCCAGGGACCGCGAGCACGAATCATGTACCACGGAATCTCGTCCTTGATGTTACCCGACCAAATAATCAAAAACTGCGAGAAGGACATGTAGGTCCATAGCAAGGTGAACGCCAAAACGAGATTCCCGAGGTCGTTGTAGTCCTTCGGACGGACGCAATCCTTCAGCGGCGCATCGTCGGAGAGCGTACGCAAGATCACAATCGAAAACGTGAGTCCCGCCAGGGCCATAATCACCATGAACAGCATTCCCCAAATCGTCGAATACCATTCAGGCTCGAGCGACATCACCCAATCCACGGCGGCCGCGCCGACCGTGATGCTCCACACCACCAGACCCGGGCCAGACAGGCTGCTCATGCTGTCTTTCAGTCGCACCTCGGCCGTCCGATCCTGTTCGGCCGACCACTTGTTAAGAAGATGGGCGAGAATGACCCAAATGGCAAAGTACACGACGGCACGAGTGATAAAAAACCCGGGCTGCAGATAGACACGCTTGAAATGGTTAACCGCGTCGTCCGGTATTTCACCTGGCTTGGTCCAAGGAAAGATGTGCGACAGGCCGATCAGAACGGGGATGAACAATACGGCCGAAACCCAGAGCGTTCGTGTGCCGGCCTCGAGAATTCGACGAATGGGAAGCCCCCAAGGACCGCCCGTCAAGTGATGCAGCATCAAGAATCCCAGGCAGCCCAGCGGAATCGAGATGACGAACACGTAGGCAAACAGGTAGGAGTGAAAAAAGCCCTCCCAACCTGGACCGCCGCTCCTGTGCGCGTCGATGAAACCCCAAACGACGGCGCCGATTGCGCCGATCACACCGAGGCTCACCGCACGTTTCTGGGCGCGATCGATCTCCGGCCGCACTCGCTCGGAAGGACTCATGGAGATGGCCTCATTCCCGTACTTGATGCATGCAGCATCGCGCCCCCTAGCTTGGCCCGCTCCGATTCCGGTACGTCGTCGATCTTAGCGTTTTGGCTAAATTGAAGGACGCGGATATAGGCGGCGATCCGCCAGCGATCCGCCGGCTCGATGCGCGCCGCGTAGCTATACATCGCGCCAAAACCGTTGGTGATCACCTCATAGAAGTGGCCGACCGGAGCATCGCGTAATCGCTGAATATGATAGGACGGCGGTTGCGGGAAACCTCGCCGTACGATCATGCCACGACCGCTGCCGGTATAGTCATGACACGGTGTGCAATACACGTTGAAGCGCTCCCGTCCACGCTCGAGATCGGCACGCGTGATCGGAAAGGGAAACTTATTCGCGGCAACGCCGTTTTCTCGACCCGTGTAGAAGAGTTCATCGGTACGCAACTGGCCCCGCGCCACGGTTCCTGGAACGGGCTGTCGTTCGGAGCGGCCATCGGGGAAAAAGCTGGTGGCTTGATAGGGTAGGTATTTAGGCTGCAGATGCATGTCCAGACGACAGCCGGCCAGGAGCATTAGAAACACCCCGAACGACACGAGTGCTCGGCCGCGCACAAGCCAGCCCGTGCGGGCAAACTGCCTCTTTCCTCCGAACTTAGTCCCCAATCTCATACACACCATGCGGTTTCAGTTCTTCGAGGAAGGCTTTGGTTTGGTCCAGATCGAATTTCTTGTCGCGCGCCTTGACGCACAGGAAAAAGCGGTCCGTGGACGCCAGGGCGAAGCGTTCGACATTGAACATGGGATGATAGGGCGTCGGCAGACCGTTGAGCGCGAGCATGCCGATCACAGCGGCAAGCGCGGCGCCCAGAATGGTCAATTCGAACGTGATGGGAATCCACATGGGCCAGCTGTTGAACGGCTTGCCGCCAATGTTGAGCGGGAAGCTGATGACATTGGCGTAGAAGCACATACCGAAACCGGTACAGCCGCCGAGAAAACCGCCCAGGAAGACGATGATGGGCACTGCCGTCCAGTCAAAACCCACCGCTTCCGCCAGACCCTCGACGGGTATGGGAGTGAAGGCATCGATGCGCCGATAGCCCGCTGCGCGCGTGCGGTGTGCCGCCGCGAGGACTTGTTCAGGCGTTTCGAATTCAGCCATCAATCCGTAGATGGGTCTTCGCTTCATGGTGCCAATGCCGCGCTCAGTCGTGAATCTCCGGATTCGGATTCCTCACCCGCGCAAGAAAGGTGGTGCGCGGGCGGGTGTTTAAGTCTTCGAGCAAGCCATAGTTGCGCGACTGCGCTTTGAGCTTCGAAACGCGACTCGCAGGGTCGTTGATATTGCCGAAAACGATGGCTTCGGTCGGGCAAGCACCCTGGCAGGCAGTGACAATCTCGCCATCGCGCACGGTGCGATTCTCTTCCTCGGCACGGATCTTGGCCGCATTGATCCGCTGCACGCAGTAGGTGCACTTTTCCATGACCCCGCGGCTGCGCACGGTGACATTGGGATTGCGCACTCCGTACAGGCTGGGGGTCGTGTAATCGGAAAAGAGGTAAAAGTTGAAGCGGCGGACCTTGTACGGGCAGTTGTTTGAGCAATACCGCGTGCCCACGCAGCGGTTGTAGGTCATGTCGTTTAGCCCTTCCGAGCTGTGGGTCGTGGCTCCGACCGGGCAGACATACTCGCAGGGAGCATTTTCGCACTGCATGCAGGGCATCGGCTCGTAGTACATCTTCGGGTTCTCAAGGTCGCCGCTGAAATACGTATCGATGCGGATCCAGTGCATCAGGCGACCGCGCGCGACTTGGTCTTTGCCGACGACGGCGATATTGTTCTCGGCCACGCAGGCAACCACGCAGGCGTTGCAACCGATGCAGCGGTTTAGGTCGATCGACATTCCCCAGGCGTAGCCGTCATATTTGAATTTGGGGTAGATCGTCTCATCGGCTTCCAGTTCGGGATTGCGGGCGAAATTTGGATCCTTCCGAAACTCCTCCATCGTCGTGATGCGCACGAGGTCGCGATGGTGGTTGAAGGCGGCCGCACTCTCCTCATCGACAGGATGGCCTTCGACATCGATCGTGTACTGCTGCTGCAGGGAGGCGAAGTAATACGATTTGCCGGTCGGCTCAATCTGTAGCCCGCGCGCCATCCCAAGAGCCGATCGAGTACGCAGGAGATAGGCATTAAAGCCCGGACCGGTTCCCACCGCTCCGGAACGCCACCGGCCATAGCCCAAGTGAAGCGTGATGGAATTGTCAGCATGGCCGGGGACAAGGAACACACCGGCTTCGACTTGGCGGCCGCCGAGACGCAGGATCACGTAATCGCCTGACTTCAAGCTGCGCTGCTCAGCGGTCGCCGGGCTGATCATGGCAGCGTTGTCCCAGGTGATCCGCGTGATGGGACGAGGAGTCTCCTGCAGCCATCCGTTGTTGGCGAATTCGCCGTCGCCCACCGAGGGATCGGACCGGAATACAACTTCCAGCGCATTCGGATCGCTCACGGCCTGCGCGCTCGCTTGACTGAAGTCAGCGTGAGGGGAAACAGAAATCGCCGGCAGCGCGGTTCCCGCCATCCAGCCGTCGTGCAGAGATGTTTCCCAGAAATTCTCGAAGGCTTTGTCCTTCTCGGGACGTTGGCTCTGCCAGTAGCCGCGGACCAGATCGTGGGTCGATTTGTCAGAGTCACCGGTAAACAGGGCAACGATCTCATGGGCGGAGTGATTGTCGTAAAGGGGCGCAATCAGCGGCTGAATAATCCCGACGGTTCCATCGAAGGCACGGCCATCGCTCCACGACTCCAAGTAGTGGGCGGCGGGAACGTGCCAGTGGGCGTACTGAGCCGTTTCGTCGTTGTAAAGGCCGGAGTGCACGAACAGCTTCAAAGCTCCGGAAGCAATCGCGCCCTTAAGCGCAGAATCGAATTCGAGATCGGCGGGAGCATTGTAGACAGGGTTTCCGCCAAGAATCAGCAGCAGTTGCACCTTGCCCGCGTTGAGATCATTGACAAGATCGGCGAGCGAGTCGAGCTGGTTAACGGGGTTCGATTCAATCGGCTCTGTGTAGGAGACCGTCTTGCCGATGTTGCCGAGCGCCGCATTGATGGCGTGCACGAGCGCATGGATGAAGGGAGGTTGGCCGGCGCCGGCGATTACGATACTCGAACCTTTGTGCGCAGCCAGATCGCGCGAAACGGCGCCAACCCATCCGGAAGGAATCTTTGCACTGGCATTGGTGCTGGGCGGCACGGCGACGCCCACGGCCGCAGCCAGCTGGCGTGCGAGATCATCGATATCGGAAGAACGCAGCGGCAGGCGATGATCGGCAACCGCACCAGTGCTCGTCGCCATGCTTTCGGCGACATATAGGCGATTCAACTTGGAGAATGCACCGGCGGAGAGATCGCGGCGAGAAGCAAAATCGCGCGCGTAGCGGACAGATCCGGATCCCTGGACCAGAAAATCGGCGTCGAGCGAGACGATGACGTCGGCCTGATCGAAATGGTAGACCGTATTGACGGGGCGTCCGAAGGCGAGCCGCGCCCCTTCGCGCGCGCCGTGTTCGCCGCAAGGCTCCCATTGGTGCCATTTCGCTTGGGGAAACTGCTTCAGCAGGCTCTCGATCTGCGCAGACAACGTGGGAGACGTAACCGTCCCCGTCAAGATGCGCGGGCCAGCCCCGGTGGGCAGGAAGCGCATGGCCGCCGCGAAGTCAACCCATGTGCTGACGCGTCCCTCGAAGAGGACGGACTGCGAGCGGTCGGGATCGTACATCGAGAGAATGGATCCCTGCATGAAAACGCTCGTACCGCCCAGGCTGCCTGGGTGTTCGGGATTGCCTTCCACTTTGGTGGGCCGGCCCATGTGGCTTTCGACCAGCACTCCCGTCGATACGCCGTGATCGGGGAACGACGTTGCGTAATACAGCGGGCGCCCGGGAATAATCTGCTCCGGCGGGTGAGCATAGGGAACGATTTTCTCCGGTGGAAGCTTCGTACAGGCGCTCAGCCCTGCCATCGTGGCGGAAGCAGCCATCAGCTTCAGCACATCCCGGCGATCGACGCTGAAAGACTTCCGATCAGACTCGGAATTGGCAGGAAACTCGTTCTCGAGGAAATTCCGGAAGGATTTCGTATTCGACAATTCTTCGATGCTCTGCCAGAAGCGCGGGGCATCGGGTCCGGCGAGCTTGGCGCGTACTCGAGTTAGGTCGATCGAATTCTTTGTAGAGTCGTCGCTCATCATTTCACCGGTGACACGTCGAACAGGATTGCAACGTCTGAAGCGGCTGAATTTTGTATTCCTTCCGCAGTCGCCGCCCCAGCGTCAGTTGGTCGGTGTAGCTGACACCTTCGAACCGAACCGCATGCGTCACGCCTGGCTGCTCATAATAGGGATTGAATACCTCTGACTTCGGCCGGAGGTTCTTCTCAGGCTCGCGATGACAATCGAGGCACCAGGACATGTAGAGCGTGCCGGCCCGCTCAGTCAGCGGCATTTCGGCAATCTTGCCGTGGCAGCTGGTGCAGCCGATGCCCTTGGCGACATGAATGCTGTGATCGAAATAGACGAAGTCCGGAAGCGCGTTGACTCGCTGCCATTCCAGCGAAGTGTCGTCGCGATAGCTGGCGCGGACCGGCTCGAGCATCGAGGAGTTCGTCCAGATCTGGGAATGGCATGTCATGCAGGTCTGGGTCGGAGGAACCCCGGCGAACGACGATTTTTCAACACTCGAGTGGCAATAGCGGCAATCGATTCCGAGCTCGCCGGCGTGGTGGCGATGGCTGAACGGCACAGGCTGCTGCAGCTTCATGTGCTGGCCGGTGTACCAGGACGAGAGCGCGATCTCGTATAGCGCGAAGCCGAGCACGCCCACGAACAGGACAGCGCCATAGATACTCACGCGCGAGATCAGATTCGTGCTGCGATGAAAGATCTGTGCCATCGACTAGGAATGCACCTTCTCTTCGCTCGTTTCGTGAACCAGCGACCGCACTTCCACGATCGAGATCATGGGTAGGAAACGCACGAAGAGATAGAAACAGGTAAAGAACAGTCCGAATGTCCCCAGATAGGTCGCCCAGTCCCACTTCGTCGGGTAGTACATCGCCCAGGACGAGGGGACGAAATCGCGATGGAGACTGACGACCACAATCACGAATCGTTCCAGCCACATGCCCATGTTGACAACTAGGGATATGAAGAAAAGCCACACGATGTTGCGCCGCAGGCGGCGAGACCACAGCGATTGCGGAATTAGCAGATTGCAGGCAATCAGGAACCAGTACAAAGGCGCATAGGGACCGGCCAGCCGGTTCATCATCATGTAGCGCTCGTATTCATTGCCGCTGTAGAAGGCCATGAAGGTTTCTGAAATATAGCCATAGGCGACGATGAGCCCTGTGGCGAGCATGACCTTGGCCATAATGTCGAGATGGCGGTCGGTCACCAGATCTTCGAGGTGGTAGACGCGGCGAATCGGGATCGCCAGCGTCAGGACCATGGCGAAGCCCGAGTAGATCGCGCCGGCGACGAAATAGGGAGGAAAGATCGTGCTGTGCCAACCTGGAATCAAACCGATCGTAAAGTCGAAGCTCACCACCGTGTGAACGGAAAGAACCAGGGGCGTAGCGAGGCCCGCCAGCAAAAGAGAAGCCATCTCGTAGCGCGACCAATGCACGGCCGAGCCGCGCCAGCCCATCGAAAGCATCCCGTAAATGATCTTGGCCGCCTTATGCTGGGCGCGATCGCGCAGCGTGGCCAGATCGGGGATCAACCCGACAAACCAAAACAGCAACGAAACTGTGAAATAGGTAGAAACCGCAAAGACGTCCCAGACCAGCGGGCTGCGGAACTGCGGCCACAGCCACATCGGGTTGGGGTACGGCATCAGGTAGAAGAACAACCAGGGGCGGCCCATGTGCAGCAGGGGAAACATGCCTGCGCACATGACCGCAAAAATCGTCATCGCCTCAGCGAAACGATTGATCGAGGTGCGCCAAGTCTGATGCAACAGCAAGAGAATGGCTGAAATCAGCGTCCCGGCATGACCAATTCCGATCCACCAAACGAAATTGACAATCGCAAAGCCCCAGGCGGTCGGAATCTTGATTCCCCAGATGCCCACACCCTTCATCATCAACAAGGTGATGACCAAATTGAGCAACATCAAGAGGCAGAAGGCGAGGAAGAAACCGAACACCCAGCCCGGAGTCGTGCCACGCGTCAGCACGATGGAACTGATTTTGTCGGTTACTGTCTCAAACGTGTGGCCCGGACCAATGAGAGGTTCAGGCCTATGAGAGCCTTCAGAAGCCACTCCGTATCCCCTGCGCTCGTTGATGCCCCTGCGTTGTTAAGGGGACGTGGGAAGCCATCCCCGATCACCCAGCGCGGATATGAAGCCGATCCTTGAAGATTGCGTTTCGCGCCGACTGCTCTACTCCGGCGGGCTGTGTATGAAAGGACCGTCGAGCCAACCGGCTTATCTAAGACGGCATAGCATAAGACTGGATGGCACGATACGCAAGTCGAAATCAAAATTTCTTGAAAGTCACAAAGAATCCCGCAAGGTGCAGCATCTTTTGACTCATCGGCTTGAACCCGCTGTTCGATTTAGGACATAGCCCACGAAGGCGGACGCCGGTGGCCCTCGTTCGGTTGATAAAATTCAAACAATGCGCCTGTTAGCGCCACTGATCGTCACGCTGTGTCTCGCGGTGTCGTCGGCCGCGGCCGACACAATCGTGCTGAAGAACGGTCGCCGGATCATAGCGGAAAACGTAACCGAAGACGCCAGCCACATCACTTACCAGACGCCTGCGGGCCAGATGTCGATTCCGAAATCGATTGTGGCCAGGGTCGAGCACGATGACTTTAGGTACCGATCGGCGGCGACGGTTTCGGCCGAGCCGCTTGTTTCGACGCCGCAAGTGGAACCGGTACGAGGCTATGAGGATGTTGCCATGCGCGCGGTGCACGGCGATTCGGTCGATTACGCCTACATCGCGCAACTCGAAACCGACAGCCGCTCGGGCGACTCCGCCGCAGTGGCCAAAGTCGCGGCCGCGCACCATGCGGCAGCGCAGTTTCTCGCGGGCAAGGGCGACACCGACGCGGCCATCCAGCAATACCGCCAAGCGCTCGTCTTCGCTCCAGAAAATATCGGCCTGCTACTGAATCTTGCGGTTCTGTACTTGCGCGAAAGCCAGTTTACCGCGGCCCTTGATCCGCTCGAGCGCGCGCGCCGTGTCTCGCCCGATTCCGCTGACGTTGCCAAGCTGATGGGCTGGGCCTACTACGGCGCAAACAAGATGAACGAAGCGATCGAGGCATGGACCCGTGCCGAACGCCTGCAGCCGGACCCGGAGGTCGAACAGGCTCTCGCCAAAACCCAGCGGGATAAAGCCGAAGAGGAAAGCTATCGCGAGGGCGAGACCGCCCATTTCGATCTGAAATACTACGGCGGAGCGGCGCCCGACCTTGCCCGTGAGCTTCTGCGCGTGCTGGAGGAGGATTTTCGCGATCTTGAATCGCAACTTGACTACACGCCGGTTGAGGCAATTCCCGTCATTCTCTACACCGAGCAGGGCTTTGCCGATATCACGAGAGCGCCGGGATGGGTTGGCGCGCTCAACGACGGCCGCCTGCGCATTCCGGTACAAGGGCTGACGCACGTGACGCCCGAATTGGCGCGCGTGCTTAAGCACGAGCTTACGCACAGCTTCGTGGGGCAAAAATCGCACAACCGCGCGCCCACCTGGCTCCAGGAAGGTGTCGCGCAATGGATGGAAGGACGCCGTAGTAGCTCGGAGGCAAGCGCGCTGATGGACCGGGCGGGCCGAGGCCTGGTCCCGTCGTTGGGAGCGATGGACGGATCTTGGATGGGGCTATCCAGCGATGCCGCGGCCTTTGCGTATGCTTGGTCGCTCGCCGTCGTGGAATCGATCATCGATGCAGGTGGCGTGACCGATATCAGCCGCCTACTGGACCAGCTAGCGAGCGCGCCATCGGCTGAGATCGCACTCAAGGAAACTCTGCGCCTCAGTTACGACGACCTGAACCAGCAGACCATGGCGTATCTGAAACGTGCCTACCTGCGCTAGAGACTCAGGAGCAGCCCAGCGAGCAAGGTCGCTCGATCGGGCAGCGAGCGGATCACGACATGCTCGCGCGGGCTATGTGCGCCGTCGCCGACGGCCCCAAGGCCATCGAGAGTAGGTACCCCCAGCGCGGCCGTAAAGTTCCCATCCGAACCGCCGCCTGCGAACGACTCGCCGAGTGGCACGCCGATCTCGCGCATCAGCGACTGGGCTCGTCGAAACAGATCGACAACACCGGCCGCGCGCTCCAGAGGCGGACGATTGATACCTCCAAGGACTTCCATTCGGGCTCCTGGCAGGATCGGGCGCAAGCTGCGCAGGGTTCGTTCCAGCAACGCCGCATCTGCCACTTTTTTCACGCGGAGGTCGATCAGTGCCCGGGCGGCGTCCGGCACCACATTGGAGACGGTGCCGCCTGCCACCACGGTCACCTGCACGGTGATTCCGCGCCGAGAATCATTCATCTTCATCAGCCGCACGGTCTGTAAGGCGAGCTCATGGACGGCATTGACACCGGCTTGGGGATTCAGGCCGGTGTGTGCCGAGCGGCCTATCACGACCAGTTCCGCCGTCCCTACGCCTTTGCGCGCCGTCTTCACACGGCCCTCTGGGCCAAGAGCCGGCTCGAGGACGAGCACCGCATCGCTCTGTTTTGCTTCGCGCTCGATCTGAGGTCGCGACGACTCGCTATCGATCTCTTCATCTGAGTTCCAGAGACAGACGAGTTTCTTAGAAGGTCGTAGCCTGAGCGATTTCAGGGCATCGACCGCCGCGAGCGCTATCACAAGACCCGCTTTCATGTCGAATGTTCCGGGGCCCCAAGCGCGCCCTGCCGAAATCCGAAAAGGGGTCTTCCGAAGTGTTCCGAGAGGATAGACAGTGTCGAGGTGACCGAGCACCAGGATTTGGCCGTTGGGGCGGCCTCGGCCAAGCCAGATCTCGGCCCGCACATGATCGCCACGCACTTTCTGGCCGAGAATGCGGATCCCTGCACCCCTGTGGCGCCATTGCTTGGCCACCATTCGTGCCAGGCGGTCCACAGAAGGCTTATCGTGGCTGGGCGATTCGTGGCGGACAAATTGACCGAGCAGTCGAACCATTGCGAACTCGCGGCACCGCAAATTTTCCCGCAGCTCTCGCATGATCGGCCGCATCCTCGAATCGGTTTCACTCATCGCGCCGTATCCTAACAGCGGCGCGTGACGATCCACAATGCCCGCTTCGCGCCGGTTCCCAGGCGGGGGCGATTCGTATAGAATTGTCTAAATACCCGGCGCGAAAAATACAGGGCTGTGCAGAGGCCAACGATGCTCCTTGATGTGAATGGGATTCAGAAAATCCTGCCGCACCGCTATCCCTTTCTATTGGTAGATGCGATTGAAGAAATGGAACCAAAGAAGAGGATCGTAGGAATCAAGAACGTCACCGCAAACGAAAGCTACTTTCAGGGACACTTCCCGGGCAAACCGGTCATGCCCGGTGTATTGATCATCGAATCCATGGCACAAACAGGGGGTGTGCTGCTCCTCAATGAGATTCCAGATCGCGACAAGAAAGTTATCTATTTCGTGGCTATCGACAACGCGCGATTCCGAAGACCGGTCGTCCCGGGTGATCAGCTCCGGCTTGAGTTGATTGTCCATTCTTGCAGAGGAACATTTTGCAAACTCGAGGGACGTGCGTCGGTCAACGGCGAACTCGCCGCCGAAGCGACCATGATGTGCAAGATGGTCGATATGGAGACCGAGCCCGTAGCGGCCGCCGAGCCGGCCGAGAAGGCGCGATGAGCGAGGTCGATCCCCGCGCTGTGGTTTCGCCCTCCGCAAAATTGGGCAAAAGCGTGTGCATCGCGCCCTACGCCATCGTTGGGGATGAAGTGGAACTGGGCGACGGCTGCATCGTGGAGCCTCACGCGGTGGTAAAGGGTCCCTCGACCTTTGGCCCCAACAACCACTTCTACTCTTTCTCAACGGTTGGCGGCGACCCCCAGGACCTGACCTATACCGGACAGCGGGTCAGACTGGAAGTGGGTGAAAACAACGAGTTCCGCGAGTTCTGCACGGTGCATCGGGGAACGATCAAAGGCGGTGGGGTCACGCGCGTTGGAAACCACAGCCTTTTGATGGCCTATTCGCACGTCGGCCACGATTGTGTCATTGGTGATCGCGTGATTTTGACCAACGGAGCGCAGCTTGCCGGGCATATCGTGGTGGAAGACTACGCCGGCATCAGTTCCTTCTGCTTGCTGCACCAGTTCGTGCGCATCGGACGCCATTCCTACATCGGGGCGGGCACTGTGATCACGCAGGACGTACCGCCATTTTCTCTCATCGTGGGAGAGCGCACCAATCGCTGCTACGGAATCAACAAGGTGGGCCTTGAACGCCATGGATTTTCGCCCGAGCGTATCCGCACGCTCGAACAAGCCTACCGCTATCTCCTGCGCTCCAAACTCAACACTTCGCAGGCCGTTGAGAAAATGCGCGGAACCCTGTCTGAGTCCGAGGACGTCCAAACACTGATCCGGTTCATCGAGTCGACCACCGATCGCGGGTTGACGAAATAGGAATGGCCATGGGATTGCCCGCTCCAGGAATGGGAACGTGGGGACTGATAGCAGGAAATGGCGATTTCCCGTTTCTCGTGCTCGAGGGTGCCCGCAGCCGTGGCATTGAGATGGCGGTGATCGCAATTCGCGAGGAGGCCTCGCCCGCGCTCGAACGAGAGGCCAAGCGTTTTCACTGGATCGGCTTGGGCGAGCTCAGCCGAGGCATCGAACTGCTGCACCGTGAGGGAGTGAAGCAGGCCGTGATGGCGGGCCAGGTAAAGCACAACAAAATCTTCAGTGCGATTCGGCCGGACTGGCGTTTGGCGAAGCTGCTGCTGTCGCTATCGGCAAAGAACACAGACTCTCTGATCGGCGCAATTGCGCACGTTCTCGAGGAAGAAGGCATCGAGCTTGTAGATTCCACGAAATTTCTCGGGCCCTTGCTGGCTTCTGCAGGACTCCTGACACGGCGTCCGCCCGATGAATCCGAGGCGGCCGACATCGAATATGGGCGCCACATCGGACGGCAGATCGCAGGACTCGATCTAGGGCAGACGGTCGTGGTGCGTGATCGCGCCTGCGTCGCGATTGAGGCGATGGAAGGCACCGACGAAACGATTGAGCGCGCCGCCCGGCTGGCAGGTGGGCAACGACTGGTGGTCGTGAAGGTTAGCAAGCCGCGGCAGGACATGAGATTCGATGTGCCAGTCATAGGAACAAAGACCATCACAGTGATGAGCCGCGCCCATGCAACGGCGCTTGCCATCGATGCTGGGCGCACGCTGGTTTTCGACCGGCAGGCCGTCGTCGACGCGGCCGATGATGCCGGTATTGCGATTCAGGCATTCGCCTGGGAGCCAGAAACAAATCAATGAGCGAGAGACCGATTCGCGTGGCTGTTGTGGGTGCCGGAGAGTTCGGCAAGAACCACGCGCGCGTATGGCGAGAACTCCGTGGCGTCGACCTGGTTGGCATTGTGGACACGAATGTTGAGCGCGCGCGACAGGTTGCTGCCGAATTTGGGACCGAAGCGATCGCGGACCTTCGAATGTTGGGGCGCGAGCGGCTCGATGCGGCGAGTCTGGCGGTCCCCACCCGCGAGCATGCGCGGATCGGCTGCCAACTCCTTGAGGCCGGGCTCGACGTGCTCATTGAGAAGCCCATGGCTGCCTCGCTTAGCGAGGCGGACCAGTTGATTGCTGCGGCCCGACGCTTCGGTTCGATTCTACAGGTTGGGCACGTCGAGCGCTTTAATGCCGCGGTTGTGGCTGCTCAAAAGATGGTCACACGACCGTTGTTTTTCGAGGTGCACCGCCTCGGAATCTTCACCCCCCGTAGCCTTGACGTAGATGTAATCTACGATGTGATGATTCACGACCTGGACATTCTGCTGGCGCTCGTGAAGGCACCGGTCATAGACCTGAAAGCCGTCGGCATTCCGGTGATCACCGACAAAGTCGATATTGCGCACGCTCGTGTGGAATTTGCGACCGGCACGGTGGCCAACGTCACGGCGAGCCGCGTTTCTACCGAACGCGTCCGCAAGATGCGCTTTTTCCAAGAGCACGAATATATTTCGCTTGATTTCACCCGTCAGGACGTCCTGCGCATCCGCGTCAAGACCGGTGAATCGCAGCCGGAAATTGGCTTTGAAAAAGTGCCGACGACACCAGAAGAGCCTTTGCGTGCAGAGCTGCGCGCGTTTGCCGAATCGGTTCGCACGCGCCGACCGCCCATCGTGGACGGTGCCGCCGGGCGGCGCGCTCTCGAGCTGGCCGACTGGGTAACGGCAGGCATCCTCGACCATGCGCGCCGCGTCCAACCCGATGCGGAGGAAGTTCGATGATCCCGCGCACCCTCGTTCCGGTTGACGTACGCCCGGTAAAGAACGGCGAGGCCCGTACGCCGGCGCGCCGTCTTGAGACGTACATGGACGAGCGCACCGTCGTGCCGGTCGGCTTACCGGATCGGGATTTGCCTCCGCTCGATGGCCGCACCTCAATTCCCTCTTATCTGCCTCTGGACGCACTCGTCGCGCGCACTCTCGTTCCGCGCGGCATGCCGGCAAAGCCGATCGAACGGGTCAGGCCGCTGACCGAATACGTGCCGGTGGCCGTGCTCGATGAACGGATTGTTGTTCCTGCCTTCGTAGAGCCGGCGGCACCGGAGACGATCAAGGAATTTGAGCACGCGCCGGCGATGACGCCGGATTTGCGCGAGGTGATTGAGCCGGACATTTTCATCACCGGCGATCCGAACCTTCTCATCCAACCGGCTGCAAAGAAAGATCCAAAGTGGGACGCCTTGATGCGCGCCCTTTCCGTCGCTTGCCACGTGGCGCTGCTGGCCTTCGTGCTGTTGTGGCCGAAGATTTTCCCGTCTCATGCGCCGAGCGATGCAGACATAGCACTCGCACAGAAAGAACTGAATTTCGTCTATGTGCCGGGCACTGAGAAGCCGGTGCCGCCCGCGCCGACGCCAAAGCTCAAAATGAATCGCGAGATTCTCCGGAAGGTTGTTCCAGAAGTGAAACCGGAAATTCCCGCACCCGCTCCTGCTCCCGAGCGTCCGCCGTCTGACTTGCCCGAGGCGCCGAAACCGCGGAACCAGGCGTCGCCTTCCCCGGCTCCCTCTCAGCCCACAGCTCCTACACCATCGCACCTCGAGCCCGTTTTGCCGGCAACCCCCCAGAACAAGGGCATCAATCTGGGCCTGCCACAGGCTTCGCCGGGCAAACAGCTTGACAACCAACTGGGCGACGCCATCAGTCGCGCCCGTTCGCAGGGCGGGGTATACAGCGGCGGGGCCATCGCGCCGGGCGGCGGCGGACCTGGCCTCGGTCAGGGTGTCGCGATCCTCTCCGACACGCAGGGCGTGGACTTTGGTCCCTACATCACCAGACTGCTGGCCACACTCAAGCGAAACTGGCTATACGTCATGCCCGAGTCGGCTCGGTGGGACCGGGGTATTGTGTACACGACATTTCAAATTAACCCAGACGGAAGCGTTCCAGCCCCTGACCCGACCCTTGAAAGGACGTCGGGCAAGCAGCCGCTTGATAATGCAGCAATGTCTGCCATACACGCCTCGAACCCGTTCGAACCGTTGCCGTCTGCATTCCATGGACCCTATCTAAGACTGCGTATCGCTTTCCTCTATAATATCCCGCTCGATCAAGCCTTCCCGGGGCGCTGAAAGTTCGATGGAGCGCAAATCGTGGACGATCGGCCAGTCCCGCGTTGTGGGGTCATAGGGAATCTTGGGGATGAGTGATCTCGCGCGGCTCGTCGTCGTACTCGGGCCGACCGCTTCCGGGAAGTCGGCTCTCGGGATCAGGCTGGCCGAACAGTTGAGCGGCGAAGTTCTCGTCTGTGATTCCACGCAGATATACCGGCATTTTGACATCGGCACGGGCAAAGTGCCGCCCGCCGAGCGGCATGGCGTCCGCCATCACCTGGTCGATCTCGTCGAACCGCACGAAGTCTTCACAGCCGGCCAGTATCGCGAGCGGGCACTCGAGGTGCTCGAAGGCCTCCGCTGCCGCAATAAGCTGCCGATCGTCACGGCGGGCACCGGCCTTTATCTGCGGGCCTTGCTCGAAGGACTCGCCGACGCTCCGACGCGCTCCGAGGAGCTTCGCGAACGCCTGCGTGCCCGGGCCAGCCGGCGCGGCGTCGAGAGCCTCCACCGGCTTCTGGCGCGTCTCGATCCAGAAGCAGCTCGTCGAATTGCGCCGCGCGATGCGCAGAAGGTCATCCGCGCCATTGAAATCCGGACCCTTTCGGGACGGCCCGTTGGAGACATTCACCGCAGCGGCCGAACTCCCCTTGCAGGATATGAAACGCGGAAAATCGGACTCTTGCCGACCCGGGCCGAGCTCTATCGTCGCATCAATGCCCGCGTCGAATCGATGATGACAGCCGGTTGGGCAGCCGAGGTCGAGCAGCTGATCAGCCGGGGGATGACAGCCGCGAAGCCGTTTCAGTTCATCGGCTATGCCGAGCTGCGTCGGCAGATCGAGCTCAGGCGCGACCCCGAGCAAGTGATCGGTAGGATCCAACAAGCCACTCGGCGTTTTGCCAAGCGGCAGATCACTTGGTTCCGGAAGGAGCGCGGGGTGCACTGGCTCACAGGTTTTGGAGATGACCCAGAGGTCGTTTCCGCAGCTCTGAAACTCGCCCGATGGTCTTGATCGGATCTAGTTGACAAAGAGTTTAGATCGCTCGTCTCTTTGATGTGATTCTGGCGGCTCGACTCGCTCCTCCCTCCGCCACTCGAAGCGGCACCGCTGCTTCTTCCTTCTCCATCTGGCGCATGCGGCTAATGATTGACCTAGCGCGGTGCCGATGCGATAATTTCTGTCCCTTGTCGGCCCTTTGAAACTCGTACCGGCACCGCGAACCGCGAATCGGCGAAACCAGGAGCGCGACCGCAACCCCGTATCGATGCGATGGATATTCTTCACAGCTTAGGCCAGCTGTTCCTTGGGTCTGTGCCCACAATTATCATCGTCCTGCTGTTTTATTTCTTCCTCCGCTCAGTTTTTTTCACGCCGATACAGAGGGCAATGGCAGAGCGCGAGGCCCGCATCGACGGCGCACGGGCTGAAGCCGCCGCCGTCGAAGCGGAGGCGAAGCACGAGATGGAGTCCTACCACGACGCTTTGAGCCAAGCCCGCGCCAAAATCTTCAGCGAGCAAGAAGCTGTTCGGCATGAGGCGCTCGAAAACCGTGGGAAGTTGCTCAAGGCGATGCGCGTCCGGGCCCAGGAGGAGGTCTTGGCTGCGACGAAGCGCATTGAGACCGAATCGCAAGCGGCTCGCGCGCAAGTCGAGCGTGAGGTACCGACGCTCGCCGGCGACATTGTCCGCGTCATTTTGGAGAAGCGATCTTCCTTGGGCGGGGGAGTGGCCCGATGACACGGCTCCTTCGGCCCGCTCACTGGATGGGAATGTTGCTTCTGCTTTGGGCCGTTCCTGTGCTGGCACAGGAGGGCGAAGCGTCTCCCGCCGAATCTCCGATGGGATGGGTTTTCCGGTGGATTAACTTCGCCATCGTGGTCGTTGGGATCGCCTATGCGTTCCGAAAAGCGTCACCCATCTTCCGCCGCCATGCCGACGAAATCAGTGAGCGAATTGCCGAGGGCACACGGGCGCGCGAAACGGCCGAGAAACAGCGCCGCGAAGTGCAGGCCAAGCTGGCCGGAATCGAAGAAGAGGTTGCTCGGATGCGGGTCGAGGCCAAACGGGGCGCGGAAGCCGAAGCCGAACGCTTGCGCGAGTTGGCCCGCACCGAGGCAGAGATGATCGAGCGTGCCGCGCAACAGGAAATCGCGGCTCGGGAGCGGGCGGCGCGGCTGGAATTGAAGGCGCTCGCTGCGCGTTTGGCGATCGAGCGAGCCGAAGCCATGCTGCGCCAGGCTATGACACCGGAATCGGAAGCGGTGCTTTTTGGCACGTTTGTTAGGCAGCTTGAGGGCAAAGTGAATTGAACGGCGCGCTCGCATCCCGTTACGCCGCCGCGCTGGTTGATGTGGCGCTCGAGCAACACCACGCCGACCGTGTAAAGCGTGACCTGAGCTCCTTCGCCGAGGCGATGTCTTCCTCAACTGACCTGCGCACGCTTTTGGAAAGCCCGGCGGTAAGCCAAGAGCTGAAACACCAGGTGGTCAGAGAACTCGCTGAGCGCATGGACCTGGCGCCGGCGGTGCGAAATTTCGTGTACCTTTTAATCGACCATCACCGCACAGAGATGCTGGCCGAGATTGAAGAGGCGTTTCAGGCGGAACTAAACCAGCGGCTCGGGATCGCCGAAGCAGACGTGACCTCCGCGCGCGAAATGAGCCTCGAGGAACGGAAACAATTGACCGTGGCGCTCGAACGACGCACGGGCAAGAAGATCGAAGCGCGCTTTCGCAGGGACCCATCGCTTGTCGGCGGCACCCTGGTGCGGCTGGGGTCGACCATCTACGATGGTTCGGTGCGTGAGCAGCTGACGCGGCTGCGTGAGCAGCTAGAAGGGGAATAAGGAGCCAGCAATGGCCAACATCAAAGCGGATGAGATTACGAAGATCCTGCGCGAGCAGATCGAAAACTATCAGCAGGCCGTCGCCGTTGAGGAGGTTGGCTCGGTCATTTCGGTAGGCGACGGCATCGCGCGTATCCATGGCCTGGAACGCTGCATGGCCGGCGAGATGCTCAGCTTCCCACACGAAGTATTCGGGATCGCCTTGAACCTGGAGGAGGATCAGGTGGGAGCGGTGTTGCTCGGTGATTACGCCGAAATTCGCGAAGGCGACACGGTCAAGCGCACAAACAAAATCATGTCCGTGCCAGTTGGCGACGCGCTCATTGGGCGAGTGGTGAATCCTTTGGGACAGCCGCTCGATGACAAAGGCCCCATCGTGAGCGAACACAACAATCCGCTGGAGCGCCTGGCACCGGGCGTCGTGGATCGGCAGCCGGTGCGCGAACCCTTGCAGACGGGCATCAAGGCGATCGACTCGATGATTCCGATTGGCCGCGGGCAGCGCGAATTGATCATCGGGGACCGGCAGACCGGGAAAACGGCGATCATCCTCGACACCATCTTGAACCAACGCGGCGGCGACATGATCTGCATCTACTGTGCGATCGGGCAGAAACGTTCCACCATCGCACAAGTGGTGAAAACGCTCGTCGACTACGGGGCTATGGATTACAGCATCGTCGTCGCAGCTTCCGCAACCGAACCGGCCTCGATGCAATACATCGCACCGTTCGCGGCCGCGGCCATGGGCGAATTTTTCCGCGATAACAAGCACCACGCCGTCTGCTTTTACGACGACCTTTCGAAGCACGCTCAGTCTTATCGCGAGATTTCGCTGCTGTTGCGCCGTCCACCAGGACGAGAGGCGTTCCCCGGAGACGTCTTCTTTCTTCATTCGCGCTTGCTTGAACGGGCTGCCAAATTGAACGACAGCCTGGGCGGGGGCTCGCTGACTGCGCTTCCTGTGATTGAAACCCAGGCCGGTGACGTTTCCGCGTACATTCCGACAAATGTAATCTCCATCACCGACGGCCAGATTTATTTGGAAGCAGACCTGTTCAACGCGGGCATCCGCCCGGCGATCAATGCGGGCATTTCCGTGAGCCGCGTGGGTGGCAACGCCCAGATCCGGGCGATGCGTCAGGTGGCGGGCACTCTGCGTTTGGACATGGCGCAATATCGCGACCTGGCGGCATTCGCACAATTCGGCACCGAGCAACTCGACAAAGCTACGCAGGCGCAGCTGGCCCGTGGCCAGCGGCTGATGGAGGTGCTCAAGCAGGACCAGTTCCAGCCGCTTCCGGTTGAACGCCAGGTGCTGATCATCTTCGCGGGGGCAAACCGCTACTTGGACGATTTGGAAGTGTCAGAAGTCCGCCGCTTCGAACGCGAGTTCTTTGCCTATACCGAAACCAACTATCCCGGATTGCTGAAGACCCTGCGAGAGAAAAAGGCCATCGACGATGCGGTGAAAGCCGAGGCTTTACGAGCGCTGGATACCTTCAAAGAAGCTTTCAAGGCTACGGCGCAGGCGGCCGCAGCGGATTAACGCGGGGCTTTTATGGCCACCCTTCTGGATTACCGGCGCCGTATCCGCAGCGTGAAAAGCACTCAGCAGATCACGCGAGCGATGAAATTTGTCGCTGCCGCCAAGCTGCGCCGTGCCCAAGAAGGCGTGTTTGCCGCACGGCCCTATGCGAAGGAGATCCTGCGCGTCCTCCGCTCGGCTGCGGCGCGCCTGGATCCCTCCGAGCACCCGCTGCTCAGTCCTCCGGAGAAGAAAATTCTGGTGGTGGTACTGACGGGAGATCGCTCGCTGTGCGGAGCCTTCAACACCAACGTCATCCGGCGTGCCACGGCCTTTTTGCGCGAAAAGTCCGCAAAGGAAATCTTCCTGCTGCCGATTGGGAAAAAGGGACGCAATGCTCTCAAACGAGGCGGTTGGAGGTTCGCGGGTGAGTATCTGAACGTATCGGGCAACGTCGATCTCGCGACGGCTAAGGAGATCGCTGGAAAAATCGCGCAGTTGTACGCCCAGCGAGAGGTGGACGCGGTCTACACGGTCTACAACGAATTCAAAAACGTTCTCGTGCACAACCTGCTTACGGAAAAACTCCTTCCCATCGATCCGCACGTGCTGCGTCCGGAACTGTCCGAGTCCGGGCCGCGTGAAACGGAAAGTGAGAAATCGTTGCCGCATGAGCTATATACGGGGGGTACGGTGCGGCTGGTGGATTACATCTACGAGCAGCCGTTTCACGAAATCTTCGACAACCTCTTCTTACGGTACATTGAGACGGAGGTTCTCCGCATTCTGCTGGAGTCCTCGGCAGCGGAATGGGCCGCCCGTATGACGGCCATGGATGCGGCGACGCGGAACGCGTCTGAGCTGATCGACAAATTGACGCTGGAGATGAACAAGATCCGGCAGGCGGGCATTACCAAGGAACTGATTGAAATTGTGAGTGGCGCAGCATCGGCGACGGCGTGAGCACAACTGGGATCACCGATCCTAGAATTAAGGGAGTTTTCATGGCAACCGACAACACAAAAACAGGCCATGTGGTCGAAGTCATCGGCCCCGTAGTGGACGTTCAATTCGCGGAGGGCCAGCTGCCGCCGATTTACAACGCGGTGCAAATCACCAGCGAAGGGTTTGACACTCCCGACCCCCTCGACATCATCGTCGAGGTCCAGCAACATTTGGGTGAGAATCGCGTCCGCTGCGTAGCCATGAAGCCCACCGAAGGTCTAATCCGCGGCATGAAAGCGGTCGACCTTGGCCAGGAGATATCCGTGCCTGTGGGGCGTGGGACGCTCGGGCGCGTGCTAAACGTGCTGGGAGAGCCGGTCGATAAGCTCGGGCCAGTGAAATTTGACAAGCGCTATCCGATTCACCGTCCGGCGCCATCCCTCGCCGATCAGTCCACCACACTGGAAATGTTCGAAACGGGCATCAAGGTCGTCGACTTGATCGAACCCTACCTGAAAGGTGGCAAGATCGGACTGTTCGGTGGTGCCGGCGTGGGTAAGACTGTTCTGATTCAAGAGCTAATTCACAACGTCGCCATGGAGCACGGTGGCGTCTCCGTATTTGCTGGCGTGGGCGAACGCACGCGCGAGGGCAACGACCTTTGGCTGGAGTTCCAGGAATCGCACGTTATCGAACCGGGCAACTCGGAGAAATCGCGTTGTGCGCTGATCTATGGCCAGATGACCGAGCCGCCCGGCGCGCGTTTGCGCGTGGGATTGACCGGATTGACCGTCGCCGAATACTTCCGCGATGAAGAGCACCTCGACGTGCTGCTCTTCATCGACAATATTTTCCGTTTTGTGCAGGCTGGATCGGAGGTATCGGCGCTGCTCGGCCGCATGCCTTCGGCCGTGGGCTACCAGCCCAACCTCAACACGGAGATTGGTGAACTGCAGGAGCGTATCACCTCAACCAAAACTGGATCGATCACCTCGGTACAGGCCATCTATGTTCCCGCCGACGATTACACTGACCCCGCACCGGCGGCGACGTTCACGCACCTCGACGCCACGACCAACCTGAGTCGCCAGATTGTCGAGCGCGGCATTTATCCGGCTGTCGATCCGTTGGCCAGCTATTCGCGGATTCTCGATCCGCGCATCGTCGGGCAGGAGCACTACACCGTGGCGCGTGCGGTCAAGTCCGTGCTCCAGCGCTATAAAGAGCTTCAGGACATCATCGCCATCCTCGGAATCGAAGAGCTCTCCGACGAAGACAAACAGACCGTCGCGCGCGCCCGCAAAATCGAAAAATTCCTTTCTCAACCGTTCTTTGTCGCGCAGCAGTTCAGCGGTCTCGAAGGCAAATACGTCAAGATTGCAGACACCATCAAAGGCTTCAAGGCGATCGTGGAAGGCAAACATGACGACTTGCCCGAGCAGGCGTTTTACATGGTTGGCACGATCGAAGAGGCCCAAGAAAAGGCAAAGACGATGGCTGCGACGGCATAGTCTGGCCTGGATCAAAACATGCTACCCCAAGCAATCGAACTCCAGGTGGTCACGCCGGTGCGGCACGTTTTAGAGGAAACCGTACTGGCGATCGAAATCCCCGGGAAGGGAGGCTATCTCGGCGTGCTGCCGGGTCATGCTCCGCTCATCACCGAACTAGGCATCGGCATTCTCGCCTATCGCACGGCGTCTCAAACCCGCTACCTGACGATTATCAACGGCTACGCGGAGGTCCTCCCGGACCGTGTGATCGTGCTTGCTGAAATCTCGGAGAAGGCTGAAGAGATCGATGTCGGCCGCAGCCGCGCCGCCCACGATCGGGCCCAGGCCGAACTCGAGCGGGTTGCCGTCGGGAGCCCGGAGTGGCAGCAAGAACAGCTGGCCGTTGAACGCTCCATGGTGCGAATGGGTGCTGCCGCGAAAGCCGGTGTTGCAGGCGCATCAAGCGCTACCCACTAAACGCCCCGAAGGATCCCGCCTGGTCGTTATGCTCTCGTATCGTCTTGAATCGGCACGCCTTTCTGCAGCATCCAACGTGTGAGATGATGAAGTTACGCGGTCGACGGATCTCCGTTTAAATCGCATAGGCGAAATGCCAGAAATCATCATTTACGGAACGCACTGGTGCTGCGACTGTCGTCGCACGAAACAATTCCTGCGTGAGCGCGGGGTCAAATTCCGTGAGATTAATATCGACGACAAACCGGATGCGGAGGAACTCGTCTTGCGCGTAAACAACGGCCTTCGCAAAGTGCCTACGATCGAAGCGGAGGGTCGCTATTTCTCTTGCAGCCCTTTCGACCCCCTTCAGCTCTCCAAAGAACTCAAGATCCCCCTGAATTCGTAGTTCCCAGAGGGTTATGACAATCCTACGCCCCGCGTCATGACGCCTGCCACGCGCAGGTCTGGCGTCAGGGCCACCAGGTCCGCATCGGCTCCCGCTGCGATGATGCCCTTCTTCCCGGCCAGGCCCAACCGGCGCGCTGGCAAGACCGTGGCCATCCGCAAGGCGTCGTTCAGAGACACGCCGAGTGCGACCACGTTTCGCAATGCGCGATCCAGCGTTAGGGTGCTGCCCGCCAGCTTCCCTTCGGGGTTGCGGGCCACGCCATCTTTGACGGTCACTTCGAGGTTGCCGAGGCGATAGTCGCCGTCTGCCATTCCAGTGGCGGCGATGCCATCGCTTACCAGCAGAATCGTGTCGAATCCCTTTGTGCCGATCAGGACCTGAATCGCGGGACCGGCCACGTGCACCAGATCGGCGATCACCTCTGCGGTCACCTCCGGATCGGTAAGAATCGCGCCGACAACGCCCGGATCGCGGTGTGTAAATGGCCGCATGGCGTTGTAGAAGTGCACCGCGTGGCGCGCACCCGCCCCAATCGCAGCCCTAGTCTGTTCGTAATCCGCGTCGGTGTGTCCCAGTGCGACCAAGATTTTCTGGGCCACCGCGTGAGCGATCACCTCCATCGCGCCGGGCAGCTCCGGGGCGATCGTCAGGATGCGAACGAGCCCGTCGGCGGCCTGCACCAATTTGTTCAACGATTCGATGGAGGGCCTGGCAATCGCTTCTGGAGGATGCACGCCGCGGCGCGCCTTGCTGATGAAAGGACCTTCCAGATGAATTCCCAAGATCTCGGCCGCCGGTCGGCTCCGAGCGGATAGGTCCTCACCGCTTTCGTGGTTGCGGATGTACCGCGCCATGGCTTGCAGGCTGTGACACGTCTCCTCGATCGGGGCCGTGACCGTCGTAGCGACGAATGACGTGGTTCCGTAGCGGGCGACGACGGAGCGAATTCGATCAAGCGCGCGTGCGCTGGCCTCCATCACATCGTGCCCGCCCGCACCGTGAATGTGCAAATCGATGAATCCGGGAACCACGGTCAGACCTCCGGCAACGTAGTCGGTTGCGCCCGCTGGCACGCGCATCGTATCGCGATGGCCCACCCCGGTGATTCGGCTGCCTTCAACGACGATAATGCCGTCGCTGATCTCCTCGTCAGGCGTCAGAATGCGGCTGGCATGAATGACAGTGGTCGGCATGGCTCCTCGGCGCAGGTCTGCGGAAGGAACTGAGAACCCTCCTGGTCCTGCACTCTACCATCTGAGTATGCTAGAGGAATTCAGGGGCAAAATTATGGCAGACCTTGCATCGGTTGCCTGGTCCGCTACAATCGTTCGTCGCTTGTTTTGCCCAGAAGGTCGGAGGAACGGGATGGCTCATGAGAAGCGTTATGTAGCCCAGAAGAGGCAGCGCCGCCGCCGCAAGGCCGCCAAAGGGAAAGTGAAGCTTTACGAGCAAGGCAAGCTACCGTACGACAAGCTGCCTTCTTTAGCGAAGAAATTCCTGGCCCGCAAGACCCGCGCTTTGAGCAAAGCGCAATAGCACAAAAAAGGGCGCCGCTTACGGCGGCGCCCTTTCTTAGCTGCCTCTTCCGCCCGCCCCGCCAGGAAGGCAGGCGGTGTTCCTGCTAGTTGCCCGCAGCCTGCGCGTGCGTTGCGCCTGCCTTCGGCACGCTCAGGTAGCCAACGATCTTCTCCTTACCAATCTGGTTCACGGTGAACTCCAGCGGTGCACGTGAACCGTGCATGAAGAAGTAGATCGGTTCGTTGACAGACCGATTTTGCTTCTCATACCGGTTATCATCCACGAAGATCGCTACCGTATAGAGATTCTTCTTCTGGTTCACGCCGCGCAGCTCGACCATCAGATCGCCCACCTTTTGGCGGGTATTCTTCTTGTCGATGGTGAATTCGTAGTAGTCCCGTTCACCGAGTCGGCGTAGCTCCTCCACCTCATCGTGATTCTTGGCGATGAGCGTGCCGAATTCGCCGCGCGTCATGTTCAGGTTGTTCTTGGTGGCGTCAAGGTCGGTCCTTACGCTGGTCATGTCGGTGCCGAGCTTGTTGACGTCATCGATACTCGCCTTCGTCGCGAGCTGCCCGTTCATGTTGTTCTGAAGGTCCGAGAGCTGCCGCGCACCTTCATCCTTAATCTGTTTGGCCTGCTGCCGGGCGCGGTTCAGCTCCGATTGCGTGAGCTTCATCTTGTCGGTCACAACGCTCAACTCGCCCTGGAGCTGCGCGTTGAGGTCTTCCGCCTTCGCGAGCCGTTGCGCCAAAGCATCATTCGACTGCCGGAACTGCTGGGCCTCGGTACCCATCGTCTGTTGCAGAGCCGCTGCGTGATTCGATGCGGACCAGGCCATTCCCAAACCTGCCAGCGAGATCACCGCCAGTGCGACAATGACGATCCCGATCCAGCGGGGCGCTGGCGCGTCTTGTATCACTTCCTGCCGTTCTTCGAGCATGTGTTCAATTCCTCCGTGGAAACCCCTGCTGGAACCAGATGGGAGCACGCCCTGAACCAAATCGATCGGGCCGGTCGGGGCATTCTGTAAACTACAGATCTACAGAGGGTTACGAGCTGATAGGCGAACGAAAAGAGGGCGGGGACGGGGGTTTTGACCCTGCAAATTTTACTTGATTTTAATGATTTCTGCGCGACCTCGATCTCACCTCGTAATGGTCATGGTTTGTAATTTCTCGATACGGTCGGCCAGCGGCGGATGCGTGCTAAACAAGTTGGCAAGGAATTGCCCCGCGGTCTTCGGGGCCACAATGCACAGCGCCGAAGTGGATGGCGAAATAGCCATCGGTATTCTTTGGTTATAGGCACCCAGTTTTTCGAGCGCGCGAGCGAGTCCATAGGGGTGCCCAACCATTTTTGCGCCCGACGCGTCCGCCTGATACTCTCGCTGCCGAGAAATTCCCAATTGCAGCAACAGCGCTGCCAGCGGCGCCAGAACCAGCATCAGCAGCGCTGCAATCCCTCCGCCCCCGCGGTCGCGATCATCTCTGCCTCCCCAGCCTCCGAAGATCATGCCCCATTTGCCCATCTGTGCAAGCCAGGTGATGGCGCCAGCGATGGTCGCGGCAATCGAGGAGGTGAGAATGTCGTAATTGCGGACATGGGAAAGCTCGTGCGCGATCACGCCTTCTAGCTCTTCATCATCCATCAGCTCCAGAAGCCCCTGGGTCACGGCCACCGAGGCGTGGCTCGGATTGCGGCCCGTCGCAAACGCGTTCGGCGCAGGTTGCGGAATCAGATACAGCTTCGGCATGGGCAGATTGGCTTTCCCCGCAAGACGCTCCATCACCTGATAGAGGCGGGGCGCCTGCTCGCGGCTAATCGGAACAGCTCCGCTCGACATCAGGGCGATTTTGTCGGAAAAGAAATAGGCAACGCCGTTCATCAGGACGGCGAAGAACAGTGCGACGGTCATGCCCTGTCGGCCGCCAAATAGCTGGCCCACAAAGAGCAGCAACAGGGTCAAAACCGTAAGGAGAAATGTCGTCTTGATCGCTCTCATGGTTCGCTCCCCAGTCAGGCGGCGCCCGCCGTCACAGTGGCGCGTTCAAATTTCATCTCTCCCGCCTTCGGATCGACGCTCACCCTCACTTCATCGCCTGGGCGGATCTCACCCTCTAGAATTTTCAGTGCCAGCGGATCCTGAATCAGTCGCTGGATCGCCCGCTTCATCGGTCGCGCTCCGTAGGCCGGATCGTAGCCTTCTGAAAACAGAAGGGCCTTGGCCGATGCGGTCAGTTTGAGGGTCACCTGTTTCTCGATCAACCTCCTTGTGAACGAGGCCAATTGCAGCTCGACAATGCGCTCGATCTGCTCCTTGCCGAGTGGACTGAACATGACGATGTCGTCGATGCGGTTCAAAAACTCGGGACGGAAGAGTTCCCTGAGCGCTCCCATGGCTTGCTCACGCGCCCGTTTCGGATCCTTCGCTACGAGTTCGAAGATGGCCGTGGATCCGACGTTCGACGTCATAATCACGACCGTGTTGCGGAAGTCCACGGTTCGGCCCTTTCCATCCGTTAGACGCCCATCCTCGAGAATCTGCAGCAACACATTGAAGATGTCGGGGTGAGCCTTCTCGATCTCATCGAGCAGCAACACTGAATACGGCCGGCGCCGAACCTGCTCGGTCAGCTGCCCACCTTCCTCGTAACCCACGTAGCCCGGAGGGGCGCCGATCATGCGCGCCACGGAATGTTTTTCCATGTATTCGGACATGTCGAGTCGGATAATCGCTCGCTCGTCATCGAACAGAAATTCCGCCAAAGCGCGCGCCAGCTCGGTTTTCCCGACGCCGGTAGGCCCGAGAAACAGAAACGAACCAATGGGCCGGTTCGGGTCGCTTAGTCCGGAACGGCTGCGACGGATGGCGTTTGCCACACTTGCAAGCGCCGGGTCCTGGCCAACCACTCGCTGGCGCAGCCGCTCTTCCATGTGGACGAGCTTTTCGATCTCGCCTTCGAGCAATCTGCCGACGGGAATCCCCGTCCACTTGCTTACGATTTTCGCGATTTCCTGTTCACCTACCTCCTCCTTCAACATCGCGTGATCTTTCTGAAGGTCTGCCAGGTGGTCCTGCGCCGCCTTCAGCTCCTTTTCCGCCGCGGAAAGCTTGCCGTAGCGGATTTCCGCCACTCGCGAAAAATCGCCGGCGCGCTCAAAACGTTGCTCCTCCACCTTCAGGCGTTCGATCTCTTCTTTGTCCTTACGGATGCGAGTGATCCCGTCTTTCTCGGTCTGCCAGTGGGCTTTGAGGCTACTGGATTGCTCGCGCCATTCGCCCAGTTCCTTCTCGATCTCGGCGAGTCGCTGCTTCGCATGGGGGTCCGATTCCTTGCGCAAAGCCTGCCGTTCGATTTCGAGCTGCATAACGCGCCGCTCGATCTCATCGATCTCGGCGGGAAGTGAATCGATTTCCATACGCAAGCCAGCGGCCGCCTCATCCACCAGGTCAATGGCCTTATCCGGCAGAAATCGATCGGTGATATAGCGTTGCGAAAGCATGGCCGCGGCGACGATTGCGGCATCCTGGATGCGCACGCCATGATGCACCTCGTAGCGCTCTTTCAGGCCCCGCAGAATCGCGATCGTATCTTCGACCGACGGCTCACCGACCATCACCGGCTGGAAACGCCGCTCAAGCGCCGCATCCTTCTCGATGTATTTGCGGTACTCGTTGAGGGTGGTCGCGCCAATCGCACGCAGCTCGCCGCGCGCGAGCGCCGGCTTCAGCATGTTCGATGCGTCCATGGCGCCTTCGGCGGCACCGGCGCCCACCAGCGTATGCAGCTCGTCGATAAACAGGATGATCTGCCCGTTGGATTCGGAGATCTCCTTCAGCAGCGCCTTTAGGCGATCCTCGAACTCACCGCGGTACTTCGCCCCGGCAACCAGTGCCGCCAGATCCAGTGCCACCAATCGCTTGGGCTTCAGCACTTCTGGCACATCGCCGGCGACAATGCGCTGCGCTAAGCCCTCGACAATCGCCGTCTTTCCGACGCCGGGTTCACCGATCAGCACGGGATTGTTTTTCGTGCGTCGCGCCAAGATCTGCATCACGCGCCGGATCTCCTCGTCGCGCCCGATCACCGGATCGAGCTTGCCGCGCCGGGCTTGCTCGGTGAGATCACGCGCATACTGCTCGATGGCCCTATAGGTCGTTTCCGGATTCTGAGAGGTGACGCGATGGCTGCCCCGGATCGCGGTCATCGCTTGCAAGATCGCGTCGTGGCTTGCGCCGTAGCGAGACAATAGCTGCCCGGCTGGGTCGCGCCCTGCCCCAGCCAGACCTAATAGAATGTGCTCAGTTGAGACGTAGTCGTCCTTCAGCCGGCCGGCTTCGTCGAAGGCCTGCTCGAGCACCTCATTCGAGGCCCGGCTGAGGGTTTGTTGCGATAGGTCAGAAACTTTCGGCAGGCGTTCAATCTGCTTCTCTATATCGCGTGCCACAGCGGTCGGTGCCGCTCCCAACTTTTCAAGCAAAGGCGGGACCACCCCATCGCCCTGAGCCACCAGTGCCCACAGCAGGTGTAAAGGCTCGATCTGCTGCTGCCCGGACCGCGAGGCCAGTTCTTGCGCCGCTTGCAGAGCCTCTTGCGCCTTCACCGTCAGCTTGTCATATCTCACCATGGCTCGATCTTCTCACTTTGCTGTGGAATTCTCAAAAGGCCCGAGACACGAAGGGCCGGGCACGCTGCCCGGCCCAACGGTCGATCTTCCGAATTTTACTTTGCGCCGTTGGCTACGGCAACCTTCACCTGTTTCGGCTTGGACTCGGCCCGCTTCGGCATCTCGACGGTCAGCACACCGTTCTTGTACTCTGCCTTGATGTCTTCCGTGCTTACCGTGTTAGGAAGGCTGAAGCTGCGGCTGAACGAACCGTAGGTGCGCTCGATGCGGAGGTAGTTTTCCTCCTTCACCTTCTGCTCAAACTTTCGCTCCCCGCGAATCGTCAGCATGTTGTTTTCGACATGGACGTCCAGATCCTTCTCGTTCACATCGGGCAAATCGGCCTTCAGCACCAATTCGTTCTCCGTCTCATAGATATCGACCGACGGCGCCCAGGCGGTGATGGCCGAAGCCTCGCTGCGTCCGGGAA
>Ga0187769_10000066_pt1 | contig 50043 bp, 53 predicted proteins | sample 0116_SJ02_MP02_1_FD_133140 | JGI IMG/M metagenome (GOLD analysis project Ga0187769, IMG submission 133140) | Tropical peat soil microbial communities from peatlands in Department of Meta, Colombia - 0116_SJ02_MP02_10_MG | ecosystem: Environmental > Terrestrial > Soil > Wetlands > Peat | place...
GACGGGCAGGTGACCGGCGGCTGCGGTCTGCATCGCCGGATCGCCGCCGACGGCCTCGAGATCGGCTATGGATGGACCGGGCCCGGTGGCAGGCCCGGCCATCCGCGGAGTAGGCGCGCTGACTTAGGGCACGGGTACAGCTCGTGATTGCCGATCGGCATCGCCACGTAGTCTTCGCGCGGGAATTTCGTGCCGACATACGGTCCCTTGATCGGGACTCCGAGCACCGTCGAGGCCTTGTACGTCTGCTGGAACGTGTTGCCGGTGTTGCGCCCGAGGCTGTAATCGGTGTTGATCACGTAGCCGGCCAGGTCGAAGCGTGTGATGCTCGGGCCGGTGGAGTAACTGACCCGCCCCCCGGCGCGATCCTATGGCCGGACTCGAGGCGCCTCTAGAGCAGGTCAGGCAATTCGGCGCTCACGGTCAAGTAACCCGTCGCTGTTGTTCGGATCAGGGCTGGAGCGATCCCCGCGCCGTTTACGCTTGGGCCATGTGCCGAAACATCCGAACCCTCTACAACTTCGATCCGCCCGCCACCGAGACAGAGGTGAGGGCAGCCGCGATCCAGTACGTGCGCAAGATCAGCGGCTTCAGCAAGCCCTCTCGCGCCAACGAGGAGGCGTTCGCCCGTGCCGTCGAGGCGGTGGCGGCGGTGTCCGTGCAGCTGCTGGAAGAACTCCGGACCGCCGCGCCCCCGAAGAATCGCGAGGAGGAAGCGGCGAAGGCGCGCGCTCGCGCCGCCCAGCGGTTCGCTGCCTAGAGCTCTCTAGCGTCCGCCGACTGCGGCGCCCGCGAACATCCCGCGGGTCGCGCCGGCGATCTCGATCACCGCCTCCCGGGCGCTGCGGCTCACGCCCGCGGCCGCGATGAACGCATGGATGAAGCCGGGGTAGCGGCGTAACGTGGCCGGCGTACCGGCCGCCCGGAGCGCCACCGCGTACTCCTCGCCCTCGTCGCGGAGCGGGTCGAACGCGGCGGTCACGACGAACGCCGGCGCCAGCCCCGACAGATCCTCCGCGAGCAGCGGCGAGGCGCGCGGATCGGCGGCGTGCGTCCTGGCCGCCCCCAGGTAGTTCGCCTCGAACCAGTCCATCTCGGCGTTGGTGAGCAAGAAACCCTCGCCGAACAGCTCGCGCGAGCGGCGCCGGCGGGTGAAGTCGGTGGCCGGGTAGATGAGCAGCTGGAGGACGGGACCCCGCCCGCCCTCCCCGCCGTCGCGCGCCGCCAGCTGCGCGACCACGGCGGCCAGGTTGCCGCCCGCGCTGTCGCCGCCGACCCCGACCCGGAGTGGGTCGGCCCCGAGCGCGCCGGCGTTGGCCCACGCCCAAGTCAGTGCGGCGCGGGCGTCCTCGACAGCGGCCGGGAACGGGTGCTCGGGGGCCAGCCGGTAGTCGACCGCGAGCACGTGCGCGCCCGCGTGCCGGCACAGGAGGCGGCAGACGCCGTCGTGGGTCTCGAGGTCGCCGTAGGTGAACCCACCGCCGTGGTAGTAGACGAGCAGTGGGTGGGGATCGCCGAGCTCGCGCGGCACGTAGTGCCTGGCGCGCAGCATTCCGGCACCGCCCGACACCTCGAGGTCCTCGACGTCGCCGACCGCTACCGGCTTGCCGGCGTAGACCGCTGACAGGCGCCGACGGGCCTCGCGCGCCTCGGCCGGCGTGAGCGTCTCCGGCGCCGGTTCGCGCCGGCGCTCGAGCACGGCCAGCCCGAGCTGCACCTCGGGCGCCAGCGTGTCCCCGTCGATCTGCACGGGCGGCTTGCGGGACAGGCGCACCTGCAGACGCGGCGGAAGCGCATCGAGCGCGCGCGCTCCCCACTGCTCCGCTCTGAGGCTCTGGGTGGAGGTCGAGAAGGAGCGGGGCACGGCGCCAGCCTACGCCATGGCCCCGGTATCTTCGTAGCCGATGAGCAGCCGCATAAATCACGTCAGCGTCAACGCGCGGGACCTCGAGGAGTCGGTGGACTTCTACGTCGAGCTGCTCGGCGCCGAGCTGATCCCGACGCCGAACTTCGGGCTGCCGGTGCAGTGGCTGGCGCTCGGGCGCACCCAGCTGCACCTGTTCCAGCGCGACATCCAGCCGACCAGCCACCATCACTTCGGGATCACGGTCGAGGATCTCGAGCCGGTGTACCGGGCGGCCGAGCGCCGCGGGTCGTTCGACTACAACGCGTTCCGCAATCACCTGGTTGAGCTGCCCGGCGATGTCGTCCAGCTTTACCTGCGCGACCCGGCCGGCAACCTCATCGAGATCGACCACGAGGGCGTCGACCGGCTCCCGGAAGACATCCGCGCCCAGCTGAAGCCGCTGTGGGAGCTCAACCGCCAGAGCGAGGAGCAGCTGCGCGGCCGCCTGTTCACGCAGGCCTAAGAGCAGTCAGACGCGAGATTCGAGAGGTGGAGAGAGATGGCAGACCGGATCCTGACCACGCATGCGGGGAGCTTGCCCCGACCGAACGAGCTGGCCGACACGATCTGGGAGCGGATCGACGGCAAAGAGGTTGACGAGGCAAAGCTCGAGGCGTTGATCGACTCTGCGGTCGACGACGTGGTGACCCGTCAGCGCGAGGTTGGAATCGATCTCATCAGCGACGGCGAGATGAGCAAGTCTGGGTTCAGCACGTACGTCAACGACCGCTTCTCGGGGTTCGGCGGCCGCTCGGAGTTCCAGGCCGACGACGTCGCGCCGTTTCCCAACCTGGCGATGCGGCTGTTCGCCACGCCTTCGATGGCTCACCTCATCTTCTCCAACTGCGTCGGGCCGGTCGAGCTGGCCGACACGGACGCCGTGCACCGGGACGTGGCGCGCTTGAAGAGCGCGCTGGGCGACGCCGACCCGTCGACCGCATTCATGGGGGCGATCAGCCCGGGGCAGATCGCCTTCAACTATCCGGACCAGTACTACGGCTCGCACGAGATGTACCTGGGGGCATGCGCCGACGCGCTCTCACACGAGTACCGCGCGATCATCGACGGAGGGCTGAACCTGCAGGTCGATTCACCCGATATGGCGATGGCGGCGCACTCGCGCTCGGTCGGCTCGAGCGTCGGCGACTGGCACCGTCACCTCCCGCTGGCGGTGGAGGCTTTGAACGGGGCGCTCGAGGGAATACCGCCCGAGCGGGTGCGATTGCACGTCTGCTGGGGGAACATCGCGAGCCCTCACCACTGCGACGTCCCGTTGGAGCAGATCATCGATCAGGTCCTCAAGGTCAACGCCGGCACGATCTACGTGGAGGGCGCGAACCCGCGGCACGCGCACGAGTGGCGGGTGTTTCGGGACACCGAGCTTCCGAATGACAAGAAGGTGATCGTGGGGGTGATCGATGTGAAGACCAACTACATCGAGCATCCGCGGCTGGTGGCCGACCGCCTCGTGCAGGTCGGCCGGTTCGTCGGGAAAGACCGCGTGCTGGCGGGGACCGATTGCGGGTTTGACACGTTCATCCGCTGGTCGCAGGTGGATCCCGACGTGGCGTGGCTCAAGCTCGGCTCCCTCGTCGAAGGCGCCGAGATCGCCTCGGCAGAGCTCTAGTGCCCCTCCCGTCACGGCACCAGGACGCAATCCTCGTTCGGGGTGGTTGTACCCGAGGGCGCCATCCCGGGATACTGTGGGCGTGGGCCAGCAGGTAGCCGCCAGGACCTTCAGCCGCGAGGACCGTCAGCGTTACCGGCACAAGGTCCGGGCCTGCCTCGACGTGTTCGCCCGGATGCTCTCGGAGGCGCGGTTTCATCCGGAGCGGCGCTCCTTCGGGATGGAGATCGAGCTCAACCTGACCGACGACGCCGGCGAGCCGGCGCTGGTCAACGCCGCGGCGCTGGAGGCGATCGCCGATCCGAGCTTCCAGACCGAGCTCGGCCAGTTCAACGTCGAGATCAACGTAGCGCCGCGGCTGCTCGAGGACGAGGTCTTCTCCGAGCTGGAGCGCGACGCGCGCGCCAGCCTGAACGATGCCGAGGAGCGCGCCCGCACGGTCGGCGCCCGCATGATGATCATCGGAATCCTGCCCACGATCGGCTCCGAGCACCTGCGGGCCGAGGTGTTCAGCGCCAACCCGCGCTACGCGCTGCTCAACGAGCAGGTGTTCGCGGCGCGCGGCGAGGACCTCGAGATCTCGATCGCCGGCGTGGAGCGGCTCTTCATCCACGCCGACACGATCGCCCCCGAGGCCGCGTGCACGAGCGTCCAGCTTCACCAGCAGGTCGAGCCCGAGTCGTTCGCCTCGTACTGGAACGCCGCGCAGGCGATCGCCGGCGTGCAGGTCGCGGTGGCGGCCAACTCGCCCTTCTTCTGCGGCAAGGAGCTGTGGCGCGAGACGCGCATCGCGCTGTTCGAGCAGGCGACCGACACCCGGCCCGAGGAGCTCAAGATCCAGGGCGTGCGCCCGCGCGTCTGGTTCGGCGAGCGCTGGGTCACCTCGATCTTCGACCTGTTCGAGGAGAACGTCCGGTACTTCCCCTCGCTGCTCCCGGTGACCGACGACGAGGACCCGCTCGAGACGCTCGAGCGTGGCGACGTCCCGCAGCTGGGCGAGCTAAGGCTGCACAACGGCACGATCTACCGCTGGAACCGCCCGATCTACGACGTCGTGCGCGACCAGCCCCACCTGCGGGTCGAGAACCGCGTCCTGCCGGCGGGTCCGACGGTCGTCGACATCATGGCCAACGCGGCCTTCTACTACGGGCTGATCCGGGTGATCGCCGAGGAGGAGCGCCCGCTGTGGTCGCAGATGTCCTTCTCGGCCGCCGAGGAGAACTTTCACGCCGGCGCGCGCGAGGGGGTCGACGCCCGGCTGTACTGGCCGGGGCTGGGCGAGGTCCCGGCCGCCGAGCTGGTCGTGCGTCGGCTGCTGCCCCTGGCGCGCGAGGGCCTCGCGCGCTGGGGCGTAGCGTCGTCGGACGCCGACCGCCTGCTCGAAATCATCGAGCGCCGCTGCGTCACGCTCCGCAACGGCGCCGCCTGGCAGAGCCAGGTGTTCCACCGTCTGTACGAGGACCGGGGCATGGACCGGGGCGTTGCGCTGCGCGAGATGACGCGGCGCTACCGCGAGCACATGCACTCGAACCAGCCGGTCCACGAGTGGCCGATCGACTGACCGCGTGAGCGACGCGTACCGCTCAGCCGGCGTCGACTACGAGGCGCTGGACGCCGGCAAACGGAGCGCCCTGACCGAGGCGCTCGCGACCTCCGAGCTGCTGCGCGCCGCCGGCGGGCAGGCGCTCGACGAGTCGCGAGGGGAGCCGGCGTTCGTGTTCGAGGCCGGTGGCCGGCTGCTGGCCTTCGTGGTGGAGGGCCTCGGGACGAAATCGATCATCGCGCGTCAGGTCGACGAGCAGCTCGGCGTGGACGGATTTGGGAGTGTGGCCTACGACACGGTGGCGGCGATCGTCAACGACCTGTGCTGCGTGGGCGCGCTGCCCCTGGTCGTCAACGCGTATTTCGCCACGGGGTCGTCGGACTGGTACGCCCGCCGAGACCGGCACGACGCCCTGCTGGCCGGGTGGCGCGAGGCGTGCGCCGACGCGGGCGCGACCTGGGGCGGCGGCGAATCACCGTCTCTGCCCGGGTTGGTGCAGCCGCAGGACATCGAGTTGGCCGGGAGCGCGGTTGGCCTGGTGCCCGAGGGCCGCCGGGCTATCTTCGGCGCGCACCTGGGGGCCGGCGACGAGATCGTGCTCGTGTCGAGCAGCGGCCTGCACGCCAACGGCGCCTCGCTGGCGCGGGCGGTAGCCGACCGGCTGCCTCAGCGCTACCGGACTCCACTCCCGAGTGGACGCTCATTCGGCGAGGCGCTGCTCGACCGCAGCGTCATGTACGCCGGCCTCGTCCGGGCGCTGCTGGCCAGCCGGGTCGACGTCCACTACCTCAGCCACATCACCGGACATGGGCTGCTCAAGCTCATGCGCCCCCGCCGGCAGCTGACCTACCGGATCACGCGGTTGCCGTCGGTCCCCGAAGTGCTCGAGTTCATGGTCAAACATGCGGGCATGCCGCCGGCGTCGGCCTACTCGACATTCAACATGGGGTGCGGGTTCGCGGTCTACTGCGCCGCCGGCGACGGGTCGGAGGTTGTCCGGCTCGCATCGTCGCTTGGTCTCTCGGCGGGTGTCGCGGGCGCCGTCGAGGAGGGGCCGCGGCGGGTCCTGCTCGAACCGGTCGACGTCGTGTTCGAGTCCGGCGACATGGACCTCACGCCGCAAGGCTGAGTCTGATGGGCCGCCTCCGGCCGCATCCGCCGGATGCGGCGCGGCAGGCCCGATGGGCGAGGCATGGACGCCGAGCGGGCCGTTGCCGCGACCGCCCTGAGACCCCGGCTGGACAGTAATCGCGCTACGCCGGCAGCGCCGCGTATGGCGTCGCCACCGCGCACGCCACCGCGCCCAGCAGCTCGGCCCGGTTCTGGAGGTTGGTGGCGATCACCGCCGTGTCGAGCGCCGGCCCGGGCTGGGCGAGGTGACGAACCGAGTCTCGCACGCCGGCAGTGAAGTGATCCCCGGTGGAGGCGAGATCGCCGCCGAGAATCACCGCCTCGGGGTTGAGCGTGTTGCACAGGCTGGCGATCACGACTCCCACGGTGCGGCCGGATTGCGACAGCACCTTGGTCGCCACCGGGTGTCCCATGTCGTCAGGATTGAGCGGATCGAGCCCGAGCGGCTCGAGCTGGCGCCGGACGACGTCGATCGAGACCGTGGCCTCGAGGCAGCCGCGGTTGCCGCAGCGGCACCAGGCGCCGCTGGGATCGATCTGCGTGTGGCCGATCTCACCGGCCATCCCGTGGGACCCGCGGTACAGACGGCCGTTGAGGACGAGGGCGGCGCCGATGCCGTGGGACGCCTTGACATAGATGAAGTCGGCGAGGTCACGCGCCGCGCCGTACGTCATCTCGCCCAGCGCGCCGAAGGCGGCGTCGTTGCCGAGGGTGACGTTCAGTCCGGTGCGGCGGTGCAGCTCCTCGACCGGGTCGAGGTCGGCCCAGCTGGCCAGGATCGTCGGCGACCCGACGCGGCCCGTCCGCGAGTTGAGCGGCGCTGGAATGCCGGCGGCGGCGGAGCGCACGTCGGCGAGCGAGACGCCGGCTCGGTCGAGCACCGTGCTCAGGAGATCGCGCGCCCAGTCCAGTGCGGTGGCGGCGCGACGGTCGACGTCGAGCTGGATGCTCTCCTCGGCCAGGATGTGTCCCTCATCGCTCGCCACCGCCACGCGCAGGTGGCGGTGCCCGAAGTCGAATCCAGCCACCAACCCGTCGGGCCGCCGCAGCGACAGGAGCGTCGGCGGGCGCCCACTCCCCGAGCCGGCGCCACCTCCGCGGCCGGGCGCCTCGGTGATCACCCCCTCGCGCAGCAGCTCCGCGACCAAGGCGGTTGTCGTGCTGCGCGGGAGGCCTATCACGCGCGAGAGTTCCGATCGGCTGACCGGCGCCTGATCCCGGATCGTCCTGAGCAGGTGCGCGCGCAGGAGCGCGTGCGCGGTACTGGAATGGTCGGCCGCATTCGAGGTACTGGCCACGGGCGGCAGCGTAACGGACACCGCAGGCTTTTGGCCCGGAAAGGGTCTAAAAGGAGGCAAAGATTCCGTTCTTGACGGCCCCGGTGCCGGAGTGTTAGCGTCGTGCCGCCTCGTGCCCGCGGCCATTTGACCATCAGATGCTCAAATCCCGCCGGCAAGATGGGTGGGAGTCCACGCTTTGCAACTAATCCCGAGAACAGAGCCGCCAGCCCCGGCGACCAGGCCGCCTCCGCGACAGCTGTCCGAATACAGTCGCGAGGCCGCCTCCCGAATCCGTAGTTCACCCATGTTTATGACGCGTTAATGTGGCTGGACGGCAGCTTGGGGGTTTGCCACTGTAGTTTCTGGGCCGGGCCAAAGACTCGGCCGACCAGTTAATCCGTGTTGTCATTTTGCGCGTCTGTGAGAGGAGCGTGCAGTTATGAATACTCGTGTGTTACGAGTGTGTGCGTTAGGCCTTGTCGTGTCAGCGGTGGCGGCTGGATGCGGTAGCTCGTCCAGTAGCACGACCAAGACCTCAGCGAGCGCCACCACCTCGACTACGACCTCGTCGTCGACACCGATCAGCATCTCGGCGACAGCTTTCACCAGTGACTTCGCCGCGATGAACGCGTTGAAGCCGCTGACTGCCCAGGGCAAGGGAAAGGTCGCGGCGATCCTGCCGGACACCACCAGCTCCACCCGGTACGTCGAGTTCGATGCCCCCTACTTGAAGCAGGCGGCGGCGGCGGCGGGCCTGCCGAGCGGCGACATGACCGTCGAGAACGCGCTCGGCAGTGATTCGACGTTCGTGACCGACGCCGAGAGCGCCATCACCAACGGCGCGACCGTGCTGCTGATCGACCCCGAGGACGCAGGCACGGGCACGACCGTGGCGAATTACGCCAAGCAGCACGGCGTCGCGGTGATCGACTATGACCGACTCACCGCGGGCCCGTACTACGTCAGCTTCAACAACGTGCGCGTGGGCCAGCTGATCGGCTCGGGCTTCGTGAGCTGCGTGAACGCGTGGCACGTCTCCAAGCCAAACGTCGTCGTGATGCACGGCTCGGTGACCGACAACAACGCGACCCTGTTCGCCGAGGGTTACAACGGCGTCCTGCAGCCCTACTTCACATCCGGGAAGTACGTGCTGGTCACCCGCACCGCGGGGACGTGGATGCCGCCGGATGCGCTGACCGAGTTCGAGGGTGCCTACACGGCGCATCACAACATCAACTCGGCGGTGATCCCGAACGACGAGACGGGCGCTCCGATCATCTCGTACCTGGAGAGCCACGGCGTCAAGCCGAAGACGTTCCCGACGACGGGCCAGGATGCGACCCTGACCGGTCTGCAGAACGTCCTCTCGGGCTACCAGTGCGGAACCGTCTACAAGCCGATCTACCTCGAGGCGCAGGCGGCGCTCGCGCTGGCCGTATATGCGCGGGCCGGCAAGACGCCTCCGGCCGCGCTGCTGAACGGGAGCACCGTGAACCCGGCCACGCACGCGGGGGTGCCGTCGGTCCTGGAGTCGCCGGAGTGGGTGACGCCGGCGAACATGAACGACACGATCATCAAGGACCACTTCGTGCCCGCCGGGCAGCTCTGCGCCGGCAAGTACGCCGCGGACTGCAAGGCGGCAGGGATAACGAGCTGATCGACAGATCTAGAGTCAAGCGCTAGGGTGAAGGGCCCCTCCGGTGGGTAATACCGGGGGGGCCCATTGCGCCACCGAGACGATGAGCAGCACATCGAACAGCCCAGCCACCGCGTCTGGGAAGAGCAGCTCGAACGGCGCCCCGCTGCTCGAACTGCGCGGTATCACCAAGCGCTTCGGTCCGGTCCAGGCGCTGACGCACATCAATATCGAGATTCCCCCCGGGCAAGTGACGGCGCTGGCGGGAGACAACGGCGCCGGCAAGTCGGTCACGATCAAGACGATCGCCGGGCTGTGGCCGCCCGACGAGGGCGAGATCCTGTGGGAGGGAAAGCCCGTTCACTTCCACGGCCCGCGTGACGCCGAGGCCGCCGGGATCACGACGATCTACCAGGACCTGGCGCTCGCCGACAACCTGGACATCGTCCAGAACATGTTCCTCGGCCACGAGCCACTCCGGCACGGCCTGCTCGACGAAGCGACGATGGAGCTGACCGCCAAGGCGACGCTGAAAGAGCTGTCGGTCAGGACGATCAGGTCGATCCGCCAGCCGGTGGCCTCGCTGTCCGGTGGCCAGCGGCAGTCGGTCGCGGTGGCCAAGGCGGTGATGGCCAAGGCGAAGCTGGTGATCATGGACGAGCCGACCGCCGCGCTCGGGGTGTCGCAGACGAGGACTGTCCTGAGCCTGATCAAGCGGCTCGCCTCGCAAGGCGTCGCCGTGCTCGTGGTCTCTCACAACCTGAACGACGTGTTCGCGGTCGCGGATCGAATCGTCGTCCTCTACCTCGGCAACATGGTCGCTCAGGCTCCGGCGTCGGAGTTCGACCCGAGCTCGGTGGTCGATTACATGACCACCGGACGCTCCGGGCGGTCGGCGGGCAACGGCGCCGCCGCCGGGAAGGAGGGGTGATGCCCGAGGAGACCCCAAGCCACTTCTCGAGCCCGAGCGTGCCCTCAGAGCTTCAGGAGCCGCCGCTCTCGACCGAGCTGGCCGAGGACGAGGCCACCCCTGAATCCGACGTCGATGTGATGGCGGCCGCCCCCGAGGTGCTCGCCGATTCGCTCGGCGACTACCTTCGGGCATACGTCGTGCGCATTCGCAGCGGAGAGAGCGGCGCGCTGCCGATCGTCGCCGGCCTGATCGTCATCATCATCTTCTTCCAGATCGAGCGGTCCCGGTTCGGTTCCGCCGAGAATCTGGTCAACCTGTTCGAGCAGGCGTCGCTCTACATCATGCTCGGGGCGGCCCAGCTGTTCGCGCTCATCCTGTCGGAGATCGACCTGTCGGTCGGCTTCGTGGCCGGCGTCGGCGGGATGGTGATCGCCGAGCTGATCGGCCCTCCGGTCAACTTCCCGTGGTGGCTCGGGATCCTCGGCGGCGTCGTGGTGACCGCGGGAATCGGCTACATCCAGGGCACTCTGATCACGCGGCTCCACGTTCCGTCGTTCGTCGTGACCCTGGCGGGACTGCTGTTCTTCGAGGGAGTCCTGATCGAGCTCGCCAGCATCGACAAGCAGGCGGTCGGCGGCGTGATGTCCATTTCGACCTCGAGCGTCGTCTACAAGCTGGTGAACTCCAACATCAGCGTCGGCGTCAGCTGGGTCATCCTGTTGGTGGTGCTAGCCATATTCGCCGCCGTGTCGCTTTACGGTGCGGCGCGCCGGCGCGCGCAGGGGCTGAGTGCGTCGCCTCTCAGCATCACGCTGTTCAGGATCGCGGCGTACGCGATCGGCGGAATTGCACTCGTGTACGTGTGCAGCATCAACCGTGGCTTGCTGATCCCGCTCAAGGGGGTCCCGTATGTGGTTCCGTTCGTCCTGCTCGTGCTGCTCGTGTACTCGGTGATGCTCGGGCGGACCCGGCTCGGGCGCTACATGTACGCCATCGGTGGCAATCCCGAAGCCGCTCGCCGCGCCGGCATCAAAGTTCAGGGCGTACGGAGGATCGCGTTCCTGTTCAGCGCGATGACCGCGGGACTCGCCGGGCTGGTATACGCGTCCACTCTGGGGTCGGTCTCGACCGGCGTCGACGGCGGGACCTACACGCTGTACGCAGTGGCCGCGGCCGTGATCGGCGGCGCCAGTCTGTTCGGGGGCCGCGGCAAGCCGCTCCACGCCCTGCTCGGTGGCCTCGTGATCGCGGTGGTTTACAACGGCCTGGCGTTGATGGGCATCAGCGCCGCCGGCCAGTTCATCGCCACGGCGATCGTGCTGCTGGTGGCCGCGGCGGTCGACGCGCTGGTTCGCCGCCGGGGCGCGACCACGGTCTGAGGCGCGCCAGGACGCTCGAGACGAACCGGCGAGCTGCTAGCGGTTCGTCGGCGCCGGCGGCGAACTGGGCCGTGGCCTCGTCGATCACGCAGGTGTGCAGGTGGCAGACCTCATGCAGCTGGTCGGCGTGCTCGTGGACCGCGAGCGAGTGGCCGTGGTAGGCGCACCACAGCGAGAACCGGAGTTCGCGCGCCAGGACTCCAGTTCCAGTCGCTATCTCAGGTGTCTGGACTGTCATCTATTCCTGAAGCCGAGCACCCACCGACCAGGACCCCTCGTCCCGATAGCACCGATGCTACCCACGAGAGGCCCCGGCTACGCTCACTTCTGATGACCCAGGTCACGGCGGGCGCTTGAGACGGCTCGGCCCCGCGCTCGAGGAGCGCGACTTCCGCCTCTGGTGGCTGGCCCTGCTGGGGATGGGGACCTGCCTGCAGATGCTCGAGGTGGCAATCGGCTGGGAGGTGTACGCCCTGCACCGCAGCACGCTCGACCTCGGCTTGATCGGCCTGGCCGAATTCATCCCGCTGTTCGTCCTGGCGCTCCCGGCGGGGCACCTGGCCGACCGCGTGCCGCGACGGCTGATCTTCGCCGGCGCGCTGCTGCTCGGCGCCGGCGTGGGTGTCGGTCTCGCGCTGGTCAGCGCGGCGGGTACGACGGAGGTGTGGGCCTATCTGGCGCTCGCCATGGGTGCCGGGATCGCGATGGCGCTGGGCTGGCCGGCCGCGCGCGCGATGCCGCCAACGCTGGTCCCTCTGGAGCTGCTGCAAAGCGCGATGACGCTGCGTTCCATCGCCAGCCAGATCGGCATGGTCGTCGGGCCGGCGCTGGGCGGCCTGCTCTACGGCGTCTCGCCGGTCCTCGTGTACCTGCTCGCGGCCGGGTGTTGCCTGCTCGCCTGCCTGAGCGTGATGCTCATGCACCCGCATCCGGCGGCCGAGATCTCGCCGGGCGTCGACGAGTCCGGAAGCTCCGCCACGCTCAAGAGCGTGCTCGAGGGGCTCCGTTTCGTGGGCAGGACTCAGATCCTGCTCGGGGCGATCCTGCTCGACCTGCTGGCCGTCCTGTTCGGCGGTGCGGTAGCGCTGCTCCCGGTGTTCGCCAGCTCGATCCTGCACGTGGGCGCCACCGGCTTGGGCGTCCTGCGGGCGGCGCCGGCGGTCGGGGCGCTGCTGGCGGCGGCAGTCCTCACGCGCCGGCCGCTCCGTGCCCGAGCCGGCCGCACGCTCCTGCTCGTGGTCGGCCTGTACGGCGCGAGCATCATCGTCTTCGGCCTCTCGCGCGTGTTCCTGATTTCCCTCCTCGCGCTGGCGGTGAGCGGCTTCGTCGACCTCTACAGCATGAACATCCGCTCCACCATCGTGGCGCTGGCCGCGCCCGATCGGCTACGCGGGCGCGTCAACGCGGTCGAGATGGTGTTCATCAGCGCCTCCAACCAACTCGGTGCGTTCGAATCGGGGCTGGCGGCGTACCTCGTGGGTACGATCCCGGCCGTCGTGGGCGGCGGCGCGATCACGGTTCTGCTCGCACTCACCTGGGGGCGGATCTTCCCGGAGCTGGCACAGGTCGATCGCCTGGAGGACGTGCGCCCGCCGGAACCCGCGCGGGCGGAGATGGAGATGGTGGCGTAGCCCATGGACGAGACTCGACGACGCTTCGCGGACGAGCTGTACGCGGCCAGCCGGGAACACGACCGGGCGCACTCCGACCGGCTCGAGCGCTTCCGCAACGTCGAGCCGCCCACCGCGGAGCTCCTGGGGGTGCTGATCCGCGCCACCAGGGCCCAGCGCATCCTCGAGCTCGGGACCTCCAACGGCTACTCGACGATCTGGCTGGCGGACGCCGCAGAGGCGACCGCAGGCCGACTGGTGACCGTCGACCTCGACGCGGCCCGCACGGAGCTGGCGCGATCGAACCTGGCAACCGCGGGGTTATTGGAGCGCGTCGAGCTTCGAAGCGAGGACGCGGCGAGCGCGCTCGCAGGTGCGGCGGACGGCGCATGGGAGTTCGTGTTCCTCGACGCCGAGCGTCCCGCCTACCCGGTGTATCTCAGAGATCTGCTGCGGACGCTCGCGCCCGGAGGGGTGCTCGCGGTCGACAACGTCATCTCACACGAGCACGAGCTGGTCGAGTTCACGCGGTTGATCGAAGCCGAGCCGGCCCTGACCCAGACGGTCGTGCCGGTCGGCGCCGGGCTGCGTCTCGCCGTCCGGATGCCTGCCGACTAACGTCCGGCCTCCGACTGAGCGGGCGCTGCTACCGCCGGCCGTCGTCGCGCCGGCGCAGGAATCGAGTTACGACGCGATGTCGACGCCGCCGCCGCGTGGGGTCGGCGGCGGCGTCATGTCATCGCTGCAATGCATGCAGCGAAGCTGGCCCCAGTTCGGGTGCGCGGAGTAATTCCGCGAGCGGCACATCCCTGCCGACAATCGCGAATAGTTTGCGGCCGGTCCTGGTAGGCATGCTTGTGACTTGCATGACGCCACGGCCGCGTGCAACCTTCCCGGCCTGATACGTCCCGAAGGAGGAGAGTCCCATAGTCAACCTGGACCCGAAGGCCATCCTCAGCGCCGCGCTCGACCCGAAAGGCCTGATCGAGGGCGCCGCCAAGCTCGCCGAGCGCGCCGGCGACGAGGCATATTTCGCCACGCTGTGCATCCGCAGCGGGCTGGTGAGTCCCGAGCCGCCGCAACACGTCGCGCAGCTCGCGCTCGGCTTTCAGCGCTACGGCCTGCTCGGGGGCGCCGTGGTGGCCGGTGCGATCCGTCACGGCGACCGCCCGGCGATGATCGACGAGCGCGGCCGCCTCAGCTACAAGGAGCTTGACGAGCGGACCAACGCGCTGGCCAACGCGTGGCGCGGGCGCGGCCTGAAGGCCGGTGAGGGCGTGGCGATCCTGGCCCGCAACCATCGCGGGTTCCTGGAGGCCGTGTTCGCGGCGGCCAAGTGCGGTGCGCGCATCGTGCTCCTCAACACGTCGTTCGCGGGCCCCCAGATCCGGGAGGTGGCCCAGCGTGAGGGGACCGACCTGCTCGTGTACGACGACGAGTACTCCGACACGCTGCGCGGGATCGACGATCCTCCCCGGGGCCGGTTCCGGGCCTGGGCCGACGAGTCCGGCGACGACACGCTCGATGCGCTGATCGACGGCGCCGACGCCGGGGGACCGCCCAAGCCTCGCGAGTGGCCGCGGATCACGATTCTCACGAGCGGGACCACCGGCACGCCGAAGGGCGCGCCACGTTCGGAGCCGCGCTCGCTGTCGCTGATCGGTGGACTGCTCAGCAAGGTCCCGTTCCGGGCCCACGAGGTGACGGAGCTGTGCGTTCCGATGTTCCACGCGCTCGGGTTCATGCAGGCGATCGTCGGAGTCGGCCTCGGATCGACGCTGGTCGTGCACCGGCGGTTCAACCCCGAGGTGACCCTCGACAGCCTCGAGGAACACCAGGCCACCGCGATGGTCGTGGTCCCGGTCATGCTGTCGCGGATCCTCGACCTCGGCGAGGAGAAGATCGAGCAGCGCGATCTGACCGACCTGCGCATCATTTTGGTGAGCGGCTCGGCGCTCGGCGCCGAGCTCGCCCAGAAGGCGATGAAGGCGTTCGGGCCGGTGGTCTACAACCTGTACGGGTCGACCGAGATCGCCTACGCCACGATCGCCACCCCGCAGGATCTCGATGTCGACCCCAGCACGGTGGGCAAGGTCGTCCGCGGTTCGATCGTCAAGCTGTTCGACGAGGACGGCGACGAGGTTCCGGCGGGCGAGAGCGGCCGGATCTTCGTCGGCAACATCTCGCAGTTCGAGGGCTACACGGGCGGCGGCAACAAGGACATGCTGCAGGGCCTGATGGCGTCGGGTGACGTCGGCCACTTCGACGCCGAGGGGCGTCTGTACATCGACGGCCGCGACGACGAGATGATCGTTTCGGGCGGCGAGAACGTGTTCCCGGCCGAGGTGGAAGAACTGCTCTCCGCGCACAAGTCGATCCAGGAGGCGGCTGCGATCGGCGTCGAGGACGAAAAATTCGGCCAGCGGCTGAAAGCGTTCGTCGTGCTGCACGACGGCGGCCAGCTGACCGAGGACGAGGTCAAGGGCTACGTCAAGGACAACCTGGCCAACTACAAGGTTCCGCGCGAGGTCGTGTTCATGGACGAGCTGCCGCGCAACCCGACCGGCAAGGTCCTCAAGCGCGAGCTCGCCGAGCGCGGCGAAGAACGCGAGAGCTCGAAGTCCGCCAAGCAGGAAAGCCCGAAGGCTTCGTCCAAGTAGCCGGCGGGCCGCTCAGGCGATGTGGCGCTCGAGGAAGCCGAGCATCCGTCGCCACGCGTCCTCGCACGCGTCGGCGTACTCCTCGTAGCGGCGGTCGAAGAACGAGTGGGGCGCGCCCGGGTAGATGTGGATCTCGTGCTCGAGGCCGGCGTCGGTTAGTCGCGCGTCGAACTGCTCGACCTGCTCGACCGTGATCGCCTGGTCGGCGCCCCCGAATAGGCCGAGAAGCGGCACGCGGATCTCCGCGGCGCGGTCCAGCGGGCCGCGGACGCCGACGCGCGAGCCGTCGAGCCCGGCGTAGAAGCCGACGACGGCGGTCAGCTCACTCATGTCGGCGCCGGCGAGGAAGGACTCCATGCCGCCGAGGCAAAACCCGACGGTGGCGACGTTCTCGGCGCCCGTCCGCTCGCGCAGCGCGGCGACCGCGGCCGCCGCGTCCTCCTGCACCTGGGGAACCTTCAGTTGCTGGACGTGGGGCATGTACTCGAACTCCTCGTCCCGTGGCCCCAGTCCGGCGGTGCGGCCGAAGTAGTCGAGCGCGATCGCGTGATAGCCCGCCTGCGCGAACCGCTCGGCCAGCTCGATGTAGAACGGGTAGAGGCCGCGTACGTCGGGGAAGATCAGGGCCCCGCCTCTGTGACCGGCACCCGCTTGCGCCAGCGAGGCCGAAAAGCGGGTGCCGTCGGCGGAGGTCAGCTCGAGCAGCTCGGCTCCGGCACCGCCGGCGATCGGAGCGAGCAACAGGTCCTCGGGTGGCGCCGGTGGCCTGGCGTCGAAGTCGAAGCACATGGCGACCGACAGAATAGGGGCATGACTGACTGGTTGACCTCTGCCACGGACCCGACCACCTTCCGAGCCCAGTTCCCTGTGCTCGAGCGGCTTTCGTATCTGAACTCAGGCACCGAGGGCCCCGTACCCCGCGCGGCGGCGGAGGTGGTTCACCTCCGGATCGACCTCGAGACGGACGGCGGACGCTGTGGCCGCCAGTACTTCGAGGAGACCCTGGGCCTGCGCGACCGGGCCCGCGCCGGCTACGCGTCGGTGCTCGGCTGCGATCCCACCGAGGTCGCGCTCACCGGCTCCACTACCGACGGGGTCAACACCGTCATCGGCGGGCTGGACCTGCGCCCGGGGGAGGAGATCCTGACCACCGACCAGGAACATCCGGGGTTGCTCGCGCCGCTGGCCCGGGCGCGCCGGCGCCACGGCGTCGAGGTGCGGGTCGTTCCGTTCGCCGAGATCGCCTGCGAGGTGTCGGCGAAGACGCGGTTGATCGCGTGCTCGCACGTCTCGTGGGTGGGGGGCGAGGTGGCCGACGTGCCGGCGCTCGTCGGCACCGGCGTCCCGGTGCTGCTCGACGCCGCCCAGGCGCTCGGTGCGGTGCCGGTCGACGTGCACGCGCTCGGTTGCGATTTCTACGCCGCCTCAGGCCAGAAGTGGCTGTGCGGCCCCGAGGGCAGCGGCTGCCTCTACGTGCGCCCGGAGCGGCTCGAGGACCTGCTCGTCCCGTGGCCGGGCTACGCCTCGCTGGCCGACGCGCACAACGCGCTCGAGTCCGACTGGGCCGAGGGGGTAGCGCGTCTGGACCACGGCTTCCCCGCCGGGATGCGGAACGCGTGGGCGCTGGCGTCGCTGGGCGTGTTCGAGGCCGCCGGGTGGGAATGGGTGCACGACCGGGCCGCCACGCTGGCCGCCGGGCTGGCCGATCGCCTGACCGAGCGCGGGCTCAGCGTGCGTCCCCGGGGGAGCTCCACGCTCGTCTCCTGGCACGCCGAGGACGCGGACGCGGAGGTGGCACGACTCGCCGAGGAGGGCGTGATCGTGCGGAGCATCCCGGCCTTCGGGCTGGTGCGTGCGTCGGTGGGGGCGTGGAGCTCGGAGGAGGAGCTCGACCGGCTGGTTGAGCAGGTCGCCTGAGGCGCCGGCGTCGGGCGCCGCCGACCATTCTCATCGTCCGGCGAAGCGTGACCCCCGCGTGTGACCGCTCAGCCCCCTCCGACCCGCTCGGGGTGCGTGTAGACGTTGATCTTGCCGCGCCGGGCGAAGCCGCACAGCGTCATCCCGCGGTCGTCGGCCAGCGAGATGGCCAGTGAGCTCGGCGCTCCCACCCCGACCAGGATCGGTGCGCCGGCGACCGCCGCCTTCTGGACGAGCTCGAACGACAACCGGCCGCTCACGCACAGGACCCGCTCGCCGAGGGGAACGGATCCGTCCTGGAGCGCGCGGCCGATCACCTTGTCCATCGCGTTGTGGCGCCCGACATCCTCGCGTGCCAGGAGGAGCTCCCCGTCGGGGTCGAACAGGCCGGTGGCGTGCAGGCCACCGGTCCGCTCGAACGCGGGCTGTACGAGGCGGTCGGGCAGGGCAGCCAGCAGATCGCGATTCACGATCGGGCCCTGCGGCAGCGGGCCGCTGTGCACGGCGACCTCCTCGAGCGCGCCCTTGCCGCATACCCCGCACGAGGAGGTCGTGTAGAAGCGGCGCTGGCCCGGGTCGCGGGTGAGCGGTCCGGCGACCTCGACGGTGTTGTTGGCGAAGTCCTCCGTCGGTCCCGCCGCGTGCGGGCGGTCGATCAGGCCCTCGCCGTACAGGAACCCGAGCGCCAGCTCCTCGTCGTGCCCCGGCGTCCGCATCGTGACGACCAGAGGGACGCCGTCCACGCGGATCTCGAGCGGCTCCTCGACCGCGACCTCATCCTCACGGCCGTCGTGGATGATCTTGGTGAACGTGTAGGCCACGGTCAGGCCCGCCGCGGTCACCCGCCGGCGCTCGCCTCGGCGGGCCAGAAGGCCGGGTCCATCACCGCGTCCCCGGGACGCTTTGCGCTGAACACGAGGAGCTCGAGCCCGTCGGGGCCGGCCTCGAATCCCCTCGCCGAGCTCGGGGCCAAGCGAATCGCGTCCAGGGGCCGGACCTCGCGGACGTCGTCGTCGATCTTGACCCGGCCGCTGCCGGCGAGCACGACGACCACTTCCTCGGCGTGCTGGTGGCGGTGGCCGAACGCCTGGCGGATGTTCGGACGCAAGCGCTGATGGCTGACGCCGGTCCCGACCGTGCCGAGCGCCCGGTTGGCAAACCGCGCCTCGCCCTGCTCTCCGAACCCGAATCTGGGCGCCACATCCTCGACGTCGTCGGTGAGGTTCACGTGTGTGTAGCCGGCGCCGCCGGGCAGATAGCCGACGCCCCCGAGCGGCTCGACGTCGATCCGCTCGGGCGGCGCGGCGAGCAGCGCCCGCAGCTCGGCGACCTGCGCTTGGGCGTCCCCGGCCCGGAGTTGCTCGAGCGAGGCCTCGAGCGCGTCCTGGCTCAGCCACAGCTCGGTCACCCACACCACGTCAGGGTCCGTGGGTGAGCGATTGATCACGTACAGCTCGCAGCCGGGCGTGTCCTGCAGGGAATCCGCGGCGCGCAACAGCAACTGGGCCAGTTCGTCGCCGCGACCCGGCTGGGCGATGAACTTCATGTACCGGCCGACGCCCGCCACGGGCGTAATCCTACGGGGACGGCGTGGCCGGCTCAGCTGAGCGCGGGCGCAGCGCGGAGCTCCTCCTCGTTTGTGAGGAGCTCGCGCCGGAGCTCGCCGTCCGGTCCGATCCGGTACGCGCCGGTCCGGAGCAGCGGCGGCGAGTATGCATGGATCGTCACGGCCGGCGCATCGCCGGCGTGCAGGACGCGATGGATCGCGGTCGCTGGGACGGTGAAGATGGAGCCGGGCCCGATCACGCGCGAGCGGGGAGCCCGATCGAGACGGAGGCGATCCTCGCGTACCTGGCCGTCGATCACGGCGATCGCCGCCGAGGACACGTCGTGATCGTGAAAGCCGGTGTCCTGGTCCTGGCTCCAGCAGATGACCCACGCGTTGACGTCCTCGTCGTCCCAGATCTGCTCGTACACGCGGACGTCGCTGGCGTGCCGGACGGCGTGCCGCCAGCGCTCGGGGCTGGCGGCCAGCCGGGCCACAAACTGCTCGAGCTCGACCGGCGTGAGACTCATGCCGCCACCGTGGTCGAGCGGGCGTTGGGGCGCGCTGTCAGGCGCGTGCGGTCCGCGGTCAGGCGGGCCGCGTTGGCCTGGAGGATCCGGTCCCACTCTGTCGCCGTCGGCTCCACCACCGGCCGGTCAGAGCCGTACACGAGCTGGTCCGCGCCCACCAGCTCGGCCAGCGCCGCGATCGCTCCCCGCCCAAAGCTCGACGTCTCGTAGAACGTGTGCGGGTCGCGGAGTTCAATCGCCGGCCCCCCGCGCGAGACCAGCCGCTCGCTCAGCAGCGGCGCTCCGCCGGCGAGGAGCGCGAACACGACGCGCAGACGCGGGTGGCGCGGGCGCACGAGCGCCGCAAACGTGAGCCAGGCCGCCTGCATCTGCGCGATGTAATCGGTCATCGCCGGCCACCAGACCGGTTCGGTCAGCGCGGGCGCGTGGGTCCGGGCACCGAGCCCTGGGCCCGGGTGGATGAACAGCACGGCGTCGAGCTCGGTGACGCGGGCGATCAGCGGCTCGACTTCGTCGAGGTCGTCGGAACCGCCCAGCGCCCCGGCGGGAAGCGTGATCCCGATGCACCCGCGCGCGAGCAGCTCGTCGACATCGCCGGGGTCGGGGCGGTCGAGCGCCACCGGGCCCCAAGGTTGGAACCGCTCTCCGGCCTCGTCGATGCCGGTCAGATGGGCCTCGATCAGCTCGCGGGCTTCGTCGCGCGGCAGGGCCTCCATCCCGATCGGGCTCGACGGAGCGATCAGGGCCAAGTCGAGTCCGTCGTCCTGGGTGAGGACCCTGCGGTTGGCCGGGGCTTCGGTACTCAGGTCGATGGCGTAAGCCTGCTCGCCGGCGCAGTGCACGATCGCCGTTCCATCGTCGCGGGTAACGAACGGGAGACGCTCGCGGGCGGCGAGGGCGTCGAGCAACTGCTCCGTCCACAGATGCTGGTGGGTGTCGACGCGGGTCGCGTGGAAGGCGGAGTTCGTCACTCCATCAATATATCAGTAACTTGATGGAGTTAGTCCTAATCGTCTTTGGTCTGACGGACGGGCGAGAATTTCGCGGCGATGCCTTCGTACACGGGCGAGGCGGATCTGGTGGCGGACGAATACGTCCGCCTAGCCGCCCGCCTGGGCGGCGCGCCGCCTGGCACCTTCCTCTCGCTCGACCTACGTTCTTCATCGCGCGGGCGCGGAGGTGTCCCTGGCCACTCACGATCCGGTGCTGCGGGAGGCGCTGCTGCCGGCGCTCCCGGGGGCCGGCGTGGAGATGCTCCTCGGCGTCAGGCCGTGGGACCAGGCCTCGCTGGTCGCGCGCGGGATCCCCGTCCGCGTCTACGTCCCGTTCGGCGAAGCGTGGTTTCGCTACGCGATGCGCCGCTGGGCCGAATCGCGTGGCAAGCGCTGACCGGGGAGGGCGAGGAGCACTGACCCACGCGGCGTGCGGCGGCGCAGTACGGCTAGCTCGGTAAAGCGACGCCGAGCTCGTCCGCGAGGTCGCGCACCTCGCGCCACGTGGCCTCGGCGATCGGAACGCCGTCGCGCCGGCGGTGCACGGCCGTGCGCAGCTCGGGCTCGCCGGGCAGCAGTACTTGATCTACGCCCGGGGCGGTCGGGGCGCTTTCAAGCGCACGGGCCATCTCCTCCACCTGATGCATGTACCGCTCGACCGAGATGAACGCCTCGATCTCGAGCGCCAACACGAACACACCGTTGCCGGCGCCGTAGTCGGGGATCATCGCCGGCCCCATCCCCGAGAGGATGCCGCCCAGCGCCTCGATCGCCACCGCGAGGCCGTAGCCCTTGTGGCCCTCGGCGGGAAGCAGCGATCCGCCGGCGTAGTAGTCCTCGGGTTCGTCGCTCGGTCGGCCGTCGCGGTCGATCAACGTGCCGGGGGGCACCTTCCGACCAGCTGCTCGCGCCACCCGCACCTTGCCCTCGGCTCGCACCGATGTGGCGACGTCGACCACGATCGGGGGGCGTCTCTCGGGGCGGGGGATGGCGAAGGCGATCGGATTCGTCCCGAGGCGCCGGTCGCGACCGCCGAACGGCGCCACGTTGGCGCGGGCGTTGGTCACGGTCATGCCCAGGTGCCCGTTGGCCGCGATCAACTCGACGTAGTCGGCCATCCGCCCGACGTGCGGAGAGTCCTGGAGGACCACCGCGCCGACGCCCAGTTCGCCCGCGATCTCTGTCGCCGTCTGCGCGGCCAGGCGGGCGGCGGGCTGGCCCCAGCCCCGCCGGGCCGAGACGCAGGCGGTGGCGCCTCGCCGGCGCACCAGCTCCGCCCGGGCCGTGGGCTCGATCCTGCCCGCGCGGGCGTCCTGGAGGTAAGCGGGTAGGCGGACGAGCCCGTGCGAGTCGTGCCCGGTCAGGTTCGCGTCCCGCAGCCCTGCGGCCACACCGGAGGCGAGATCGCGCGGGGTGCCAACCGCGCACAGCAGCTCGACGCAGACTCGCTGCAGGTCCTCGGCGCTGAGCGTCACGTCGGCCACGCTCGCGTCAGTACAGCAGCTAGTCCGACGCTCATCGTCCCCTCCTCCGGCGGCTCGACTCTCGGACGAGGGCTTCCCGCTGAGCACGACGCCAAACCATGCACATGCGGTTGGTTCGTAACACGGGAGCCACCGAACGCCCGGTACAACTACCGGGATGCGTGACGCGGAGCTGCTGCTGCGGGGGTCTGGCCGCCCGCTGGTGATCGGGATGGGGGGCGGCGGCGACGTGGTCGGCGCGTTAGCGACCGCCGAGCTGACCCGGATCTACGACCGCGCCGAGCCCGTGCTCGGCGGGCTGACCTGGGAGCGCCGGCCATTCGACCCGGTGCCCGGTCCGCGCACCGTGTCCGAGATCGCCGGCGGCGAGGCGCTCGCGCCGGGCATCCTGCTGGCCGGCCCGAGCACCCGGGTGCGCGACCGCGACGTGGTGTTCGCCGAGTCCCGCATGGCCGAGTTCCTGGACCAGCCCACCGTGCTGATCGACATCAACGCCGGCCCCGCCGCCGTCGCCGACGGCCTCGCCCAGGCGATCGCCTCGCTGAAGTGCGATCTGCTGGTGCTGGTCGACGTTGGCGGCGACGTGATCGCGAACGGAGCCGAGCCCGGGCTGCGGAGCCCGCTGGCCGACGCGATGATGCTGGCCGCCGCCGGCCGCCTCAGCACGAGCGGACAGCCCGTCCTGCTCGGGGTGTTCGGGATCGGGTGCGACGCGGAACTGACGCCGGATGAGGTGCTCGCGCAGCTGGCCACGGTTGCGTCGAGTGGCGGCCTGTGCGGGGCCCGGGGGCTGACCGGCGCCGTCGCGGACCGGATGGAGGCCGCCATGCAGCTGGTTCGCACGGAGGCCAGCGCGCAGGCCGTGCGCGCGTTCCGCGGCGCGTCGGGGCCGGTGACGATTCGCGGCGGGACGCGGACGGTCGAGCTCAGCTCAGTTGCCGCGGTGACCTTCTACCTCGACGTGGACATCACGATCAATGCCGCGGGCCGGCTGGCCCAGGCGGTGGCGGATGCCGACAGCCTGGAGGAGGCCAACGAGGCCCTGAACGCGCTTGGGGTCGCCACCGAGCTCGACTACGAGCGTGACGCAGCCGGCGTTATAGGTCCGGCTGGCGAACCTCCTGCCGGCGCCGTCAACCCGGGCGCTTGAACGCCGAGCGGTAGTCGACCCCGGGCACCTCGATCGCGGCGTTCACGGTCCGGCAGCGCGCGCAGCGGATCCGCAGCTTGCGGTTCATGTATTCGGGCGGCATCGCCACCGCGAGCACGTTCCCGCACTCCACGCAGACGTAGTCGTTGGAACCGTGGCCCGAGAAGACGGGTCGCTCCGGATCCATCTGCACCGCAGTGCCCCCGTCCGGCGGTACTTCGCCCGGCTCCACGTGTCTCATCGGGATCTGTGCCATGGCCAGGAGAGCGTCAGATCCAGGCCAACCGCTCGGTGAAGCCAGTGATCAGCGCGTCAAGCACGCTGACCATCACACCCTCGCCCATCGACGCGGCCTTGCCGGTGATCTGTGCCGCGGTGTGGATGGTGCCGCCACCGTCCGACAGGGAGAACGTGACGTCGGCGTTGGCGTGGCCTTGCCCGCTCGCCTCGCGCGACTTCACCTGGAGCACCGCCCGGTGCGCCTCGGGGTCCCGGTCGATCACGGTCACGGTGCCGCTGTAGGTCAGCGACATCGCGCCCATCTTGACCTTGATCTCGGCCTTGACGCTGTCCGGTCCGGTCTTCTCGATCACGCTGCCGCCCTCGACGCACGGAACCAGGCGCTCGAGGTCGAGGATCGCCTGCCAGTTGTCGTCAATCCGCTTGCCGGTCGAGAACGGATGGTCCAGCTCAACCATGAGGTCGTCTCCTGACGTCGGTTAGGGTTGGTCTATGGCGATTCAAAAGTTTGGACCCGACAACGCGTCGTTGACGGTTCGCACCGCGCGGCAGGGCGCAGCGGCGAAGGCCGGGCACGACCTGCTGATCGAAGTGGGCGCTTGGGATGCGACCCTCGACCTCGACGGACAGCCGGCGCTCACCCTCAACGCGGATTCGCGCTCGCTGCTGGTGCTCGAGGGCACCGGAGGCATCAAAGCGCTCACCGACGATGACAGAGCGGACATCGCTAAGACGATCAACGAGGAAGTGCTGAAGGGCTGCGCGATCGAGTTTCGATCGAGTGAGGTCCAGCGGACACCCGGCGGCTTGGCCGTGCGCGGCGAGCTGACCCTGAGGGGAAAACGGAGCCCGGCGACGTTCGAGCTTGCGATCGGTGACGACGGGCATCTGACCGGGAGCACCACGGTCACACAGACGCAGTTCGGCATGAAGCCGTACCGGGCGCTGTTCGGCGCGCTCAAGCTCGCGGACGAGGTACAGGTCGCAATCGACGGCAGGCTCGATCAGTCCTCCTTGTAGACGGTCTGCGCGTCCAATCCGCCCTCGACGCCCGGCGGCAAGACGCCGGTGCCGTGCGCGTACAGCGCGACGTCGGCGATCGTCTTGGCCTGACTCGGATCGGTCGAGCTGACGAACGCGCCGTTCTCCCACGTGATCGTCTCGGGCGTGGTCTCGAGGGCCGCGGCGGCGAGCAGCTGCGCCTTGGCGAGGATCTTCCCGGTGGCGCTCTGGATCGCGGCCGGTGTCTTCGCCGACGGCGCGGTGTTGTAGCCGTGCCCGGTGCCGAACCGGTCGGTGTCGCCGGGCACGACCTTGACGTCGAGCGGGGGCACGCCGAGCTGATCGGCGACGAGCTGCGCGTACTGACCCTCCTCGCCGTCCGCCTCCGTGGTGAGGCTGAGCACCATCTTGCCGGTGGGGTGCACGCGCAGGAACACCGCGCGGTACGCCTCGTTGGCCATCACTGATCCTCCTCTGTCGTTTGGTTCGTCGCCTCCTCGCGCGCCAGGCGCTGGCGCTCGAGGTGGGCGGTCAAGGCGTTGTGGTCCTCCAGGTCGCAGAAGCTGGGCTGCGGACCGCCAAGCGGATGTGGCGGCGCGGCCGGGCGCTCGCAGCCGGGATAGATGCACGTCTTCTCGGTCATTTCCCGAGCGACCATCCGGGTGTCGTCTTGCCCCGGCTCGGTCCGTATCCGCTCGGCATCGCGACCGAGCTCCCCGGGACGGGCGTGGCGCTTGGCCACGGCTCCTCCTCGGGCTCGGACTCGGGGGCCAGGGGCGGCGTCGCGAGGTCCTCGGCGCGCGAGGCGCTGATCGCGCCGACCACCTCGTCGAGCGCCTCGAGGCTGTGGCCGCTCACCAGCACGTCGCAGTGCGGGAGCGCCGCCACCAAGCCGCCGGCCCGCGCCTCGAACCCGCGCGCGCTCGCGCGTGGATTGACCCAGACTACGCGGTGGGCCAGCCGGCGCAGGCGCTCCATCTCCCGCGCCACGAGGGCTGGATCGCCGCGCTCCCAGCCGTCCGAGAGGATCACGATGACCGCGCCGCGGGCCATGCCTCGCCGGCCGTGCCGATCGTTGAACGCCTTCAGCGCGTCGCCGATCCGCGTGCCGCTCGACCAGTCGGGTGCCGCGGCGGCCGCGCGCTGGATCGCACGCTCCGGGTTGCGCGAGCGCAGCGCCCGGGTGAGCCGGGTCAGCCGCGTGGCGAACACGAATGCCTCGGCGTTCGCACCGCTACCCGCCGCGGTCAGGAACTGCAGGTACGCGCGCGCGTAGGGCTCCATCGAGCCCGAGATGTCGCACAGGAGCACGAGCCGGCGATGCACCACCCGCCGACGCCGGTGCGCCAGCCGGATTGGATCGCCGGCGGTGCGCAGGCTGCCGCGGAGCGTACGGCGCATGTCGATGCGTTCCCCGTGGCGGTCGCGCTCGGACCGGCGGGTGCGGCGCTGCGGCGTTGCCACCCGCATCCGCGTCATCAGGCGATAGAGCCGCGCCAGCTCGTCGGGCTCGAGCGCGTCGAAGCGCTTCGAGCGCAGCACCTCCTCGGCGCTGGCCAGGACCGGCACCGGGATCTCTTCGGTCGCCTCGGTCGAGCGGGTGGCGGGCGAGTCCGAGGCGGCGCCGCCGCCGGGGGGCGAGCCCTCGATGGTGTGCCGCCGCTCATCGGACGGCGCCGAATCGGCGGGCGCGGTGTTGGGCTCCGGCGCGGTGCCGGCGTCCGGCGCGTGGTCAGGCTGTGCCGCGCCGAACACGGTCGCGAACACCGCGTCGAACGCCCGCAGCTGCGGAAGGTCTGAGACGAACGTGACGCGCGCCGTCCAGTACAACCGCCGGCGCGAAACGGGCTCGACGACGGCCAGCGCCTGCGCGAACCAGGCGGCGCGCTCGGCGGTGACCGGGACGCCGGCGTCGTGCAGCCGGCGGGCGAATGCCGCGGCCACTGCGGGCACGTCAAGCCCGAGCGCGCGAACTCGGAACGGCGCGGTCAAGGCCGCCCCACCAACTGCTCGAGCCCGGCGGCGCGGACGACCTCCTGGTCTTCGGCGTACTTGAGCACCGACCCGAGCGTTCGGCCCACGGACGCAGCGTCGAGTTCGTCGACGCCGAGCACGGTCAAGGCCGCCACCCAGTCGATCGCCTCCGCCACGCCGGGCGGCTTTTGCACGTCTGAGTCGCGCATCCGCGCCACCGCGTCGGCTACTTGCACGGCGAGGGACTGCGACGAACCCGGCACCCGACGCCGGACGATTTCAACCTCGCGCGCGGTGCTCGGGTAGTCGATCCACTGATACAGACAACGGCGCTTGACGGCGTCGTGGAGGTCGCGCGTACGGTTCGAGGTGAGCACGATGATCGGGGCATGCGTGGCGCGCACGGTGCCGAGCTCCGGGATCGTCACGGCGGCCTCGGCCAGTAACTCGAGCAGGAAGGCCTCGAAGTCGTCGTCGGCGCGGTCGATCTCGTCCACCAGCAGGACGGCCGGCCGCGGACCCGGGTGCTCGAGCGCGCGCAGCAGCGGACGGCGGATCAGGTAGTCACGCCCGAACAGGTCCTCCTCGCGCAACTCCACGCCGCGTGCCTCGGCGACGCGGATGCTGAGCAGCTGGCGCGGGTAGTTCCACTCGTACAGCGCCTCGGCCGCGTCGATCCCGTCGTAGCACTGGAGGCGGATCAGGGGCGTGTCGAGAACCGCGGCGAGCGCCTTCCCCGCCTCCGTCTTGCCCACGCCGGCCTCGCCCTCGAGCAGCAGTGGCTGGGGCAGGCGCAGGCAGAGGAACATCGAGGTGGCGAGTGCCTCGTCGACCAGGTAGTCGACCGACGCTAGCCGGACGGCGAGCGTCTCCACGTCGGGAACGAGGTGCCGGAGCTCGTCGGCTGCCTCGCCGGTCACCCGCGGAGGCGTCATGCCGAAGCGTGCTGGCGCTCGAATGCGCGGAGACAGCCCTCGCCGCAGAAATAGTGGGTGTCGCCGTCGTGCATGACCGACGGCGCATCCGCGCTGACCACGACCGTCATGCCACAGATCGGGTCGACCGCGGTCGGCGGCGCGGCCGCCCACGAGCGCGGGGCCGTACTGGACCGGCGGCGGACCTCGACGATCGAGGCGAGGATCGAGAGCGCGACCTCGGCCGGCGTGCGCGCGCCGATGTCGAGCCCTGCGGGTGTGTCGATCCGCCCGAGCAGCTCCTCGGCGACGCCGCCCTTGCGTAGCTCCTCGAGCACCCCGGCGCCGCGCCTGCGGCTGGCCACCAGCCCCACGTACGGCACGTCCGCCTCGAGCGCGGCCCGCAGGATCGTGAGCTCGTCGCGTCCGTGGGCGGCGACGACCAGGGCCAGATCGTCGGCGGACGGCACAACCGCGCCGCTGTCGCCGCCACGGGAATCGACGGCGTCGAGCCCGAGCTCGGGGCCCAGCCGCAACAGGGCCGCAGCGATCGGCGTGTCGCCGGCCACGATCATCCGCGGCGGGGGGAGGAACGGCTCGAGGAACACCTCGATCGCGCCGCCGGACAGGCACGGGTTCTGGACCGTGACCGACCCCTCGTCGTGCGCGACCTCGTGACCGGGATCCACATTAGCCGCGCTCTTGACGGCGGCGACCCCCGGACCGTCGGGCAGGATGCGTAGGAGCAGCGGCTCGCCCCGCTCGATCGCCTTGAGCGAGTAGAGCCGCACGCTGTTCTGCGCGCACACCCCGCCCACGAACCCCTCGATGCTCCCGTCCTCATGCACGAGCGCGACGTTGCCCGGCGCCACGCTGGTGGGGTGCTCGACTCGCACAACCGTGGCCGTGACGAACGTCGCGCCCTGCGCGGTCAGCTCCTGCGCGCGGCTCGAGAGCGGGCCGGTGATCACTGCGGCGGCTCCGGGCGGCCCTGCATCGCCGCCCACACCCGCGCCGGCGTGCACGGCATGTCGATGTGACTGACGCCGTGCGTCTCGTGTAGCGCGTCGATCACCGCGTTGACGATCGCCGGCGGCGAGCCGACGTTCGGCGACTCGCCCACGCCCTTGGCCCCGAGAGGATGGTGCGGGCACGGCGTGACCGTCTCGCCCAGCTCGAAGTCGGGGCACTCGAGCGCGGTCGGGATCAGGTAGTCCATGAACGAGCCGTTCAGGCAGTTGCCCTCGTCGTCGAAGGTGATGACCTCCATCAGCGCGATCCCGACCCCCTCGGCCAGGCCGCCGTGGATCTGCCCTTCGACGATCATCGGGTTGATCCGCACGCCGCAGTCGTCGACTGCGATGAACCGCCTGACCTTGACCGCCGCGGTATCGGGGTCGACGTCGACCACGCAGATGTAGGCGCCGCACGGATAGGTCAGGTTGGGCGGGTCGTAGATCACCTGCGCGTCGAGGCCGCCCTCCATCCCCTCGGGCATCGGCTCGCCGCTATAGGCGTAGGCGGCGATCTCCTCGATCATCGCGCCCTTCTCGGGGTCGCCCTTGACGTACCAGCGGCCCTTCTCCCAGGCGAGGTCCTCGGCGCGCGTCTCGAGCATCGTGGCCGCGATCAGGCGCGCCCGGTCGCGAACCTTCCGTGAGACGACGGCCACCGCGGCGCCGCTGACCGGTGTCGACCTGGAGCCATACGTCCCGAGTCCGTAGGGGGTGCGGTCGGTGTCGCCGTGGCGGACCTGCACGTCCTCGGGCGGAATCCCCAGCTCTTCGGCCACGATCTGAGCGAACGTCGTCTCGTGCCCCTGCCCCTGGGTCTGCGCCGAGATGCTGACCACCGCCTTCCCAGACGGGTGCACGCGCAGGTCTGCGCCGTCGTTCATGGCCAGTCCCAGGATGTCCATGTGCTTGCGCGGGCCGGCCCCGACGCCCTCGGTGAAGAACGAGGTGCCGATGCCCATGAGCTCGCCGCGCGCCCGCTTTTCGGCCTGCTCCTTTCGCAGCTCCTCGTAGCCGGCGATCCGCATCGCCTCGTGCATCGTGGCCGCGTAGTTGCCAGAGTCATACGTCCAGCCGGTGGTCGTCTCGTAGGGGAACTGCTCCGGCGCGATGAAGCTCCGCATGCGCAGCTCCACCGGGTCGACCTTCATCTCGAGCGCGAGGGCGTCGACCATCCGCTCGACGAGGTAGACGGCCTCGGTAATCCGGAACGAGCAGCGGTAGGCCACGCCGCCCGGCGCCTTGTTCGTGTACACGGCCTTGACCTGTACGTGCGCGGCCTGCAGGTCATAGGACCCGCACACGATGTGGAAGAAGCCGGCCGGGAACTTGGTCGGCTGGGCGGTCGAGTCGAACGCGCCGTGGTCGGCGATCACATCGACGCGCAGGCCGGTGATCTTGCCGTCCTTGGAGCACATCTCGGCGTGCATGACGTAGTCGCGCGCGAAGCCGGTCGACATCAGGTTCTCCGACCGATCCTCGATCCACTTGACCGGCACGCCGGCCACGATCGAGCCGGCGATCGCGCACACGTAACCCGGATAGACCGGCACCTTGTTGCCGAACCCGCCGCCGATGTCGTTGCAGCGGATCCGGATCATGTGCTCGGCCAGGCCGGCCACGTGTGCGTACACCGTGCGGTGCGCGTTGGGGGCCTGGTTGCCGTTGTAGATGTCGAGCTGGCCGGTCTTCGGATTGAAGTCGGCGATCATCCCGCACGTCTCGAGCGGGGCGGGATGGCAGCGCGGATAGATGATGTCGCGGGTGACGATCGTGTCCGCCTCCGCGAAGGCACGGTCGGTCGCCTCGGCGTCGCCGGCCTCCCACAGCGGGCTGGCCAGGTTGTCGGTCTGCCCCTCTTTGTCGTCGCGGATCAGCGGCGCGTCGGGATCGAGCGCCTTGCGGGCATTGACCACCGCCGGCAGCGGGTCGTACTCGACGTCGATCAGCGCGAGTGCATCGCGCGCGGTGTACTCGTCGACGGCGATGACGAACGCCACCTCCTGCCCCTGGAAGCGGACCTTGTCGCCGGCCAGTACCGCCTGGGTGTCGTAGGAGATCGTCGGCATCCAGGCCAGGCCCAACGTCTCGAGGTCCTTAGCGGTCACGACCGCCGCGACGCCTGGGTGCTCGAGCGCGCGCGAGGTGTCGATCGAGATGATCCGCGCGTGCGCGTACGGGCTGCGCAGCACCGCGCCGTGCACCATCCCGGGCAGGCGGATGTCGTCCAGATAGGTGCCCTTGCCGCGGATGAAGCGCGCGTCCTCCTTGCGCTTCAGACGGCCGAAGCCGATCGGGCGCTCGGTCGTGGCTGTTTCCATCGTGGCCATGCTCACGCCTCCTGTTTGATCGCGGCTTCGTGCTCGGCCGCCCAGCGCACCGCGCTGACGATGTTCTTGTAGCCCGTGCAGCGGCAGATCTGGCCCGAGATCGCGGTCCGGATCTCTTCTTCGGTGGGGTTCGAATTGTGGTCCAGCAATGCGCGGGCGGTCATCAGCATTCCCGGGGTGCAGAACCCGCAGTGCAGGCCGTGCTTCTCGTGGAAGCCGAGTTGCACCGGGTCGAGCTCGCCGTCCCGTTCGAGCGACTCGACCGTGCGGATCTCGTGGCCCGTGCACATCGCCGCGAGCGTCGTGCACGACTTGACCGGCTTGCCGTCCATCAGCACCACACAGGCGCCGCAGTTGGACGTGTCGCAGCCCCAGTGCGTGCCGGTCAGGCCCGGCGTGTCGCGGATGAAGTGGACGAGCAGCTGCCGCGGCTCGACATCGCGCGAGACCCGCTCGCCGTTGATCGTGAGCGTGACTTCCATGTTCAGTGGACCTCCTGCTGCAGGGCACGGGCGGCGGCGCGACGGAGCGCGCGGACGGTCAGCACGTTCGCCAGGTGCCGCTTGTAGTCGATCGGACCCCGCCCGTCCGGGACGGGTGCACAATCGGCCGAGGCGATCTCCCCGGCCTCCGCGAACAGCTCCTCGGACGGAGCCTTACCGCGCAAGAGCTCCTCGGCGCGCGAGACGATGACCGTGCTCGGGCCGAGCGCGGCGAGCGCGATCCCGGCGTCGGCGATCGTCCCGCCCTGCAGCCACACCGCCGCCGAAACGGCGGCAATGGCGAAGTCGCCCGCGCGGCGCTCGACCTTCTCGTGCGCGCTGCCCGCGCCCTGGCGCAGCGGCAGGCGCACCTCGGTGAGCATCTCGTCGGCGCCCACCGTGGTCGTGAACGGCCCCAGGTAGAAGCCGTCCATGCCGACCGTCCGTTCACCCGATGGCCCGCGAATCACCACCTGCGCCTTCAAAGCTGCGCACACTGCCGAGAGATCCTCGGCCGCATCGGCCTGGCACAGCGACCCGCCGATCGTCCCGCGGTTGCGCACCACTGGGTCGGCGATCACCTCCTCCGCGTCGCGGAACACGGGGAGGTGCGTGGCCAGCAGGTCGGACTCGAGCAGTTCGTTGTGCCGGGTGAGGGCGCCGATCCGGATCTCGGTCATGCGCTCCTCGATGTAGGACAGCTCGAGGTCGTTGATGTCGATCAGGTACTCCGGAGTGGCCAGGCGGAGCTTCATCATCGGCAGCAGGCTGTGGCCGCCGGCGATCAGTCGCGCCTCCGGGCCACGCTCGGCGAGCGATGCGATCGCGCCTTCCACGCTCGTCGCGCGCTCGTAGTCAAATGGCGCTGGGGTCTGCACGAGATCTCCTTATCGGTCGTCGCTCGTCGAGCGGCGCAGGAAGGCCAGCCTGGACTTCACCGCTCCGCCCTCGGCTTGCTCCTGGCCCTGCGCCGGCGCAGCCGTCACCCCGGCCGCCATTGGCATCCGCTTACGCACTCCGGGCGACTCGCTCGGCACGTACTGGACCGGCGAGTCGGCGCCGATGATCGGCGAGCGCGGCATCGAGCTCGGCCGGCTCTGCCGCACCTCGGGGTAGAGAGCACGGGCCGCCGTGCTGCCGTAGGCGGGGTTGCGCAGCGCCGGGCCGTTGGGGCTGGCCGCCGCGATCGGGGCCTCCCGTCCGAGCCGGGCCAGGGTCAGCGTGCCCTTCGTGTACACCTCGCTGATCCGCGGGGCCTTGGTGGTCTTGCTGTCGGGGAAGTTCCGCAGTCCCTGAGCGGCCGCGCCCGGGTACAGGCCGTCGACCAGGCCCATCGCGTCGGAGAGGCCCGCCTTCTTGACGAGCAGGCCCTCGAGCAGGTCGACCCCGGCGTCAAGGTTCGTGTTGATCGAGGTCACCACCTCGTCGACCGGCGCGCTCTTCTCGATGATCCCAACCACGCCGGTGATCGCATCGTCGAGGGCATTTGTGATCCGCTGCAGCGCGACGATCGTCGAGACGAGGTAGTAGACGAGCGCCAACACGATCAGCAGGACCGCGATGATCATGACTACACCAGCTGCTGGCATGCTTGCCTCCTATCGGGCGTCGTCGAGGATCACGTCGAGCGAGCCGCCGTAGTCCGCGGCGACCTCGATCGTCTTCTGTACCTGGTCCTGCGTGGTGAGCAGCAGCGCGGTTGCGTCGAGGTCCTTCGAGCCCGCGGTCGCGGCGGCCGCGATCTGCCGGACGCTGGGGACGATGCTGTTCGCGGCGCTTAGCACTCCGCGCAGCAGGTAGACGACGACCGGCAGCACGACGAGCAGCAGAATCGCGTCGCCGATCCATTCGAGCGTCATCGAGGCCTCCTCTCCGCCACGATCTTGGCCTTGCGCGCGATTCCCGGGAACGCGCCCACGATCACGTCGAACTCGCCGTTGATGGCCTTGACCGCCGGCTCGAGCGGCTTCAGGTGCTCTGACTCGACCATGTTGAGGGCGCCGGCGAGCGTGGCGAGGTCAGCTGACGTCGCGTCCAGGTCCTGGCGGACCTTGATCAGCGCCGCCGCGACCACCGCGATGACGATCACCGCGAGCACGACGCTGAGGATGATGAGCGTGGTCATCGGTCACCATTCCCGTTGCCGAATCCGTCGGTGAGCGCGTTCATGTAGCCGTCCTGGATCACGGCCTCCTCCACGATAAGCCCCAGCACCGGCGCCGTCGCCTCGAGCTGAGGAATGTTCTGAGTGTTGCCGGCCACCTTGCCGGCCACGTCGAGCAGGGCGGCGACGGAGTTTCTGATGTCGCCGACGGTCCTGACGAGCACGAGCAGTAGGCCCGCGACCGCGAGCGCGACGACGAGGGCGATCACGAGCGCGATCGTCCAGGCGTCGTGATTGGTGAGGGTGGCGAACGCGATCACTTTCCCACCGCGACCTTGCGGAGCGCCCGCGCCGAGTGCAGGATTCTGACGCCCGAGTCGTTGATACGCGCGATCCCGGCGAGCCCATCCGTCTGCGCGCGCACCTTCTCGACGCCCTCGACGGCGGTCCGCGCCTGGCCGGCGATCCTCCTCGCCAGCATCACGATCGTGATCACAATCGCCGCCGCGACTGCCGCGACGACGATGCCGAGCACGAGACCGATGTACCAACCGGTGGAAGCACCGATCACCAAAGGCAAGTCACACCTCCTGTGTTCTTTTCTGAATCGGCGCCTGTCCCCGTTGCGCCCGAGTTGCAGCCCGCTGTAGCGCCCGCTCGGTCAACACGCCGGCGACGTGCCGCTTGTACTCGGCCGAGCCCCGCTGGTCGCTGACCGGGCGGCACGCGGCGGCTGCGGCTGCGGCGGCCCGCCTAAACAAGTCCTCCGACGGCGGCTCGCTCGCGAGGGCCTCCTCCGCCTCGTGGGACGTGACCTCCGAGCCGACCGCGGCCAAGGCGATACCGGCACGGGCAATTTTTCCGTCCCCCGACAGCGTTATCGAGGCCCCGGACGCGACCACCGCCCAGTCGCCAACGCGGCGATCCACCTTTTCGTACGCGCTCCCGGAAGCCTCGCCCAGCGGGACCCGGATCTCGACGAGCATCTCGGCGGGCCCGACGGCGGTCTGGTACGGGCCGCGGTGGAACTCGTGCATACCGAGCACTCGCTGCCCGGCGGTTCCGCGGATCACCATCTTGGCGCCGACGGCCGCGCATACGGCGCTCAGGTCCTCCGAGGGGTCCGCCTGACACAGCGCCCCGCCGATCGTCCCGCGGTTGCGGACGACCGGATCGGCGATCACGCGCTCGGCGTCGGTGAAGATGGCCAGCCGGCTGGCCAGCAGCTCCGACTCGAGCAGGGCGCGATGGCGCGTCATCGCGCCGATCCGCGCCTCGCCCTCGTGCTCGGTGACGTACCCAAGCTCGTCCGCGAGCGAGTCGATGTCGATCAGGTACGCGGGCGAGGCCAGGCGAAGCTTCATCATCGGGAGCAGCGAGTGCCCGCCGGCGAGCAGGCGCGCCTCGGGTCCCAGCTGGGTGAGCAACTCGAGCGCCTCCTCGACGCTGGTCGCACGCTCGTACTCAAACGGAGCGGGAACTTGCAATGCGCTCCTTCGCGTACGACAGACAGATCACCGTTCTAACCGTTTGAGCCTCTCTCTCCTTACCGAAACTTAGACGTTGTTATCGTGGCTCGTCAAATTGGGTTAAGTGATCGCTTAGGAGCCACCGTTGACCCTTGCGCAGCTGCAGTCGTTCGTGCTCGTCGCCCGGCTCGGGTCGGTGAAGGCGGCGGCCGCCCAGCTTGAGGTGACCGAGCCCGCGGTCTCGGTCGCGGTGGCGGCGCTTCGCAAGGAACTGGGTGACGATCTGTTCGTCCGCGAGGGGAGGGGGATCGCGCTCACCCCCGGTGGCCGGCGGCTGGCGGCGCTCGCCAGCGAGATCCTTGGGTTGGCCGAACAGGCTCGTCGGTCGGTCCAGGACACCGCGGGTCAGCCGCGCCGGGTGCAGGTGGTCGCCACCAACGTCGTGGCCGAGCACATCGGACCGCTGATCGAGGCGTTCACCGCCCGCGACGACGGGCTCGAGATCGGCGTCGAGTCGGTCCCTGGTGCGTCGTTCGCCGATCGTCTGGAACATCGGCAGGCGGACATTGCGCTCGGTCCGCATCCGGGCCCCGAGCGCGCCAACGCGATCGCCACGGTGCCGTTCCTGCGCTGTCGCCTCATCATCGTCGCCGCGCCCGGTCATCGGCTGTCGGGGAGGCCCGAAGTCGGCCCCGCTGAGCTCGCCACCGAGCGCTGGTTGGTGGGACCGCCCGACATCGATCCGACCACGGCGACCGGGCTTTTCTTCGCTCGCAACGGCTTGACGCCGTCGGACATATCCGCCTACGCGAGCCACGCCGCAGCGATCGCGGCGGCGGCCGCGGGCGACGGTATCCTCCTCACGCTCGCGCACTCGGTGCTCGACGAGGTCCGCCGGCGGGCGCTGACACGGATCGACGTGCGCGGAACCCCGATCGAGGAGATGTGGTACGCGAGCACGCTCGGTCTGGAGCGTGCGGTGCCGGCGGCGCTGGCGCTGCAGCGCTTCGCCACGACCTCGGACGCGACGCAGGCGATCTCGACGGGCCGTGCCGGCACGGTCTCGACCCGAGTGCGGCCGAAGGTGCATGTAACGCTCTGGCGCTCGGTGGCAGAAGAGATCGACGCCGCGTCGACGCCCTGATCAGCCGGCCGCGCGGGCCGCGTCGCGTACCACTGCTTCGTAGTCCTCCCAGGTGTCGACGTCGCGCGGGATCGCTCCGCCAACGAGGACGTCGACCACCTCCTCGCCGGCGCGATCGAGCAGCTTCCAGACGCCCTTATCGCCGTGGAGCGCGGCAAGCTGATCGAACGTGCTCCGCGCGAAGGCGAGCGGATGACCGCGCCCGTCGTTGTACGCGCAGGCGGCCAGGGCGGCGTCCCCGCGTCCCGCCAGCAGCTGGGCGACGTGTGTGGCGCTGACCCCGGGTTGGTCGCCGAGCAGCAGGACCAGGACGTCGCAGCGCGGATCGAGTGCGGTCAAGGCGGCGGCGATCGACGATGAGCAGCCCTCGCCGAAGTGATCGTTCTCCACGACCTGTACGCCGTCGAGGACGACGGTGGCCGCCACCTCCGGCGCGCTCCCGCCGATCACGCAGAGCAGCTGGTCGAAGTGGCAGGCTCGCGCGGTGCCGAGCACATGGTCGAGCAGCGTCGCGCGCCCGTAGGGCAGCAACTGCTTGGGTTGTCGGAGCCGTTTCGAGCCGCCGGCGGCAAGTACGAGACCGGTGGTGAACTCGCGGCTCACTGGGGCGGGCTCCCCCGCATCGCGTGCCAGACCCGTGATGGCGTGCACGGCATGTCGACGTGCCGCACGCCGTACGGACGCAGCGCGTCGCACACCGCATTGACGATCGTCGGCGGCGAGCCCACCGTCGCGGACTCGCCGATGCCCTTGGCTCCAATCGGATGGTGCGGAGACGGAGTGACCGTGAAGTCGGTCTCCCAGTCGGGGACCTCGAGCGCCGTCGGGATCAGGTAATCCATCAGCGAGCCCCCCAGGCAGTTGCCCTCTTCATCGAACGCGATCTGCTCCATCAAGGCGATCCCGACCCCGTCAGTGAGACCCCCGTGCACCTGGCCCTCGATGATCATCGGATTGATCCGCGTGCCGCAGTCGTCGACGGCGACGAACCGTCTGATCCGCACCTTGGCGGTGCCGGGATCGATGTCGACGACGCATATGTAGGCACCGTAGGGAAACGTCAGATTGGGCGGGTCGTAGACCGTCTCCGCATCGAGGCCGGCTTCGACTCCCGCGGGAAGCTCGACTGATCCGCGCGCAGCCATCGCGATCTCCTGGATCGTTGCGCACTTCTCCGGGTCGCCCTTGACCAACCAGCGGCCCTTCTCCCACTCGAGGTCATCGGGAGAGGCCTCGAGCATCGCCGCGGCGACGATCCGCGCCCGGTCGCGGACCTTGCGCGCGACGATCGCGGTGGCGGCGCCGCTCACCGGAGTGGAACGCGACCCGTAGGTTCCCAGCCCGTAGGGCGTGACGTCGGTGTCGCCGTGGACCACGTCGATGTCCTCGGGGGGAATACCCAGCTCCTCGGCGACGATCTGGGCGAACGTGGTCTCGTGGCCCTGTCCCTGGGTCTGGACACTGATGCTGAGCTGGGCCTTCCCGGTCGGGTACACGCGTAAGGCCGCCCCGTCGTTCATGCCCAACCCGAGCAGGTGCATGTGCTTGCGCGGTCCGGCGCCCACCGCCTCGGTGAAGAAGCCGACGCCGATGCCCATCAGCTCGCCGCGGGCCTGCGCGGCTGCCTGCTCGCGACGGAGCTCGCCGTACTCGGCGATCTCGAGTGCCTTGCGCAGCGTCCGCTCGTAGTCTCCTGAGTCGTAGACCCAGCCGGTCTTGCACTCGTACGGGAACTGGTCGGGTCTGATCAGGTTGGCGAGCCGCAGCTCGGCGGGGTCGGTTCCGAGTTCGTAGGCGAGGCAGTCGACCATGCGCTCGACCAGGTACACGGCCTCGGCGATGCGGAACGAGCAGGCGTACGCCACTCCCCCGGGGGCCTTGTTCGTGTACACGCCCGTCACATGACAATGGGCGGCCTCGATGTCGTACGAACCGGTGAACACGTGGAAGAACCCGGCCGGGAAGTTGGTTGGCTGCGCGGTCGCGTTAAACGCTCCGTGGTCGGCGATCACCTCGACGCGGACGGCGAGGATCTCGCCCTCGCGGGTGGCGGCGATCCCGCCACGCATCACATAGTCGCGCGCGAATGCCGTCGACATCAGGTTCTCCGAGCGGTCCTCCATCCATTTGACCGGTCGGCCGGTGTCGATCGCGGCGATGATCGTGCACACATAGCCTGGATACACGGGAACCTTGTTGCCGAACCCGCCGCCGACGTCGGGGGAGACGACGCGAATCTTGTGCTCGGGCAGTCCGGTGAGGAGGGCGTAGACGGTGCGATGCGCGTGAGGCGCCTGGGTCGTGCACCACACCGTGAGCTTTTCTGATACCACGTCGAACTGCGCCACCGCCCCGCAGGTCTCCATCGGCGCCGGGTGCGAGCGCGGGAACACCAGATCCTGCTCGACGACGACGTCGGCCCCTTCGAACACCCGGTCCGTCGCCGCCCGGTCGCCCGATTCCCAGTCGAAGAGGTGATTGTCCGTCTGGCCGGGCTTGTCGTCGCGGATCAGCGGTGCGTCCGCGTCGAGGGCGCGGCGCGGGTCGACGACCGGTGGCAGCAACTCGTATTCGACGTCGATCAACTCGAGCGCGTCGCGAGCCGAGTAGCGGTCGTCCGCCACCACGAACGCGACCTCCTGACCCTGGAAGCGGACCTTGTCGGTGGCGAGCACCGCCTGCATGTCGGCCGAGATCGTCTGCATCCAGGCCACCCCGCGGGCCTCGAGATCCCGACCGGTGATCACCGCGTAGACCTTCGGGTGCGCGAGCGCGGCGGACGCATCGATCGAGACGATCCGCGCATGCGCGACCGGGCTTCGCAGGACGGCGCCGTGCAGCATCCCCGGCAGTTGCACGTCATCGACAAACGTGCCGGATCCGCGGATGAAGCGCGGATCCTCCTTGCGCCGCATGCGGCCGAAGCCGATCGGGTTCCCGTCGGTCGCGCTCATGAGTCGGCCCGATGCTCGGCCGCCCAGCGGACCGAGCGCACGATGGTGGCGTAACCGGTGCAGCGACAGATCTGGCCCGAGATGGCTTCGCGGATCTCGGCCTCGGTTGGATTCGGATTGCGATCAAGGAGCGCCCGGGCCGTCAACATCATGCCGGAGGTACAGAACCCGCATTGCAGGCCATGCATCTCCGTGAACCCAACCTGGACGGGATCGAGCACGCCGCCGACGGCAAGCCCCTCGACCGTGCGGATCTCGTGACCGGCTGCCGTGGCCGCCAGGACGGTGCACGACTTGACCGGCTCGCCGTCCATCAACACGACGCAGGTACCGCAGTTGGAGGTGTCACAGCCCCAGTGCGTGCCGGTCAGGCCGAGCTCGTCGCGCAGGAAATGCACGAGCAGCATGCGCGGCTCCACGTCGCGCGTGTACTCGCGGGAATTCACCGACGCCGTCACCTGCATCCGCGTCAATGATGACGACCGCGGCGAACGCGGCCGGTCGGGGCCTGGTCAGGCCGCGCGGCGGGCCGGGACGACCGGGAGGGTGTGCGGCGCGAGCTCGAGCTGGTCGGCGGGCTTCGGCTTGGAGATCACATACCCCTGGACGAGATCGCAGCGCAGTCCGCTGAGCAGCCCCAGGCACCCCTCGTCTTCTACGCCTTCGGCCACCACCCTCATGCCTAGCGCGTGGGCGAGCTCGACGGTGGCCCGCACCAGGGCCACGTCACGGCCCCCCTGGGTTTCGCTCAAGCGCGTGATGAAGCTGCGATCGAGCTTGAGCTCGCCGACGGCGAGGCTACCGAGGTAGGCCAGCGAGGTGAAGCCGGCGCCGAAGTCGTCGACCGACACCACGAGCCCCAGGTCGTGCAGCTTCTGGATCGCCTGCTGGGAGCGCTCGAAGTCCGCGATCGCGGTCGTCTCGGTCATTTCCAGAACGAGGGCCTGCGGCCCAAGTCCGTAGCCCGCGAGCAGCCGCGCCACCAGGTCGGGGAAATCGGGGTTGAGCAGATCCGATGCCGAGATGTTCACCGACACGGTCAGATCTCGGCCGGCGGAGCGCCAGGTGGCGCACTGGAACATGGCCTCGTCGAGGACCAGCGCGGTCAGCCCGCGCATCAGGCCGGCGTCCTCCGCCAAGGCGATGAACTCGAGCGGGGGGATTGATCCGAGGCGCGGATGAATCCACCGCACCAGCGCCTCGACCGCGGCGACCTCGCCGGTCGAGAGGTCGACCTGCGGCTGATAGTGGAGCTCAAGCTGGCGCTCCTCGATCGCCACCCGCAGCTCCTCGACCAGCTGCAGCCGATTCGCCGCGCCGTCCAGGTCCTCCTGGTAGATGGCGAACTGCTTGCCTTCCACCTTCGCCCGGTACATGGCGAGGTCGGCGCAGCGGACGAGATCGGCCGCATCGAGGGCGTCATCCGGGCACACGGCGATGCCAATGCTGGCGCCGATCTGGGCGCGCACGGCCTCGAGCGCGAACGGCTCCTCGATCCGCGACGTCAGGCGACCGGCCACGGTGGCGGCGTAGTCCGCGTCGCTGTCGAATAGCGCCAACGCGAATTCGTCGCCGCCCAGACGCACGACCAGATCGGAGCTACGCAGCGAGTCCTCGAGCCGGGCGCCCAGCTGGCGCAGCAGCTCGTCGCCGGTGGCGTGGCCAAACGAGTCGTTGACCTCCTTGAAGCGGTCGAGGTCGACGAACATGAAGGCCAGGCTCCGGTCCGTCGCGTCCGGGTTGCGCTGCTCGGCCATGAACGCGTCGAGCATTTGGAAGAGCGCGCGGCGGTTGCCCAGTCCGGTCAGCTGGTCGGTCACGGCCTCGCGCCGGCGCTGGTCGGTGAGCGTGCGCAGTCCGATCAGCGACAGGGCGGAGCGCACGCCGGCCACGACGAGTGTGGCCACGGCCAGCGCCAGGGACACACGCCCCACGTGGTGCAGCGAACCGACGAACAGGATCGTCAGCGCGGCGCCGGCGGCCAGCGCGGGGAGCAGGAAGCCGGGGGGCTCCTCCACCACCGTGGGTCGCGGCGAAGGCGTCCTGATCCACACCGCCACCGACACGAGCAGGATCGAGAGCGGCCAGGCGATCGCGTTGAACAGCGTGCCGACGAACGACGTGGAGTTGAGTACGTTGAAGATGTCGCCCACCGTGTTGAGCGCGTAGCCCGCAGCGAGTAGGAGCCAGGGCAGCCGCCGGCGGCCAGACACGACGGCGGCGCCACCGACGACGAGTCCGAGCAGCAGGACGTCCCCGACCGGGTAGACCAGGTTGACCGCGGCGCCGGTGGCGTTGCCGTGGTCGTGATGCAGCACAGCGCCGAACGCGAAGGTCGCACACAGGGCCGCGGCGCCGAATCCGGCGACCGCGCCGTCGAGCCAGCTCGCGAGGCTGAACCGCCTGACCTGGCTGCGGAGCAGGAGCATCAGCGCCGCATAGGTGACCGGGTAGAAGGCCACGTAGAAGGCGTCGGCCAGCGATGGCGAGGGGGGCGTGGCTCCCCCGAGGGACAGGATCGTCAACACCGTGTCGCCGAGGGCCCAGCACAGGAGCCCCAGGCCGAGAAGCGCCGGAATCACGCGGCCGCGGCGCACGGTGGTCGCCTTCAGCAGGCAGAGGCCGGCGGCGGACAGCTCGAAGGCGTCCACGCCCCAGCCGTTCAGCCAGCCCCAGTTAACTCCCGCTAGCTCCACCGCCACGTAGCCGGCGGCGAGCACGGCGAACAGGCCGTACAGCGGCCAGACCAGCGCAGGGGTGCGATCGAGCGCACGCCGGCTGGGCGGGAAGGCGGCGCGGATCCGCGCGCCGAGGTCGTCGGCACTCATCGTTCGGTCCCGTACAGAGCTGTTCCCATGAGAGGGTCTTCCAACTTTCGCCGTCCGTCGGTCATTCGGCAGATCGCCCGAAAACTTGTGTGATCCGGGGTCGCTTGGACACACCCGCGTCCCCGTTTTGCCGGTTCGGGAGGGGTGGAGGCGTCCCTATTCGCGATATACGGCGGCGAGCAAGCCGGCGTAGGAACGGACGAGCGCGGCACGTTCCTGCGCCAGCAGCGGGCTGGCGAGATCGCAGCCCTCCTCCACCCACCGGTCGGAATAACGCATCGCGAGCGCGCGCTGCTCGGCTGCGACCGTGACTTGCGTCGCGGTCACCCCGTAGACAGTTGAATACAGCGCGCTCAGGGCAGCCACCAGCGGGCGTTCGTCGCCGTCGGGATGCTCGCGTTGGTGCTCGCGGTGAACGCGCCACCATTCGACCTCGAGCTCGGACGCGCCACGGGCATCCAACGATTCGCCGTGGTGCCGGGCGACCAGACGATAGAAGCGCTCCATTGCCCGTCGGGCCGCCTCCGGGTCGTTGTCCGGGTACGGTGCCCACAGCTGGTTGGCGCGCAGCACGAGCGCCGCGCCCCAGATCGTCGAGGGCCACGGCAGGCCGAACGTGTGGCGGGTGAGCGCGACCGCCGAGCGCAGGAACGCCAGCCAGTCGCGGCGGTAATACGCCACCCACGCATCGGCCTCGAGCCCCCCGACCCGCCGCGGGTCAAAGGCCCGGTACGGCTTGACCTTGGAGGCGGGACGTCGGCGGCGGAGCGGTAGGGAGAGGGCGCTCATGTTCAGTGCGACCCTAACTGAATCCGGTGGATAAATGGGATGGTCGGCGGCGCCTGACGGCGGCGCCTTAGGTGTGCGAGTCGTCACCTAGGGTGGCTGCGCGAGCCGTCGGCGGCGCCATATCTTGGCTGCCAGGCACCGTCCAACCGAGGAAAGCAGCACCGACATGACCCGCATCGCCGACCCATCCTTCCGCCTCCGCCGGCGGCGATCTCTCGCCCACACCCCGGCTTCAACTGGGGGATGCTGGCCAACGACCGGATCGGGGACTGCGTGATCGCGATGATGCTCCACTCGATCGAGGACTTCCACCTCGATGCGAGCACCCCGGTGCCGGCGTTCACCGACCAGGACGCGATCGGCATCGCCCTTCCGGTCACCGCGCAGGGCCAGACCGAATGGACCGTGGTCGGCGACGGCAAGACCGGCAACTCGGCGCCCGGCTCGTGGGGCGGCCACGGCATCCCCTAATGGGAGTACGACGCTGAGACATTCAAGTGCGTGACCTGGGGCGCGGAGCTGCTCCTCACCGTGCCGTTCCACCAGGATTACGCCCAGGAGGCACACGTCGTGGTCACGCAGGAAATGTTGAGCAAGCAGGGGATTGGGCCCTCGGGCGTGAACTGGGATGAATTGATCGCCGACATCAAGGCGCTGCCACCGCGACAGAGCGGGGGCCGTCCAGCGGGGGATCCTCTGCTTCGGCTCGCCTGAGCGAGGCCTACGCTCTCGCTCCACTGAGAGTGAGCCTGCCGGGCCCAACCCGGGGCTGAGGATTGCGGAGGCAACCGAGGGGAGGCGCACATTTGGTGCGCCTCCCCCTTCGGCGCGCTTCGCTGCCCATATCTACCGATCGCTCACCATGTAGTCGAGTCGGCGCGCTTCACCGTCTTGTGGATCGCCTAACCTTGTCTGCGCAGGGGGAAGCGATCTGGCGGGAGTGATTGACATGAAGTGGCGCCGACGATTGGTGTTGATGGTGACGATCGGGGGCCTTGCCGTGCTGGGCCTAGTCGCGATGACCAGCGCCTCGGGCGCATCATCCAGGGCACATGCGGCGTCTCAGTGCACTTCGAGTGACACCTCTCCCCGCAATCCCGCCAACCCGCTCGATACTCGGGGATTCACGGGCACGGACCCGCTGGCGGGCGCGAATCTGTTCGTGGAGAGCCCGTGGCAGTTCGGCGGGGACGCGGCCGATGCCATCGCCAAACTGGTCGGCCTGGGATGGATGAGCCGCGAGGAGGGCGGCAGGCCGATGCCGTGGAGCCGGTTCGAGGCCAAGGTGAACTCCATGCACCTGTCCAAGAGGGTCGCGTTCAAGGTCCAGATGCTCGAGAAGATCGGCGGGTATCCCCAGGCTCACCAGTTCAGCGTGTACACGGCGGGTGGATCGGGCCCGGCGATCTTCACCCAGGTACAGAACTACCTGTGCCGGATGCAGCGCACCACGCCCGGCGCAGCCGCGGACATCACGACATACTTCATCAGCCACGGTTCAGGCTGCACCCCTGGTAACAACCCCAACTTCGATGCCGAGGTGAATGCGGTCAGGGACGCGGTGGGGAACTTCCCGGCGCTGATCTTCGTCGAGGAGGACGCGATCGACACGATCTGCTGGCGCAACCCGGCGGTGGTGTCGCAGCGCGAGGCGCTGCTCAAGTACGAGATCGACACCCTCTCCCAGCTGCCCCATGCGCTCTTGTACGTGGAGGGCGGGACGTCCGACGCGAACAACCCGCGCCAGGTGGCGCGTGTCCTGAATGCCGTCGACGCCTACAAGATCCGGGGCTTCTTCACGAACGACACCCACTTCAACTGGGCCTACAAGGAGATCCAGTTCGGCAACAAGGTCGCGAGACTGACCGGCGGCCTGCATTTCGTGGTCGACACGCGTGGTGATGGCAACGGCCCGCTGAAGACCCGGAATCCGGTGAAGGACGGGAACGAGCAGCTGTGCAACCCGCCCGGCCGCGGGCTCGGTCCGAAGCCGGGCGCGAGCGACGGCTCCTCCTACGGCATGTACTCGCCGTATTTGGACGGCTTCGTGTGGGCGACCACACCGGGCGAGAGCGCGAAGTCGACCTGCCCGGGCCGCAACCGGCACTACGCGGCCTCGGGGATCTTCGATCCGAACATCGCGATCGGGTACGCCTCGCTGGCGAACGACCGGATCGGTCCTTCGCCGCGCTTCTCGAGCCGCCCCTGGTAGCGCGCCGGCTTCGGAGCGCGGCCGGCGGGCAAGGATGCCCGCCGGAACGGCCCCAGGGATGCCGAGCGCAGCGAGGCCCGTAAGTGGGTTAGTGCGCGGCGCGGGCGTGCCGCGGCAGCCAGAACACCGCCGCGCACGCCGCCGCGAGGAACGCCACCGCGACCAGTAGCGCCTGGTCCGACGCGCCGACGAACGCCACCGGGCCGTGCCCGCTGCCGAGGCGGTCGAACAGGACGGTGCCGACGGCGGCGATCCCGATCGACATGGCCAGCTGCTGGGTCGACTCGAGCAGCCCCGAGGCGGACCCCATCTCGTGCGGGGCGACGCCGGCGAGGATCACGTCGAACATCGGGACGAACACCATGCCCATACCGAAGCCGGTGATCGTCAGCGGCGCGGCCATGTTCCACGCCGTCAGGCTGCCACCGTGCGAGCGCATGACCAGGTCCGCCGCCACCAGCCCAGCCGCCATCACCACGATCCCGATGTGCATGGTGTGCCGGCCGATCTTCGGGAGCAGCGTCGATGAGGTGATCGAGCCACCGATCGCCGCGATGGGGATCGCCACCGTGGCGACGGCGCACGCCAGCGGGGTCAGGCCGAGGCCGGTCTGGTACATCACGTTCAGCGCGATCATCATCCCGCCCATCGCGCCGATGAACCCGAGCACCACGGCCAGGCCGGCGACGTAGGCGCGGCGGCGGAGGATCGAAGGCTCGACCAGCGGAGTCCGTCCCTGGCGCGAACGGCGGGCCTGGAGCCGGCCGAAGGCGGTCAGCGTGATGAGGCCCCCGGCGAGCAGGCCGAACGACCACGCCGGCCAGCCGTGCTCGCGGCCCTCGATCAGCGGGTACACGAGCGCGAAGCCGCTGACCATGGCCAGGGTCACGCTGGGAACGTCGAGGCGGACGCCCGGGGTGGCGGGGGCGGTGCGGGGCAGGAAGCGCCGGCCGGCGGCGAGGGCGAGGAGCCCGACCGGGACGTTGACGAGGAAGATCGCCCGCCACCCGGTGCCGAGGAGGTCGACGTTGACGAGGCCACCGCCGACGAGTGGGCCGGTGACCGCGGCGAGGCCCATGATCGGCCCGAACACGCCAAATGCCTTCTGCTGGCCCTCGTCGCCGAACAGCTCGCGGATCAGCCCGAAGCCCTGCGGCACCATGACCGCGGCGACTGCGCCCTGGAGGGCCCGGGCGGCGATCAGCGTGTTCGCCGTCGGGGCAAGCGCGCACAGCGTCGACGTGATCACGAATCCACCGATGCCCGCGAGCAGCACGCGGCGGCGGCCGAGCACGTCGCCCAGGCGGCTGCCGAGCAGCAGCGTCACCGCCATGGCCAGGGTGTAGGCGGCCGAGATCCACTCGAGCGCGGCGTACGAGCCGCCAAGGTCACGACGGATCGCCGGGGCGGCGGTCTGCGCGATCGTCGAGTCCAGCAGGTCCATGACCGAAGCGGCCACGACCACGGCGAAGCCCAGCCAGACGGCGCGGCTGGAGGACCGCGCGATGGCGGCCTCTGAGGGATTGAACGTGGTGGTTGACATGGCCTGAACGCTCTCGACAAATGCGGTCATTTTCGGTCCGCGATAGGCGGCGATGTCGGCTATTGCGGTCAGCTTTTGTCCTCGTTCCCTGTAAGGATGCGCCGCATCATGGTTCAGACCTCCGCACGCCTCCTCGCTCTGCTCTCCTTGCTTCAGGTCCGTCGCGAGTGGACCGGCCAGGAACTCGCCGACCGCCTCGACGTCGGTCCCCGCACGATCCGCCGCGACGTCGACAAGCTGCGCTCGCTCGGGTATCCGATCGAGGCCGCGCCGGGGGTCGCCGGCGGCTACCGGCTCGGGAGCGGTGGCGAGCTGCCGCCGCTCCTGCTCGACGACGCCGAGGCGGTGGCGGTGGCGGTGGGGTTGAGGACCGCCGCCGCCGGCGGCATCGCCGGGATCGAGGAGACCTCGGTACGGGCGCTGACCAAGCTCGAGCAGGTGCTGCCGGGCCGTTTGCGCCGGCGGGTCAGCGCCTTGAGCCTCGCGACGTCCGCCTTCGGGATGGAAGGGCCGCGGATCGACCCCGAGGTGCTGGCCACGCTGGCCGGCGCCTGCCGCGACCAGGTGCGGCTGCGCTTCCCCTACATCGCGCGCGACGAGCGGGCGACACAGCGGTCGGTCGAGCCGGCGGCGGTGGTGTACAGCGGCCACCGCTGGTACCTGGTTGCGTTCGACCTCGATCGCGACGACTGGCGCACCTTCCGGATCGACCGGATCCGCGGTCGGGTCCGGGCGGGCGAGCGCGGCCGGCGGCGCGTCGTGCCGGGTGGAGATCCGGCCGAGTTCGTGCGCGAGCGGCTGCGCGGCGCGGCGCGGGAGAGCGAGGCTGGGGTGGACGCGGTCCCTGGTCGGATCCGCCTCGGCGTTTCTGCTGCGAGGGCACGAACCCGGATTCCGATCCGTTGGGCGGAGGTCGAGCCCGACGGGGAGGAGGCGTGCGTCGTCACCTCCCGGGGCGCGTGGACGCGCGGGTTCCTCGTGTGGATGGCGACGCTCGATGAGCCGATGGAGGTGCTCGCTCCGCCCGAGCTCGTCGAGGTGGCGCGCGCGATGGCGGCGCGGCTCGCGCCGGCGCTTTGAGGCGCCTCTAGTGGCCGAGCCAGTGGGGCGCGCGCTTCTGTAGAAACGCGCTCATCCCCTCTTGGGCGTCGGCGGCGAGCGCGTTCTCGGTCATCACCGATTTCGTCCGCGCGTACGCCTCGTGCTCGGAGCGGTCGATCTGGTCGTAGAAGGCGCGCTTGCCCGTCGCCACCGTGTATGAGGTCGAGCGGGCGATGGCTTGGGTCAGACGGTCGATCGCGGCGTCGAGCTCATCGGCTGGGACAACCTGGTTGACTAGGCCCCAGTCGAGCGCAGTGTCGGCGTCGATCGGCTCGCCGGTGAGGAGCATCTGCATCGCGCGTTTGCGGCCGACCGCTCGCGACACCGGAACCATCGGGGTCGAACAGAACAAGCCGATCTTCACCCCGGGGGTGCCGAAGCGGGTGCCCTCGGCCGCCACCGCGAGGTCGCACGCCGCCACCAGCTGGCACCCGGCCGCGGTGGCGATACCGTGCACCTTTGCGATCACCGGCTGGGGCAGCTCGTGGATCGTCTCCATCATCACCGTGCAGGTGGCGAACAGTTCGTCGAGGAACGCTTGCTCGCGGTCGATCATCTCCGACAGATCGTGGCCGGCCGAGAAGGCGGGGCCGGCGGCGTCGATCACGATGGCGCGGGTGCTCGGCCGCTCGGAGGTCTCGCGGAGCGCGGCGATGAGCTCCTGCATCAGCTCGAGCGACAGCGCGTTGCGCTTCTCGGGGCGGTTGAGGGTGATGCGGGCGGCCGGCTGTGCGTCGTCGGCCGGGGCGACGGTGAGGTTCCGGTAGATGGTGCCGGGGGCGGCGCTCACGGTTGTTCAGCGTACCGCGCGCGGGTTGTTGAGACCACCGCCCGCGGGTTGTCCAGCGTACCGCCCGCGGGTTGTTCAGCGTGCCGCCCGCGCGAGCCGTGGTCTCGATCCTGGCCGACGCGCCATGCAAAAGGCGCCAAACCTCGGCCCGGCGCGGGGCATTGGCGACATAAGCAGTGAGTGCATGCTTACGTCGCCAAGATGGTTCGGCGAGCGCGGTTCTGGTGAGTTTTGCAGGGTTCTGGAGCCCGCTCCGACGCGGCGGAGCGGACCCCAGACTTCCGGCGAGCCGTCAGCGCCTCCCGCCGTTAGCGACTCAACGAGCTGTCAAAGGACGGACGGACCACGTATGCCCGAAACGGGTTCGGACCAAACCGGAACGCGCGGTGTCAGGCCAGGTACTGCCGCGTATCGCGGTGTTATGGTGTTGGTGCAGATGGCCGCGGCACCTTCGCTGTTCCTCCAATCGGTCCGGGTCCCCCAGGGATGGGACGACGTCGGCGAGACGACCAGCTCGATCACACGCGCGCGCATCTTCGACTCGATGGCTCGGGCCGTGTCCGAGCGCGGCTATGCGGCAGTCACGGTGAGCGACGTGGTGACCGGGGCGCGGATCTCTCGCCGTACCTTCTACGAGCAGTTCGAGGACAAGGAGCACTGCTTCCTCGAGACCTACCGAACCGGCTGCGAGAACGGCATCGCGCAGATCGACACGTCCCTGCGCGAGCTCGAGAACCCCGACTGGCGGACCCGGCTATCGGTCTCGCTCGAGACGTATCTGAGGATCCTCGCCGCCGAGCCCCACTTCGCGCGTGTACTGCTGATCGACGTGCTGGGCGCCGGGTCCGCCGCGCTCGAGGCGCGCGAACGCGTCCTCGGCGACTACGTCGAGCACTACCGTGGCCTGGGTGAGCGGGCGCGCGCGGAGGAGCCCGACCTCCCCGCGGTGCCAGACGCGTTCGTGCGTGGATTGGTGGGAGGGATCGCCGAGCTGGTGCAACATTGCCTCCTCGAGAGCCCAGCCACCGAGGTCTCAGACCGGCTGCGAGCACTGCACCCGACGCTGCTCAGCTTCGCCGCCTCGGTGCTGACCGGCGGGCGCGAGAACCGCTCCCGCGCCGGATAGCGCCGGCTCGGAGACAGTTTCCGGCGGGTCCTCCTAAGCGACGGTGGGCTCGGGCGCCGGGTGCTGGTGGGCCATCAGCGGCTCAACGCTGGGCGCAGCGGCTGGGAAGGTAACCTCGACGTCCAGCCCGCCGTGCTCGCCGGGGCGGACGCCCAGCCGGGCGTCGTGCGCGGACGCGATCGCGGCGACGATCGACAGGCCGAGGCCGAAGCCCTCGCGCTGGCGGAGACGATCCGGCGCGAGGCGCTGGAAGGGCTGGAGCAGCCGCTCGACCTCGCCGGCCGGCACCACCGGCCCGGTGTTGGCGACCGCGAAGTACGCCTTGCCGGCACGGGTCCCGACCCGAATGTGCACGTCTCCATCCGGGATGTTGTGACTGATGGCGTTCTGGACCAGGTTCGACACCAGCCGGGCGATCAGGCGGCGATCACCCGAGATGGTCGCGGTGTCCAGTTCCACGTCGAGGTGTAGGTGACGCTCGTCGGCTTCGGCCTGATGGGTCTTCAGCACCTCGTCGGTGATCACCGCCAGGTCGGCCGGCTCGCGTTGGTCGAGCCCGCGCTGCCCCTGGGCGAGCGCGAGCAGAGCGTCGATCAGCTGTTCCTGCTGCTCGCTCTCCTCGAGCGCCTCGCGGCAGGTCTCGCGGAACGTCCGCACGCTGGCGCGCGGGTCGCTGATGACCATCTCGAGCAGCGCCCGGACCGCGGTGAGCGGGGTGCGCAGC
>Ga0187769_10000067_pt1 | contig 49833 bp, 42 predicted proteins | sample 0116_SJ02_MP02_1_FD_133140 | JGI IMG/M metagenome (GOLD analysis project Ga0187769, IMG submission 133140) | Tropical peat soil microbial communities from peatlands in Department of Meta, Colombia - 0116_SJ02_MP02_10_MG | ecosystem: Environmental > Terrestrial > Soil > Wetlands > Peat | place...
CACGAGCTGGGGTCTTCGCTGGGACGCCAGTCTCAGTGAGGAGCGCCGGCCCTTCCTTCGTCGCCTGGCAGGCTGGAGAGCCGGCTTTGAGCGGGGACCATCGGCGCTGGGGGTTCGTGGACGGTGTGGACGATCTCGGTGTTGTCGATGCCGCGGAGATACACAGAGGTAATGGCAAGGTCCGCGTGCCCGAGCTGACGCTGAATCACGAGCAGGGGGACACCCTCGCGCGACATCTCCACCGCGTGCGCGTGACGCAGCTGGTGCGGCGGGAAGCGTCGCCGCACGCCGGCACGAGCGGCTGCCGCGTGGAGTTGCGTGCGGACCTCAGCGAGCGCCCATGGCCGCCCGATGGTCGGGCCGCGAAGAATGCAGAACAACGCGCCGACCGGGAGCGTAGAGCGTAGAGCGCAGAGTGATCCAGGGCGCGAGCTGTTCCCACGCCCAGCGGTCCATCCCGACCTCGCGGCGCTTACCACCTTCCCGCGTCGCACGAGGATCGCGCCCCTGCGTGCGTCGAGGTCGCTCCACGCCTTCGGCGTCGTCGCCGCAGGCGTGCATGACGGCGATGATCTCCTCGACGCTGGGTGGGTCGGCGGGATAGCGGAGGCCCTTGTGTGGGGCGGCTGCCCAGCATGGAAGGCGGGCAAGGTCGCCGGTGAGCGACGCCGACAGCAATATCCGCGAGCACGGTGGATGGCATGAGGTCCTCCCTCAGACGATGATTGACCAAACCATCGTCTCGCCTGCGATCACCTCAGGTCGCGCACGATCGCATTTCGCGCAACACAATCACGCGAACGGTTCGGCCACCTGCCCACAGCTACCTATCTATGCAAGCCGTCGGCAGCGGGACCACGCTCCCATGCGGTCTTGCCGTGGTGCGCGCGAGCGATTTTCTCTACTAGAGAGCGACACGGTTGAGGCGTCCCTGTGCCCTGTTGCATGGAAAGCAACAGCTTCGCACGCCCAGCGACTGTGCTCTGGGAAAGTTGGGCGAGGGCGAACCGCCACTTTGGCGCGGGCCGTCGGTCATTGCAAGCATCCCTCGACTAAGACTCGTAGAGGAGCGATTCACACACGAGCCGGTCGTACGGATCAATAGCTGCTCCGCGACGTCAGCCCATTCCAGCAAACGACGGGCTTTCACGCAGCGGTCGATCTCTCGGTCCGCGCCGCCGCCGATCGGGCCGCACCGGAAGCCGTCGACCTGCTTGGTCTCGGCGTGGTCGACCCAAAGGTCCGAATGATCTGTCCCGCTCCGCGACATCCGACGCCACGCGTGGTTATATCGACAGAAGAGGCCCCGTCGTTCCAGTTGATGTCCGGGCAGTGAGGTACTGGTGGATACGGCTGCAGTTGCAACCGCGTGTCATTGAGAATGAACCCCCGTTGGGCGCGTACTCGTGGTAGATCTGGTCCGATCTAGGCAGCTGACGGCACGACTGGCGCGGGCGGCGCGGGCGGGGTGCCGGTGTCCGAGGGCAGCGAGCCGGCTTCCGGCAGTCCGTGGATGGTCGTCCAGAACGTCTGCCGCGCGGCGCGGATCGCAGTGATGTATGCCTGCTCGGCGCCACGCTCCTGCGCGCGCAGACCGTTAAGCGTGATGACCGCCTGAGCGAGCACGGCCTCGTACGCCGACCAACTCCCGGTTTGTTCGGCGGTCTGCCGCGCGGCACGGACGCCCTCGAGGGTGGCCTTGACCTGGCCGGGGATCGAAGCGACGGCGGTGTCATACGTGTCGAGCGCCTGCTGGTAGCTGCTGCTGAGCGCGCTGCAGGCGGCGGTGATCTGCGTAGTGTCGGCCGCCAACCGCTTCGGCGTCTGGCCGGCGGCCACTCGGGAGCACAACGAAGAGGCAATCGGGTAAGTGCGGGCATAGGTGCGCGGACTGACGCGCGCCGAAGCGGCAGGCGTGGCGAGGCCGAGCATCACGGTCGCGACGGTCAGTGCGGAACGGATCTTCATTCGACGGTTCTCCTTAACGAGGACGCGTATAGCGGGGTCGGAATCGTCCGGAACGCGCCCCCGGGTTAGCTTTGATCGAGAAACCCATCGAACGTCGAATCCTTCGTCAGTCGGGGACTGTCGAAACTCTCGCTCAAAGATGACGCCGGGCGGCGATCGGCGGACCGTCACCGACCCGGGTCCAGGCGCGCCCGACAAGGAGTTGGGTCGGTCTAGCCGAGCCGTACGCGGGAGACCCAGAGCGCTCTACGAGACGCCTCTTCTGCTTTCCATGCGATCCGCCAGCGTCCTGGCGCACGAATAGCTGAACCTTCCTCCGACCCTCACGCCCTACTGGCGACGGGAGAAGGCGACCTAGCCTCGCAGTCCGCCGTCACCGGCAGTTCGCCGTCGGCGATCCGTCGGACTCTGGCGCCGGAACGTTCTGGCGCAGCCCGAAATCGTGCCCGATCCGGTGCGTCGCCACGAATGATCCCCGCCTCGAGCGAAGGTCATCACCACACGCGTCTCGGCGCTAGGCGAGCGCGTCAACGGAGCTGAGTCTCACTAGCGGACGCTGCCGAAAGCATCCCAGCACCCGTCCGAGGCGACGAGTCCGCCTAGCCGATGGACCTTGCTATCTCCGCTCTGACCGCCTCCAAGGCGATCCTGGAGACGACCCGGTATGGCAAGCCGTCGCGAACATGGTCTACGAGGTCGTCGGGCAGGATGCCCTGCTCGCGGGCTTCGGTGACCCGCATCTCTAACTCGTCGGATATGGCCGAGCTAAAGGTGACGTTGAGGGGCTGCGTATGCCGAACCACACGCACAACCCTATCGCTTCGCCAAGGCGTCGCCACCGCCTGAGCCGACCGTGCGGGCGCCACGACGGCACAGCGCGGCGCACAGGCTCGCGTCCCGACCGCAGGGCGCATGCCGATCCGGTGACAGCGGCGCGCGCTAGGCCTCGATGCCAGCCGTGGTCGGCGTCGGCGTCGCCGGCGAGGTCATCGTCGCCGAACGCGGCACCTCCGTCCCCCAGCCAATCCAAGTGCTGCTCGCGGCGTTCGCGCCTGCCGTCACGAGGGTGCGGTCGAGCATGGAAAGCGCCAGCGGCAGCGGCAGCGGCAGCGGCGTCGGCGATCGGCGGCGTCGCCCTTTCGTCCTGTGAGCAGGCGGGTGCGGCGGTCGAGAGCCAACTTTCCTGCCCTGCGAGAGTGAGCTCGGGCCATCGCCAGCTAGTGGGCTGCACTGTTAGCCCATCTGAAGGAGGATCCTTGATCCACTCTTGACTTCGCACCCGCGGGCTCGTGGCGGCCGGACTGGCGAGCCTCACATTGAACCTCTGCCTATTGCTGACCGGACAGGGATCGGCCTTCGCGGCCGATCGCAGGACCTCGCAGAAGTTCCCCGCCGAGATCACCGGCCTCAATCAGATCTCTTGTCCAAGCGCGTCGACGTGCTTTGCCGCCGCTCAGACCAACAGCCGGCTGGCCGTGATCGCAACCACTGACGCCGGGAAGGTCTGGAGTACCCGCCTACTCCCCCGCCGCCCGTCCGGTGCATCCGATACCGCGATCGCTTGTGCCTCGAGCACCGTTTGCTCTGTGGCCGGAGGGGTTGGCCGCAGCAACGGACACCATAGCGGGGATACCGGCCTGGCCTGGAAGACCGCCAACACCGGTCACAGCTGGACGGTTTTGCACCCGCTGGCGAGCACACCCGCGCTGCTCTCGATCTCGTGCCCTACCAGCGCGACCTGCTACGCGACCGGCAACGCGCGAGGCCCGGCTCCCAACTACTTCACCTCGCCGATGGTGATCGTCACACGCAACGGAGGAGGCTCCTGGCGCAAGACCGGCCCGGCGTTCAAAGTATCCGCCGAAGCGTTTCTGAGCGCCATCTCCTGCCCGGACACGAAGTCCTGCTGGACGCTGCGAGAAACCACCATCGACGCCGGCGGCGCCGCCGCCGTCGTCGCGTCCACCACGGCGGTGAAAACTGGATCACCACACCGCTGGCTCGGCCGTTCCCCACCCTGGACGAGATCATCTACAACATCGCCTGCCCAACCACCGCCGTCTGCATCGCCAGCGGCGGGATCGACGAAACCACCGACGTGACGATCGACCGCGGTCAGCACTGGACGCTACGTCATGTCCCCAACGTCTACGTGGAAGGCCTGTCCTGCCCTAGCGCGTCGACATCCTGGGCAACCGGTGTGCCATGGAACTGGGAGAACAGCTTGGACCTGCCCAACCACCGACCGACACGGTACGTCGCCGCCGAAGGCACCAAAGCCGGGACCGCGTGGACGGTCGCCACGCTCCCGGACCACCTCAGCCCATGCCGGGCACCGTCTCGCTCTCTTGCCACAAGAAGAAGGCAATGTTGGGCGGCCACCAGAAATCCAGTGGCGATCTATGCGCTCGCCCACTGGCCAGGACAGTGGTCCGAGCGCAGCTCAAGCGTGCGCGGGTTGCGCGAAGCCAGCCGTGGTCGGTCGTTTCACCGGACCGGCGCGAGCGCTTCCCACAGTGTCCGCCGCTCTCCACGCCAAGCTGTGTGATGGCCCCGCGAGCACACGGCTGGCACTAGCGAGCGCGGCGAGTCGCGCGGGCAGCGCCAGCAAACCAGGAAGCGATGAGAGGAGTTGATCAACATGAGAACCACGACGACTCGTCGTCGGTACGCCGCGGCCGCCGTCGCCTGCTCTACCGGGCTTCTGCTGTCGGCAGCGGTGGCGTTCGCCGCAGCCCCGGCCCGTGGAACTGCCACAAGTGGCGCATCGACATGCTTGGCCGCCAACACCCAGGTGTGGCTCGGCCTTGGTGGGGGTGGTGGCTACGCCGGCGGCGTCGCTGTCCCGCTTGAGTTCAGCAACGTGGGTCACCGGACGTGCGCGCTCAACGGCTATCCCGGCGTATCCGCCTACCGCGACGGCTTCATGCAGGTCGGGCCGGCGGCGGTGCGCGGCACGCAGGCCCACGCCGTGGTGACGCTGGCGCCGGGCGGCACTGCGCACGCAGTCCTCACGATCACGGACTGGGGCGCAGTCTGCGGCGGCCCGGTGACCGCCGACGGCCTGAAGGTCTATCCGCCCGGCCAGCGAGCCGCGAAACCAATCGACTTCTCCGTCCAGGCCTGTGCGCACCGAGCGGTTCTCGGCGTCGGACCGGTCCGTGCTGGGGTTGGTGTCCCGGGATACATCACGCAGTAGCCGGGTAGCGGCGCGCCCTCCGTTCGAACGATTGAACGGAGGCCGGTCTCGGGCCACCTGGTATGGCCAGCGCAGCTCGACGCACCCGCGAGGTCGGCTGATTTCAACACCGGCGCATGATCTGAGGGCACGTTCGACGCATACCTAGTGCCATGGTGGCTGACGTTGCAGGGGTGCTCCCAGCGCGAGCTCGGCGGTGACATCGATCCCTGTCAGCCGCGGCGATTTGTGACGCGCAAGGCCGATGCGACCGACGGCTGCGGCTAGGCCCGCTGCTCCCGTTTCGCCGCGAGTTCAGCAGGCGACACTTCGCGACCGTTGACCGCCGGCCGATCGTCACGGTTGGTGCTCGGACCGGGTTATCGAAGACGGGATCGCTTTGCCGCTCAATGGTCACGCGAGACACCGCATGAACGCGACTGCTCTCGCGGAATGCAGCCACGAGTTCCGCGCCAACCGGGTAACTGCCTCCGGGCAACAGGAGCCGGCAGGCTCAGGTAGCCCGTGGACGGCTGCTTCGCTCGCTGCGCGGCCACGGAGGTCACGATCGCCGTCGAGAGAGGCAGTCGCCCCGCGTTCCAGCGCCGGTGCGAGTGCATCGCCGCGTTCGCGATAGTCGGCCGGTGCTTGCTCATGCCCGCCCCCTCGGCCGAGTTGCAAGCAGCGCACACCGACGATTGCGCCGCCGGTTCCGGGCCGCCGAGCATACGCGCGGCGCGCTGCCGCTTTGTCGCCTCCGGGGGAGCCGGATCGCGAGTGCCGCTTCGGGCGGCCGTAGACCGCGAGCAAAAGCCTTTGCCAGCCGGAGCCGAGCCGGTCAGATAGCTTGGTGTTCGTGTCTTCGGTCCCCCTCGTGAAGGCGTTACGACGCGCGGGTTAGGGGCCCTGAGCCGGCCCGCGCCCCACGCCAGGGCCCGAGGGGGAGTACGGGACGGAGGTGCCGCGGAGAGAGGCCTCGCGGGGGGCCCGCGCCACAGTGGCGCAACTCTGCCCCGGATGGTGGCTCCCGCGAGGCAACCCGGGTCATCCTCGCCGACGCCCAGGCAACAGGTCAGGCGTCGGGGGAGGTCGTCCTCGCCTGCAACACTGCCCAGAAGGCGACGGCGCAGACTCCCAGCACCACCATGGCGCCTAGCATTGACGCCGCGCGCATGAAGTAGTGGTGGGGCTCGACGAACGTCCCGGGGTACCGAGCCTGTCTGGCCTGGGCCGCTACGGCGGCGGCCATCGCGGATTGACGAGCGGCGGCGGCGAGCGTCTCGAGGACGACGAACAGGAGCGCGACGGCCGCGAACGCGACGGTCCATTTCGGGAATCGGACCCGGTCGACCGGGTCCGGCCGGCGCTCGGCCGGCAGGTCGGCCACCAGCGCGTCGAGTTCGCCGTAGGTCCGCGACCGGTACAGCACCTCGAGCCGTTCCTCGAGCTCGGGGGCGCTGAGCCGCCCCTCGATCGTTGCGCGCTGCAGGCGCTCCACGACCTCCTCCCGCTCGGAGTCCGAGGCTCGAAGCGACGGCACTCTGGCCATGACAGAAGCGTAGCGAATGGCGCTGCCCCCGCAGCCGCGAGTCCTCGCGTCGAACCTGCCCGCTGCGACCAGCCGCGGATCAGCAGCGCGCCGATGAAGCTGACCGCCGCTGGCAAGCTGACCGCCGCTGGCGGATCGCGAGCACGCGGCGTCGTCGCGCTCGTCTTTCGCTGTCCACCGCTCAACGAACTCCTCGACTCGACCCGGAGGCACAAGATATCCACCGGCTCGACCCCGCCGAGATCCGCACTCACATCGAGGAGGCGTACGCCATCCGCATCCTCGACGCCCTCCGACCATGACCGGCCCAGGCCCGCGCCCATCACGGCGTCGCGCTCCGGCGCGACCGCTACCCCCTCAACTGCCGGCTCAGCGTCCGTCAGTCGCTCCGACAGTGGAAACCGGCAGCGGCACCAGGTCCCTCCCCGGCCAAGTCTTAGGGCCGCTCATTTGACGCCATAGGCACCTCGCCAGCTCACCTCGAGCCGGCAATCCCTTCCGTGGGCAAACCACTCCTCCGGGATCGCGAGCGCGCGTGATCGCCTGGTCGCCAAAGCAGCGACACGACACGCGCCGGCCGTAGCGGAAAAGCACTCGCCCGGTCAGACGTGCGGCTAGCCCTCGGACTGCGCGAGGGTGCCTCCGCAGTCGCCGTCTTCCCACTTCGCGAAGGAAGCAGCAGTCTGGCGAGAGTGGTGCTCGTCCAAAACGCGACCGCTAGGTTACGCTTCCGCCTAGGTGCGGTGAAGCAGAAATGCCGGTAAGACATCGATGGGCGGCTATCGTGCCGCTGGAGGAAGAGCGCCACGGACACGACCGAGGTCGCGATGGGCGGCACCCGCGTGCGGTCCCTGCTGCCGCTACTGAGGATCGTCCTCCGCGAGAGTACCCGCCATCGTGGTTCGGCGGAACCTGCGCTCCGGTGGTCGCAAACCGACTCAGCGTGCATGAGGCGGCGATGAACGATCGCTATCCGTCGACCAACGAGCAGCAGACCGTCCATCTCGAGGTCCCATATCCCGATGTGCATCACGAGTTGAACCGCCGGCTGCCGGTCGTCAAGTGGCTGGTCGCGGTCCCGCACTACGTTGTGCTCTTCTTCCTGTACATCGCGGCGATCGGGGCGTGGTTGGCTGCCCGCTTCACCGGCAGGTACCGGCGTGGCACCTTCGACTACGTCGAGGGAGTGATCCGCTGGCACAACCGCGTCGTGGGTTACGCGTTCACCCTCGCGATCGACGAGTGTTCACCGTTCCCGCTGGGGCCGTGAGCGAGGCACGAGCCGAGGAGCCACTGGAGACACCGGTTGGCCGGCGTTCCCACCCGGACAAGTCGCCGCGCGTCGCGAACCGTGCTCCCGACGCCGGTCTGGCCGAGATCTCGAGCTTTGACTCGGTCGGGCGCTTCTTCGAGGTCGCCGCCGATCGCCTAGGCGTCGCCGAGGATCTGCGCGCGGTGATCGCGACCGCGTACCGCGAGGTCCAGGTTCAAATCCCGGTCAGGCTACGCGACTCCGGGATCCACGTGTTCTCCGGCTACCGGGTGCAACACAACGGCGCGCGCGGGCCGTTCAAGGGCGGCATCCGCTATCACGAGCGCGTCAACCTCGACGAGGTCAGGGCCCTGGCGGCGCTGATGACCTGGAAGACCGCGATCCTCGACATCCCGTTCGGCGGCGCCAAGGGAGGAGTCAACTGCCCCGCCCGCGACCTCGACGAGCACGGGCTTGAGCTGATCACTCGTTCATTCACCGACAAGCTGGCAGGGATCATTGGGCCTACCCGCGACATCCCGGCCCCGGATGCGGGCACCAACGCGCAGGTAATGGCGTGGATCATGGACGAGTACGCCAAGCTGCACGGCGACGCCCCCGCCGTCGTCACCGGTAAGCCGATCTCACTCGGCGGCTCGCCCGGGCGCGAGGCCGCCACCGGCCGCGGGATCGTGTACGCGTACCGCGAGGCGGCGCGCGCACTCGGCCTGCACCCGGACACTACGCGCGTTGCGGTCCAGGGCTTCGGCAACGTCGGGTCGTGGGCGGCTCGGATCATGGCTCAGCTCGGGTGCACGCTTGTCGGCATCTCCAATACGTCGGGGGCGATACACGCCGACGCGGGCATCGACCCCGACGCGGTCGCCAAGCATCTCGCCGAGGGTGGAACGCTCACCGATTACCCGCAGGCCGAACCGATCGCGGCAGAGCAACTGGTAGCGCTCGACTGCGAGGTGCTGATCCCAGCGGCGCTCGGCGGGACGATCCACGCCGCCAACGCGGACTCGGTCCGCGCGCGGATCGTGATCGAGGGCGCAAACAACCCCACGACGCCTACCGCCGACGAGATCCTTCGCGAAAGGGGAGTGCTCGTCGTTCCCGACGTGCTCGCCAACGCCGGCGGAGTCGTCGTGTCCTACTTCGAGTGGGTCCAGAACCTCCAGCACACACGCTGGGACGAGCACGAGGTAAACAACAAGCTGGGAGCGAGAATGCGGGCCGCCTACCGCGAGGTCGAGCAGCGTGCCGGTGAGCTCAGCGTCTCGCTTCGCGTCGCCGCATACGAGCTGGCGATAGAGCGCGTGCTCCAAGCCATTCGCCTGCGCGGCTACGGCGGGTACGCGTAGCACGAGTTTGCCCAGGTACCTACGCCCCGTGGCCCTGCCGAGCTTCAAGGGGCTAAGCTCCTCCCAGCCGGGTCGTGGATCCAGTCCAGGCAACCCGCGCGACCAGCGTTCGCAGCGAATCGACGCAGACCAGACATCGACCTCAGCGCTCGGTGGTGCGATCGCGACTCTTGCCGAGTTCATGCGGACGAGCCGAAAAGGCCGTCCGCGCACTGGTGCTGGGAAGTGCCGCACCCGCCGACGATTTCGTCGCAGCGCCGGGCCCCCGGTGTCTGGATGCAGTTGCGGTGGCTCCGTTAGGTTTGCTCGAATTCAAACCAGTCTGAGCGTCATGGATGCTAGTGCCTTTGACATACTCGCCGGAGGCCCACCAGGCGGGCACCGTCCGCGCCGGCGTGGACGGCGCAACCAGCGCGCTGGACCCCACCTGTCGCGCCCACGACGTCGAGAGCCTCCACGTCGTGGATTCGTCCTTCTTCCCATCCCTACCCGCGATGAACCCGGCGTCGACGATCGCCGCCAACGCCCTCCGGGTCGGACAACACATCCTGACACGCCCCGGCTAGCGCAAAGACGCTCCCCAAGAAACACCGGCAGCCCTCGACCAAATCCGGTCGCCCGCCCCAACGAGCGCACCAACCTTCTTGGGACCCACACATAGACACGGCTCGTTCCGTCAACGACCTTCAGACGCGAGAACTCGGCTGCTCTTCACGCCAATCTCAGCACTTCCAGATGGACCGACGCCATGACGCCCACACTTCTGGTTTCACGAACCTCCAGACGTACGGCCGGCTACGCAACCGCGACATCGCACTGCCGCTTCCCGGAAGCAGCAGTCGGTCCTCGGCGGCTGGTGGGCGACGAAGCGGAGCACGAAGTCCGCACGCCAAAGGCTGCGACGGGGCGCTGGTCAGCGCGATTCGGGGCAGTCGTTGGCGCCGGCGCGTGCTTCGTGATGATGGGAAAGGAGGACGCGACGCCATTCGGCTCGCCGAGGCGTCGTCGGCGTCTTCTTCTATGGCGCCAACCAGCACGCAGCCGCCAACGCGCCTGCGCCCCGACTGGCATGATTTATGGTCGGGTGGTAAGTGCCCATGCCGACCATGTTGGGAGTCTGCTGCGGCCGCCGGAGTCGCTGCGCGCCCGCGAGGCGCATGCGGCCGGTGAGCTCGACCCCCCGTCCTTCAAGCGCATTGAGGACCAGGCAATTCGGGAGGTAATCGAGCTGCAGGAGGCGGCCGGCTGCCAGGTCGTGACTGATGGTGAGTTCCGCCGAGAGTCGTTCCAGAGCGAACTGACGGCATCGGTCGACGGCATCGAGGGCGTGAACATCGACGCCTGGCTGTGGGGCGATTGGCATTCGGAGGTCCTGGGCGACAAACGCGTCGCGCGGCCCGAGGCGCTCGCTGTGACCGAACGGCTGCGGCGGCGTCGGTTTCTGGCCAGCGAGGAGTTCACGTTTTTGCGAGGGCACACCGATCGCATCGCGAAGGTCACCTTGCCGAGCCCGACGCTGTTCGCAAACCTGTGGGACTCGCGGCGCTCACGCGCCGGGTACCCGCGTTTCGACGACTTCATGGGCGACGTGGTCGCGATCCTCCTCGACGAGGTGCGCGAGCTTGAGCGCCTTGGAGCGACCTACGTCCAGCTCGATGCCCCGCATTACCCGTTGTTGATCGATCCTGCGTGGCGGTCGTTCTACGAGCAGCGTGGCTGGACGCTCCAGCAGTGGCTGTCGTACGGTATCGAGCTCGATAACGCGGTCATCGACGCCGCGCCCGGCGTGACGTTCGGCTTTCACCTGTGCCGCGGCAACCAGGACTCTCGTTGGTTGGTGGCCGGCGGCTATGACGCAATCGCGCGGCCGATCTTCGGCGCGATCAAGGCGCACCGATTGCTGCTCGAGTACGACGACGAGCGGTCGGGCAGCTTTGACCCGCTGGCGCTCGTACCCGACGACAAGCTGGTCGTACTCGGGCTCGTGACGACCAAGACGCCGCGTGTCGAAACCGAGGAGCAGCTCGAGCAGCGCATCAAGATGGCAAGCCGCGTGATCGATCTCGAGCGGCTCGCTTTGGGGACACAATGCGGTTTCTCGACCTCCGTAGTGGGCAATCGGATCACCGTCGAAGCCGAGCGGCGCAAGCTTGAGGTGATCGCGCGCACCGCGGCGCGCGTGTGGCCGAACGGCTGAGACCGCCAGCGCAAGAAGGCTTGCCCAGCGAAGCCGGGGACGCGCCCGCCGCGACAGCCGACGATCAGCAGTCGTTCGAAGTCGCGATCGCCCCGGCGGGGTGCCACCTCACGTCTTGGCTGTTCATGGGTTCCTTCCCCACGCAGTGCGATCCAAGTCGGAGGCCGATGACAGGCGACTCCCTGCAACCAACTCAGTAGCGACGGCCGTGAGGCGGACTGCTGCTTCGGGTCCACGGGCACCGAGAGCGGCAGCCGGACGCCCAGAGCCGCGTCGGCGACAGAGCGGAAACGGCGATCGCCGGACACCGGCGAGTCTGGGCCATCGCAGGCCGGTCGCGGGGGTTGATCGGGACGCCTCCTGTTGGGCGATGCGCGCCGGCGATCGCGGTGATCGTCAGCTTGGACACATCGGACCTCAGTCAACGGTCGGTGATTTCCCCATCTGCCGCCGACGTTTGCTGGGACGCGGCGACTCAGCTAACGCGACAAGGTGCCTGCCGCTTAATGTGCGGCTGAGCGGGCAGTCTTAACGCTGCTCGGTGAGCAGACGGCTCCGTCTGCTCAGGACCGAGAGCCAGTCCCAGTTCTTCCGCATTCGCTGGACCGAGCAGCAGCGGTCGTCCGAGCGCGAGGTTCACAGGCGGTCCCATCCGAAGCACAACGGGTTCTCGGCGCGAGGCGCAATCGAGACTTCCGGTGTTGCCGCGCGGCGGTTTTGCTCGATGCTTTCGGACTAAAGCCGGCTCATCGCTCGCTGTTCTCGGCGACCAGCGCCGCGATGTCGAGTGTCGAGAGGATGCCCACCGGGGAGCCGTTGGGCGGATCGACAACGATCAGGTGGTGAACGCGGTGCCGTGTCATCAGCTTCGCAGCGCGGTCCAACGGCGCGTCAGCGGAGATCGTGATGAGAGGCTCGGTCGCCGCAGCGACTCGGGCGGTCACCGATAGCTTGCCGCTGCTGGCTGCCGCGACGACATCCAGCGCAGATACGACATCGATTGGCCGCCTTTTGTCGTCGATTACCGCGACCGCGTGGACGCGGTGCTTGGTCATGATGGCCGCGACCTCAACGAGTGGGGTGGCGGCCGAGCAGGTCAGCACTCCGAGATGCATACAGTCGGCGACCCGCAGGTGCTCTAGCTGCGGCCCGTGGCTTGATTGGTCGGGCATAGCAGTAGATTCCTTGTCTCGCTGACGGTCCGCATCCGGGTATCCACTTCCCGGCGCTGGGAGAAGTACGGATTCGAGTCTCCGCCTCCCTCGAGGCCCTCGAGGCGCCGCCCCAGCAAGCGGGTCCCCTCCCGTGACCGGGAACCGCACGGTCCTCGGCTTCCGGTGGGCGCTCTCGAATCGAGACGGCATCACGGATCTGCCCGGCATGCTGGCCCTTTATGACTTGCGGCCGGCGGACGGAGCCGGCCCCTCGCACATGCATCAACAGGTCGCGCTTCAGCGCCCCGCGTCTGGATGAGCGGCGTCTGGCAGATCGTCTCGCGCGGCACCCTGCTCGTGTTAGCCGATCCTTCCCTGGCCGAGCGAACGCTGGCCGGGAGATCGAGAGGACTGCCGATTGCTCGCTGATGATCGACCGGGATGCGGTTCAGGACGGGCCCACCGCGGCCGCTCTTGTTATCGCCCAACAGAAGAAATCGGGATCAAGGCCTGCGAACGGGCCTGCGAGGTCGCGACGAGCACTGGGCCGGGACAACCCAGACTGCCGCTCCCACGCTCAACCTGAGCAGCCCCTCCTTCGCAGCCCCCACCAGCTGCCCAAGAGCCTCCTGCACGCGCTCCGGGAGCACAGCCTCAGCCCTGGTCGCCTCAGCGACCGGTACGGTCTGATTCACGGCGGTTTCTCCTTCGGTCTTGGCAGATCCACCCGTCACGCTCCCACCGGGAGCGGACGGGCCGGAGGGACCGCCGTCACCTCAAAGTTCTACGAGCCCCGGGACAACCTCCGCTGAACCGCTGAGGACGAGCGCGGTCGCAGCCAGCATCGTGTGGGACCTCACCAGTAAGAAGGGCAACGGCAGCGCATGAGTTCTACGGGTAACCGCAACTACCGCTGCCTTTCCTCCTGCCCGTTTGATCGACAAGGAGCCGCAACGGCGTCGTGACCGCTTTGGGCGGTCGACGGGTTGCGCTTTGCGTCGGTGCTCTTGGTGGGAGGTGGGAAGCTCGCGCTGTCATGCAAGCGTCGGGGTCGTGGGCGTCGCCGTGGGCCGGGCCGATCGATTGGAGGACATCGTGTCCGAGCAAACGTTGGTGGATGTCACGGGTCGTCTACGGTCGCCGGCCGCGACGCCTGGTCACTGAGGCGGGATGCGCGCCGCCGAACAAGGGTCTGCGCTTTCCAGCCGATCCGCCGACGGTCGAGGAGATCATCCTGGTGATGCGCGCGGCCGGGCCGTGTTCGTATGCGGACCGGACGCGTGGGCTGATCGCAATCCTGTGGCGCGCGGGGGTTGCGGATCAGCGAGGCGCTGCGCTCTCCGAGTGCGATCTGGACCCGAGGACGGGGTCGGTGTTGGTCCGCGCCGGTAAGGGCGGGAAGCGAAGGATGGTCGGGATGGACGACTGGGGCTAGGAGCATGTCGCTCGCTGGACCGAGCACCGCGTGCGGTTGCCGACCGGTCCGCTGTTGTGCATCCGCGCCGGCCCGACTCGCGGCCTCGGCTGCTCAGCGACAGCCGCCCGCGGCGAGCTGCGCCGGCTCGCGGCGCAGGCTGGTGTCCGGCGGCGGTTCGCGCCGCACCCAACTGAGGCATGCTTACGCGATCGAGATGGCGCACGAAGGCATCCCGCTGCCGATCATCCAGCGGTAGCCCGGACGACGCGCACGCGGTAGGCGCTCCGCTCCGGCCGCCCTCGGGCGACCTCCGCTGCGCGCCCACCGCGCACCCAGCACCAGAGCTAAACCAGGAGCGACGAGGTCCACCCCGGGATCGTTGGCCGGGCTCCCACATCACCCGCATATCCAACACGCGCACCTCGGGATCACCTCTATCTACCTCCAGGGAATCGACACGCGCGAGATCGTCGACACCGTCCATCACCGGCGGCCGCCGGTGATCCCGGCGAGCGCCGGTCTACGACCGTAACGACCGCCGAGCGCGCGGGACCGGTTGAGCGGCGCATCACCGGCCCGCGGCGCTTGGCAAAGAACCCAGGGGACCGTGAAGCAACCAGGGGGCGGCATCACGATCCCGCGATCCATCGTGTCCGATTCCAGTCGTCCTGGGATGGGCAGTCGTCTCCGACGGCCGGTTCCTTCGTCGCCGAGCGGGAGCGCGGTCGGCGACCGGTCGGACTGCCGCGATCAATTCCAGCCCCGAGGTAGGTTCTTGCTCCGCTGGCCCCAACCGGAAACGGCGGGCGCATGCCTCGGCCGGGTTCGCAGCTGTGCGTTCTGTTCAACCCGGCAGTTGGGCTTGCTGGGTTTGAGCGAGCACCGATTGCGGTGCGGCGGCGCCAGAAGGCCGGGGGTTGGGAGGTCGAGGATGCCGTCGGTTCCCTGGTCCTGCGCGCGCCCGAGGACGCCCAGTTCCGGGTCGGCTCGGCGACCGGCGGTGGCTGGCGGTGAACGGCGACCGGGTCGAGGACGAGGACACGCGAGATCTCGCGGACGTTCCTGTCCTCGCTCTGGCAGATCGGCGAGCCCCGGCCGGCGGCCACGCTGTCTGGTGTCGGCGTTCAGTAGTTCGCCCAACTGGTCCGGGGCGACACCCCGATGCCCGCGATCGTCCGCTCCGTCACGCTCGCCGGACAAGCCACGACTGCGGGAGCATGAAATGAACGCAATCGTCGTCTATGAATCGGTGTTTGGGAACACGCACGCGATTGCCGAGGCAGTGGCCGAGGGGCTGGGTGGCGTGCCCGTCCTGTCGGTGCGCGAGGCGGTCGAGCGCGCCGCAGACCTCGATCTCTTGGTCGTCGGCGGGCCTACTCACGCGCACGGGCTGGCGACGGACCGAAGCCGTCACGCAGCCGTCGACCATGCGCAGGAAGGTGCCCATGTGGAGCCCGACGCCACCGACGAGCCCGGTCTGCGCTCCTGGCTCGGTGAGCTTCGCTCCACCACGGCACGTCCCGCGGCAGCCTTCGACACTCGGGCAGACGGCGTGCCGCTGGTCACCGGTTCGGCTGCGCGGGGTATCGCGCGACGCCTACGGCACCACGGGTTTGACGTGCTCGCCACCGAGAGCTTCGTGGTCACGGGCACCGAGGGACCGCTCAAGCCAGGCGAGTTGGAGCGGGCGCGGGCGTGGGGCGAACAGCTCGCCGACTCGATGCCTGCTGCTACCGAGATACCTGCGCCACCCGCGTGATCCGACCACTCAGGGAGGTGCGTCGCTTCGGAAGCGACGAGGCGCTCGCTTTACCGGTGGAGGAGCAGCGCGGAGCGGCCGGGTGCCTGCATGGATCCAGCTACCTCGCTCATCGCAATACGACGAGGGACAGCGCCGGCCCGGACTGTCGGATCCTCGCAACATGGAAGTGCGCCCGCTGGTCGGGGCTGCTATCCGCGGGTGGGTCCGGCGATCACGCAGAACAGCGGTCCGACCGGTAGCGTGGCGCGCTCGGCCAGCCACGGCTGGAGCGCCGCCCATCCCCACGCGTCCATCCCGACTTCGCGGCGGCGGTCGTTCTTGCCATGTCTGATCAGGATCGACCCGCGCCGTTCATCCAGGTCGGTCTCGGTCAGCGAAAGCGCCTCGTTGATCCGTAGCCCGGCCCGCCAGAGCACGACGATCAGACCGTTGAGGCGGTTGCCGTACCGGGCGTGGCGCGCGTGGCGCATGACGGCGATGATCTCATCGACCGTGGGGGGGTCAGCTGCGTAGCGTTGGCCCCTGTTCCGGGGGGCCCTGGCGGCGTGAAATTCCGGCATCGTCGCCGGCGAGCGACGGCGGCCGGCAGCGTCGAGCAGGTGGTGAGCAGAGGACATGGCTCCGTCCTTCGAGAGCTGGACGTTGACCACCCAGCTCTACCGCCCGCCGAGCGGCCCGCCAAACCCGCGATCCAGATCGAGCACGATCCCCAGGACCAGGAACCCCGGCACCACCGCATCTTCAGAAAGGAGCAGCCAGCCGCCACTGCTCGGTGCGTGGCAAACGGATCGCGACCCCGCCAGCAACCAACGTGATCGAGATGTCACCTTTGCACTCATCCGGGCCGCTCGACCGCGGGCGACTGCCTTCGTGGCAGAGCGCTCGCCCCGCTGACGGTGTAGCGCATGATCACTGCGACACAGCGATCGTGCGCTCGGCGACGTTGGCGGCGAGCAAATGGCAGTCGTCCGCCGTGGCCGTGATTCGGGGCGGCTACGGGCGGAACCGCCAGCCAACGGCCAGTCGTTCCTCGGCACGACGTCGTCGCACCGAACTACGTTTCAGTGATGGCTTATTCGATCGTCAACGTCGATGACATCGAACCGGCTGGTCCTGGAGGTGCGGTGCGGTTTGTGCGCCGAGAACTGGGCGTCGAGGCATTTGGGATCAACTGGTTTGAGCTTCCGCCGGGGGCTGAAGGCAGAGAGCACGACGAGACCGCCTCTGGGCAGGAAGAGGTGTCGGTGGTCGTCCGAGGCTCGGGGCACTGGCGCGTAGACGGTGAGCAGATTCCCGTTCGCGTGGGCAGCTTTATTCGCGTTGACCCGGAGAGCGTGCGATGTCCGGTCGCCGGCCCGGACGGCCTGACCTTCGTGGCCGTTGGGGCTCGGCGCGGTGCATACGAACCGCGCGGGCCGTTCTGAGCGACCAGCGGTCAGGAACGTGGCCGGCGCGCCGTCTCAGCCGGCCGGTTCGTGCGGCTGCGAGCGCTGGACGCGTCCGCGCGGCGCCCGGAACGACTGCTTTTGCTCGCCGCAACGTCGCACGATCGGCACCCCACCCGGCCGATACCAACCCCCCGACAGCCTCATCGCCTTCCTCGAGGCACTCTGATTATGCGCACAACCCACCACCACAACCCTGCGCTCAGCAGGGAAGACGCGCGCCAAACAGACGCCGCTCAACATAATCGGAAGCCAGCCATAGAGGCTCTTATGCGCAGCTACGCATAACAGCATTGATGTTCCCGCCGGCATGCTTTCGTGACCGCCTAGTTCCGGGATCGGTTGTCTCGTCCACGCCCGGATGACTCATTTGCCCGCGGAGCAGCAACGCGGGTGGTGGTCAGTGCGTTACGCAGGAGCAGCATTCTCACGGCGTGGCTGCTCACTGTTACCTAGCTCAGCTGACCATCTCTCTTTTGTGGCAGCGGCTCTTCTCGGTTTCGATCAAAGGGGCAGTTCGATCAGTTCGTCCGCTATGACCCGTGTCTCAGGTCCTTCCGGGAGCGTTGGGCTCGTTCGCGCATGGCCCTTGCTTCCTCCGCTTGCTCGCGAGCGCGGCGTATCTGGTCCTGCGCGAGCTCAATGCGGGTTTGTGCGACATGCTGGATCAGCATTACGAGCTCTTCCGGGCCTAGCTCCTCTGGATCGCGAGACGCCCAGGCAGAGCCTCTCGGAGCGGTGAGCAGCAGCTGTGGTGCCTTCGGCTCGGTGCTCAGAGGCGCGGCCGGGGGCTCGAGGATCAGCCACCCGTCCTCCTGCCTGACCAGCGAGCCCCGCTCGGCAAGCGTGCGCACGGCAAGGGTCACCGTCGAACGCCGCGCGCCGACCAGCCCGCCTAGTACCTCATGCGACAGCGAGACCGGCACCCTGATGCCGGCTGGGGTGACGCGCCCCCAGAACTGCGCCAACTGCCACATCAGGGCCATGAGCCGATCCTCCACTCGCGGCAGTTGGCAGATGGCTAGCTGCGTGGCCAGATCTTCGGAGTGCTCGAGCATCCTGCCGTGCAAACCGGACACGATCCACGGCCACCGCCGCGCCGCGATCAAAAGCTCATCGCCGAGCAGCACCAGCCGGGTCGGGACCGGCACGAACAGCCGCGCGCCGAGGACCGGCATCGACGGCGCGGCGTCCGCCGGGGGAACGAACGAGCCCGGCCCGATCAGCCTCAACGTCGGAGCCTCGCCGATCTGCAGGGCCTCAATCAGCATCCCGTCGAGCACGATCGCGCCGAACGCCCCGGACTCCTCGAGCAGCCTAGCCACGTCCGCGCCCTTATCCACGTCCTCGACCGGCAGCAAGAACCGCCGCGCCTCGATCCGCTGCTCCTCGCTCAAGACGTCAGCCAGATCAGGCTGGATATCAAGCAGCGATACCGACAAAGACCGGCTCATCACCAGAACTCACAGCCCACCCCCGATCGGACGGGAAGCCCGGAGCTCGCTCTAGGCCTCTCGCTCCTCGAGCATCTTTAGCCATTGCGCAGACAGCGTACGAGCCCGCACCGCGGCCCCGTGCGCCCGCCGAGCCGCGCGACGCTCCTCCGCGGCAGCCTCCTTCCGCCCAGCCCGCTCGCACCGCCGGGCATTCTGCTCCGCCAACGTCGCGGTCTGCTCAAGTACATCTGCCGTTCCACCGAACACAGACGCAAAATGCCCCGCGCTCATCCGCGTCCGCTTCACGGCTCGTTCAGCTGCCTCTTTTGCCCTCCTACCAGCCTCAGACTCCATAGCGTCCACCATCCATCATCCCATGCAGAAAGGGACCTGAGCAACAGTGCCCGAGACCGCTCCTCCGGGCTAACAGCGTCAGCGGGGCGCGCTCCCAAGAGCGTGCCGATCCGTGCACCACGACACTGCCCGTTCTAGATATCTTTGGAGGAGCCAGCTGCTCTTCGCGGTTGGGTGTCGAGTTGTTGCGACAGCCAGAGCGAGTCAGGGTCAGATCAGTCACGCTCGGAGCGACCGCTCCGAAACGGTCCTATCTCGATCGAGCACCTCGGTCTCGCCAGTTGCGTCAGGCGGACACGTAGGTTAGCGCGGGGTACACCTCCGGATCTCCCTCGACGTCGGCCTCGCGCAGCGGCGGACGAGGATCTCGGCGAAGCGTTTGAGGGCCTCCTCGGACTCCCAAACATCGACAACACGGAAGGTACTCTCGCCCTGTCCCGCGATGTGCGCCAGCAAACCCTCCACGGGCCGGTCGGCTGGGGACTCCACCGGGTTTTTCCTCCGGTCACCTTGCGGACAGTTTCCTCGTACTGCTCCTGCGTGAACTCGGGGGGACACGACAACGATCGGCATTTGATTCCTCCTTGTCGCAGCGGGCGCATGCACAAAGCCGGTGGACCACGGGCGCCGCGATAGCACAGCCTGCCCCCGGGCTTTACCTCTCGCGACCGGCCTTGACAACCCTAAACCCGCGGGATGTGTGGCTCAAGCCGCTTGATCACCCAGCAGCTTGACCACGACTGATCGTGAGCGATCTCCGTTCGCGCCCGCTGGGCATCTCTCGCGTTACTTCAAGCCGCTTCGCGCGGAGACCTCGTAAGCGCGGAAAGCGTGCATCTCCGGAGCGACTGCATCGCCCCGGCTGAGCAACGATCCCGCCGTTCGAACCGGGCTTCGCCTGCCGTGCTACTGCTTCTGTAGAGCGTCGGACTCCTGCTTGGCGCGGAAAGGAGCGGCGTAGCAGCAGCGACCCGGCGCCGCTGGCGCGATCGCTTTCAGAGCCCGGCCGCGGCGGAGCATGTGATTGGTCTGCCGCGAAAGGAACAGTTCGGGCATCACCGATGCGGATCGGGAGCGCGAGGGGGTAGCGGACACGACCGGTCACGCCGAACCTTTCGGCGACTTTGCAGGGATCGCCCGGCGCTTGGTGTGAGTGCCAGCCGTTACCCGTCTGGGCCTGCACGGACGGTCTTGGGTGCGTGGCCGCTTCGGTATGGAAGGGGGGTGCGCTGGCGCATCGCCCGCTGGCTTCCCGGCGCCTCCTGTCGACCACTGCCGGAGCGTTCGGCGCGTACACAGGGTGGGGTCAGACGGGCGGATGCATCAAGCCGGGGCTCATAGGTTGAGCAGGCGGCGGGCGTTCCCGGCGAGGTAGAGCTCGCGCGTTTCTTCGTCGAGATCGAGTTGGTCGATCCCGTCGAGGGCGTGTGCGGGGGCGATCATCGGGAAGTTGGTGCCGAACAGGACTTTCCGCCGTCCCGTCCCGGTGTGCATGAACGCGATGAGATCGGGCGGGAGGCGTTTGATGGTGTAGGCGGATGTGTCGATGTAGACGTGCTCGTGCTTGCGGGCGACGGCGATCATTTCCTCGGTCCAGGGGTAGCCGATGTGGCCGCCGACGATCACGAGCTCGGGGAAGTCGAGCGCGACCTGGTCGATGTAGGGGATCGGCCGGCCTGTCTCCGAGGGGCGTAGCGGTCCGGTGTGTCCGACCTGGGTGAAGAACGGCACACCGAGCTCGACGCACGTTGCGAATAGTGGGTAGTAGCGGCGGTCGGTCGGCGGCGCCTCCCACAGCCACGGCACGATGCGCAGTCCCTTGAAGCCGAGCTCGGTTACGCAGCGCCGTAGCTCTCGGATCGCTTCCATCGGCTTGTTCAGGTCAACGCACGCGAGGCCGCCGAAGCGGTCCGGATGCGCAGCGATCCAGTCGGCGACCTCATCATTTGAGATGAGCGGCTGTTGATGCGGCGCCGACCACGCCGACAGCAACCCGTAGTCGACCCCGCCGGCGTCCATCACGCCGACCGTGACCTCGATGCCGGGCGCGTGCTCGGGCACTTCGGCGCCCGTCCAGCGGCGCAACGACCCGAACATGTCGTGGGCGAGGAACCGCAGCGTCGGGTGCTGCATCCAAACGTCTATGACCATTTGTGCACGTCTCCTGTTTCGAGTAGGCCGGCCCGTGCGCTGGCGTCGGTCGAGGACTACGTGCACGATCCTCCGCCGGCCGCCACGGTCCTCGGCGACGTCAAGCAGTCACCGTATCGACGGCAGGCACGTCCATGTGCGCTCCAGCACCCGGGACACAGGCAGCCACGCCAGCTACGTCAGGGACGTTCCCGCGGGGTACCAAAGCAAGGCTCAACCCCGCGGACCGCGCCGGCCCTCCTCGTGCCGCCAAAAGTGCGCATCTTCGTGTGGGCGACCGCGTAGCGCGGTAACCGGCCACATCAGCTGCCCTGCCATGCCTCGGCTGCGGGAGTCGCCGATGTGCTTGCTAGCGGCCCGATCCGCGGCGGCTTGCAAGCGCACCCGCGCTGTCGCTCGCGTTGACCGAGCAGCCACCGACGCCGATGCCCCCGTCGCTGCTGGATGGGACGAGGACCGGGCGTCTCGTCGCCAGCGCGAGCACTGCTGGTCGCTCCCGACGATCCGGAAGGCCGGGCTTGGTGGCATCCTCTTCCCGCGATGCGACGCCGGCCCGGGGCGACCGGAGGGTCGTCACTGCGATCGCGCGCCCAGCGCATGGGTCCCGATCGTGGAAGCGATCGTCCGGGACCCATGCGCTGTGCGCGAACGCCGGGAGACGGTGTCACCGGCCAAGACGCCGTCGAGTGGCGAAGCGTTCTCGTATCCGTTGCGTCGCTCGCTTTCCCAGGCGCGACCGACCGGGAGCTGCTGCATCGCGCTTGGAGGAGGCCCCACGTCCGCGAGGGCTTCCCGCATCGTTGAGATCGCTCCGGATGTGACGATGACGCCGCTCTGCGGCTCTGCGTGTGCTACCCGGGCGCCATGTCGGATACAACCGGTGGCAGCGCGGCGGTCAGGCCGCCGTCGACGACGAGCGTGGTGCCGGTGATGTGTTCGGATGCCGGTGAGAGTAGGAACAGCGCGCACTCGGCGATTTCCTCGATGAAGCCGGGGCGCTGCTTGGGAATGAGTTCGCCCGTGTTGAGCGCGGCGCCCAGGTCAGTGTTGACTATGGCACCGTCGCACACAGATTCGATGATGCCCGCCATCAGCACGTTGACGTTGATCCCCAGCGGTGCCAACTCGACCGCAATATGCCGTGCCCACGCATCCGTGGCGGCGTGTGCCGATCCAGCATTCGCTCCTCCCGGAAACGCGTACCGGCTGCCGTAACTCGACATAACGACGATGCGGCCACCCCGATCCATGAGCCGGACGGCGCACTGAGCGCCCAGCACAAACGCGCGCACGTTGACATTGAAACTCCGCTCAAGATCATCCGACTCCAGCTGCATCAGCGGTCTACAAGCGCTCGACTTGACGTTGGATATCAGGAAGTCGAGACGGCCAAAGCGCTCCTCGATCTCCGTAAACACAAACTCGATGTCCTGGGCGTTCTCTGGGTCGGCATCGATCGAGAATGTGCTGATGCCTAGCTGATGAATCGCGGCAACGGTATTACGTGCGGCACGTGCGCCCTCGTCGCCTGGGTCGTTACAGATGACCGGGATAGCACCGCGGACGGCGAGACACAATGCCAGCTTTCGCCCGACCCCCTGAGTCCCGCCCGCGATGAGCGCGATTCTGCCCTCAAAGCCGTGCCGCGGCGATGGTGCTAGATCCTCCGCCCCCCAGCAGCCGTCGGTCCCGTTCATCGCTCCAGCGCTCCGGGCACCTGAACGCGCCGGTTGCTTCGGGCGCCGGCGGCCCGCAATCCGCGACCTGAGAACCAAGGCCGATCCATCGCGTGAAAGGGTACTGCCACTCCAGAGCGCCGAAGAGTGACATTTAGTCGTACCGCCCGATGTTCGCTCACCGGATGCAGGCGATGACTTCCAACTTCCGCCCAATCGCCCTCATCGCCGGCCGCCGGTGCTCGCGGGTGTCGTCCTCAGCATCTCGCACACCTCGGCCAGTCGCTCGTATTGGACGAGCGGTGCCCTCCCGAGCGTCATCAGAATAACTTCGCCGACCCCGGCATCGAGATAGGACCGAAGCTGCTCGGCCACTTGCTCACGCGGCCCCAGCGCCCCCCACCGCTCGACGACGTGCAACGGCAGCTTGTACTGACCCTCGAGGTGATCGGCGGCCTCTCGGCGCGACCGTTCGAGATCGTCGTCAACATGGACAAGGATCAGCAACGTGATCGACGGCTCCGGCCGGCCGCTCGCGCTCGCAAGCTCGCGCAGCCGACCAGCCCGTTCGACCAGCTGCTCAGGCGACAGCCACATCGGCAGCCAGCCATCACCAAAACGGACGGTCCGCCGAAGCGCCACCTCACCCCTTCCACCAATCAGGATCCTTGGCAGCCGACGCATGGCCGGGGCAAGAGGGTTCGCGTGCACCGAGAGCGCCTCGCCGTCGTAGTCCACCCGGCGTCCCAACAAGAGGTCCGGCAGCACGGCGAGGGCCTCATCCACCCGCTTCCCGCGCTTCTCGACCGCGACACCGGCCGCCTCGAACTCCTCCGGATACTCACCCCCGACGCCAACGCCGAGCGTAAGCCGCCCACCGGACAACGCATCGATGCTCTGGATCTGCTTTGCCGCCCACGCAGGCGGGCGCAGCGCGAGCAACATAACGCTGAATCCGAGCATGAGTCGTTCAGTGACCGCCGCAGCCGCCGCGAGGGCGACGGTTGAGTCGAGCCACGGCGCATGTCCCCACAGGTGATCGCCGACCCAAGCCGTCTCGAACCCGAGCTCCTCGGCTCGGCGCGCGGCTTCGACGACTCGGGGCACCTGCCCCGTGTGCAGCGGATCAAACGTAGGGAGCAGGACCCCGAAGCGGGTCGACGCGGGCACGCGGCTATCGGTGAGGGTTGCGGAGTCCATATGTTGGTGGACATTTTCGCGCACTACAAGGACGGGAGCTCACGTCGCGGCTGCTCATCTCCGGCAGCTTGGGCTTCCGGCCTCCCGCAAGGCCCGAGTTCTGGCGCTGATTGGCCCGCAAATGAAGAGGAAGGTAACCGTCGTGGCCATAGGCGTCTGCGCGTCGTAGTGGCTCCGGTGTCCGGTCGAGGTCCGGGTGCCGATGACGCGAAACCTGTAAGCGCTCAACGCCCCGCAGCTGATCTCGGGGCCGCTCGGCAACCTCGGGTACTGCTTCGCTCAACCCACGCGCTCTCATGGGAGATCGCCGCATCCCGGCCGAACAGCCGGCTGGACAACCAAGGGCTCGCGTTGACGAGCGCCTGGGTCGTCGCCAAACCGCGCGTCCGGTACGCGCCGGCAAGCATGAGAAGCGATCGTCAGGCCGAGCAGCGTGGCGCCACTGCTATCCGCGCAATCCGATCACGCGGACCGGCCAAGGGGTGGCGTCCCTTCGCCGCTGTAATTCGCCGCGGCTCGGGTTCCCGGGCTGAGTCTAGGCGGCGGTCACCTCCTCGGGGGTCGGTTGTTCGGGTTGGTCGTATCTGATGCGGTTGAGGCGTTGGCGGTCGAGCTCGGTGAAGCGGATGCCGTTGGTCTGGTGGGTGATGTAGAGGTCGAGCACGGCCCACACGAGGGTGAGGCAGCTGGTCTGCCCGGGGAACCGGCCCATCACCTTGGTGCGCCGTTTGACCTCGCCGAGTGATCGCTCGAGCAGGTTGGTCGACCGCCACCTGCGGCGGTGCCTGGTCGGGTAGCGCAGGTGCACGACGAGCGCGTCTAGATCGTCGGCCAGGCATCGGGCGGCGGCGGTGTAGCCGGCCTTGTCGAGCTGACCTACTATGGTTCGTAGTCGTTGTTTGCCGTCGCGCTCGTTGAGAGCGTCGTCCAGCGCCTGCCAGTAGGCCACCTGGATCCGCTCGCGCTCTCGCTCGGGCAGCTTCGCGAGGACGTTCCTGAGGCGATGGACCGAGCAGTGCTGGCGATCAGACGCCGGCCAGCACTGCTCGATCGCCTTGATCAGCCCAGGGCGCCGTCGGCCACGATCAGCATCGGCGCCCCCAGACCGCGGGCGATCAGACCTCGCCCGAGCACCTGCCAGTCCTCGAAGGACTCGCGCATCCCGAGCATGACTGACAGGAGCACGCGCTCGCCCTCATCCGTGAATCCCCAGGCGATCAGCACGCCCTCCTTGGGGCCATAGTGCCGGACCGCGAGGAACGTGGCGTCCAAAAACAGTGCCACCAGTCGCACGTCGTACAGATCACGGCGCTTGAACTGCCCGAAGCGCTCCCGCAGCTCCTGACAGATCTTCGAGGCCGTCGACTTGGGCAGCTTCCCCACCCCGGCCTGCTCGCACAGCGACTCCACATCGCGCATCAACAGACCGCGGACGAACGCGCCGATCACCAACGCCTTGAGCGGCTCGGTGCGCAGCAGCTTCGTCCCACGCGGGAACAGGCTCGAGCAGAACGTCGCGGCTGTCTCCCGCACCTGCGGGATCTGGATCTCAAGCTCCTCCTCGGCGGTCTGAACGGTGCGCGGGCGAACCCGTTGTGCAAGCCGGAGTCATAGTTGCGCAGTCCGCGCTGATACTCGGGGCGGCGCTCATACCGGGCGCGGCCCAGCCACGCGTCGAACTCGTCCTCAACGGCCCGCTGAATGATCAGTCGCGCGCCGAGCCTGGCCAACTCGGACAGCGTCTCGCGCGGGTTCTCACCAACACCCACAGCCAGCAGCTGATCGATCCGAGCCTCAATCTCCGCCGACGGCGGTACGGTACGTCTCACGGCGTAGGCCTCCTTCAATCGTCTGGCAGGACATGAGGGAACCTACGCCGTCGCTCTGACGGCACCGAGGCTATTTACAGCACTTCCGGGACGCCACCGCCAAGGCGGGACGATCGCTTCGGGTCGGAGGTCGGGCCGACGCCGTCGAGAAGCAATAGTGCGGTCGATGCCGCCGGCCTCGAGCGGCTCGTCTTGTGCATCGCCGGGCTGAAGCAGCCATCCGCCAGGCGCGGCCAGACGACTGAGGCCGTGGCAAACCACAAGCCGCGCGTTCGGCCGGCCTGACGCCTGGAACGCCCCCAAGCCATTAGCGCGGTTGGCGCTGGCGGAAAAACAAGAGCGATCGCCGCTGCGCCGTTCCTCAGCCCGCAGAGTGTCGGACCGCCTCGAGCGCGTGAACGCGCAGCTCGGCGTGCGGACCGGCGAGATAGCCATGAGACAGACGCTCCGGGCGAGCGGATAGCCGCGGCGCTGCGGGGGCGGTCGTCCGTCCGCCCCCGGAGTCACGCACAACTGCGGCTTACGGCTGGGTGAAGACGGGCGTGCCGACTCCGAAGAACCGGTTCCCGGCGAGGGTCGCGGACACGTTGCCGCCGACCCCCTCCCAGATCCCGTAGGTGTTGTCGAACACCACGTTGTGGGCGATCGTTACGGACACCGGCACGGTGGCCGAGAACACGAGTACCCCCGTGGGCTGCAGATCGCTCTGACTCCCATCCAGCGTGTCGCCGTCGATGTTGTTGCGGCCGATGATGTTATTCACGACGTCGTTGCCGTTCAGGTCCTCGAACTGCCCGGGGCCGATCATGTGGGCGTGCATCGTGACGCCCGACAGCCCGTTGCCGGCGATGTAGTTGTGCTCGACGAGGTTGTCGTACGAGGCCGTGCCGGCCGTGGCGTCGGCGAACAGGACACCCGCCCCCTCGCCCTTCAGGCCATTGTTCGTTACGACGTTGTTGCGGATGACGTTGTCGAATACGCCCGCGACCGTCGGCTGAGTCGTCCCGGTCGGGCTCAGCGCGTTCGGGTTGTGCCCGGGGACGGTGATCCCGCAGTCGTACTGGTTACCGGTGACGACGTTGTTCTCGATGAGGTTGCCGTGCGTCGGCCCGGTCTCGTCGGTGAGCAGGACGCCGCCCGTGTTGCCGCTGTCATAGTTGCGGCTGACGACCGAGTCGGCGACACCAATGAGGTGGATCCCCTCACCGCAATCGCCTGGGATCCCGCCTTGGGCCTCGCATTCCACGTAGCCGCCGCCGGTGGCCGGCGGAATCCCGCCGGTGTCGTTGCCGACCACGCGGTTGTGGGTGATCGTGACGTGGCTGACCGAGCCGGACCCCAGCCCGGTGACCGCCAGGATCCCCTCGCCGACCGCCCCGGTCACCGTGAACCCTTGGATCTGCACCCAGCTCGACCTGATCGTCACTCCAGCCAGGCATGGACCGAGCGGCCCGCAGCTGCCATTGCCGGTCGACGTCCCCTCGATGGTGGCGTTCCGTCCCACCAGTGTGAGCGGTGAGGAGACGGTCACATTTTCGGGGTAGGTCCCCGGGCACACGATCACGGTCCCACCCGACGGCGCCGCGTCGACGGCCGCCTGAATCGTTGAGTAGCCGGCGCTGGCACACGAACGATCCGCTCCTCCGGCGATACCGGACGGCGAGACGTACAGTGCCCTAGCGCTGCCGTGGTCGCCGAACCCGTCCCCCCTCCCAGTGGATGCGCCGGCCACGGCGGATTGGGCGAGGACAGCGACGATGCAGATGGCAGCGGCCAGCGTCAGGCGACGGACGCGTGCGGACAGAAGGCGGAACCCGATCATGTGTTCTCCTTCGGGGTATGCCGCCGCCACCCCAGCGGCGGAAGGTATGCGCCCGCCGCGAATCTATTCCGCAGGGACGCGCACTCTCAATGAACGCCGGGCGGGCCCACAGCCGCGGCCGCTGGAGACTGCCAGCCCGGTCTCGGTCGTCCCTGGAGCGGCCGAACGCGGCTGCGCCTGGGCCACGGCGGCGCCTCGACGAAGCGGTTTCGGACGGCCGTGGAGGACACGTTGTCGCCCGTCCCGAGCCAGACCCCGGCAATGATCGCACGGCTCGGCGACGGGATCGCCTTCATGCGGCGTTCCACTCGCCGGCATCCACTGCGCCTATGATCGCCACGTCGTCGCCATAGGCATAGCGGGCTGGTCGGCGTCGCCAAGGTGGAAGCAGTCGTCGCGCGTCCAGGTCCTGCACGGCTGGATATGGGCGATCGCGACACCGCCCCGAGTTTTGCTGGGCGGCCATTGCCAGCAAGCACGATCCCGTCTTGCTTAGGCATGGAACGTATCGAGGGTCGCCGCGACCGCGATCATCGGGCTATCGCTTGGCCGGACGTAGCGCTCATCTCATCGCTGCCGCCACACGCGCTGCCCTCTTTCGGGGCATGAAAATCCTCCCCGCAGGAGTCTCTGGCCCGCTCGCGTATTAGCGGGCACCGGGCACAGGGGATTCGTTGTGGAGAACGCAGTCGGGCACGCCGTTTTGGACGATGGGCTTCGAGCCCGTGAGTTTTCGGTGGCGGCCCCTGCGACTTGCCCGGGTGCGCTGCGAGCGCGAATCGGTCTGTGTCGTTCGCCCACTCGTTCTCCGTCCCATCACACCGTTGTGCTACTACAGAATGTAGGAGGTGAGCGGTGAACAAGAAGTTGCTGTCGCGGCCGTTGGGCCGGTGCATCGGGCTGGATGTGCATCTTGACTTCATCGAGATCGCGATCTGCGAGGAGGGCCAGGTGTACTCGGCTGGCCGGGTGCCCTGCACCCCCGAGGGGATCGGGACGCTGATCGACAGTCTCTTGCCGTCCGACCGGGTAGCGCTGGAGGTGACCGGCAGCTCCCGGGAGATCGCCAGGCTGCTCGAGCCGCACGTCAAGAAGGTGATCGTGGTCTCGCCGGGCGACACGGGCATCAGCCAGGCGCGTGCGAAGACCGACCGGCTCGACGCGCGCACGCTGGCCAAATTGCTGTGGACCGGCGAGCTCGAAGCGGTATGGATACCACCCGATTGGACCTGCAGGATGCGCCGGCGCCTCGCTCGCCGTGACCAGCTCGTCCGCGCGCGCTCGCGGGTCAAGAACGAGCTGCACGCCGTGCTGATCCGCTGCCTGAAGGGTCGCCCACCGGTCTCTGACCTGTTCGGGGTCAGGGGCCGCGACTGGCTGCGGGGGCTGGAGCTGCCCGAGGTGGAGGAAGAGACCGTCAACGCCGGCCTGCGTCACATCGAGTTCCTGGACTCCGAGATCGAGCAGGTCGAGCGGCTGATCGCCAAGGACGCGCTCCGGAGCCCGCAGATCAAGCGGCTGATGACCGTTCCGGGCGTCAACGTCATCTGCGCGGCGATCTTCCTCGCCGCGGTCTCGGCGACATCCACCGCTTCAAGGGCTCCCGCCCGGTAGTCGCCTACCTCGGGCTTGACCCGCGCGTCTACCAATCAGGCTCAGCACCCGCGCGCGGCGGGCGAATCTCAAAGCAAGGCTCGCCACGGGCGCGCTGGGCGCTCGTCGAGGCCGCCCGCTCAGTCGCCCACCAGCCCGGGCCGATGCACGCCCTCTACGAGCGGATCAGGGCCCGCAAAGGCCACAACGCCGCGGTCGTCGCCGTCGCGCGCAAGCTCGCCGTCCTGTTCTGGTGCATGCTCACCCGCGAGCAGGACTACGCCCACCAACAGCCATCGCTGACCGCCCAGAAGCTCCGCCGACTCGAAGTCAAAGCCGGCGACCCCACCCGCCCCGGCAAGCCCACCGACGTGTAGGCCACCCGCGAGCGGACGCGCCACGCCGAGAAGCAACTCGCCGCGCAGGCCGAGGCCTCCTACAAGCGCTCGGTCACCGACTGGCAGACAACGCGGACAACCCGGAAGAACAAGGCGGGCGCGAGCGTGACAGCGGAACGCGCATAGTCAAGGCCCTCGAAGGGCAAGTCGCGCGGCAGGCCGGACGAGCTCCAACGCCTGCTCTTCGACACGTCATCGGCTCGCGCCCACAACACAACCTAACGCCACAACCCGACGCCGACAACCCCCGCCGAGGACCAACCCCTGCGCGATCCCGACCACCAGCAACCCCCCAAGCTCACACCACGCGATCCAAAAGACACACAACGACCTCCCGCGACATAACCTCATCCCCGAAATCGGTCGCAAACTCCGTCAAACACCCCGCAGGCCACACTTGATTTTCATCGGTCGTCCCAAGCGAGAGGCAGGTTGACGGCGTGCAACTCTTGTGCAGTCGCAGGGAGCAGTAGTCTCGGCATCGGCGGCGAGTTCGGTCCTTCTGGTGCTCTGGGTGCGACGGCGAGGGCGGAATCTTCCGCGACCGCGCGGCATAGGAGGGTCGGCCGCGTTCTGAGGCGGGTGCCTGTGCTTGTCCCTCCTGGAATGATCGCGCCGCGCGTCGCTGCCTCCGGACGCGAACGGGCGCGCCCGGCTGGATCAGCATGACACGGCGGAGAGCGCTTCCTGGTGGATGTGGGGCGCCGCGCCGTTGCCGGTCAGCCACCACAGCTCGTCGCCGATCACCGTCAGCGGTGAGAGCTGGGGGAGCGCCTGGATGCGGGCGGATGGGGCGTGTACGGCGCACCACTGGCGGCTGCCGTGGCGCAGGAGTTCCCAGCCGCCCGTGTAGCCCTCCCCGCCGCTGAGCAGGAGATCGCCGTCGGGCAGGGCGGTGATGCCGCCGGAACCGGGGCCGAGGCCGTGGCTCTGCTCACCGGGCGCCGGTGGGAGGCCGATGTCGTGCCAGCTGGCGCCGTCGTCGGTCGTGCCCAGCAGCGGGAAGGGCGACATCGAGTTGACGAGCAGCCCAGCGCGGGCCGAGGTGGCGATCAGCTCCGTTTCGGCGCACGCCTGCACCTGATCGGGAAGCGCGGGCTGGGACCAGTGGACCCCGCCGTCGCTGGAGCGCAGCAGCGGCTGGGAGACAAAGCTCATCGCGCAATCGCCCGGGAGGTAGGGGCCGAGCGTGAGGCACGGCCCGACGGCCGGGCAGCCCAGCGGCGCGGGCCGCCAGCCCGTGCCGTCGCCGCCGCTGAGCTCGGCCAGCGGCCGGCTGGGGTCGAGGTCCGGGTATGCCGGCGCCTTGGGATTCGGCATCGCGGAAGCGAACACGGCCTCGACGCCACCGTCCTGGTAGCGGAAGCCGCCGAAGCCCAGGAGGCTCGCGCCGGCGGGTACCGGGACGGGTGTCCACGCGTGACCGGCGTCGGAGGTCACGAGGGCGACGTCGTAGATGGGCGGTGCGCCGTACCTGGCCGGCGCGGCCGCGAACGCCGCCGCCACGACGGCTGCCGGATCGGAGGCCGGGCCCGCGAGGGCAGCGGCGGCACACCGGGCCTGCGCGCCCCCCAGGGACTGGAGCCCCATTCCCGACAGCGTTTCGACCGCGGCGGACGTGGGGATGCTCGTGGTTGCGCCGTCGTAAGAGACATCGACGGCGCCCGGAGCGCACCAGGCGACCGTCGACGGGACGCCCGGCTGGGCCGAGAGCGGCGACAGCCCCGCGCTGAGCTCGGCGATCGGGGTTGTGTCGCGCAGGCTGGCAAAGCTGACCGGCGCGAGCACGTCAAGCGCCGTGCGGCCCAGCAGCGCCGACGACACGGCCTTGACGTTGGCGAACTCGACCTCGGGGCCGTGCGGCCGCCCGTTCAGCACCTCAAACTGAAAGACGAACGGCTGATCTGAGCCGATGATCGAGACCAGCGGCGCGAACCCCCTGACGCTCACAACCTCGCCTGGCGCAGCCGCACTCGGCGTGACCCGCAGCCGCGCACAGGACGACGACATCCGGCACCACGACGGCGCCGCCGGCACCCGCAGGTGAAACTCGGCGACCCCCTCGACGCCCTCCGACGCGCACCCCTTGCCGATCACCAGGCACTGCAGCCCGATGGGATAGGTGCCCGAGGCCAATGGCGCTACCCGCACCGGATCCCCCTCGATCCACGGGGCGCCCGGCACCACCAGCCGAGCCCGAAACGCCCGCGGCGAGATCCAGCGGACCGCAACGCCCCGATACTGCAGCCCGAACCGGCAACCATCCCAACAGAAGCTCGGATACCCGCTCCTCCCCGGACGCCCCGACAGCCGCCCAGTGATCGTCACCGTCGTCCCCGGCGACCCCGACGCCGGCGATAGCGTCAGCGCCACCGCCGGCTCGCGCGGCAAGATCATCGCGCGAACGCGGGCAGGCAGGTGGAGGGGAAGCTTCAGCGTCAGCACCGCGGGGCGGAAATCCGGCAGCTGGTCGAGGACCACGGTATGCGGCCCGGCCTGAAGCGGTCCGACCTGCAGGCAGCCCGAGATACCGCCATCCATCCCCTGCGTGAGCCCGCCGTAGGACCCGGCGCACCCGGCAGCGAGCCCGCCCTCCCCGTCCCCCCGAGCCACCGGCAAGGACGACGAGCGCGATCTGCTCGACACCACACAACCCGCTGGCAAAAGCGCGGTCACGGCCAACGCGAACGCCATCTCGCGCCTACCGAAAAGCATCACGCAGCCCCTGCCCGAAACAAGCAGCCGCCCGTCGGAGTAGTCGCTGCCGATCGCCACAGCACAGCGCTCATCACCCGCTCTGTCTATCTATTGCCTGAACATTCTCGTGGGTGACGGACCGGTTCTCCAGATGGCAGCAGGCGCCAGTGCTCAAGCTCAGCTCAAGGGACTTGGGTGGCATGACCACCCCAGTCGGGCAGTGCCGCTCGTCGTCGGAGCAAAACCCCTGCGAGGCCGTTCCGAGCCGGCCGCGGCTGCCTGCGTGGAACGGGGCACGTTCGGTGGCAGCCGCCCCGGCGCTGTCGCTTGGCAACGGCGATCCGGTAGCGCGGACGGGGAGAAGCACGCGGCATTCCGAGCGACCAGCTCTTCGTTCCCGCCCATGGAGAGCGGCGGAGGCTGGTGGTGCCCGCGGTCGTCGATACCGTGGCCGCGTGACGTTTGATGAAGCGCTGGTTGTCGTTGCACGTGGGCGGCGGGCGAGGTTGCACGTGGCGGCGGGCGAGCGGTCGAAAGTTCGAGTGACGGCTGGTGGGCCGGGGATAGGCCCGGTCACGTTAGGCTGATGAGCGCCGGATGGTTTATCCCGCCGCCGGGCCTTTCGGTCAAGAGCGAGGAGGAGTTGCGGCGGGAGCGGGAAGCGAAGGTAGGGGAGCTCGACCGGCGCGGGCTGCTGCGTTCAGGGCGGCTCCGTGGGGCGATGCTGTCCGTGCATCGGGAGGATTTCGTCCCGTTCGCCTATCGGGATCACGCCTACGAAGAGATCCCGCTGCCTCTCCCAGGGGAGCGAGCCACGATCTCGTGCCCGCACAGCTATCCGTTGTTTTACGAGCCGCTCGGCTTGGGAGAGGGGGATCGCTTCCTCGAGGTTGGCGTGGGGTCGGGGTACGGCACGTCCCTGGCGCGGGAGGTGGTCGGTCGGGAGGGTCTGGTTGTGGCGATCGAGATCGACGAAACCACGCTCGCGTTCGCGCGGGAGAACCTGGAGCGGGCGGGCTATACCGACGTGGTCCTCGTTCATGGCGATGGGGGACTCGGCGAGCGCGAGCACGCCCCGTACGACCGGATCTGCGTCACGGCCGCCTGCCCTGGCGTTCCGCCGCCGTTGATCGAGCAGCTCGTGCCGGGCGGCCGGCTGATCGCTCCCGTCATCGACGGCGCGCGCCAGCGACTGACGCTGCTCGAGAAGACCGTCGACGGCGTCGAGGGCAGGAGCCTGGCGGACGTGTTGTACGTGTCGCTGCGGGGACGGTACGGCGTTCGCAGCGATCCTCAAATCTGAGGTTGGACAACACGAGCGACTCGGGACCCCGACCCGCGCTTGCAAGCACCCCGACAGCAAGCGCTCCAATCTGGTTCGTCGAACGTGGTAGAAACGCGCCGTGAAGCTGGGCAGCAGCGCGTTCGCAGATCGCGAGCGGATCCCGCCTCGGTACTCGTGCGAGGGCGAGGACCGCTCGCCGCCGCTTGAGTGGACGGGGGTGCCACGCGAGGCGGTCTCGCTGGCGCTGATCGTCGATGACCCTGATGCGCCGGTGCGCACGTTCACGCACTGGGTTGCGTGGGGGATCGATCCGGGCGATGGCGGGCTTGCGGAGGGCGACCGCGCGCCTCGGGAGGGTCGCAACGATTTTGGCGAGACGGGGTACCGGGGGCCGTGTCCGCCGCGCGGCCACGGCCAGCACCGGTACTTCTTTCGCCTGTACGCGCTGGCGAGCGAGCCCGTCCTGCGCCCTGGTGCGAGCCGCAGGGACTTGGAGCATGCGCTCGAGGACAAGGTGCTCGCCGTCGCCGAGCTGGTTGGCACCTTCGAGCGATGAGCGCGCGCGAGCTGCTCGAGCGGCTGCATCGCGAGCTCGCAGACGTCGAGCAGGCGATCCGCGCTCACCGCTACCTCGACGCAGCGCCGCCGGCGGCCTCGCTGCGCGCGTTCGCTGGTGAGCAGCACGCGATCGTGGGCAGCGACCGACGGAGCTTCGCGCACCTGGCGGCGCGTTTTCCGGAGCCGCCGGCGGGCGACTTCTTCCTAGGACTGGCGCAGGGGGAGGGCCAGGCCCTCGAGCGGCTGCTCGCGCTGGCGGCATCGCTCGGCGTCGGCGAGGACGGCTTGGACGCGTATCGGCCGATGCCGGGCTGTCAGGCGTACACGGCGTTCGTCTCCTGGCTTGCGCTGAACGGCTCGCGTGCCGACCTCGCGCTCGCGTTTCTAGCCAACCTCGCCGCCTGGGGCGAGAACTGTCGGCGGCTGGCTGACGCGCTTGCCGGCCGCTGCGACACGTCGTTCTTTGAGTTCTTCGCCGAGCCCGCGCCCGGCTTTGAGCACCAGGCCCTGGCGGTCGCCGACCAGGGGCTCGCGGCCGGCGACCCAGCGGACCGTGCCCGTCGCGCGGCGCGTCTGCTGCAGGCCTACGAGCTGATGTTCTGGGACACGCTCGCGGATGCGCTTTAGCGAGGAGCTGCGGCAGGCGGCCGCCGAGGTGTGGCAGGCCCAGCACGAGCACCCGTTCATCCGCGGGATCGCCGACGGCACGCTCGATCCCGACCGGTTCCGCTTCTACATCCGCCAGGACTACCTGTTCCTGATCGACTACGGGCGCCTGCTCGCGCTCGCCTGCGCCCGCGCGCCGCGGCTCGAGCTGATGGAGCGCTTCGCCGACCTCGCCCACTCGACCCTGCGGACCGAGATGCAGCTGCACCGAGCCTACGCGGCGGAGTGGGGAATCTCACCCGAGGAGCTCGAAGCCGAGCGCCCGGAAGTGGCGACGCGCGCGTACACGGACTTCCTGCTACGCACCGCAGCGCTTGGCGAATTCGCTGAGCTCGTCGCCGCGCTGCTGCCGTGCATGTGGGGCTACAGCGAACTCGGGCAGCGGCTCGCACAACAGCCGCGCCCGCCCCAGCAGCGCTACGAGCGCTGGATCGACATGTACTCCGGAGACGAGTTCGCGGCGCTTGCCGGCTGGTGTCGCGAGGTCTGCGACGACGCGGCCGCGGGCGTTGGCGAGGACGGCAGACAGCGGATGACAGAGGCTTTCCTTGCCAGCAGCCGCCATGAGCTCGATTTCTGGGAGCAGGCCTGGGGCCACACGCCATGAACCCGTTCGCCAGCACCCGACGGCCGCCGCGATTGAGTGTCGTCGTTGAACATCGAGCAACGCACGTCGCGAACTGCTGCTCGCAGAGCAGAAGCGGCTCTCGGCAGCCGCGACGTGCCTGGTCCTGATCACCGACCGGCAGCGATTGGCGGCCGTCTCGTTCGACGGGCGAATCCGCGAGCGTGGCCGCGGCCGCCGTGGGTGTCTGAGCCCGTCCGCGACGGCATACATAGGATGATGGTTGAGTCCTGCTGGCCTGCGCTGCTAGCGGGACTGTCCGGGCAGGACGTAAACGGGCGGGTACCACATCGAGCGGCGACTGCTCCCCCGCGGAGAGGAGGGTGAGATGGCGAGCGTGCTGCTGTGCGGAGCGACGGGCACGACGGGATCCGCGGTGCCGCGCGACGCGAACCGCGCGCCGCCGGTGTCGAGATGCGTGCGATGACCCGCAGCCCAGGCGCGGCCGACCGTCTGCGCGAATGGGAGCACTGAGCCCAGCAGCGTCGGGGAGCCTTCCGGTTCGCCAGGGAGTTGCGCAAATATCAGACACACTCGATCTGACTCTCCCTCCGGACGAAAGAGGGCAGCGCGTGTGCCGGCAGCGATGAGATGAGCGCTACGTCTGGCCAAGCGATAGCCCGATGATCGCGGTCGCGGCGACCCTCGATACGTTCCATGCCTAAGCAAGACGGGATCGTGCTTGCTGGCAATGGCCGCCCAGCAAAACTCGGGGCGGCGTCGCGATCGCCCATATCCAGCCGTGCAGGACCTGGACGCGCGACGACTGCTTCGGTTCTCGCAGCTGCTCCGGCCCATTTTCTTTCGGGTGGTGGTCTGGATCTGGGGATAATGCGCGGCGAATGGTTTCCGGGCTGTAGAGGACGTGGATGGCGGCGGTGATCGAGGGCCCCGCAGGAGGTGGTAAGGCACGGCTTCTGGAGACCGCGCGAGCGCTCGCGCGAAGCGCTGGCTTGTCGGTTTGCTGGGCGTGTCCAACTGAGCTGGAGCGCGACCCCGGGGTCGCCAGCCTCTCGTGGCGGCTTGATTGATGGCGCGGCAAACGACGACTGGGGCCGCGGCGAGAGCAAGGTAGCTTGCTCGAGCGCGACGCCGAGCAGGAGAGCATCACCGCTTTCGTCGAGTCGGCACGCCGAGGGGCTGGGGCGTGCTTGGTGATCAGCGGGCCGCCGGGAATCGGTAAGACGGCCTTGGCGGCACAGGCGGCGGTGGCTGCGCGCGCTGCGGGGATGCTGACGTTGACCGCCCGGGGGACGCAGCTCGAAAGCGATTATGCGCTCGGCGTGGTTAGGCAGCTGTTGGAGCGGGCGGTGCGAGAGCTGCCGGCGGCCGTGCGAGATGAGCTGGCGAAGGGCGCGGGAGAGATTGCGATGGGTGCCCTCGGGCTGGCGCGGGCGAGAGAGTCAAGCGCCGCTGACGGGGGCTTTGCCGTGTTGCACGGGCTCTATTGGTTGGTGGCGGACCTTGCCGTCCGTGGCCCGGTCGCTTTGATCGTCGATGATGCGCATTGGGGGGATGATCTGAGCAACCGGTGGCTTGCGTTCCTGGCGCAGCGGGTCGAGGAACTTCCGGTGTTGCTCGTCATCACTCTTCGGAGCGCTGAGCTTGCCGATAATCCCGTTCTGGGGGAGATCGAACTCGCGTCCGCCTCGCGGGTTGTGCGTCCCCGTCCGCTAAGCGCGCCGGCATGCGCGGTGATTGTCGAACAGGCGCTCGGATCCCAGCCTGAGCCGGAGTTCACCTCAGCATGCCACCAGGTGACAGGGGGCAACCCGCTGCTGCTGAGAGAGCTGCTGGCAGTCCTCGCCGGCGAGAGCGTTGCGCCGACGGCGGCCGCAGTCGAGCAGCTCGAGGCCGTCGGCCCGCAGGCGGTCGTCGGGTATGTGAAGCGGACGCTGTTGCGGCTGCCACGGCGCGGACAGGAGATCGCGTGGGCGGCGGCGGTGTTCGGGCCCGGGGCTGAGCTGGTCCACGTCGCGGAGCTTGCGGGCCTCCATCGCCACGATGCGGCTGATGCGGTCGATCTGCTCGTCGGGGCGGGTGTGCTGGCTAGCGGCGACCGCCTCGAGTTGTCCATCCCTTGATTCACGCCGCGGTTTACACGCGTATCCCGACCGGGAAGCGCAAGCTCGCGCACGCGGCCGCCGCCCAAATACTGTCACGCCATGACCAGCCGGCCGAAGCGATCGCGGCACACCTGCTACAGGTCGATCCACTGGGGGATCGGTGGGTCATCCCGCGGCTGGTAGAAGCTGCGGATCAGGCGCGCGCCCGTGGCGTGCCGGCGGTGGCCGTTCGCTACCTTTCGCGCGCGTTGCGGGAGCCCGGGGCGGCGCACGACCCCGAGTTGCTGTTGATGCTCGGAACTGCAGAGGCGCGAGCCGGCGCGCCGGAAGCCATAAAGCGCCTGCGCACCGCGTTCGAATGCGCGGACGGCCAAGGTCGGTGGCTCGCGGCGCTTCGAGAATATTCGCTCGCCTGTCGTCGGCTAGGACGTTTCCATGACGTGGTGGCGGTGTTCGAGGACGCGCACGAACAGCACGCGGAAGGTGACCCAAGCCTCGCGCTGCTCTTGGACGCCGGGATCTTGCTGGGAACGTTCAGCGACGTCAGGACGCCCGCGGCGGCTCCCCGTGCCGCCGCGATTCGCAAGAGCTCGAAGCCGATTCAGACGTTTCGGGCGAAGTGTTCGCGGTTCTCGCCGCGTGGGTCGCCTCCAGCGGGGAGCCGGCGGATGCAACCGTGCGCTGGGTTGACGCTGCGTTGGAGCGCGCGGCGGGGCCGGTCGAGCCAAGCGCCCTGCCTCTTCTCGTCTTGTCGCTCATCCTTATTGAAGACTTCGAACGAGCGATTGGCGTCACGACCGACTCGATCGATGCGGGCACCGCCGATGGCGATATCCCGTCGATCAGCGCGAGCTTGACCTGGCGCGCGTGCGCGCACTATCGCTGCGGCAACATCCCGGCAGCCGAAAGCGACGCGCGTATGGCCGTGGAAACTGCGCGTAAGTTCCCACGTGGCATCTACACCCTCTTCTCCGCGGCTGCGCTCGTGGAGGTGCTGGTGGAGCGCGGTGAAATCGGCGGGGCCGCGAGCGTGTTGGAGGAGGCCGGCGATCCTGGCGACGCTGAAGGCATGCTCTTCAACCTCTTCCTGATCCACGCGCGCGGCCGCTTGCTGTCAGCGCGAGGAGAGCATCAGAGCGCGGTTGTGTGCCTGCGCGACGTTGCCGAACGCACTAAGCAGGCTGGCTGGTTGAGTCCGGCTCTGGCATGTTGGCGTTCTGATCTCGCGTTGGCGTTAGCGGGGTTGGGGGAGCGTGAGGAGGCGTCGGCGCTGGCTCAGGAGGAGGTCGAGTTAGCACGCGCGTTTGGCCGTCCCCGCGCGCTGGGAGTCGCGTTGCGGGCCCACGGGCTAGTCGAGGGCGGGGCGCTGGGCGTGTCGCTCTTAGCAGACGCAGTGTCGGTGCTCGAGCGAAGCGCGGCCCGCCTTGAGTACGCGCGAGCGCTGGTGGATCTTGGCGGGACGTTGCGTCGGGTCAATCAACGGGTCCTGTCGCGCGAGCGGCTAAGTGACGGAGCACGGGTCGCGGCACGTTGTGGCGCGAGCACGCTGGTTGAGCGAGCGCATCAGGAGTTGCTCGTCGCCGGCGCGCGTCCGCGGCGATTCGGCCCGGAGTTGCGTGATCAGCTGACCGCGAGTGAGCGGCGCGTCGCCGACCTGGCGGCCTCGGGTATGACCAATCGAGAGATCGCCCAGGCGCTGTTCGTGACCATGCGCACCGTCGAGACTCACCTCACGCACGTCTACAGCAAGCTTGACATCAACGGCCGTGAGCCCCTCGCAGCTGCGCTAGCGGCGTCAGTCCGATGAGGTCAGCGACGTCGATCAGCTAAGCGGCCCCGGACGGAGCGGTAGGTGGTTCGGGTGGTGCCGCGGCCGCGTTGAGCGACTATCGCGCTTCACGGCACTAGTGCGATCCGCTCGCCTGGCTGGTCGGTGCTGGCCCAGATCCTCTGGAGGTCCGCCAGCGGCTCGGACGTGCTTTGAGCGCGATCGCGCCGGCGCGGATGTGGTCGACGAGGGAGGGCAGCTCGGCGAGGTAGGCCTGGGAAGAAACGGCTCCCTGGCCGTTGCCTTGGAGGGAGTCGGCTCACACAGAGGCGGGCGCAGTTGCCGCCGATGAGCTTATCGACGCCGGGCTCCTGAGCGACGGTCTGGCGCTCGAGTTCGTTCACCCGGTGGTGCACGCTGCGATCTACGGGCGCCAACGTCAGGCCTAGGTAGCGTTGCGCGATCGCGAACCGCGCGGTTACTGACAGAGCCAGGCGCGCCGATGACGACGTTATCGCGCTTCACCTCTTGGCTCTCGAGCCGGCGGGCGACGCCAACGTCGTGGCTTGTCTTCGCCGGGCTGGTGAGGTCCTCCTGACGCGCGGCGGCCCTCGTGTGGCGGCCAACTACCTCCCGCGACTCCGTGAGCCTCCGAGCGAGGAAGAGGCGCGGCGTCGATTTATCGCCTTCGGGCGCTCTCTTCCGTCGCCGCGACCTTGGTAGCGGGTACGCAACTGGCCACCCGGATCGATGGGGAACTGATCACGTCGCCACGGTGGACCCAGCTTTGGTCGCCACGGCGTTCAGGCGACTGGCTCGATATCGCGAGGCACCGACCGCCGAGAGCTTGCGAGATCCGGGTGTCCTCGCGGATTTGCCCGGCATCGCAAATGCCGACGCGCTTCCGCGCGAGGTCGCGATCGGCTTCCAAGGACATCTGGGACGCGTTCATCGGCATGCCCAGACAACTGGATCGGCGCTGGCGTACTGCTTCGGAACGTCTTCTTGCTCCCAGATCTCCTATCGCGTCGGAGCGATCCGTGAGACAGAGGAAGATGCTCGGATCGCGGTTGAGATCTTTGCGGACTTGCGCTCCCGGATTAATTAATCAAGCGAGCGACGGCAAAGATCGTGGTACCCACCACGACGCGATGCGGCCGACGCGCGTGTGACGCTGCGGCGAATCACCAAGTCACCAGCGCCGTGGCCCCTTTAGGGGCTCAAGAAGGGACACGACATGAATCGCAAGATCTTGACGGGCTTACGGTGCTGAGCCTAAGCGCGGCGCTAGGGGCCACGTTCGCCATCCGGGGCGATGCAAACCAGGCGGCCTCCTGACGCGAGTGCGAGACGCCTCGACCTAGGCTCACCCTCACCGAACCAAACACGTCAATGCGTCCGTAATGCGATCGACGAAGCAGGGCCTCACCCCACCGCGAACAGAAGGACCACGACGATGACAACCGCGCTCAACGGCGACGGCGCGGTCTTCGAACTCGGGCCGCCACCGATGCCACGGCCGCATCCCCGAGACGGTTCGACCATGAGATGCCCCGTGTGCAACGCGCCAGCGAGAGCGACGCCTCTGCAAGTGGCACGACCCACCGTCGGCTCGGATGGCGCGTGGTGGGAGGCCGGTCCGGCCAAGCCCCTCGCTTCGACGGTCAACGCAGCTCTGGACCTTGAGCAGGTGCACGGTTTCTTCGAGCAGTACCGCGAACACACGAACATCCCGAGGCACGCGTGGCAACGCCGCATCGAAGACGTGTACGCCGAGATCGAGGCAACGGGAACGTACAGCCACACGAGCGACGAGTTGACGGTCGGCGCGAAGATCGCGTGGTATAACCACGCCCGCTGCGTCGGGAAGCTGTACTGGCGCTCGCTCGTTGTGCGCGACTGTCGTCATGTGACGACGCCCGACCAGATCGGCGCCGGTTGCTTTGAGCACCTCCGCGTGGCCGCGAACGGCGGGAAGATCCGACCCCTCATCTCGATCTTCGCGCCGGACCGCCCGGGCGAGCCAGCCGTTCGCTCGCGCAGTGCGCAGCTGGTTGCCTATGCCGGCTATCGCACCCCGGACGGCTCGGTGATCGGCGACGCCGCCAGTGTCGAGCTCACCCGGCTTGCACAAGACTGCGGCTGGTCCGCTGGCCGGTCGGGAGCGTTCGATCTCCTGCCACTGGTGCTCGAAACCCCGGACGGGGACGTCACCGCACATCCGCTCCCACCCAAGCTCGCGTGCGAGGTGCCGATCGAGCATCCGACGTTGCCCGGCCTCGCGAAGCTCGGCCTGCGGTGGTACGGCTTCCCGACAATCAGCGACATGGCGCTGACGATCGGCGGCATCGTCTATCCGTTCGCCCCCTTCACCGGGTGGTACGTCGCACCCGAAATCAGCGCGCGCGACTTCACCGATCCGTACCGCTACAACCTTCTTCCCGAGATCGCGGCTTCGTTGGGGCTAAACGCGGAGGATCCGCGCTCGCTGTGGAAAGATCGCGCCATGATCGAGTTGACCGCGGCCGTCCTGTGGTCATTCGAGCGTGCCGGTGTCCGCATCGACGACCATCACGCCGCCACCGAGCGCTTCCACAGGTGGACGCAGGCGGAAAGGCGCCGCGGCCGCGAGATCGACGCCGAATGGGCTTGGGTGGTACCGCCCATCTCGGCCTCGGCGACGCCCGTATTCCATGAGAGCTACTCGTCCGCGCACCGCCTGCCGAACTTCTTTCGAACGCCCAAGATCAGTGCGACCGGTGCGACCGCTGGAGTGGAGGCGTCATGCGGCAATTGAGCCACGCTCCCGCGCTCGTGGTCGTCGACGTCCAGCAGGGCTTCGACGACCCGGTGTGGGGCCCCCGTAGCAATCCCGGCTGCGAACGCAACGTCAGTGCACTACTACGTCGCTGGCGGCGGGCGGATTGGCCCGTGGTGCTCGTCCGCCACGACTCGGTGAAGGCCGGCTCGCCGCTGCGACCGGGCCAGCCGGGCAACAGGTTCAAGGAGGTGGTCGGCGGTAAGACCGACTTGGTCGTCGTGAAGTCGGTTCACTCCGCGTTTCACGGCTCGCCGCCACTGCACGACTGGCTGCTCGGTCACGGCATCAGCACGATCTACATCTGCGGCATCACGACCGACCACTGCTGCGAGACGACCGCTCGCGTGGCGGCTGATCTCGGTTACGAGGTGCACTTCGTGCTCGATGCGACCTACGCGTTCGACACAGTGGGCCCCGGGGGCGGCATGGTCACGGCCGACCAGCTAATGCGGATGACGGCGTGCAACCTGGACCATGAATTCGCAGCCGTCATCGACACGGCGACCGCTTTGCAAGCCTGATGGGACCGGGCCGGCTGATGCTCGACCACGTCACCGGTGGTAGCGGCCCGCGTGGTCGACCTGCCGGGTTGCAGCCATGAGAATGCTGCCGATATCTCCAGTAACTCCGTGCTACGGCCTGAAGCCAGCGCAACGCTCGAGAACAGCGGAGCTCGTCCCGCGCGGGATGTCCGCGTGCGGGTCGGGCCTCACCCCACTGCGAAAAGAAGGACCACCACGATGACAACCGTACTCAACGGCGACAGCGCGGTCTTCGAGCCGAGCAACCACACCGCCCCGCACGTCGGGTCTTACGCCGCCCCGCTGCCAGCGTCCGAGCCTGCTGCTGCTGGCGCTGGTGCGGACGGGCCGGTCGAGATCCCGTACGCGATCCGCTGGCTCGTGCCGAAGGGCGAGCGCTTCGCGAATTTCGACATCCTGAACGACAATGACACGCAGCTCGACTACTACCGCCGCTTTGGTCATATCTACGCGGTGGGGATCCCGACGAAGAAGTGGCGGCTTGTGGTGGTGTCCGATCCCGAGTTGCTCGATGAGGTGGCGGGTGACGAGGAGCAGTTCGGCAAGCCGGTCGAGGAGATCAACTTCTTCGCTCAGTTGAGGCACTCGCGTGGCGACGGTATATCGGTGATCGGCGATGGCGAGCGCTACGAGCGGATCCGGCGCTTGATGCTGCCGTGGTACGCGCCCTCGCACCAGCGCACGCAGCTTGAGCGGATGAAGGACCAAGCACGGAAGCTCGTGGCGATGTGGACCACGATCTCGGATGACGAGCCGGTCGAGGCCCGGGCGTGGATGGAGCGCTACACGCTCGAGGTTTCCGGGCGCGGCGCGTGCAGCTACAACTTCGGCCTGCTCGATGGCGTGGCCGCGCCGCATCCGTTCGCGGCGGCCGTGCCGGAGAGCACGAAGGAGAGCATCCTCCGGGTGGCCGAGCCGTCCCCGGACTTCACGGTGTTCGCGGGCCGGGCGCGGCGCGCGCGCAAGGAGCGTTACCGGCGACACAACGAGGAGCTGTTCAGGACGGCGGATGCGCTCGTGCGCGGGCGGATGCACACCTGCCCGCTTGGCCAGCAGACGGACCTGCTGAGCCGCCTCGTCTCGGTGCCGGACCCAGAGACCGGCGAGTGCCTCGACACAGACACGGTCCGCGACCAGATCCTGATGCACCTTTCGAACGGATTCAACGGACCCTCCATCACGGCCGCCTGGATCGTGTACGTGCTCGCGACGCGCCCGGATGTCGAGGAGAAGCTGATCGCCGAGATCGGTTCCATCTCAGGCGGCGATCCGGACTACGACCTCAAGTACGACGACCTTATGTCGTTGACCTACACGACACAGGTGATCAAGGAGACGCTGCGAATCTACCCGCCGCTGCCCGTCACGATCCGCCGCAGCCTGAAGGACGGGACGCTCGGTCGCTACCGCATTCGCCGAGGGGACATCATCCTCGTCGGCACGCTCGCCGCGCAGCGCGACCCGCGCTACTGGGGACCTGAAGCCGATCGGTTCGACCCCGAGCAGTTCGCGATGGAGAAGGTAGTCGACCGGCCCCGCCACGCGTTCATCCCGTTCTCGATCGGCAAGCGGCAGTGCATGGCGCAGGAGCTCACTTTCATGATGCTCCGCGTCCTCCTGTTCGAGATCTACATGCGCTACCGACTACGGCTCGCGCCGGGCGCGAAGGTAGTGAAGAACACCGTAGTGAGCACGAAGCCGGCGGCGGTGCCGGTCGTGCGGCTGCCGCGCCAACCAGACGTCCGGGCGCGGATGCCGGCCGCGCTGCGCGAGCGCCCGGCCGATCGGGACCGCACGATCGGGCGCGACTGGGGCAAGCCCACGGAAATCCCGCAGACCAGCGCCTTCCGCCATCTGCTGATCGCGCATGGGAGCAACTTTGGATCCAACAAGGAGCTGGCGGAGCGGTTTGCGCAGCGCGGCCGCTTCCACGGCTACACGAACGAGGTGCTCACGCTAAACGAACTCGCGGAGTCGCCCCCGGATGGGACCGAGCCGTGGCTGCTCGCGATCATGACCTCCACATACACGTCGAATCCACCCTCGAACGCGACCGCGTTCAAGTCGTGGCTCGACCACACCGAACCCGGGACGGAGCGGTGGCGGAACTGCCGTTATCTCGTGTGGGGCCTCGGAAACAGCCAGTGGAATGCATTCCTCGCCTTTCCACGCTACGTGCATCGCAAGCTCTCGGAGCTCGGCGCCACGCCACTGGCCGAGTTCGCCTACGGCGACGTCGGCTCGCCGGGCTGGGAGCGTCTGCACCAGGAGTGGAACACGCGGGTCTGGCCGGTGGTGCTGGAGCTCTCGGGCGCGCAGGAGACAGAGGCGGCGACCGCACGGGCCGCGGCTGAGATGACCGCCGCGGGCGCGCTGACCCGCGCCGACTCGAACACCGCAATGGCGATGTCGCTCGGCCCGGCCGACACCGCTCCACGCGGCGTGCTCGTTCCGAAGATCTTGACGAACACGGTAGGCGTCCAGACCATCGAGGCCCGCGTCCGTGCCTGTCGTGAGCTCCAGGCGCAACAGTCGCCCAAGCGCACGCGTCACCTGGAGATAACGCTTCCGCCCGGCGTCAAGTACAGGCCCGGCGACCACCTCGGACTCTGCCCGAGGAACGACGAGGAGCACGTTGAAAGTCTCGCGCGTCGCCTCGGCGCCGCGCTCGACGGGCTGTTCGTGGTCCCCCACACGCTGGACGTTCGCGCGGTGCCGAAGGGCGTCGTCCTTCAGGTCCGGAACGTCCTCACCAATCTCGTTGACATCACTGGGATGCCGACGGTCGAGCTGCTCGACCTCCTGCTCAGCAAAGTCAATGACCCGGTCGAGTGGGAGCGCCTAAACGAGGTAAAGGCGGCGCTGGAGGACCTGGATGGTCCAGACTCGCCACTGCGCAGAGCGATCCGCGCCGGTGGCTACGACGTACTCCAGTTGCTCGACGAGTCTCCATCTTGCTCGCTGAACATCTTTGAGTTCCTCCAGGTCGCGCAGCCCCTCCGGCCACGCTATTACTCCGCGAGCTCGAGCCCACGAATCCACGGCGATGGCATCGCCCACCTGGCGGTAGGCCTCAGCCGCACCCCGGTGCCGGAGACTCCAGGGCGCGAGTTCTGCGGCATGAGTGCGCACTTCGTGCACACGCTCCGCGAGCGCGATCGCATCAGCGTCTTCCTCGAGAGCGCCGACGGCTTCCACCTGCAGGAGCCCGTCGAGAAGCCCATGGTGTTCGTCTCGGCCGGCACTGGATTCGCTCCGATGCGAGCCTTCCTGTCGGAGCGCCTGGCCCTGCAGCGCGACGGCGTCGCACTGGGTGAGGCCGCGCTGTTCAACGGCATCCGCTCGAGCACCCTGGACTACATCTACCGGGACGAGATCGAACGCTTTGTCGCCGAGGGAGTGCTCGATCACGTCTACGTCGCGACGTCACGCGAGGTTCCGGACAAACGCGTTTATGTTCAGAACCTCATCCGCGAGCAGGGCGCCCTAATCTGGCGCCTGATCAACGCCGGAGGTTACGTGTACGTCTGTGGCTCGCAGCCGATGCGTGACAGCGTCCGCGCCGCATTTGTGGACGTGGCAGGCGAGCACGGATCGCTGCCACCAGAGCACGCCCAGGCCCTCGTGCACCAGCTCGAGACAAACGAGAATCGCTACCGCCCCGACGTCTGGGGCTGACAAGGAGGCATCACATGGATCTTCTCGCCCTCATCCTGACCCTAGCCGCGCTCGTCATGTTCCTGTTCGCCGCCAGCGGCCGCGAACTCCGGCGCTTCAACGAGATCTCCCTCGGACTCGTGTTTGTGACCGCGGCCCTGATCTGCCAGTTCACGTCAATCACGAACACTCACATCGGGCGCTAAGCGGGGAGTGCGGGCTAGGTTCGACAGCCGACCCGTGCTCCATAGTGCGGTGACGTGCGCCGGCGACCGCCGTTCGCGCCAGAAGCGCAGCGGCATAGCTTTGTCTGGCGTTCGCTGACCGAGCGGGCAGCAGCTAGCACTGGCCGACGGTCGCACTCTACGGGGAAGCGATCGAGCTTACCCGCAAGAGCGACCAGCAGAACCAGCTCGTGCTGGGGCTGGCGGGATTGGCTTGGCTAGACGCGCGCAGGGGACGAGAGCCGGAATGCCGCGCCGGTGCGACCGAGGCGCTGGGCCTCAGCGATCAGCTAAGCCAGCCGCAGTCGTCGCCGCCGAGTTCAGCGCTGCTGCCTCCGCAAAGGGACAGCCCTGGCCGCTCGCTCCGCGCGATCGGCTCTAGCTCTGGTTCCCGCGCTTCTTCAAGCGGGCGGGAACCCGGCCGCTCCCGAACTCGGGATAGCGCGCCCATCCGGGGGCGACGCAGATGCGCGCCATCGCCTTGTAGATGCCGCGCACCATCGCTTCGAACTGTCTCACCTCGGCGCTGCTCATCGCCTTGGTCGATGCGGCGATGTAGTCATCCGGAACCACCGTCAACGACCTCGATCCTTGCAATCCCGCGCACGAGGAGCGCTCTGGACGGAACCTCATCGGTGTCGATCGTCAAAGCGACCTCGGGCCGCCCGTGGAGGGCAGCCACCTTGGGCGCGGTCGGCGCGGTGCACATGACGATCTGCTCGCCGTTCCAGTGAAAGCCGATCGGGATCACGCGCGGGTAGCCATCCGGGCCGTTGTACGCAAGCCGTGCAAGTACAGCCGCACTCAACAACTCCTGGGCGCCCGGCTGGTCCAGCTCATCAACCATCTCTTCGCGTCTCATCGGAGCATTAGACCTCTGTCAAGGGCCGAAATCATCGCGAGCCTCGCTTGCCATTAGATCGAGATCCAGAACTCTGGCTGACTCTGTCCCGCGGCGCGGCGAGTGACCTCGCTGAGAAGTGTTGCTAATGCAAAGCAGGAGCGGCAGCAGGTCTGCATGGGAGGGAGGCGGTCGGTGGTGCGTGAGCTGAGAACAACCCCGACCAGCACGAAAAAACAGCCGGCGATTGTGGCCAGGGAGCTAGGGGCGCGGACGTGCCTTGTCGGCATCTGAGCCGGCGCATAAATCTCAGCGACCCCTGATCTCGCGGCCAGCACAAGCAAGCAAGATTCCACCGCAGATCAAGAGAGCACCCGCGACAACTCGAGTCGCGGCCTCGAGAACCAACGACGCCGCAATGAACCCCGCCGCGGCGAACAAGAGGAGCTTCGGGAGCATCACTCTGTCATGGCGCACTCGCCGAGCCTACCCCGGCCGGCAGCAGTCACGCCCCGAGTCGACCCTCTGCCGGACTCTGAGGCTGTCGCTTTGGGCTGATACGAGCAGCCAGTGGCGTTACGACCAGACTGCTGCAACCCAATGGCGTTCCGAGCAAGCTGATGTCAAGCTCGCCGCTCTTCCGCGACGGACGACCTGGGGAACTAGACCGAGCTGTAGACGGGCTTCTCCTCGTCACGGTTGCGGAAGTCCGACTGGATCACGCCGTCCTCCGCCACCAGCGACTCCCCGAGGTGTGCGATTCCTACATGCGGATGCGGTCCGACGCTACGGCGTCGGTCGCATTCCCCAACGGACGACATCACCAGCAGGCACCACGGCTCCGGTAGCGCGTAATACAAATGCAGCACGTGAGACCGTGCGGGCCATTAGTTGCAAGCCCGCACAGCCGGCACGCACGGAGGTGAGATCCAGCGGTATCGAGCGGCCCCATACCGCCATCTCCTCGATCCGCCTTCATTTCTGAGCCCGGTCTATTGAGCTGCAACAGCGCTTCCCGTCTGATCGGTTTTCGACACTCTGGACTCGACGAGGCTCATCGCTGCTGTGTGATCGGTAACGGTCCCGACTGATTCGGCGCGGGCCCGATTCTCGGGAGTTGATCGACGGGGATCGTGTACCAATGTTGTCGAACGCAGACGAGCTTGACGTGTTCGACAGGCAGCGGCGCGCCGTCCAAAGTGAAGCGGTCGGTTATCTCGATAGGTAGCCCGCAGGTCGGGCTGTCCAGGAATGAGTCATGCGCGCCGACCCTCAGCCCGCCATCATCTCGGTCGTAACTACTCATCGCGCATGGCTCCTCGCTCGCGGTCGGTCCCGTAGGCAGAACGCAGCCGTTTGACGGGACATGGGGTGCTCGTGAGTGGCCTCATCGCTCTTGTGGTTGTGGTCGTGCTGCGTGGTTCCAGCGGCCATGAAGCGTCCCGCGGGGAGAGATCGAGATCGTGCGCGCAGGCGGTGTCGGGCTGTGTTATGCCTTGACACACAGCACCACGACTTCGTCGTCGTCGGGTCTGCTGATCGCCTCCCGTGCGCTGGCTTCGTCGGCGAAGGCGACGAGCACAGCGCCATCCCAAACCCGAACGAGCGCCCATCGGTGAGGGCAGGGGGCGACGGTAGGGCGGGATCGCAATTCTGGCGTCGCGATCGCTGGTGTGCCGTCGCGGTACAGCGATCGAGAACGCCCGGTCTGCGCTGGAGGATGGGTCAAGGGGCGAGGTGGAGGCGCGGATCGCGTGTGGTTTCGTGGCCGACGCTGTGCACGGGGTCGCCGACAGGGCGTTGTGGCGTGAGGGGTTGTGGGGGATCCAGCCGGGCGCGTTGGACGGCGTCGCGGAGTTCGTGCGGACCTATCGCGCTCCGGAGTACCTGGCCGAGTTGTGTGGCGAGCAGGGCCCGCGTCATCTGGATGCTGATTTCGACCTGGTGCAGGACACCTTTCGCCGCTTTGCCGAGGAGGGGGTTCGTCCGGTGGCCGAGGAGATTCACCGGCGCAACCTCGATATCCCCGAGCCGATCATCCAGGGGTTGGCGTTGCTTGGTACGTTCGGGGTGTCGGTGCCGGAGGAGTACGGCGGCTTCGCGGCGAGCGGGGAGGGCGAGTACCTGGCGATGGTCGTCGCGACAGAGGAGCTGTCGCGTGGCTCGCTCGGCGTCGCCGGGAGCCTGATCACCCGCCCCGAGATCCTGGCCCGGGCGCTCCTCGCGGGGGGACCGAAGTGCAGAAGCGCGCGTGGCTGCCGCGGCTAGCGTCGGGGGAGATCATGGCCGCGATCGCGGTGACCGAGCCCGACTTCGGATCGGATGTGGCGGGCCC
>Ga0187769_10000068_pt1 | contig 49622 bp, 52 predicted proteins | sample 0116_SJ02_MP02_1_FD_133140 | JGI IMG/M metagenome (GOLD analysis project Ga0187769, IMG submission 133140) | Tropical peat soil microbial communities from peatlands in Department of Meta, Colombia - 0116_SJ02_MP02_10_MG | ecosystem: Environmental > Terrestrial > Soil > Wetlands > Peat | place...
CCCGGGTGGCACTCTGGCGAGCGGCGGAAACCCGAACCCTCCCGCCCCGACTGCGCAGAGCAAGCCCAAGCTCTACTACGAGGCGGTCCAGGTGGCTCCGAAGACCGTGTCGATGAAGGCCGGCACGGCGACCGTCTCCCTCAAGTGCGAGGCGAAGAACGGCAAAGCGGCCAAGAACCACTTCTGCACCGGTTCGTTCACGCTCAAGGTGTTGGGCAAGAAGGTCACTGACTCGTTCAAGATCAAGGCGACCAAGACCGCCAGGATCACGGTCAAGCTGCGGAAGAACGCCGTGGCGCTGGCCACTTCTGGGAAGAGCCGCACGCTGCACGGTGCGCTGACGATCTCGACAAAGCAGCCCCAGGGCGGACCGAAGGTCACGCATGGGACGTTGAACATCAAGACGTGAGCTCAGTTTCAAAGCGAGACTGAGACGCAAGGTGGTGGTACCGGTGTCTCGACGTAAGGGTTTGTGGCTCGTTCTCCTGGCGGGGGCGATCAGCCTATGGCTGCTGGCTGGGACCGCCCAGGCAGCTACGGGGACGGCGATCAGCGTGTCGCTGTCCCCGACCAGCATCGCGGCCAACGGTTCCGCGACCACAACCGCGACCGCGACCGTGACCAACGACCCGACGGGCGGAGACACGGTCGCGTTCTCGGCTACCGACGGCGACGCGGCGAGCTCCACAACGGACAATAAGAACGGCACCTACACCGCGACGATCACGAGCTCCACCACCGCCGGCAACCCCGTAACGATCACCGCGACCGATAGCAGTGAAACCCCAAACCTAGTCGCGACTGCGCCTCTGACCCAGACCGGCCCCGCGACCACCGTGACCGTGGCGCTCAGCCCGACCTCGATCGTGGCAAACGGGACCACCACCACCACCGCGACGGCGACCGTCAAGGATGCCGCAGGGAATCTCCTGCCCGACGAAACCGTCAGCTGGGGTTCCAGCGACTCGGGCGACAAGTTCAGCGACCAGATGAACGCTGGCAACGGCACCTACACCGCGACGATCACAGACTCCACCACCGTCGGAACCCCCACGATCACCGCAACCGACGGCAGCGTGTCCGGAACCGCGACTCTGACCCAGACCGCGGGGCCTGTGGCAACCGTGACGGTGGTGCTGAGCCCAACCTCGATCATCGCCAACGGGACCGCCACCACCACCGCGACCGCAACCGTCGAAGACGCCGAAGCACATCTCCTGCCCACTGAAACCGTCACCTTCAAGTCCAGCGACACGGGCGACAAGGTCAGCGCTACGACGCCCGGCGCCACCGCCGGCACCTACACCGCGACGATCACGAGCTCGACCACCGTCGGGACCCCGACCATCACCGCAACCGATGGCACCGTGTCCGGAACAGCGACCCTGACGCAGACCGTAGGGTCCGCTACCACCGTGACGGTAGCGGCGAGCCCGGCAGTGATCCTCGCTGACGGCACCTCGACCGCCACCGTGACCGCCACCATCGAAGACGCTCAGGGGCATCTCGTCACCGGCCAAAGCGTCAGCTTCAAATCTACTGATTCAGGGCAGTTTTTCGGGCAGGTGACCGACAACGGCAACGGCACGTACAGTGTGCCGGTCAGAAGCTCGACGACGGTGGGTTCGGCAACCATCACCGCGACCGACAGCTCCGTGTCGCCCGCCATCTCCGGTCAGGGGACGCTCGTCCAGGCCGCCGGCCCAAGCAGCACCTCGCTTGTGTCCTCCTCCTCAGCACTCGTCACCAACGAAGGCGTGACGCTGTTCGCGACTGTCAATGGTGGGTCCGGCTCGCCGTCAGGAGCGATCACCTTCAACGACGGCGGCGTCCCCATAGCGAACTGCGTGGCGGAACCGATCACGCCGTCAAATCCCGGCGCCACGTGTCAGACATCGTTTGCCGCCTCTACTTCCCCTGAGCAGCTCACCGCCGTATTCATACCGAACACCAAATCGACCGCCCCGGGATCGACAGGCGCCACCACCATCACGGTCACGCCGGACTCGACCTCGGTCTCCCTGAACGTGTCGACGACGGTGGACGTGGGCCAGAGCACGACCTACACGGCCACGGTCGCGCCTCCGGCAAGCCGTTCCGGCCCCGTCGAGCCGTCGGGCTCGGTGGAGTTCTTCGATCGTGGTAGCCCGATCGCTTCATGCGTCAACCAGCCACTGGTGAAGCAGAACGCGACGTGCACGCTCACCTACAACGCGGTCGGTACGCACAGCATCACTGCCCGCTACGGCGGCGACGCGAACTTCACCGGCTCCACCGCACCGGCCCAGCCAGTCACGGTCGTGCCCGATCCCGTGGCCGTGCTCGGTCGCATCAACGCGACGATGCAGTGGACGTTCGACTACGCGCCTGGCTCCACGAAGGTCGCCGTGCTCTTGGTCAACTGGGTGTCGTCCGACACGACCGTGCTCGTCAAATGCCACGGTCGAGGCTGCCCGTTCCCGACGCACACCAGCAGGGTTGCGAGACCCAAGCGGTGCGGGAAGAAGGGGAGGCCCAAGTGTCCGACCGGTGGCAGCATCAACCTCGCCGCACCTTTCCAGAAGAACCCTCTGCACCCCGGGGCAACGATCATCGTGATGATCACGCATCCAAATTGGGTCGGCAAGTACTACAAGTTCACGATCCGGTCTGGACGTCAACCCGCCATCCAGATCGCTTGCCTCGCCCCGGGCGGAAAACGTCCAGGCGTCGGATGCTGAGCAAGCCCGAGACTTCGAGAAGGTCTCGACCGCGCGTCCTGTACGCGTTGGGGCTGATACTCGCCTGCGCCCTGTTCACAACCGATGCCGGCCTCGCACAGGCGGCGGGTCCGCCTCCGGGACTCCCGGGACCGCCGCCGGGGGCGGGAACGGGCTTTCCGCTACCGCCACCCCCGGCGCAGGATCCTCCACCGCAGCCATCTGGTTCGCCTGCCACCCTCCCGCTGACCCCGTCGGGACCCGGGCTGCTGTCGGGAACGGCCGGCCTGACGGGCAGGCATCTCAGGCTGCCGGTCGCGTGCGGTGCCGGCGGGCACGCGGCCTTAAGCGTGCCCGGGCTCGCTAACGGCTTGGTTGCCCAAGCGCGGTACAAGTGCGCGGGGGGACGTGGCACGGTGTCGTTCACGCTCGGCCAGAGCATCGCGCGCCAGATCAACGGCAAGGGGAGCGTGTTGGCGCAGGTCGCGTTCAGGCAGAGCGGCGCCACCGAAACGCTTTCGGTGATGGTCGGGCCAAGTCCCGCAGTTCCGCAGTTCTGGACGAGCGTGTTCGGCCTTCAATGCACCGCGCCAAGCGCCAATCAGGCGACCCTGCTGGCTCCGAACTTCACCGTCACGCCGACCACCACCATCGACGTGAGACCATGGCTGGCCTGGTATACCCCCGCGACGGGTTGGCAGTGGCTGGGTACCGAAGGACCAAACGCAAGTCGCTGGTATCGCTGGACGGGAACTCCGGACGGCGTTGCCCAATGGCACACGGCTTCGGGCACGGTGAACCCGTGGACGTGGGGCCCGATCGCCGTCACTCCGGGACATGGCACCTACGTGATCGCCGTGCTCGAGGCGATCTATTGGTACAGCCACCCCGTGTACGTCTGGCGGTACGCGCACTCCTACCCATCCTCCCCGTACTGTGCCTACAACTAGCTCGATCGCTGCCGCCGCCTCTCTCAGACTGAGGCGGGCCGTGGCTCTCGCCGCGGCCGGCGCCGCGATGCTGGCCATGCTGGCAGCGCCTACCGGAGCCTCGGCGAGCGTGAGCCCACCCCTCCCTGGACCTCCACCGACCGCTGGACTCGATTTCCCGGCCGCTCCTGCACCGGGCACAGTGCCGACGCCCGGGCCGCTCGGCCCTGCCGCGTCGCTCCCGACCAAGATCGGGGGAGCCGGGTTGAGGAGTGGGTTCGTGCTCGTTAGCGGGCGGGAGCTCACGCTGGCCATCGCCTGTAGCAGCGGCGGCCGGGTGAGCTTGAGCGCCTCTGCGCTGGGCCCCGGCGTCTTGGCCCGTGGGAGCTACTCCTGTCGAGATCGCCAGGGCTCGGCTCAGATGTCGCTAGCGCCCGCCGCTGCCAGTCGACTGGCAGCGCTGAGGTCAACGATCGGCCGCGTCGCGCTCGGATTCGGCAACGCCGAGCGGTTCTCGGTCACGCTCGAGACGAGGCCGACGGCACCGATCGACTGGAGCAGCGGCGGGATGGAATGTAGCGTCCTCGCTCCCTACGAGGCGTACCTCGTGGCGCCCGACTTCACCGTGACGCCGCCGGCGATCATCGACGTCAGGCCGTGGGTGGCGTGGTACACCTCGGCGAACGGCTGGCGTTGGCTCGGCACGACCGGCGTCAACCAGAGCAGCTGGTATCGCTGGTACGCGACGCCCGGGGGAACGGCCACTTGGGTGACCCCGAACGGCGCCCTGAATCCTTGGACCTGGGCCCCGGTCCGCGTCCGTGCTGGCCTGCAGATCCACGCGATTGCGGTATTCGAATTGATCTACTGGTACGCGCATCCTCGGTACATCTGGGGCTACACCCCAGCACAACCGACCGCTTCGGCACCTACCAGCACGTATTGCCTGTTCCCATAGCTCTTCATCAGCCCGGGAGAGTTTGAGGCGCGTTGGCAACGCATTGACAGCAGCTGCAGAGTTTTGGTACCTTTTGATAGGCGTTAAGCGTCTATCTCTTGGTAGGCCCGAAGCGTTGACGTGAAGCCTGTTGGGGGCAACTAAATTGGATGTCGTGCCCGGGACCGGGGGCCTGAGCCGCACTAGTTGTGCTGCTTCGACGGTGGGCTCGTGGACCCTGGCGTGGCGCTGGGGTGAAACAATGAGCATCGGGGTAACGGCTTCGCCGGTCAGGCTCGTTAGGGTCGGCTTGGGGCCATCTTGGTCAACACGCCTGGCCGTTTCGACCGGGGTTCTGTCAGCGGCCGTTCTCGGCTTCGAGCTCGCGCGGCCGATTCATGCGACCAATCCGAGTGGCCGCGCCGCGATCGAGACGGTCATCGCGATCGCGGCGATCTGCACCGCACGCCTGCTCGTAGCGAACTTCCGGCGGAGCGGCCGGTTGCCCGATCTGCTGCTTCTGTGCGCCCTCGCCAGCGTGGCGCTCACGGATTTCGTCTACTGCGCCGCGCCCGCCCTTGTCGGCGGGACGAACGCAGAATCTGGCGGCGGCGCCAAACTCGCGTGCGAGCTGATCGTCTCGGTTGCATTCGCCGCCGCCGCGTTCGCACCGGGCAAGTTGATCCGGTATCCCAACCGCCGCCTGATCGGAGTCACGACGCTGGTCGGTGCCACGATCATCGTCCTGGCCGAGTTGCTCGAAAAGGCCACAGGCTCCCACTGGAGCGCAGGCTTGCAGCAGATCGGCATCCGAGGCGCCGTCGACCACCCCGTTGAGCTTGCCGTCAACGGCGTCGCGGCGACCGTACTGCTCGTTTCGGCGCTCGCCTTCCTGCGCCGCGCCCAGCGCGGAGACACCCAGTCTGCGCTCCTTGCCGGAGCGTCGTTCCTGCTGGCAGGCGCTCGCCTGCAGTACCTGGCCGTCCCGGCAGTGGCCACGAATTGGATCACGCCCCGCGAAGGACTCCGGTTGGCGGCCTACGCCATGCTGCTCGGAAGCGCGTACTGGGAGTACGCCAGGGCGCGCCGGGCAGAAGCGCTTGCGGCGATCAGTTCAGAGCGTGACCGGATCGCCCGCGACCTCCACGACGGATTGGCTCAGGATCTGGCCTGCATCGCCGCGCAAGGTCAGCGCCTCGGGACCGAACTGAAGCCTGACCATCCGCTCATGGTTGCGGCTCGAAACGCCCTCGCCACCTCGCGCGGCGTGATCGCGGATCTGTCGGCATCGACTGCTCCCACTACCGAAGCGGCGCTCCGCTTGGTCGCAAACGACCTCCATCATCGCCACGGCGTGGAGATCGAGGTTCGGGTCGAGATGACCACGGCGCTTGAGGGGAGCAACGACTTGAACCTCGTCGACCGAGAGCACATCGTGCGGATCGCTCGCGAGGCAATCGTGAACGCGGCGCTCCATGGCCGGGCCCGGCGTGTCGACGTCGTCTTGTCGGGTTCGGGCGGCGAAGACCTCGTCATGCGCATAACCGATGACGGATGGGGGATCACCGACGCTCACGGTTCGGGTATGGGCCTCCGGACGATGCGCGCTCGCGCCGCAGCACTCGGTGGCCAACTCAATGCGCATTCCGGGCCCGCCGGCGGGACCCAGCTCGAGCTCACCGTCCCCTGATTCCGTTCCAGCGGCGAGCCCACCGGGGGGGCTCGCCGCTGGACGATGCGTCACCGATGTGGCCGGCCGCCACCACCGCCGGAGCCCCCGATGTCGGCCAGCTCGTCCGACCAGTAGAGCCCCGCGGGCAGTAGGTCATATGGGTTTGGGAGAGTCGCCGAGGTGACGTAAACGTAACCGGCGTTACGCTGCTTGCTGAGCTGAACGGCCGTCGCCATCGCGGATGCCGTCGAAGTCCCGTAGATGACATGCCAGAAATGCGACGCGGGATATTGACTTACCCATGAAGGCGCCGAGTACTGACTTACGTATTCCGCGTCTGATCCCTCAAAGGTGAGGAGAATGTCGGCCGCGGGTTCGTAGCACTGGTTGGTCTGAGTTCCCGGGTTGAGAACCGTCAGCCCGACTCCGCCCTTGCTCTTAATGTAACTGTTGAGCGCTGCGTAATACGGTTCTTCCGCGCAGCTGGTGCTGGCCTCGTCCAAGAAGATGCCATCCAACTGGGGATACCAGCTGTAATAGTCGTTGATGTCGGACTCGACCGCCGCCAGCGAGCGGCTGCCGTAACTCGTGTAAACGTACCCCACGACGCGGGTCCCAGCGCTCTCCGCTGAGAGAATCGCGTTGACATAGTTCGAATCGGCTCCAGACCCCGGGCCGCTGTCCGGATTCATCACGGCCACGCCGACGCCCGATCCGGCCTGATCGAGCTGCGTCCAGTATTGGCCGGGATAGAAGTAGGCAGGCACCGCCAGGCTCTGGGCGCCGGCCGCTTGGGCGGTCGCGCCAGCCACAAGTAGGACGGCGAACACCAAGCCCATGCGGGCCAGCGCCGCCGCCAAGGAGAAACGTCGCACGTAAACCATTGAGCCCTCCTCGAACCTGGCGTCGAACCCCGATGGCTCGCGGCCGCGCCCAGGCTCAACGCCGAGACGGAGGCCTGAGACTAGCTCGCAGCGCGGACCTGGGGGACTTTTCGCGCCAAAGCTGCGGAAACCTGCACGGCCAACCTCGCCCCCGAGCCAACGATCCCCTCGCTGGCAAGGAAATAACACGTCCAGCGCAAATTAGGTGTTTCAACCCGCGTCGGCGGTGGTAGTAGGCGCGTTCGGAGGCGCCGCACCGGGCGGCGCGTGACCCTCACGAGAAGGACCGGATCATGAAGACCTGTTTGGCGGTCGCGATCGCCGCGCTGTGCTTTCTTGCCCCAGCGGCGTCGGCAGCAACCTACAAGCTGCCCCCGACGGGGCAAGATCAGTGGTACTGGGAGATCGACGCCCCGGCGACCGGGTTGGCGGGTATCCCGAGCGTAACCGGAGCGTATCCGTCGCCCGGATCGGCCAACATCTGGGACACGGACATGTTCGCCGATTCAAATACGAACGGCGGCGTTCCGACGGGGCCGTCGCCGGTCGTGCAGGCACTCCATTCGGCCGGGAAGTACAGCATCTGCTACATCGAGGCGGGCGCGCAACAGCCTGAGCCCGACAGCTCGAACTTCGCGGCGGCCGACTACACCAACGGATCCAACCCCGAGACCACAGAGATGCAAGGGTGGCCGGGCGAGTACTGGTATGACATTCGCGGTTTTGCCGACTACGTCGCGGGCGACCCTTCGACGCTGACGGGTGCGGCGGTCAACATCGCGGCCGGACTGGGCCAACGGATCGAGGACTGCGCGATCGAGGGCCAGGACGCGCTCGAGCCCGACGACCTCGACGGATACATGAACCCGTCTGCAACGGGCGCAGGCGGCGGAGGATGGGGCTTGACGCAAGCCGACAGCGCGGGCTTCGAGCGCTGGCTTGCCTATACGGCACATTCGGACGGACTCGCAATCTTCCAGAAGAACGACCCCGCCAACGCAGCCGTTGACGAGCCGCTGTTCGACGGAATGATCATTGAGGAGTGCAACTACTACGACGACCCGTGCGCGGGGCCCGGCGGTGACGCCACCGCCTACCTTAATGCGGGAAAGCCTGTGCTCAACGCCGAGTACACGCAGGACGGCGAGACGACCGCCAAGTTCTGCCCTAGCGACACAGCAGCCGGCATCACCGGTGCGCTGTTCGACGTCAACCTGGACGGACAGACCTACGACTCGTGCGCGCCCGTCGGCCAGACCAGTCCGGGCGCCACCGGGACGGGCGGCGGTGGCGGCACCGGCGATGGTTCGGGCGGTGGCGGCACCGGTGGTGGTTCGACCGGCGGCGCTCCCACAAGTGGCGGCTCCCCCGGCGTCGGCACCTCCTCCGGCCCCGTCACCCAGACCGGCGGCAACAGCGGCTCACACGGGAAGAAGAAGAAGAAGAAAAAGAAGAAGCACGCCAGGCACGCGGTCCGCAAGGTCTATCGGCACGGTCGCAGGCGGCGCCCGAAACACAAGAAACAGGTAAAAATCAGCAGGACCTTATAGCTAAAACGCCGCAGGACCTAGACCGCCGGCTACCGTCCCGCGCGCTTCCGAGCCGACCAGATAACCTCGGAGTCGTGAGGGGCACGGACCTTAAGGTCATCGTGGTCGACGACCACGAACTATTCCGCCGTGGGCTGATCGGTCTCCTCGAGGAGCGAGGGATTCAGGTCGTCGGCGAGGCGGCGCTAGCCGCGGACGCTATCCGGCAGGCGGCCGAGATGGGGCCCGGGGTGGTGCTGATGGATCTGACGATGCCCGGCATGTCCGGGATCGAGGCGACGCAGCGGCTGACCGCGGTGGCACCACTGGTGCGCGTGCTGGTGCTGACGGTCTCCTCCGATGATCAGCACGTAATGGATGCGCTGCTCGCAGGAGCGTGTGGCTACGTCCTGAAGGATTCCCCGGTCGAACAGATCGTGGAGGGAATCCGGTCGGCCGAACGCGGGGAATCGTTCATCTCGCCGCGGATCGCCCGCCACCTGATACGTCGCCTACGCGAGCCGCCGGAGGTCGAGCCCGCACTTACCGGGGCCGACCTGACGCCACGCGAGCTGGAGGTCTTGGATTTGCTCGCCCGGGGCCTTGACAATTCTGAAATCGCCAACGCGCTGTTCCTGAGCCAGCACACGATCAAGAACCATGTCTCGAGCATCCTCATCAAGTTGCAGGTCGAGAACCGCATTCAGGCCGCCGTGCGCGCGGTTCGCGGTGGTCTGGTCTGAGTCCGCTTCAGACGAAACCCGCTGCTAGATTGACGGTGTGCGTAACCGCAGAATCGCGGCTTACGGTTCGACCGCTCTCGTACTAGCAGCGGTTGCAACGTTGATATTCACCGTCCCCGCGGCATTCGCACGGTGGATGCCGCCGCAGCGCCTGTCGTGGTATTGGCAGCTGACGGGGACGGTCAACAACTCGTATCCGGCCGCGGCTTACGACATCGACGGGTTCGACAACAGCCCGTCCGAGGTCGCGACCCTGCACGCGGCCGGGAAGCATGTGATCTGCTACATCGACGTGGGGACGTGGGAGAACTGGCGTCCGGACGCGAGCAAGTTCCCAAGCTCTGTGCTCGGTCAGCCCAACGGCTGGCCCGGTGAGCGGTGGCTCGACATCCGGCAGTTATCCGTGCTCGAGCCGCTCATGACAGCTCGCTTCCAGATGTGCAAGAGGAAGGGCTTTGATGCGATCGAGCCGGACAACATGGACGGCTACGAGAATGACACCGGGTTCGACATCTCCGCGCAAGACCAGCTCACCTACGACGAGTGGGTTGCCGGGGAAGCACACTCACTGGGCTTGGCCGTCCTGCAGAAGAACGACCCCGAACAAGCGAAGACCCTAGAGCCATACTTCGACGGGGTGCTCGACGAGCAGTGCAACGAGTACTCCGAGTGCTCCGCCTTCCAGCCGTACCTCACCGCGGGCAAGCCGGTGCTCAATGCCGAGTACAACCTCTCGACGAACCAGTTCTGCGCCGCGGATAACCGCGCGGGGATCATGGGCGCGCTCTACAACGTCAACCTCGACGGCACCGCCTACGAGCCATGCTGGAGCGGCTCGCCCGGCTTCGGTTCGTCTCCAAGCCGCAGTGGCTGGAGCGTCGGAATCGCCACCGCAGTGTTGACCGACAGCCATGGCGCCACCGCCGTGCGGTTGGCCTGCCCGCCGAGCCAGTCGCACTGTGATGGCACGGTCCAGATCGCCACGGTGGCCCCGGGTCGGCCGGCAGTGCTGGGCCGTCAACACTTCCACATCGTCGGAGGTCACACGGCCTCGGTGAGGGTGACGCTGTCCCATGCGCCACTGGCAAAGCTGGGCAACGTCTCGTCGACCCGCATATCGATCACGGTTGATGCCCGGGGCCGGACCGCTGTTCAAGCCAAATCGCATCGCGCGGCCACGCTTCGCCTACCGCGCGGACGTCTTCGCTTCTGAGGATCAACCGCCGACGGCCACAGGCCGCTCAGGGTCTGTGATCCACTCGCTCCAGGATCCGACGTACAACGCGGCCCCGGAGAACCCCGCGACCTCCAACCCGAGCACCTCGTGGGCCGCGGTGATGCCCGACCCGCAGTAGGCACCAACCCCGACACCCTCGCCGGCCCCGGCCGCCTCGAACCGCCGGCGTAAGTCGACCGGGTCGAGAAAGTGCCCGGTGGCGTCCAGCAGCGACGGGCTCGGCACGTTGACCGCCCCCGGAATGTGGCCGGCGACCGGATCGATCGGTTCGCTCTCGCCACGGAAGCGCTCCGGCGCTCGGGCGTCGAGGAGCACGCCGCCGCCGGCGACCAGCCGCGCGGCGCCCGCGGCATCAAGCAGTGGCATCCCGCCGGCCCGCGCCATGAAGTCGCCCAGTCCGGGCGCGGTCGCGCCCCGCTCGATGGCGAGCCCGGCGGCCAGCCAGCCACTGAAACCCCCATCCAAAACAGAGACCTGAGCGTGGCCGAAGTAGCGAAGCAGCCACCACGCCCGCGCCGCCGCGATCGAGTTGCCGCCGTCGTAGACGATCACCGGCCGCTCGCCCGATACGCCGGCGGCGCGCATCGCCGCCTCGAAGTCACCCGCCGCGGGGAGCGGGTGGCGTCCGCCCTCCCCCGGCGGTCCGGCGAGGGCCGTCTCGAGGTCGATGAACGCCGCCCCGGGGATGTGCCCGTCCAGATACGCCCGGCGCCCGGCGCGCGGGGGCCAGGCAAGCTCCCAGCGGACGTCGAGTCGCGTGGCCCCTGACAGGCCGGAATCGGACCGAACCTCCTCCACCGACACCAGCGGTGCAGCGCTCACCTGACGGTAAGCGTAATGACCACGGAGGGCGCAAGATCCGCGCCTGAGGGTTCAGATTCCGGCGCGTCGGGCCGATTAGGCAGGCAGGGGTACCGCTAGCTCCGCCTCCGCCATGCCAGAAGTCTTCGTCGCCCGACAGCCGATCTTCGACCGGGACCTGCACGTCGCCGGTTATGAGCTGCTGTTCCGGGGCGGCGACGCCACCACCGCGCTGGTGGCCGACTCGGAAGGGGCGACCGCGTCGGTGGTCCTCAACTCGTTCACCGAGATCGGGCTCGAACGCATCGTGGGATCCAAGGCGGCGTGGGTCAACGTGTCCCGCGAGTTCGTCCTCGGCGGCCTGGCCGCAACGATGCCGCCGGCGGTGGTCGGCCTCGAGATCCTCGAGGACGAGCTGCTCGACGAGCGCTTCGTCCATGCGCTGATCGACCTCAAGCGCCAGGGCTACCGGCTCGCCCTCGATGACTTCCAGTACACGGTGAGCGCCGAGCGCGTCCTCACGCTGGTCGACGTTGTGAAGCTCGACCTCCTCGCCCTCGGACGCGACCGGATGGCGCGTGAGGTGGCTCGGCTGAAGCCCTACGGGGCGACGGTGCTGGCAGAGAAGGTCGAGTCGCCCAAGGACCACGCCTTCTGCGCCGAGCTGGGCTGCGATCTGTTCCAGGGCTTCTTCTTCTGCCGCCCCGAGCTGCTGCACAACCGCGGGATCCTCGCCAACCGCGCCTCGCTCCTTCAGGTGCTGGCCGCGCTCCAGGATCCCGCCGTGCAGCTCGGTCAGCTCGAGCGGATGATCGGCCGCGACGTCGGACTCAGCTTTCGGCTGCTGCGCTACATCAACTCCGCCTTCTTCGGGCTGCGGTTCGAGATCAGCTCGATCCGCCAGGCACTGGCGCTGCTCGGCGTCCAGAACCTCAAGCGGTGGGCCACGCTCACGATGCTGGCCAGCGTGGACGGCAAGCCGCCCGAGCTGACCGTGACCGCCCTGACCAGGGCCTGCTTCTGCGAGCGCGCCGGCGAGCAGCTGCCCGGGCCCAGGCCCGGCGAGCTGTTCACGCTCGGGCTGTTCTCGGTAATCGATGCGCTGATGGACGCCCCGATCGAGGACGTGGTGGGTCTGATTCCCTTCCCCGCCGACATGCGCAATGCGCTCACTCAGCGCAAGGGCGAGAAGGGCGCCCTGCTCGAGTGCGTCACCGCGCTCGAGGCGGGCGACTTCGAGCGGGCCCGAAAGCTGGTGCGGGGCGCCGGCGAGCTCTACGTCGAGGCGCTGATGTGGGCCGACGAGGCCGCGCGGCCGCTGTTCGAGCCGATCCAGGCCGCAGCCGCCTGAGGCGTGTCTGCGGGGTAGTTGGTGGCCCCTGATAAAAGTGTGCAGGTCATGCTCCTGTACGACTCGCGGGTATCGGGCAACTGTTACAAGGTCCGGCAGCTCTTCGCCCACCTGGGCATCGAGTACGAGCGCCGCGAGGTCGACGTGATCGACCGCTCGGGGCGCCAGGAATTACTGGGGGAACTGAACCCGGCGTTGCGCGTGCCCACGCTCGTCCTCGACGACGGACGGAGCCTCGCGGAATCCAACGCGATCACGTTCTACTTCGCCGAGGGCACGCCGTACCTGCCCGAGGACCGCTACGACCGGGCCCAGGTGCTCCAATGGCTGTTTTTCGAGCAGTACAGCCACGAGCCCTACATCGCGGTGGCGCGGTTCTGGGCGATCGCCGGTATCACCCCGCCCGACAGCGATGCCGAGGCCAAGCGACGGGGGGGCACGGCCGCGTTGCGCGCGATGGAGGGGCACCTGGCCGGGCGCGAGTTTCTGGTCGCCGAGCGCTACACAATCGCCGACATCGCGCTCTACGCCTACACCCATGTGGCCCCGGAGGGTGGGTTCGACCTCGCGCCCTACCCGGCCATCAACGCATGGCTGGCGCGAGTCGAGGCCCAGCCGCGCCATATCGCGATCACCGACTGAGACGGCCTCGCCGGGAATGGCGAGTGATCGTCGGCGACTCCCGCGCGTAGTTGGATACCAACTCCCGGGCGTGAGAAGTGCCCAAATTGCGCAAACCAGCACGACCGTCTGCGGCGCATTACGGATTGCACACAACGCTCGGCCGGTCGTAGGTTCCGACCGGCCCGCGGCTGAGCGGGAGCGGACCGACGAACGGGGGACACCTATGACAGAGGCAACTCTTGCTGCGCGCTCGCAGCCCGCACGCGCGCTTCAGCTGGCAAACGAGGTCCGGCGTGCACGCTCGGAACTGAAAACCCGAATTGCCGACGGGCAGCTCTCAGCAGCCGACGTGATCCTGACGTGTCCGTCGGAGATCGCGAGCATGCCACTCGCGCGGCTGTTGGCAAGCCAACGCGGCTGGGGCGACGTTCGCTCCCGCGCGCTCCTCGCGCAGGCTGCCATCCGAGAGGACAAGTCGATCGGCTCGCTCACGGAACGCCAACGGCGCGCCATTGCGACGCTGCTAACTCGCACGACTGCCTGGGCCGATCAATGACCAAGGTCCAGCCGCTTGAGATACGCGCGTTCCCAGCAGACCAGATCAGGTCTTACCGCTAGCGGCGCGGCGACGGCCGGGCCGCAGCGGCAACAGGCGCAATGGCCGTTCGCGCTCGCGCGCGGAACGGCGCGGATGCGCGGCAGGCCGAGGCGGGTGCGGTCCGCGGACGCGCGTCGTGGGCTGCTCGGCATCGGGCAGCGGGATCCCGCCAATCGGGCGATGCGGGGGTTGCCGATCGTCCTCGGGTCCGGGGCCATCGTCGTCGGACGGCCCAGGGTCAGGACCGGAGCCACGGAAGAGCAGAAGCGGCGCCAAGCCGACGAGTAACACCCCCCAGGCGAGCGCTATCCACGACAGCACAATGAAGCCGTGCTCGCCAACCGATCCGACCAGCGCCACCGTCCACGGCAAGACGATGCAGATGACTACCGCGCCGAACCGCCACCAGAACCGGGAGCGCCGGCGCAGAGACCGATCGCCCAGGGCACTAACGAGGACGCCAAGCGGGATCGCCGCAAGCGACAGGGCGATCACCGCTTCCATGAGGGGAGGCTACCGCCGCCGGCCGGCCCGGAAAAGTGGTCCGGGCCCCTGGATCTCCGACAGCGCGAAGCCGAGCTGACGCCGGATGACGCGGACGCTAGAGCCTGACGTCAGGTGAGGGTCAAGGGCGTTTGCGTCCGCGGACGACTCGCCGAGGGAGCGGCACCGGAGAGAACCGCTGCGCCACCAGGCCGGCGAACAGCCGCGGGTCGGCCTTGGCGATCAGCCGGGCGAGCTCCGCGCGCTCCGCCACCGACAGGTTGTGTCCCACCCCACGGCCGCGCCGGACCAGCGTGATCACCCGCCGGCGCTCGTCAGGCTCGAGCCGGAGCCAGTGCCGGCGGGCCAGCATCAGGACCTGGGCAGTGGCCAGCAGCCGCGCCAGCGGGACGACGCGAGCCACCTTGCGAATCGTGCCTGCCATCGAATCTGAGTCTAGGAGTCACCGTTGACTAGGCTCCCGCCCCGATGACCCTCGCCTTCGCCGAGCGCCCGCCGCGGACCGAACCCGATGGTCTGCTGGTCCTGCACCACGGCCGTGGCAGCGACGAGCAGGACCTGATCGGGCTGGCCGACGTGCTCGACCCCGAGCAGCGTCTGCACGTGGTGGCGCCGAGGGCGCCGCTCAGGCTCCCCGGCTCGCCGGGGTACCACTGGTACCTGGTCCCGCGCGTGGGCTACCCCGATCCGGGCAGCTTCCAGTCCGCGTACCGCGGGCTCGCGGACTTCCACGATGCGCTGTGGGAGCGGACCGGGATCGGCCCGGAGCGCGCGGTACTGGGCGGCTTCTCGATGGGAACCGTGATGAGCTACGCGCTGGGGCTCGGCGCCGGCCGGCCGGTGCCGGCCGGCATCCTCGCCCTGTCGGGGTTCATCCCGACCGTCGAGGGGTGGGAGCCGGACCTCGCCCGGAACGAGCAGACGCGCGTGCTGATCGCGCACGGCCGCAATGACTTCGTGATCCCGGTGACCTTTGCCCGCCACGCCCGGGAGCTGCTCGAGCAGGCCGGCTTCGCGGTCGACTATCGCGAGTCCGAGGCCGCCCACAACGTCGACCCGGGCGATGTCCCGCGGGTGGCGGCGTGGCTCGACGCGACGCTGGGCGCGGACTGAAGAACCGCGGGCGGCCGGCAACCTGACCGGCCGAACGGGTAATCGACGGCAGGTTCCAGTTGCACTCGATGAAGCTGATGATCGACGCCTGGTCCGTCAGGGTTATCGGGTTGTGGCCGATTTGTGGACGAGCTGTGACCGCTCGACAGGGTGTGCCAGCGGGGGCCGAAGCTACACACCAACTTCACAGCTTGGCCACACGGCGCCCGTGGCTTGGCTGGAAGACTCGGCTCGGGGTCTGTTGGCAAAAAAGCGCAAGAAAGGATCGTGATGATCACTCGGTTCGTCCGAGCGCGCGCGGGTGCGCGCGATAGCTCTGGTGCCGCGCGGGCCGCGCGGAACCGGATGCTGGGCGTTGGAACCGCCGCCCTGGCGGTGGTCGGTGTGGGGCTTCCTTTGCTCATGTCAGGGTCGGCCGGCGCGCACGGGTCGTCGCACCGTGGTGGGCAAATCCGGCAGTCCTTTTCGATCGCAAGCCCGTCCGGGCACAGATATTTCGACCACCTCGGGATCCAGCCTGGGAAGGTCAAGCACGTCTGGCTGATCATCCTCGAGAACAAGTCCTATGACGCGTCGTTCACAGGGCTCAACAACAACACGTACCTGTGGCAGACGCTGCCGAAGCAGGGCGCCTTGCTGAAAAACTACTTCGCCACCGGCCACTCCAGCCAGGACAACTACACCACGCTGGTGTCGGGACAGGCGCCGCAGCCAGACGTCCAGGACGACTGCACGTATTACAACAACGATGACAATGCCGCATTCGCGGGCGGCGGCGCCACTGACAACGGCGTCGACGTTGCCGGCGGGAGCCTGACGGTCAACCCGAATTTCGGCCAGTGGACGGCAGCGGCGGGCCCGAACGGCTACATCGGCAATTCCTCGACCCACACACCCACCACGCTCGGGTGCGTGTATCCGTCGAGCGTGCAGACGCTGTTCAACCAGTTCGACGCGGCGGGGATCACGTGGAAGGGCTACGCCCAGGACCTCGGCGACACGACCAACAGCGGCCCGACCGCCAGTACCGGCGCCGGCAACCTCACCCTCGACGAGGACGCGTGTGGCGCGCCGTATGACAGCTCGACAGCGACCACCTGGCCGTATGCCAATCCGCTCCCGACGAGCTCGACGGCGGATCCGAACCCGGGCTCGGCGAGCGCCGGCGGCGCCTACGTGCCCAAGCACTTCCCGTTCCCCTGGTTCGCGTCGCTGCTCGACAACCCCAAGGACTGCAACAGCTCGCAGATCGAGCCGTTCTTCGACAACCCCGGGCATGACTTCTACAGCGACCTGCAGGCCGACCAGAGCCACCCGAACGCGTACCCCAACTTCGTGTGGATCACTCCGGACAATTGCTCGGACGCCCACGACGCGGAGTGCGTGAATGGCTCCGCCGCTGCCTCGACGGAGCTGAACGGGTACCCCGAGGGCGGCAACCTGTCGGGCGGCTTCTCGAAGCCGGATATCCCGAACGCGCCGACCAACGGCACCGGCGGGCTGTTTGCCGCGGACCTGTTCCTGCAGCACGTGATCCCCGAGATCGAGAGCTCGAGCGAGTTCAAGGACGGCGGCCTGATCGACATCACGTTCGACGAGGGGTATCCGCCGTACACGTACAACAACTCGTTCTACAACGACTCCGGCAAGTACGACACGCTGCACATCGCGCCGGGGGCGTCGGCCGCGCTCGCGACCGACGCGGCGGGCGAGACAATCGATGCACACGGTCACGTCACGGAGGTGAACAGCGAGCCGACCGGCCCGAACACGCCGCTCATCCAGGACCCGACCACGGGCGAGCAGCTCTCGCCGGGTCCGGGCGACGCCGCCGGCCTCGACCGGCCGGACAACTGCGTCCCGCAGACCCCGAGCAACACGGTGCAACCGACCCCGTACAACCTGGCGACCGGGGCAGTCGGTACGTGCGTGCTCGGGCCCCAGGCCGCGACGACCGCGACCGACTCGCTGACGAAGGCGCGGACGGACACTAGCGGGGTCTCGGGCAGTTCCGGCTCGTCGACGATCACCGACAACTCGATCAAGATCACCGACGAGGGTCGTCCGGTCAGCGGCACGAACATCCCGAGCGGTGCGTACGTCGGGACGGTCACCGACGGCCCGACTGGTGCCTGCACCCCGTCGAGCTGCAGTCCGACGGGGTTGACGGCGACGAACGTCCCGGTCGGCGCGAATGGCTCGACCGGGTTCGAGGAGGAGGGCTCCTTCACGCTCGTCAACTCCTCGGGCACCCCGATCACCCCGACCGGGACGGTGACGAGCGTCTCGCTCGCCGCCGACTGCGATCCGACGCCGGCGAACATGGGTGGATCGTCGTCGTCGTGCTCGGGTCTGACCGATCCGTACTACGACGCCACCACGCCGACGCCGGGCGGTGGTGACACCGGCAGCGTGCTGATCAGCCCGTACATCAAACCGGGCACGGTCAGCAGCGTCTACTACAACCACTACAGCTGGCTGCGGACGATGGAGGACCTGTTCGGCGTGGCCTCGGCGTCGCCCGGTCTCGATGGCGAGGGTCACCTCGGCTACGCCGCGCAGCCCGGCCTCGTCCCGTTCGGCCCCGACGTGTTCACCAACGCATCGGGGCGAAACTGGGGCGGGTGAGATCGTCAAGCGGGCGTGAAGCACCGCACATCTGACGTCGGAAGTGCTCGTGAGCCGGGCCTGAGGGCCCGGCTCACGCCCGTGCTCCTCGTGGCTGGCCTCGCGCTGACCGGGTGCGCGACGAGCGCCTCCGCGCCGACGTCCACACAGACGGCGGCCCCGAAGCCGGCCAAGGTGTCGGCCGCGGTTCGGGCTCAGGAGCTGGCGATCCACGCGCAGGTGATGGCCTCTCTCCATGCACCCGCGCCAAAGGACCTGAAACCTGGGATCCCCAGCTTCATCCCCCGCGGCACGATCGCAGTGAACCGGATCGTGACCGCGACCCCATCGCACCCCCAGCTGGCTATTCAGGGCGACAGCGTGGTGCTCGACCTGACCAGCGGTGACACACTGGCCACGATGAACGGTCCGCTCTACAACAACAAGTACGTCGGAACAAACGATCCGACGATCCCCGCGCAGTTCCTCCTCACTTTCACGCAGACGCACGGCACGATCCCGCTCGCACCGGATGACTTCACGATCCTCGACCAGCTCGGCAACAACATCGTTCCGCAAATCCGAGTCAAGGGCGGCGGCCCACTTCCGACGCGGCTCGACTCAGGCCAGCGTCTGACGCTCATCATGAGCACGATCATCTCCGCCGGCGACGGGTCGATCGTCTACAACCCGACAGGCATCACACAGGCGGGCCACAAGCCGCTGGTCGGGTGGGACTTCATCGTCGAGGACGACTAAGGCGCCGCACAACTATGCTCGCGCGGTGCCGCTCGCCGCCGAGCTCGACCTCCCCAGCTTCGATCACACCGACTCTTCGCTGCGCGGAGAGCGCTACCGGCAGGCGATGACGGAGCTCCACGGGTACGAGGGCTGGCTGGCCGCCAGCCCATTCGGCTTCATCGTCCTCGACCGAGAGTCCGGCGAGTTCTTCCTGCGCACCAAGTCCGCCGTGTTCCCGGGTTTGACGATCGCCGATCTGTTCGGGATCACCGACGGCCCGTTGCGCGAGGAGATCGTCAAGAACATCATCAACGTCAACGGGGACGATCACCGCCGTCTGCGCAACCTGGTCAACCCCGCGCTCTCGCCGCGCGCGGTCGACCGCTACCGGCCGGCCATGCGGCGCTTCCTCGACCAGCTCCTCACCGGGATCCGAGAAGAGGACGGCCGCTGCGAGTTCATCGCGGACTTCGCTAAGCCGTACCCGTCGCTGGTGATCGCCGGGGTGATGGGCGCCCCGCTCGACGACGCCCCGCGGCTTCACCACTGGTCGAACGTCATTCAGCGCCAGTTCGACCCGACCAGCCTGATGGCAGAGCGGGAGCAGATCGAGCGGGCGGTGGCCGAGTTCTACGCCTACGAGGACGAGCTGATCGCGGCGCGCCGGGCGGGCGGGGATGTCAATCCCGCCGACGACCTGATCTCGGCCCTGATCAAGGCCGAGGAGGCGGGCGACCGCCTTTCCGACGACGAGCTGCGCAACCTCGTGCTGAACATCCTCGTCGGCGGGGTCGACACGAGCCAGAGCCAGCTCGCCCACGCCGTGCGGCTACTGGCCGAGCACCCCGACCAGTGGGAGGTCCTGCGCGGCGACCCGCGCGAGCTGGCGCCGGTGGCGGTGGAGGAGGCGCTCCGGTTCGAGCCGATCACCCCGTTCACCGCCCGCATCCTGATCGACGAGGTGGAGTACCGCGGCGTCACTTTCCCGGCGGGATCGATCGTGCTCGTATCGGCCTGGCATGCCCACCGCGACGGGGGGCGCCCTGACGTCTTCGACCTGACCGCCGACCGCACCGGCCAGCGCCAGCGTCTGCTCACCTTCGGCGCCGGCATCCACTACTGCGTGGGCGCCAACCTCGCCCGCGCGGAGATGCAGGAGGCGCTCGCCTTCCTGGCCGAGCGTGTCACCTCGCTGACCCTCGACGGCGAGCTCGACTTCGGGACGCCGTCGGGGATCTACGGTCTGGAGAAGCTGCCACTGAAGCTTGAACTCGCATAGGAAGGAGTCGGACTTGGCCTACGAGACAATCATCTGGGAGCAGTCGGGTGCGATCGGCCGGCTGACCCTGAACCGGCCCGAATCGCTGAACGCCTGGACGCCCCAGTTCGGCCTCGAGCTCCGGACGATCATCGAGCGTGACGCGGCGGACGAGTCGGTGCGCGCGGTCCTGATCACCGGCGCCGGCCGGGGCTTCTCCTCCGGCGCGGACCTGAAGGCCGGATTTGAGCCGGCCGACGACGGCATGCCCGACATCGGACGGGAGCTGCGCGAGATCTACCACCCGATCATCGCCGGGATCCGCCGCCTGGAGAAGCCCGTGGTCGCGGCGGTCAACGGCCCCGCGGCCGGGATCGGCTGCTCGCTGGCGCTCGCCTGCGACCTGATCATGGCAGCCGAGTCGGCCTTCTTCGGGCTGGCGTTCGTGAACGTCGGGCTGATGCCCGACGGCGGCTCGACGGCGCTCGTCCCGCCCGCGGTCGGGCGCGCACGCGCCTTTCAGATGGCGCTGCTCGGCGAGCGCATCCCGGCGCCTCAGGCACTCGAGTGGGGGCTCATCAACTGGGTGTATCCGGACGACCGCCTGATGGCCGAGGCGGGCGCGTTGGTCGAGCGCCTCGCGGCCGGACCGACCCGTTCGTACGCAAGCTCCAAACGCGCGCTCAACCACTTCATCTATGGTGACCTGGACGCCCAGCTCGACCTCGAGGCCGAGCTGCAGCACGCGCTCGGACGCAGCCAGGACTTCGTCGAGGGCGCCGCGGCGTTCGTACAGAAGCGCCCGCCCGCCTTCACCGGAGCCTGATGGCGAACTGGGAGACGATCTCCTCGCTCGCCACCGCCGGCGGGACGCTCGTGCTGGCGGTGGCGACGTTCTCCGCGGTCAAGTCGTCCAACCGCTCGGCCCGGATCGCCGAACAGGCCCTCCAGGAGCAGCGCCGGCCGCTGTTCGTCCAGTCTCGGAACGACGACACCAGCGAGAAGATCATGTTCGGAGACCAGCACTGGATCAGGGTCGAGGGCAGCCGCGGCGCGGCCGAGTACGTGGACGGGATCGTGTACCTCGTGATGAGCCTGCGCAACATCGGCGCCGGTATCGGCGTGTGTCAGGCCTGGTCGGTGCGGCCCGGCCTACAGCGCCGCGTCAACGACCACGTCCCCGAGGACGAGTTCCGCGCCCAGGCCCGCGACCTCTACATCCCCGCCGGGGACATCGGCCTCTGGCAGGGGGCGATCAGAGACGCGAGCGACCCCCAGCATCGCGAGATCGCCGACGCGATCGCGCGCCGCGAGCCGGTGGCCGTCGAGCTCCTCTACTCAGACCAGGTCGGCGAACAGCGCACGATCAGCCGCTTCAGCCTGATCCCCGTCGGCTCGGAAGATGGCGAGGACGTCAGGTGGGCAGTGAGCGGTAACCGCCACTGGTACCTCGATCGCGCAGGTCCCCGCTGACCCGCTCGAGGACCGCGGCCGCCTCGGCCGCCATCTCGCGCACGATCTCCCCCGCCGGTTGCGCGCGCGCAAGCTCGTGGGCCTGACCCGCCCACAGGTGCAGCGTCTCGGCGTCGCCACGTTGCCGGGCGGCCGCGCGCAGCGGGCTGGTCGCGTAGTGGATCTCCGGGTACGCACACGGCGCGCTGTCCGAATGCTCGACGAGGAAACGGTTGACGATCCCGCGCGCCGGGCGCCCGGTAAACGCCCGCGTCACCCGCGTCGGGCGCGACTCGGCGAGCGCCGCGCGGTGGGCGCCCGCCGTGCCGGCCTCCGGCGCCAGCAGGAGCGCGGTACCGACCTGAGCGACGGTCGCGCCGGCGCAGAGCACCGCGGCCAGCGCCGCGCCGTCGGCGATGCCGCCCGTCGCGATCAGCGGAAGCCGCGTCGAGCCCGCCAGCACCCGCAGCAGCGCGAGCAGTCCGATTCCGCCCTCGTCCGATCCGTCATCCAGGAACCCGCCGCGATGGCCGCCGGCTTCGCTCCCTTGCACGACCAGACCGTCGGCGCCGGCCACCTCCGCGGCGGCCGCCTCGCTGCGGTTGGTGACCGTTACCCACGCGGCGACGCCGGCGGTGTGCAGCCGATCGAACACCTCGGGCGCCGGACAGCCGAACGTGAACGACGTCACCGCCGGCGGGTCGCCGCACAGGAGCTCGAGCTTCGCATCCCAGTCCTCGTCGTCGAGCCGCGCCTCCCCGAGCTCGACCCCCTGGCGCTCGGCCTCGGGCGCGAGCTCGCGCAGGTATTCCCCGTACGTGTCACGGTCGGCCGGCTCAGCGCTGGGCACGAACAGGTTGACTCCGAACGGCGCCGCGGTGCCCGCACGCACTGCGCGCATCTCTTGGGCGACCGCGTCCGCGCGCTTGTAGCCGGCGGCCACGAACCCCATACCGCCGGCCTCGCACACGGCGACCGCCAGCTCGGGCGTCGACGGACCCCCGGCGAGCGGCGCCTGGACGATCGGGAGTGGGAGCGCGCTCAGGTCGAACGTGCCCTGAGTCTACGAGTCGCGAGTTTCTCGACACTCGGCACCGGCCCACAGGTCCAGTGCGGCCGAACTCGCGCTACGCCCGAGTGAATCCGTTTTCACCGGGCGCGTACTCGGTGGTTGTGGAGAAAGTCAGGACCGAAGGCCCCAAGTCTCGTGTCAGCTGACGGCCAACGCCTGCAGGGCGGCGGGCACCATCGCCGGCCGGTCGACGTACATCGCCGAGCGCCACAGCGCGTCGTCGCCGAGCGCGTCGCGCACCGCCGCGCCGGCAGCAAGCAGCTCGAGCAGCCCGGCCTCGGCCGTGGTCCGGTCGGGGCGGTCGTTGCCCTTTGCGAGCAGCGCCGCGACCTCCTGGGTGGTCAGCCCGTCGGGGAAGCGCTCGAGCAGCGGCGCCGGGTCCTCCGGCGGCGGCTCGCGGTGAAGCTTCGGGTCGATGTTCGCGATCAGCACGTCGTAAGCCTCGACCGGCTGAAAGCCGCCGGCGACGAGCCGCGCGCGACCCGACTCGAATACCACCGAGGGAGCCGTGAAACGGACCGGGCCGTCGGTGGTGGCGGTCTTGCCCTGGAGCTCGGCGGCCGAGCCGGCGGCCTTGCGGGTCTCGTCGCGATCCGACCGGTAGGCCTCGACCACGTCGGGAGCGTCAATCCTCGACACGATCTGCTCCGCGTCGACGCCGGGTACGTTGCGCAGGGCGTTCAGCAGATCCCCGTCGTCGTCGAGCAGCATCGGCGAGTTGAAGTTGTGAAGCTGGATCGCGCGGAACACGCGCCACTCGCTGCCGGGATCGCTCATCCGCGCGGCCACGACCGCCCGGCACGCGCGCGAGGTCGCGCTCATGCGTGCTTTCGGGGTCGGTGAGAACGGCATTCCGTAGCGGCGGCGGAAGCTCGCCTGGCCGAGAGCCCCGCGCAGCGGGGTGAAGCCGCGGTTCTCGTATTGCGAGGCCTCCTCGGTGAGACCGACGAGCACAAGCCGCCAGTCCAGCTGGTCGCCGTACCGCCACTCGATCACGCGGAGAGCAGGGCTTTCGGAGTAGGCCCAGGGGCAAGCTGGATCGCTGTACAGCGTGGCCGAAATCATGTCGTTGACGCCTCCGGGGTCAGGTGATTGACGCCTCAAGGATGTTAGCGAGCCGGCTTCCCCGGCCCTCGCCGCGCCCGATCACGTGGACCGCGGGCCGCACCTTGGCGGTCGCGAACCCGGCCGCTAGCAGCGCCTTCTCCGCCTCTCCCGCGTCCGAGAAGTGCAGGTACACGCGCCCACGCACGAACGCGGACAGCGCCACTCGGAACGCCCGGACCTGAGGCGTGGCCGCGCCGGCTAAATGCAGGTCGGAGATGTAGCGGCCGGCGGCAAATCCGGCCAGCGTGTGCGCGAACCGCCGCCAGATGCCCTCGACCGCGTCGGTCGGCAGGTACCCGAGCAGCCCCTCGGTGACAATCGCCAGACCTTCGTCCGAGTCGAGTTCGCCCGCCACCGCGGCGAGGCTGCCCGGTCCCTGATCCTCACGCAAAGCGTCAACCTCGCGCACCCGGTGGCGCTCGGAGAGCGATCCCATCCGCTCAAGCGCCGCGCGCTTGTGCTCCGCCATCTCCGGCAGGTCGGCCTCGACATAGACCAGCCGCGCCCCATACCGCCGCGTGAACCGCCACCCGCGAGGCGACAGTCCCGCCGCGACCTCGATCACTTGGCCGACCTCGCCGGCGTCGATCGCCCGCTCGAGCAGCGCGTCGATCGCCCGGTGGCGGGCCAGCAGGTAGGCCTCGAGTGTGGCGCCACCGATCGCCCGGCTGCCCAGCATCACCGGCTGCAGCGAGTCGAACAGGAGCCGGCCCTCCCGCGTCGCGAGGTCCGGGTGCGAGAGGCCGTTGCGCGCCCACACGTAGCCCGTGTAGTGCGCGGTCGGACCGATGCGGTTGCCGGACGAGCTCACCCCCGGGGTGTTACCCACCCAGAAGCTGGGCGAGCCGATCGAGCAGCGCCACCTGGGCGGCGTTGATCTTCTCCCGCGCCGCGGCGAGCGCGAACCACTCGACGCGGTCGACCTCGGGGACCTCGATCTTCCTCCCCGACCGAGGTGGCCATTCCATCTCGAACGTGTTGCTGCTCGCGGTGGCTGGGTCGAGGTCGCCGGCGATCGCCCACGCGCGGACGAGCTTGCCGCTCTTTTGGCGGACCTCCCCCAGGTCGGCCGCATCGCCGTCCGGCGGCGCGGTGCCGAGCTCCTCCTGGAACTCGCGGCGCGCCGCGGCGAACGGTTCCTCCCCGTCGGCGTACTCGCCCTTGGGGATCGACCACGCCCCGAGGTCGCGGCGCGCCCAGAACGGACCGCCGGGATGGACGAGCAGGACCTCGAGCTCGTCGCCGCGCCGGCGGTGCAGGAGGATGCCGGCGCTCCGGCGCGAGCCTCGCGCGCTCACCTCGCCGGTCAGCCCCTACGCGACGTGACCGCCAGGCCGAACCCGAGCGCGATCAGCATTGCCCCGCCGGCGCCGGTCATGCGCTCGAGCCGGCGCGCCGAGCGTCCGAACCAGTGACGCGCCGTTCCCGAAGCGACCGCCCACGCGGCGTCCGACAGCAGCCCGATCACCACGCAGATCGACCCGAGCAGTGCTATCTGCAGCGTGACGTGCCCCTGCGACCGTTCGATGAACTGGGGCAGGATCGCCGTGAACATGAGCACGCCCTTGGGGTTCGTCGCCCCTACGAAGAAGCCCTCGCGGGCGATCCGGCGCAGCGGCTTCGGCTCGGCGGCCGCGGCCGGCGTGAACAGCGAGGACAGCGACTTGCGCCGCAGGATGTTCCGTGCGCCGAGGTACACCAGGTACGCGGCGCCGAGCAGCTTGATCACGGTGAACACCGCGTCCGAGCTGGCCACGATCGAGCCGATCCCGATCGCCACCAGCACCAGCTGGAGGATCAGGCCACCAGTGTTGCCGAGCACCGACGCCAGCGCCGCCCGGCGCCCGAGCGCGACGCCGCGACTGATCACGAACAGCACGCTCGGGCCCGGAATGACGATCAGGATGTAGACCGTGAGAAGGAACTCGAGGAGGTGGCGCGTGGGGAGCATCCGAACTCGCGCATCATCGCACTCCTCGAGCGCCGCCAGGGTCGGCGGTCGAGCGCCCGGACCTGCTCTCGCACAACCGGCTCGAACACCTCGGTGATCACTACCGGCCGGGCCGTCATATCAAGCCGCCAGCGCCTCACGCTCACCACCTTCCTCGGTCGTCTTGAGCTGTACCACCTTGGACGCCGGCTCGCGCAGCAGGAACGCCGCGATCGCCGCGCCGGCGAGCGCGAATACGGTCCCGACGTGGTAGGCGAGCTCGAAGCCGTTGGTCATCGATAGCGGTGTCCCGCCCGCCGCGCTGCTCTGCCCAGCGGCAATCGTGCTCAGCACCGCGAGACCGAGCGCGCCGCCGACGAGTCGCGAGGTGTTGAGCAGACCCGAGGCGACGCCGCTCTCGCGGCCCGCCACGCCCTGCATCGCGACGATCGTCGCGGGGACGAGCGTGAAGCCCATCCCGAGCGCCGACAGGAAGGCTCCGAGGAGCACGGTGTGCACGTATGTGCCGCCCGGGGTGACGCCGCTCAGCAGCATCAGTCCGACCGCCGAGGTCAGCATGCCGGTCGTGATCACCCGGCGTGGTCCGAACCTCGCCACCACTCGCGGCGCCACGGTCGACGCGGCAAAGATCGACAGGGTCATCGGCAGGAAGCCGAGCCCCGCCTCGATCGCGTCGTAGTGGAGCACCTGCTGGAGGTACAGAGTCAGGAAGAACCAGCCCGGAAACTGCGAGGCGTAGAGCAGCAGCACCACCGCGTTGGCGGCGCTCAGGTGGCCGATCCGGAAGATCGACAGCGGCACCAGCGGCTGCTCGGCGAAGCGCGCCTCAACGACCAGGAACGCCGCCAGCAGGATCAGTCCCGTAATCAGGGGCACGAGGACGCCCGTGGACCCCCAGCCCAGCGTGTCGGTCCGAACGATGCCGTAGGTCACGCTCACCAGCGCACCGGTCACGAGCAGCGCGCCGGTCGCGTCGAAGTGGCGCCGCCCTTCCGCGGGCCGGTGGATCGGGATCACGCGGAGGCCGAGGACGACCACGACGATGCCGAGCGGCACGTTGACCGCGAAAATCGCCGGCCAGCCGAAGGCCTGGGTGAGCACGCCGCCCAGCAGCGCACCCGATGACGCGCCGAGGCCGCCCACGGCGCCCCATGCGGCCAGACCGCGGTTGCGCTCGCGGCCTTCCGGGAGCGAAGAGGTAATGATCGAGAGAGTGGCCGGCGAGAGGACGGCTCCGGCGAATCCCTGCAGCCCGCGCGCGCCGATGAGCAGGCCGCGCGAGTCGGCCAGCGCGCACACGAGCGAGGACAGGGAGAACAGCGCGACACCGGTGAGGAACACCCGACGGCGACCCAGCAGGTCGGCCGAGCGTCCGCCCAGCATCAGGAAGCCCGCGAACGTGAGCGTGTATGCGTTCACGACCCACTGCAGGCCGGTGGTCGAGAAATGCAACCCGGCGCGCATCGACGGCAGTGCTACGTTGACGATTGCGACGTCCAGGATGACCATGAACTGGGCCAGGCAGACGACCAGGAGAAGCGCGTTCGTCGAGCGGTCGGACTTGGAGTTGGAGGCGCTAGTTGAGTTCACGCTTGACACTGTGCAACAATTCCTATCCAGGTACAAGAGAGGGGTTTATCCTGGTAGTAGATCTCACACCCAGTGCTCGTAAGAACGGCAACCGCGCCCAGCCTGTGAGGTCGTCGAACGGCGACCGGCGTCGCGCCGAGCTGGCGGATTTCCTACGCACGAAGCGCGCGACCCTTCAACCCGAGCAGGTCGGGCTGCCCGACGGCGGACGCCGGCGGACGCCCGGTCTGCGGCGCGAGGAGGTGGCGCTGCTCGCCGGAGTCGGCACCACCTGGTACACGTGGCTCGAGCAGGGCCGCGACGTGCGCGCGTCGCTCGAGGTGCTCGAGGCCGTGTCGCGCGCGCTCCAGCTGACGCCGGCCGAGCGGGCGCACGTGATCCTGCTCGGTCGCGGCGAGGAGGCGCCCCCGTGCAAGGCGCCGGTCGAGGAGGTCTCCTCCACGCTGCGCCAGCTGGTCGAGAACACCGGTCCTGGTCCGGTGTACCTGCTCGGCCGGCGCTGGGACTACCTGGCCTGGAACAAGTCGTTCGAACGCGTGTTCGGTTGGGAGCCCGGGCCGGAGCCGCTGTCGCGCAACCACGTGTGGCTGTGGTTCATGGACCCGTCGCGGCGCGAGCTGTGCTCCAGCGACTGGGCGTCGAGCGCCCGCCTACTGGTGGCCAAGTTCCGCGCCGACAGCGCGAGGCACATCGGCGCCCCCGCCTTCGAGGAGCTGATCTCCGCGCTCGAGTCGTCGAGCCCCGAGTTCCGCAAGCTGTGGAAGCGCCACGAGGTGGCGGGCAGCGCCGTGGGACGCAAGGACCTCGCCCATCCGCTGGTCGGTCGGCTCTCGTTCGCGCACGCCGTCTTCCACCACGGCGAGCAGACCGAGCAACGCCTGGTCGTGTACTCGCCGCTGTGCGAGAACGACACGCGGGCCAAGCTCGCCCAGTTGCTCGAGGAAGACGATCTCGCGTTCGCTCCGGCGCTCGCCTGACGGCGCCGCGAGCGCCGGTGGACGGGCGTGGGCGGGCGGGGTTCCGTTACACAAGTCACGTCCGCGTAACGGCGGTCTTCAACACCTCTTATGAGGGGTTGACGTTGCTCTGCCGGACGGCTGGTGTGATCCACGCCATGACGACCCAAGCGCCACTCGGTATCTCAGAGCCCACCGTCGCGCCTACCCACGAGGAGCAGACCGCTCCGCTCGAGGCGCCGGACACCGAGCCGGTCCTCGATTCGCTCCGGCTGCTCGATCATCGCACTCGCAGTCGGGCGATCAGCCGGCGGCTGGCCCCCTTCGGCCATTATTTGGCGTTCGCGGACAACGGGACCGAATGGCTGGTGCCCCTCGACTCGAAGGTCACGCACATCGGGCGCGGTCTCACGTCCGACGTGCGGGTCGAGGAGCAACGGGTATCCCGCAGCCACGCGATCCTGGTCCGCCACGGCCACGGCACCCGCTTGCTGGACAACCGCAGCGCAAACGGCACGTTCGTCAACGGTCGTCCGATCATCGCCACCAACATCGTGGATGGCGACGTCATCCGCATCGGGCCGGTGGTGATGACCTACCTGCAGGTGTCCTAGAGCCCGCACCGCGCGTCGCCGCCACCAATAAATGGCGGCGACGCGGTGCGAGGCGGATCGCAAGCTTGGCTACGGAGTGCCGGGCTCGGGCGAATGCCGCCGGGTACGGCGAAGCCCCCTCGGTGCAAGCTCCGACCGGTCGTCGAAAGGCCCGCTCAATGCCCCACAATCGGAAGGTAATGGCCGACCGCACGACACCTGCGCCGGCAGCGATCGCCTTCGCCGGCGGCACGCTCGACCGCGCGCACGATCTGCGGACCGGCGACGCGGAGAAGCGTGTGCGCCGGCTCGACACCTCGCGCGCGGTGCTGGTCGGCCCCGGCCAGGACGTCGCGTTCAGCGCCGAGCGCGCGCTCGAACGGACCCCGCTCGCGGAGCTGCCGGCGGATGCTTCCCTCACGTTCCTCGGGCTCGAGCCGTCGGGCGCCGCCGTCTTCGCCTTCGACGCGACCGACGACACGGGGCTAGAAGCACAGTTCGTCGGGCTCCGCGGCCTGGCCGCCGAGCTCGACCCGGTCGAGGCCGCCATCGCCGCTTACGCAGTCGGCATGGTGGGCTGGCATCGGACAAACCGTTACTGCGGACGCTCCGGCCATCCGACCGTGGTCGAGGCCGCCGGACACCGCCGCCGGTGCCCCGGGTGCGGTCTGGTCGTGTTCCCGCGGACCGATCCCGCAGTGACGATGCTCGTCACCGCCGGCGAGCGCTGCCTGCTCAGCCGGCGCCACGGCGCGCCCGAGCACCGGTGGTCGGCGCTCGCCGGCTTCGTCGAGCCGGGCGAGACACTCGAGGAGGCGGTGGCGCGCGAGGCCCGCGAGGAGACCGGGGTCGAGGTCGCGGCGGTGGAGTACGTCGCCGCGCAGCCCTGGCCGTTCCCGGCCGCGCTGATGATCGCGTTCTGGGCGTTCGTGGATCCCGACAGCGCCGTCGTGCCCGAGCCGGAGCCCGCCGAGCTGATCGACGCGCGCTGGTGGGAGCGCGGCGAACTCCGCGATGCCCTGGCGCACGAGCGGATCGCGATCCCGCCGCCCGGCACGATCGGGAACTACCTGATCACGACCTGGCTCGCTGGCTAGATGACTGGAGCCTGGCCGGGAAACCGGAAAATACATGGCCCGTCTCTCGTCCAGCCTCAGCTGCGGGAGACTGGCCTAGCTACCGGCCGCGCAGCGAGCGCACCACCCGCTGGTGCTCGCGCATCGTCTCCATGCCGTCCGCGCCTGGCTGTCGCCCGAAGCCGCAATACATGGCCACGCCGAAGTCGCCGAGATAGCGCGACGCGGTCGCGTGGCGGCGCGGCTTCCGACCAGCAGCAGCTCGCTCGAGACGCGCCCACTCACCGCTGGGCTACGCCTCTTCGGCGATCGCGTCGGTCACGTCTCGCGCCACCAGGGCGGCGTAGGCGCCACCGCGTTCCATCAGCTCCTCGTGCGTCCCCCGCTCAACGATCCGCCCCTGGTCGAGAACGACGATCTGGTCGGCATCGCGGACGGTTGAAAGCCGGTGCGCGATCGTGAGCGTGGTCCGGCCCTCGGCCAGGCGCTCGAGCTCGGCCTGGACGGCGGCCTCGGTCTGGGTGTCGAGTGAGCTCGTGGCCTCGTCGAGGACGAGCACCGGCGGGTTGCGCAGGATGGTTCGCGCGATCGCCATCCGCTGCTTCTCCCCGCCGGAGAAGCGATAGCCGCGCTCGCCGACGACCGTGTCGTAGCCCTCGGGAAGCGACGCGATCAGATCGTGGATCCGCGCGGTGCGCGCCGCCTCCTCGATCTGCTCGTCGGTTGCGTCGGGACAGGCGAAGCGGAGGTTCTCGCGCACGCTGGCGTGGAACAGGTAGGTCTCCTGAGAGACCACGCCCACCGTCGACGCCAATGATGCGAGCGAGGCGTCGCGCACGTCGACGCCGTCGATCGTCACGCGCCCCTCCTGGGGCTCGTAGAGCCGCGCCACCAGATAGCCAAGCGTGGTCTTGCCGGCGCCCGTCTCCCCCACCACCGCTGTGCGCGTGCCGGCGGGAACGACCATGTCGATGTCGCGCAGCGTCCAGCGATCCTCTGAACCCTGCACGCCATAGCGGAACGACACGTCCTCGAAGCGGACCTCGCCGAGCAGCTCGCCGGGCCGGAGCACGACCGGGTGCTCCGCCTCGACGATGTCGACCGGGAGATCGAGGTACTCGAAGATGCGGTCGAACAGGGCAAGCGAGCTCTGCATGTCAGCCTGGACCCCGAGCAGCGACTGGATCGGGAACAGCAGCCGCGTCTGGAGCGTGGTGAACGCGACCACGGTCCCGATCGAGATCGAGTTGCCGACGAAGCTCTGTCCGGCGAGCCAGTAGATCAGCGCCGGCTGGACGGCGAACGTGAACTGGATCGTGGCCATCATCCAGCGCCCCGCCATCCGCGAGCGGACCTCGAGCGCGGCGATGTCCTCGGACTCTCCCGTGAACCGATTGGCCAGGTCGGTGCCTCGGCCCATCGTCTTGCCGAGCATGATCCCCGACACCGACAGCGACTCGGATACCAGTGCCGACATGTCCGCCAGACGGCGCTGCTGCTCGGTCGTGATCCGACGGCGGATCTGGCCCACGCGCCGGGTCATCCACACCGACGGCGGCACAAATACCAGCGAGATGATGGCCAGGCGCCAGTCGAGCAGGCACATCGCGACGAGCGAGGCGATGACCGTGGTCGCGTTTTGCGCGATCGTCGTGGCCGTCGTGGTGACGACGCTGTCGAGCCCGCCGATGTCGTTGGCGATCCGCGACTGCACCTCGCCCGTGCGCGTGCGGGTGAAGAACGCGAGCGACATCCGCTGTAGGTGCTGGTAGACGGCGGCGCGCAGGTCGTGCATCACGCGCTGGCCGACGACGTTCGACATGTACGTCTGCCAGACGCTCGTGGCGTTGGTGAAGATCGAGATCGCGATCATCCCCAGCACGGTCAGGGTCAGGACGGTCTCGTCGTGCTTGAGAATGCCGACGTCGAGCGCTTGCCGGAGCAGGAACGGCTGGAGGATCCCGACGCCGGCCGAGAGCACGATCAGCACCAGGACCGCTGACAGACGGAACCGGTACGGCCTGAACAGCGCGAGGATCCGATGCGTGTCGCGCTGGCGGCTCGGGTCCATCAGCGGCGGCGGCTTGCGGTCCGAGCCGCGCAGCGAGCGCATCGCCCCCGAACCGCCGGCGCCCATCGATGCTGCGAATCCGTGATTTCCCGAACTCATCCCCAACCCATGATGACAGCCGTGCCACGTTTCGCCCGGAGACGAAATATCGCCGCGCTACCCTCAATCTCATGAACGGCGATGCCGACATCGCGAGCATCGGAGCGCTCGTCGCCGACCGGGGCCGCGCGCGCATCCTGCTCGCGCTCGGGGACGGCCGCGCGCTGCCGGCCAGCGTGCTGGCCGACGAGGCCGGCGTGGCCGCATCGACCGCGTCGGCACACCTGGCCCGGCTCGTCAAGGGCGGGATGCTCCGCGTCGAGCGCCACGGCCGCCACCGCTACTTCCGGCTCGCCGGACCCGAGGTCGGCGAGTTGATCGAGGCGCTTGCCCGGATCTCTCCCCCGGCGACGGTCCGCTCGCTCAAGCGGGGCAGCAAGGCGCACGCGGTCCGATTCGCGCGCACCTGCTACGACCATCTCGCGGGGGTGCTCGGCACGCAGCTGATGGAGGCTCTGATCGAGCAAGATCTGCTGACCGGCGGCGACGGGACGTTCGACCCCGATTCGGCGCTGTCCGACCGGCTGGCCGCCTTCGGCTCCGACCACGACTACCGCGTGACGCCCGCCGGCGTCCGTGAGCTGAAGGCGTTCGGCATCGACTTCGACTCGCTGCCGGCGCGCCGGCCGCTGGTCCGCTACTGCGTGGACTGGAGCGAACAGCGCCACCATCTGGCGGGCTCGCTGGGAGCGGCTATCGCGACGCGGATGCTGGACCTGGGCTGGGTGCGGCGTGCCGACCGCAGCCGCGCGGTGCACGTCACAGACACCGGCTACGACGGGCTGCGCGAGCAGTTCGGGCTCGACTTGAGCCCCAACGGAAATCACTGAGGCGCCGCCGCCACGCGCCGCCGACAAGCCTCCAACGCGCCGCCGTCAGGCGCCGCCGACAACACCCCAATCCACGCCATACTCAAAGCATGTCCGGTACGGAGCTCGGTCTCGCGATCTCGGTGTTCCTCGCCTGCGCCGTCGAGGCGGTGGAGGCGCTGACGATCGTGCTCGCGGTCGGGATCACGCGCAGCTGGCGTTGGGCGCTGATCGGCGTCGCCGCCGCCGCCGCCGCGCTTGCCGTGATCGTCGCCGCGCTCGGCCCGGCGCTGACCGCGCTCCCGATCAACGCGCTGCGCGTGGTGGTCGGCGCGCTGCTGCTCGTCTTCGGGCTGCAATGGCTCCGCAAGGCGGTTCTCCGCGCCGCCGGCCTGAAGGCCGTTCGCGACGAGGCGCAGGCATTCGCGGCCGAGACCGACGCTGCCCGCGCCGCGGCGGGCGCCGGCGCCGGCTTCGACGGCTACGCGTTTACGATCGCCTTCAAGGGCGTGCTGCTCGAGGGTCTCGAGGTGGCGTTCATCGTGCTCACCTTCGGCGCCAACCAGCACGACATCGGACTGGCCGCGCTCGCCGCGGCCGTGGCGGTGGCGGTCGTCATCGCGACCGGCGTGGCCGTCCGCGCCCCGCTCGCGCGCGTGCCCGAGAACGCGATGAAGTTCTGTGTCGGGGTGATGCTCACCTCGTTCGGCATCTTCTGGGGAACCGAGGGCACCGGCGCGTCTTGGCCGGGAGGTGACGCGGCGCTGCTCGTGATCATCCCCGGCGTGCTCGTCGCGTCGCTCGGGTTGGTCCAGTGGCTTCGCCGCCAGCACGCGGTCGCACCGGCGGTCGGGAGCACAGCGTGAGCTGGCTGGTTCACGCGGCTCACGCGGTGTGGGAATTCGTCGTGGGTGACGATCCCGCGATCGCGCTCGGTGTGGTCGTGGCGCTCGGAGTGACAGCGCTGATCGCGAGCGCCGGCGCGGCGGCCTGGTGGGTCATGCCGCTGGCGGTACTGGCGCTGCTGGGTCTCTCGCTGCGCCGGGCAACGCGCTGACCGGCCCTCCGGCGGGCGCCGCTAGCTGCCGTCGTTGCTGAACCCGGGTGGAAGCAGTAGCGACCACATCCGGGGCGGAGGCTCGTCCCGCACCCGCGGTGGCGGGGGCGTCGCGCAACGGTCTAGCCTGCCCACGATGAGCACAACCCCCGCGCTCCTGGTGGCTGCCGCCGGCGTCGGCTTCGGCCACGCGATCCTCCCGGACCACTGGGTACCGCTGGCCGTGGTCGGCCGGACGCGGCGCTACCCACTGAGCAGGGTGGCGCGGCTGTCCGGACTCGCCGGGGTGGCCCACGTGTTGGTTTCGATCGTCCTGGGCGCGCTGATCGTCGCGATCGGCCTGCAGCTGCGCTCGACGGTCGAGCACGCGCAGGACGCAATCGTGGGCTCACTGCTCATCGCCACCGGCGTGGCGTTCTGCGTGCTCGAACTGACCGGCCACGGACATGGCCACGCTCACGACCACGACCACGACCACGAGCACACCGATCGCTCCTCCCACTCGCTGCTCTCGGTGATGGTCCCGTTCGGCGCCGCGGCCTCGCCCGACCTCACCATCCTCCCGGTGTTCCTCGCGGCCACCACCGCCGGCGCCGGCGCGGCGATCGGGTCGGTGGTCGTGTTCGGCACGGTGACGATCGCGACGATCGTCGGCCTCACCCTGTTCGCCGCCGCCGGCGGCTACCAGGTGCGGGGACAGTGGCTCGAGCGGTGGGGCAACATCATCACTGCCGGGGTCCTGGTGGCCATCGGCCTGCTCGTACTTACCGGCGTCGTGTAGCGATCAGGATCAAGGGGATCAGGTGCCGGCGCGGCCAGCGACGCGGTCAGCGTGGATGCTGTGGGCGAGCAGGCCCACGATCGCCACCAGTACGGCGGCGGCGAGGATCACGTTGAGAATCGGTGCAGGGGTCATGTGACGCTCCGTTTCATGGTCGATGAGAGGACGGGCAGAAGAGACAGAAGGTGGGCCTTCCGCCGCCCTCGGCGGAAGGCGCTGGCGGGACCGCGGATCTAGCGAGTCATGTCGGGTCTAGCCGAGGAATCCGGTGTAGCCGGCGAAGCAGGGGACGGCCCGGGCGGCGCCGGCAAGACCCGGCTGGCCATAGCCCTCGCCGGCGCGATGCGGCCGGACTTCATCGGCGGCGCGTGGTGGATCGACCTCTCGACGACGTTCGAGTCTGAGCTCGTCCCCCAGGTCGTCGCAGCGACCGTGCTGGATAGCGACCTGACCGGCGACCCGGCTGCGGCCGCGCTCGCCCGCCAGTTTCCCGAGTCGACGCTCTTGGCCCTCGACAACTGCGAGCAGGTCGTCGACGGATGCGCCGAGCTGATCGTGGCGCTCCTCGCTTGCGGTGCTCGAGCTCCTCGCCGAGGGTCACACCAACCGCGAGATCGCCGCCGCCCTCTGCATCAGCCCGAGCACCGCGGGCGTGCACGTCTCGAACATCCTGCGCAAGCTGGGCGCCAAGCGGCGGGTCGACGCCGCCGGCCTCGCGCGCAAGCTGGGCCTGCTACCGACGCGCTAATCCGCTCGCTCCCGGTCGGGTGCGAGCCGGACCGGAAGCGTCTTGAGCTGATTGACGAACGTCGAGACCACCCACGTGGGCTGGCCGGCCAGCTCCATGCCGGGATAGCGCGCCAGCGTCTCCTCGAATAGCACCCGCAGCTCGAGCCGAGCCAGGGCCGCGCCAAGACAAAAATGCCGTCCGCCCGCGCCGAACGCCTGATGCTCGGGGTTGCGGCGGACGTCGAAGCAGTGCGGATCCCGGTAGCGATCCTCGTCCCGACCCGAGGACACGTACCACATGACGACCTTCTCGCCCTGGCCGATCGGCTGCCCCGCGAGCTCGGTGTCGCGCGTCGCCGTCCGCGCGAAGTGCGCGAACGCAGGAAACATCCGCAGCGCCTCCTCCACCGCGCCTGGGATCAGCGACCGATCCTCGAGCAGGAGCCGCCGCTGATCGGGCTGCTCGAGTAGGGCACGCATCCCGCTCGAGTAGGTCGCCTTGGTGCTGTCGTTGCCGGCGGCCATCAGCAGGAAGAAGCCCATCACGATCTCCTGCTCGTCGAGCTTCTCTCCCTCGACCTCGGCGTGCACGAGCACGCTGGTCAGATCGTCGGTTGGCCGCACGCGGCGCTCGGCGATCAGTTGCCGACAGCGCTCGAACAGCTCGGGGATCGAGTCCTCAAGCAGCGTGTCGACCCCGCGAGGACTCAAATCCGGGTCGCCGACCGCGAGCGTCGAGTTCATCAGCCGGGCCCAGACGGCGTCGTCCTCAGGCGGGACGCCCATGAAGCTGCCGATCACCCGCGAGACGACGGGCTGGGCCACCTCGGTCACCAGGTCGCACTCGTCGCGACCGTCGAGTCGGTCGAGGACGCGGTTCACGATCGCCCGAATCGCCGGCTCGTGCGCGGCGATCCGCCGGGGCGTGAACCCGGCCTGGAAGAGCATCTTGAGGCGGTCGTGCCGGGGCGGATCCATGCCGATGAACATCGCGCGGATGAGCTTGAGGGGAAACACGCCGACCGAGGTGATGCCCCCGAGCTCCGAGGAGTACGTCTGCCAGTTCCGGCTGACCGCGTGGATGTCCTCGGGGCGGGTCACCGACCAGTAGCCGGCCTCCCCGGGGTATTCGGGGATGGTGGCGGTCCAGTGGACCGGGCACCCCGACCGCAGCTCGCGGAACAGATCGTGAGGCGGCCCGTCCCGCCAGAACTCAAGTTCGCTGACGAGGACCTGGTCCAGATCGTCGCGGGTCGGGGTCACGCGGCGATCCTATTGGCTGGCTGGCCAACAGGGAAGTTGTTTCTGGGGCCGGCTTCGCCGGCGTCCGTGGGGCCATTCCGCCGGGCGTCCTTGCCCGGCGGGGGGCCGCGTCGACCGCAACCTCGCCGGCGTCCACGTAGCGCTCGCCCCGCGACCACGACGCCACCGCCGCCACCAGGCACGCGATGATCGCGAACGCGAACGCCTCGTGCAGGCCGTCGCGGAACGGCGTTGAGATCAGGTTCGGGAAGAACGAGCGTCCGGTGAGCACGGCCTGGGTGTGCGCGGGCAGGTGCGCCAGTACCGAGCCACCGAGCAGGTGCTGGATCGGGTTGTAGCCGAGGAAGGCCGCGAACAGGATCGAGACCGGCGGCAGGTGGGCCGCTCGCTGAGCGGCGGCCGCGGGCACGCCGTGCGCCTCGAGTCCCGAGGCCATCGCGTGCGGCAGGTTCGCCGCCAGCCCGAGGATCATCAGCGTGAAGAAGACGCCGACCGACAGCACCTGGGCGGAGTTCTGGAACGTCTGGTTCATGCCGCCGCCGGCGCCGCGGTCGCCCGGGGGCAGGCTGTTCATGACGCCGGCGCGGTTGGGCGAGGCGAACATGCCCATCGATACGCCGTTCAGGAACAGGATCGCGCCGAACACCGAATAGGAGAAGTCGGTCGGGAGCAGCGCGAGCAGCACGAAGCTGACGGCGGCGCTGATCATCCCGCCCGTCGCGAACGGGCGCGCGCCGAAGCGGTCCGACAGGTACCCGGACGTCGGCCCCGCGATCAGCATTCCGATCGTCAGCGGCAGCATGTAGATCCCGGCGTACAGCGGCGTCTTGGCGAAGTCGTAGCCGTGCTGGGGCAGCCAGATGCCCTGGAGCCAGATGATCAGCATGAACATCAGGCCGCCGCGCGCCACCGCCGACAGGAACGTCGACAGGGTGCCGAACGTGAACGCGCGGATCTTGAACAGCGGCAGCCGGAACATCGGGTCGGTGACCCGCCGCTCGATGGCTACGAACGCGGCCAGCGAGGCGAACCCGCAGGCCAGGAGCCCGATCACGCGGGGGCTCCCCCACCCGGTCGTCGAGCTCCCGTACGGGCGGATGCCGTAGGTGATCGCGATCATGACCAGGATCAGCCCGACCGCGAACGTGACGTTGCCTCCCCAGTCGATGCGGGCGCGCTTCGGCGTCGAGATCTCCTGGAGCTTCAGGTAGGCCCACACCGTCCCGAACAGCCCCACCGGCACGGAGATCAGAAACACCAGTCGCCAGTTGATGGGGGCGAGGATGCCGCCGAGCACGAGTCCCACGAACATGCCGCTGACGCCGACGATGTTGTTGATCCCGAGCGCCATCCCTCGCTTGTTGGCGGGGAAGGCGTCGGTGATGATCGCCGCCGAGTTGGCGAGCAGGCAGGCCGCGCCGACGCCCTGCACGATCCGGAACGCGATCAGGAACGTCGCTCCCGGACGTCCGTTCAGCCAGTCGACGGTCAGGATCAGCGACGCCGCCGTGTAGATGACGAACCCCAGGTTGTAGATCCGCACCCGGCCGAACATGTCGCCGAGGCGTCCGAGGCTGACGATCAGCACGCTCGTCACGATTAGGAAGCCGAAGATCATCCACAGCAGGTAGAAGCTGTTGCCGGGCACCAGCGGATCCAGGTGGATGCCGCGGAAGATGTCGGGCATCGCGATCAGCGTGATCGACGCGTCGAGCGTCGCGAGCAGCACGCCGAGCGTGCAGTTAGAGAGCGCGATCCACTTGTAGTTCTCGCCCCGAGGATCCGGCCGGCGCATTGCCACAGTGCTCAGTCGCCGTCCGGTCCCCGTCGAGGCCATCCTCCAACTGTACGGCGGGGGGTTCGGCGCACCCGTGTCCGAAATCAAACAGGGGTTCCTTGCCGGCGCCCGGACGACCCGACCGGCGTCCCGGCCGGGTCGTAGCCGGTTGGCGTCAGTACGAGGAGGAACTCGAGCCGTTAGCCGGCGCGGATCCCATGTTGGTGCAGTGATGACCGGCGCCACCATTGCCCTGCGGCGGAGCGTGATTGCTCCGCCCTGGGGCGGTCGTGGTGGTGTGCGACGGCGTGGCCGTGCTCGTGCTGCCGGTCGTCGTTCCCGACGTGGCCGCATTCGCGATCGCCGCGCCGCCGCCTGCGATAGCCGCCGTCGTGGCAAGGGTCACGATCAGCGGTTTGATTCTGCGCATTTGTTCACCTCCTTTCGTCGACCGCGTAAGACGGTGCGCCCGCGCCGTCGGACCCCGGTAGGAGGCGGATAAGAGTTAGCTACGAGTGGGGACGCGCCGCTGCGAGCGGGGACGCGCCGCTACGAGTCGCGCCGCGCGCGCGAGACCAACGGCTGGGGCGTGGTCAGCGGCGCACCCTCCGAGCGCGCGATCTCGAGCACGCCCTCGATCGAGGAGCGCGTGGCCATCTCGACCACGCGTTGGGCCAGCATCCGCATTGGCAGGATCGGGGAGACCCAGCGCGGCGCGACAACGCGGCGAGAGCGGCGCGCGATGCCGCGCTCGATCGCATCGATGCCCGCCTCGACCGGCGTCACCGGCCGCCGGCGCGGGCCGACCTCGCTCATCCTCCTGGCCGCCTCGGTGCCGAAGCCCTGACGCACCATGTCGGTGTCGAGCTCGGCGAAGTAGGCCACGCCAACGCGCGCGCCGCTCGGCGCGAGTTCTATCCGCAGCGAGTCGGCGAGTGCCTCGACGCCGGCCTTCGACGCCGAATAGGCGCCGAGGAGCGGCGGGTGAACGGCCGCCGCGAGCGAGGAGATGGCGAGCGCGTAGCCGCCCGGGTGGGCGATGTGCGGACCGGCGGCACGCAGCGTGTAGTAGACGCCCAGCAGGTTCACCTCGATCGTGCGCTCGAACACCTCGGGGTCGCCGCCGATCAGCGGCAGCTGCGCGGCCACGCCGGCGTTGGCGACGACCACGTCCAATCCGCCGAGGTGCTCGGCGGCCGCCTCCACCGCGGCCTCCACCTGGTCGGAGTCGCGCACGTCGCACACCACGGCCATCGCGTCCCCGCACTCGGCGGCGATACGCGCCAGCACATCGGGCTCGATCCCGGCCAGCACGAGCCGAGCACCGCGCGCGTGTAGCCGCTTGGCGGTGGCGGCGCCGATTCCGCGAGCCGCGCCCGTGATCAGGATCCTGCGCCCGGATAGAGGGGCGCTCACAAGATCTCCCCCGGCCGCTGAAAGACGATCTCACCAATCAGACACTGGGGCGAGACGCGCAGCAGGAACCGCACCGCCTCGGCGATGTCGCTGGTGCGGAGCATCTCCTCGGCCGGGATCCTGTCCTTCACGTAATCGGCCATGTCGGTGTCGACGAAGCCGGGCGCTAACGCCACCGACTTGACGCCGTGCTTGGCGAATTCCTTGTTCATCGACACCGTGTAGGCGGCGATCGCCGCCTTGGTCGCCGAGTACACCGACAGCCAGGCCTGGGGCGACTTTCCGGCGAGCGAGGCCAGGTTGACGACGAGCGCGTTGCGATGCTCGGCGCCGGCGGCGCGGAGCATGTCGGCGCACTCGCGGTAGAACAGAATCGGCGCGCGCAGGTTGACAGCGAGCTGGATGTCGACGTATTTGGTCTGGTGCTCGTCGAGCTTGGCGCCGACGCCGATGCCGGCGTTGTTGACGAGCACGTCGAGCCGCCCGTAGCGGTCACGGTGCCGACGGACCACTTCGCGCACCGCGTCCTCGTCGGCCAGATTGGCCGGGACTTGCTCCACGTCGAACCCACGGTCGCGCAACTCGGAGGCCGCGCGCTCGAGCGACTCCGGCTTGCGGGCGGTGATTGTGAGGGCGTAACCCTCGTCCCCGAGCGCCTCCGCCAACGCGAATCCGATCCCGCGAGAGGCTCCGGTGACGATGGCGGCGCGATCCGGCATGGGGCGGCACCTTATCGCGGCCAGCGCGTAAACCTGAAGCTAACGCGGTCAAGGCCGGCGCCAACATGCCGATCACCCGCGTAAGCCGGTTTTCGCGTTACAGTGGGCCGCCCCGGCGGCATCTCATTGTGCCGTGTGTGCGGTGCCCGCTGCCGGGTAGACCGTCGACAAACCCAACTCAAGCCACAAGAGCTTCCCTTGAAGGGGGGACCGATGCTCGATCGTTGTCCTACATGCGGAAAAACCACTGGCACCCTGATGGAGATGCATCCTGATCGGCCGGGCCTGATCCAGATCCTCTCCGGCGAAAGCACCGAGACACTTCGAATCTTCGTCACCATCGCGCTGTGCGTGATCGTCACACTCGCGATCGTCGGTGCCGAAGCCGTCTTCATACACTGAGCAGAATTTGTCGGCGGCGCCTGACGGCGGCGCCTTAGCAGTTTCGCCCGACACGTAAGCTTCCGCGGGCGCCCGGTTCGGGCGACTGCAGGGAAATTAGATTGGTCGGCGGCGCCTGACGGCGGCGCCTTGCCACATTCTCCGACGAGAGGAGCTAGGTGCGCGTCGATTGGTATGGCCAGGCCGCGTTTCGGTTGAGTGGAGCTGAGGGAACCGTGTTCATCGACCCGTTCGGCGACCCGGCGCCGATGGCCTCCCGCGGCCTGAAATTCGAGTACCCCTTGCCGGTCGGCGTCGACGCGGACCTCGTGCTCGTGACGCACGAGCACTTTGATCACAACGGAGTGGAGACGATCGAGGGAGATCCGGCGATTCTGCGCTCGACGGCGGGCCGGCTCGAGTCGCCGATTGGCGAGATCATCGCCATCGCCTCCGAGCACGACGAGGCCGCCGGCACTGAGCGCGGTCCGAACTCGATCTTCGTGTTCGGGTTCGACGGGCTGCGCATCGCCCACTTCGGAGACTTCGGCCAGCGTTCGCTACGCGACGAGCAGGCGGCGGCGATCGGGCAGGTGGACCTCGTGTTCCTCCCGGTCGGCGACGGACCGACGATCGGAGCCGAGCAGGCGGCGGCGATCGTCGAGCGCCTGAGTCCGCGCTGGGTAGTGCCCATGCACTACCGCACGCACCGCATCGGCTTCCTCGAGCCGGCCGATGCCTTCCTCGAGCGGATGCCGCATGTCCAGCGGCTCGACGAGACCGGCTTCGACACCGACGGCCTGTCCGACGACCGTCCGCTCGTGGTCGTCCCGGCGGTTCCTTAGCCTGGATCCAGGCTAAGGTCTGCGGTTCAGCCGGCTTGGCCGCAGCCGGCCTGGTTGGCGGCGCGGGCGAGCGCCTCGCGCCCGACTCGCTGCAGGTCGCGCAGGTAGTCGAGATGCGCGGCCCATGCCGGGTCTGTGGCCAGTTCGTCGGCCAAGCGCATCGTGTCGACGTGAGCGTCCAGCAGCTCGTAGACGAGCTCGGTGACGTAGCCCCCGGCGATGACCGCACTCTTGTCGGCGTCCAACACCGTTCGATTCTCCTTGTCAAAGAATGAACGTCCGGTCGGACGTGACGCTTACGCCGACGTGCCGAATTTCGAACGATTGTGCGCTCAGCGTCTACGGCGCGCACCGGGCTCGAGCGCCGGGTTCTGCCAACCGGCGTCCACACGGTTCAGGGTGACGCCGGGGGGAACGATCTCATCGATCCGGTCGAGCAGCTCGTCTGACAGCGTGACCTCGGCGGCGCCGAGCTGCGACTCGAGCTGCTCCATCGTGCGCGGGCCGATGATCGGCGCCGTGACGGCCGGGTGCGAGAGCACGATCGCCAGCGCCAGCTCGATCAGCGTCATGCCCGCCTCCTCGGCCAGGCGGGCGAGCGCGTCCGCCGCGTCGAGCTTGAGCTGATTGCCGGGCAGCGACATGTCGTAACGCGCCGGGATCCGCTGCGCCCGGTGGGTCTCCGGCAGGTGGGCGTCCTTGCGGTAGCGCCCGGTGAGCCAGCCGCCGGCCAGCGGACTCCACGGAATCACCCCCATGCCGTGCCGAAGGCACGTGGGGAGCACGTCCTGCTCGACTCCCCGGACCAGGATCGAGTACGGCGGCTGCTCGCACACGAACCGCTCGCGCCCGCGCTTCTCCGCCACCCACTGGCCCTCGACGATCAGGCTTGCCGGGAAGGTCGAGGAGCCGATGTAGCGGACCTTGCCGGCGCGCACCAGATCGGTCAGGGCACCGAGCGTCTCGTCGAGGTTGGTGTCGAACTCGGGGCGATGGATCTGGTACAGGTCGATCCAGTCGTGCGAACGGTCGATGGTTCATGCCCGGCAAGCTACCCGCTCGAAGGCCCCTCGTCCGGCCATACTCCGTGCTCGTCGAAGTACTCCCGGGCGCGCTCCTCCTGTTCGCGCTCGCGGTCGCCGCTTACCCCGACCCGGTACAGCAGGTTGAGGAGCAGCACGGCCAGGCCGCCGCCGACGGCCATGCCGAATCCTTCGGTGCCGAGTCCCGAGGGCGAGACGATCAACATCACGATGCCGGCGAGCAACATCACCCCGCCGACGCCGTAGCGCACGAACAGCAGCCCCGGGGAGGTGCGAGTCGTCTGCTGCGAGGCCGGGTCCTCTCTCATAGGCCGGAGGCGTGAGCCCGTACGACGACGAGGACGATTGGGTCGGCATCCCGCCCGAGGGGCATTACACGCGCGATCGGGCCAAGCCCGAGTTCTGGTGGCGCCAGCGACCGGTGAGCATCGCCGCGGCCGGCCTCGTGTCGTGATTGGTCATCATCATTGCGGTAGCTCACCGAGCGTAGTTCGCCGGCTGCCGGCCACCTCAGTCAGACGCGTCTTGCACGGCGCGCTCGGCGTCGTCGAGCTGCGCCTGTGCCGCGCGCAACTCTTCCTCGGCGTCGGCCAGCTCCACCTCGGCGTCCTCGAGGGACTGTGCCGCCCGGTCACGGCGCTCGAGCGCAAGCTTGGCGCTCCGTTCCGAGCGCTCCAGCCGCCGGCGGGCTTCACGCTCGACGGCGCGCGCCTCGGCCCTCGCCTCGACTCGCGCCTGCGCACGTTCGCGCACCGCCCGCTCCGTGTCCCCGGTCGCGGCGGCACGTTTCTTGGGCGCCTCGGCCGCCCGCTGCTTGGACGCGCCGGCCGCTCGCCCACTTTCCGGCCGTGCCCGGGCGGGCGCCGGCGCGCCGACCACGACGCCCAGCCCGACGTGGCGCAGCTCGCGCTCGAGGCGGCCACCCTGGACCTGACGGCGCGCGTCGTCGTCGAGCGCCGCCGCGTGCAGCGTGTCGGCGACACGGTCGATGATCGTCGGGCTGAGCTCGTGGCCGTCGGACGTCAGCAGGCCGCGGGCCGACTCGATCAGCGCCTCGACCGCGAGACGTTCCTGCTCCACCGCGGCCCGCAGCGAGCTGCCGTCGCCGCGCCCTGCGATCACGGCGTCGTGAACGTCGCGCAGCCCATCGCCCGCCTCGAACAGTTCTCCGATCCCCCGGCGCTGTGTTCGGACCAGCTGGTTGACCGCCCACGCGGCAACCGAGGGCTTGCGCAGCGCCGCGACCTCGGCCGCCTCATCCCGCCGCCGGGTGTTTCGCAGCTCGCGCGCCAGGGCATTGCGCTCGGGCGTGAAGCGGTCGAGCGGCAGGCCGTATAGCTCGTCCACGTCCACGCGCTCATGGTGCCAGCCCGCCCGGCAGGGCGAGGATGGGTCGGCCGACCGCCCCCGGACCCGGCGCTAAGGCTGCGCCACGAGGCCCGGGATCCAGCTCGTCCCGGCCAGCGGCACACGTGCCATCGCCGCGGCCTCGATCGTCAGCGCCACCAGGTCCTCGGGCTCGAGGTTGTGCAGGTGCGACTTGCCGCACGCCCGGGCCAGCGTCTGCGCTTCCAAAGTCAGCGTCCGCAGGTAGTTCGCCAGGCGCCGACCGCCTTCCACCGGGTCCAGCCGGGCCGCCAACGACGGATCCTGAGTCGAGATCCCGGCCGGGTCGAGACCCGCCTGGTAGTCGTCGTAGTAGCAGCTGAACCACGCGGTGCATGCCGAGTTCGACCAGCGACTCCACCGCTTGCGGGATGGCGGCCAGGATCGGGATGCCTACGTGCTCGATGAACACGTCCTGGGTGGCCGCGGTGCCGCCCTGCATGCCGTCGAGGACGATCGCGTCGGCGCCGGCCTTGACCGCGAGCGCCACGTGGTAATAGGTCCGCGAAGCACCGACCTTCACGTAGATGGGGATCCGCCAGTCGGTGATCTCGCGGAGTTCCTCGATCTTGATCTCGAGGTCGTCGGGGCCCGTCCAGTCGGGACGCCGGCATGCGCTTCGCTGGTCGATCCCGGTCGGCAGGTCGCGCATCTCCGCCACCCGGTCGGAGATCTTGTGGCCCAGCAGCATCCCGCCACCGCCCGGCTTCGCACCCTGGCCGACCACGACCTCGATGGCGTCGGCGCGCCGTAGGTCATCCGGGTTCATGCCATGGCGCGAGGGCAGCAACTGGTAAACAAGCAGCCGCGAGTGCTCGCGCTGCTCCGGCGTCATACCTCCGTCGCCGGTGGTCGTCGAGGTCCCGACCTCGGTGGCGCCCCGGCCGAGCGCCTCTTTCGCCTGAGCCGACAGAGCACCGAAGCTCATGCCGGCGATCGTGAGCGGAATGTCCAGGCGCACCGGCTCACGCGCGTATCGCGTCCCGATCACGACGTCGGTGGCGCACTTCTCTCGGTAACCCTCGAGTGGATAGCGCGATACCGAGGCGCCGAGGAACAGCAGATCGTCGCCGGCGACACCTGCCATCAATAGCTCCCGAGGTTGTCGACGTGGAAGTTGTAGAGCCGCCGCGCCGATCCGTAGCGACGGAAGTCGGCCGGATCCACATCGTCGAATCCGGCGGCGTCGAGCAACGAGCGCACCTGCTCAATGTGCTCGTCGCGCATCTCCTTCTCGATGCAGTCGGCGCCCAGGCTCGCCACTGACCCCCGCACGTACAGCCGCGCCTCGTACAGCGAATCCCCGAGCGAATCGCCGGCGTCGCCGCACACCACCAGGCAGCCCTTCTGGGCCATGAACGCCCCCATGTGGCCGATCGACCCGCGCACCACGATGTCGGCGCCCTTCAGCGAGATCCCGCAGCGAGCGGAGGCGTCGCCGTGGATCACCAACAGACCTCCGCGACCGGACGCCCCCGCCGACTGCGAGGCGCTGCCGGTGACCACCACCGCTCCTGACATCATGTTCTCGGCCACCCCGACGCCGCAGTTGCCGCGCACCCGCACGGTGGCGTGCTTGTTCATGCCGGCGCAGTAGTAGCCGACATGGCCCTCGATCTCGACCTCGTAGGGCGCGTCGAGCCCGACCGCGATCGCGTGCCGCCCGCTCGGGTTGCGGACGAGCACCCGGCCGCCGGCGCCGTTGCCGGAATGGAGTGTCTGGTTCAGCTCCCGAACAGTCTGCTCGGCAAGGTCGAACGACCGGACCGCCTCGCGGGTTATTTCAGGCGTGGCCATCAGCGCTCACTCCACCAAGGAAGCCGTGCCCCAGCTGTAGACATGCCCCGGGGCGGGCTCCCAGGTGACAGCGTCCTCCGCCCCCGGCAGCACCGCGATCGCCCGGTACTCGGACGCCATCGCGACCCATTCGTCGGTCTCGGCCATGACCGCCGGCTTGCAGGCGACCGGGTGGCGTAGCACCGCGAACCCGTCCGCCGTCCCGACCGCGAACGTATAGAACCCGTCCAGGTCCTCCAAGCAACCCTCCAACGCCTCCTCCAGACTGGCGCCCTCGCGCAGCCGCCAGGTCAGGTACCCGGCCGCCACCTCGCTGTCGTTCTCGGTCCGGAACACCATGCCCTCGCGCTGCAGCGTTCGCCGGAGACGGTTGTGATTCGACAGGAGCCGTTGTGGACCAGGCACAGGTCGAGGCCGGTCGAGAACGGATGCGAACCGGCGGTCGTGACTCGGCTCTCGGTCGCCATTCGGGTGTGCCCGAGCGCGTGACTGCCGGCGATCTCGCTGAGCGCGAACTTCTGGACGAACCGCGTCGGCAGATCCGCCTCCTTGTAGATCTCGATCGACCGGCCGGCGCTCATCAGTGTCAGCTCGGGGTGGCGCTCGAGCAGCCACGCCTCGGCCTCCTCCGCCTCCGCGGCGATCTCGAACACCGCGTGCGTCGCGCGCACGCGAGGAGCCGAGGCTTCTCCGAACTGGACCGAGAGCTCGCCGCTCAGCGCGTTCCAGTCAGGCGCAGCGGACGGCGAGTGCAGCGACACCTTGCACCAGCCAGGCGGCGCCGCGTCGCGGTAGAACGCGACGCCCGCGCTGTCCGGGCCGCGGTCCGAGAGCTGCTCGAGCATGTCCGCAAGATGCGCGCCGAGATGCTCACGGAGCGTGGCCGACTTCGTGTAGAGACCGGCGATGCCACACATGGCGAGCCCAGGCTAGAGCCTGCTCGACATCGGGCCAATAGCACGGGCGCGCACACTTTCGCCTCCGAATGTGGTTGCGCACGATACTTCTTTACGCCCCGTTAGCAACCGACCTCAGCAGCCGTCGGTCAGGGCGGTGACCATGCGCCAACCCGCCGTTGGGCCCTGCGCACCACCCCTGCTCGACGCCGTCCGCGAGCTGGAAAAGAACGACGTCCTCCGCCGCGCCTTTGGCAAGACCCGCGACGGCGACTACGTCGACTACTTCGCCAAGGTCAAGCGCCGCGAGTGGCAGGCCGCCCACGAGCAGATCAGCCAGTGGGAGCTCGACCGCTACCTGCAGCTCTTCTGAGTAGGCATCCAGCTCGGGCCGCCGGTCGCCCAGCGCGTCGTTGCGCTCGCTGGTGCGCTTGTCACGCGCTCGCCCGAGCTTGCACCTCGCCATCAGTGTGACCGGCTCGTACGCGCGCGCCGGTCCGCGAGCGGGTACCCCTCGGGCCGACGATCACCGTGCCGGTGACCCATTCGACGCCCCGCTCGGTCCCGCATCGATCGCCTCACGGCACTGCGCCCCGTCGTGCTCCAGCTCGCCGAGGCGAGGCGCGAGCTGGCAGCAAGCGACCGCGATCGTCTCGCTCAACGTCTCGACACCGCCAGCAACGTCAGGAGCTCGTACGCAACCGCCGCGCCGTGCAGCGCCGTGACCTGTCCGGCCGAGTCGTAGGGCGGCGAGACCTCGACCACGTCGAACCCGGTGAACGGGATGCCGGCCAGGGCTCGGAGGAACGCGAGCGCCTTTCGGGGTTCGAGGCCGGCAACCTCGGGCGTGCCGGTGCCGGGCGCCCACGCGGGGTCGAGGACGTCGATGTCGAACGAGAGGAATACCGGACCAGCCTCCCGTCGTATCAGGTCGTCGGACCCGATCCGCGACCGCACGCGCTCGCCGTACTCGCCCGGAGACAAGGCGGCGAGTTCGGAACCCGTGATCACCTCGAAGCCGAGCTCGAGCGGCTCGTCGAGGTCGCCCGGCCCGTAGAGCGGCCCGCGCATGCCGGCCAGCAGCGACCGCGAGGGATCGACCAGCCCCTCCTCGACCGCGCGGCGGAACGGCGTGCCGTGGAAATACCGCTCGCCGTAGTACTGATCCCACGTGTCGGCGTGCGCGTCGAGCAGGACCAGCGCGACCGGACCATGCACCGCCTTTTGCGCGCGCAACTCGCCGAGGACGATCGAGTGGTCGCCGCCAAGCACGAGCGGCACGATGCCGGCGCGTAGCACCGGCTGCAGGGCGGCGTCGATTTGCTCGGTCGTCCGCAGAGCGTTGCCGGGCGTGATCGCGATGTCGCCGCCGTCGACGGTGGCCAGGGTGGCGAATACGTCAACGTCGAGGGCCGGGTTATACGGGCGCAGCAGCGCCGAGGCGGAGCGGATCGCCTCGGGCCCGAAGCGAGCGCCGGGGCGGAAGCTCGTTGCGGTGTCGAACGGAACCCCGATCACCGCCGCGTCGACCCCGTCATGGGGGACCGGGAACTGTGGAAGCCGGGCGAACGTGCGGATGCCGGTGTAACGGGGCGCGACACTGGCGTCCGGTGGTTGGAAGCGTGGCTGATCGGCGCTCATGCCGATATACCGTATGCCTATGAGGCGATGGGAGCACGTGTCACTGCTGTGGAAGGTGTTCGCGGCCAACGTCGTCGTGTGCGTCGTGGCGACCGCCCTGCTGGCCTGGACGCCCGCGACCGTGCACCCGGTCGCCACTTCGGGGGAACTGGTGGTCCTCGCGATCGGGCTGGTCGGACTGCTGGCGGTCGATCGACCGCACTGTGGTCGTCGCGTGCAAGGTCGGGATGTAGGCCGGTCGAGCGCCGAACCGGCAGCCGCCACGCGGGTCATATCCCGACACTCGACGTCGCCCTCCGGGTGAATGCGGATTCAGAGAGGTATTTGGGTCACAACTGCGCTCTCGGCGATGGCGTTCCGTCGAGTGCGGACCTACGACCCCGCTCCGTCCATAGGACGTCCTGTGCGGCTGTAGGATCGATCCACCCCAACCGACCGGATGCGAAGGACTTACTCGTGAACCCGTTGCGGCCGCGGCCAGAGACGCCGTCGAGCGAGGACATCGCGAAGCTGCTGATGACAGCGCGCGTCCAGCGCGGCGGCAAGGGTGACACGCTAACGACGGCGTCGGTGGTTGTCGCCCGCGGCAAGCACCGGGGCGATTTTCAGTTATTCGACGGACGCGGGACCCCCATCGGCGTGGCAGTGGCCGAGCGCCGCTGCTCGTATGAAATCCGCGACCCAGAGGACCGGTGCGTCCTCAGCCTGCACGAAGTTGGGATCAATTGGGAAGTGCTCGGCTACCGGAACTGGCGCTACGAAGTCGTCCTAACTGACGACTCCGGTCCCTTCGAGCTCCAGGATCACACCGGGGCAACGGATAGCGCGCGTTCACATTCCCAGCGTCAGGCGCTCTCGCAGACTTGTGGACGTCGTCGTCGAAATACG